>SDGW01001258.1_pt1 | contig 10546 bp, 14 predicted proteins | sample 2873831 | NCBI WGS metagenome assembly SDGW01 (sample SAMN08132700, study PRJNA421101) | hypersaline lake metagenome | isolation source: celular fraction 0.22 microns magnesium sulfate-rich crust from ephemeral... | place: Spain: Penahueca Lagoon, Toledo | collected 2011-07
ATTATGGGGCTTATACAGAAGAGTATTAGCCCACAATAGCCTCCGTATTTAAAAAACCTACTCCGCTTATGCGAAGTAGGTTTTTTAGTTAGGACCTCGGTTCTAATTGTTCCAAAAAGTCTATTGCATCTTGAAACATATCTACTGGAACGATCTTCATATCGGTTCCTATCTCTTCTGCAGTTTTTTTCGCTACTTCATAGTTAGAACCTTCTTTACCACCTTCATTCGGGGCAAAGAATACGTCTACACCACTATCATCCGCTGCAACTACTTTTTTATCGATTCCTCCAATGCGACCAACTTCACCTTCATAAGAGATTTCTCCAGTACCAGCTACTTGATATCCTTTTGTGATATCTTTTTCCGTCAACTGATCATAAATCTCTAAAGAGAACATTAATCCTGCACTTGGACCTCCGATATCTCCACTACTGAAGTCAATAGGCGGATCCACCTCTACTCCACGGTCCGTGACGAGAGTGATTCCAATTACAGCACGATCTTCCTGAGGGTGTTCTGTAAGCGTGATCTTCTCTGACATCTGTTCTCCATCACGCATAAAAGTAACTTCAAGCTCTCTTCCAACTTCCATCCCTTTTACATATTCCAAAAGATCCTCTGATTTCTTGATTTCTTTGTCATCCACTTGTGTAATGCGATCCCCTATTTTCAATACGTTGTCGGCAGGGACATCTGGGATGACACTCATGACATAAACACCTTTATATTCAATGTCAATTTGCTTATTGGCTGCTTTATAAGCCACAACTGTAGCTGCCTCCTGAGAGGACTCCATCATTTGTAGTTGGGCATGATAATATTCATTTTGACTAACGCCTTCTGGGCGGATATCTTCAATATCATAGATTTTATGGTATGGACGTATTTTAGCAAGTGCATATTGTAAAGGGGTTGCCTGCCCTCCTCTAACGGTTACAAGATGCATATCACCTTGACTCGAGAATCCATCTTTTACTTCAACGACGCCATTGAGACTGTCCGCTGATCCTGGCTGATATACATAATAATCGAGACGATACCCCGCTATAAAAAATGCCAGGAGAACGACCATCGCCCCCACTATAAAATAGCGTTTATTCTGCTTCATGATAAGGCTCCTTCCAATCTTCTATACATTGTTTGATCTGTTCTAGATGTTGTTGTGCAATTTTTTCGCCTTCTCGGATAATATCCTCAGTATCTGTGAATGCCCTGGAACTATACTGTGCTACTTTTGGCTTCATCATAATATCAGCGTCCAACTCAATCTGACGGATAAATTCATCTTGCATAATATCGATACTCTGAATAATGACATCATAGATCGATGATATGTCATGGTTCGCCTCAAAATGAGCACAATCCACCGCTATAACAATGTCAGCTCCCATATCTTTAGCAACGGATACTGGAACACGATCAATGACCCCGCCGTCGATCAGCATACGCTCATCAATTTTTTCAGGGACAAATATACCGGGGATAGAAATGCTAGCGCGTACAGCATCCGCTACATCTCCTTGATTAAGAACAACTTTTTCTCCTGTGTACAAGTCTGTCGCCACTACAGAGAAAGGGATATCTAAGTCTTCAAAGTTTTTACGGTGCGTAAACAAACGAATGTATTCTTTCACTCGCTTCCCTTGAATAAATCCCATTTTTGGTACAGTAAAATCTAAGTAATATTTTCGCTTAAAAGTCCTTGCCAGAGTGTACATATGATCTATATCCTGCCCAGCACAATACAAAGATCCTACAAGAGCCCCCATACTACTTCCGGCAATCATATGTACAGGAATGTTTGCCTCATTTAACGCTTTTAAAACGCCTAAATGAGCAAAACCTCTTGCGCCTCCTGATCCGAGGGCTAATCCGATAACCGGCTTCTGCAACGTAAGCCTCCCCCTTTGATGCTTCCTTTTATCATTTTATGGCATAAAACCGATTCTCATGTGCGTATAGTGATAGAGAATAGCTTGTACGTTTCACCCTAACGAACCTACTTTCCTATTTACCTCTTTATGTAAACATTTATGCATATTTTACTATGTACATTAGCAGAAGTACAGATTTGTGACTGCGCTCAATATTTAGGGGGCTTATGAATGAAATCTCACGTAAAATCACTTGTGCTTGCCACGAGTGCATTCTTTATAGCTGCATCGTTAATGGTTTATCCTGATCAAGCCCTAGAGGCGTCAATCCGTGGCTTGAATATGTGGTGGGAAATTGTATTCCCCTCTCTTCTCCCCTTTTTTATAACAGCCGAATTGTTAATCGGTTTCGGAGTGGTACGTTTTATAGGTATTTTATGCGAACCCTTTATGCGTCCGCTCTTTAAAGTACCTGGTGCTGGTAGTTTCGTGTGGGCAATGGGGATGGCAAGTGGTTATCCCTCAGGCGCAAAACTGACAGCTCGATTACGTCAGGAAAAACAGTTAACTAAAATTGAAGCTGAGAGACTTGTTTCGTTTACAAATGCATCCAATCCCCTTTTTATATTTGGAGCTGTTTCGGTTGGATTTTTCCATGACCCTAAGCTAGGGTTACTTCTCGCTGTCAGCCACTATGTCAGCAATGCCATAGTAGGTTTTTGCATGCGATTCTATGGATCCAAAAATGACCATGAAACGATGGAACGTAAGCCAAAAGAATTCTTTTTAAAACGGGCTTTCCGTGCTTTACACGAAACAAGAGTTGAAGATTCTCGTCCTTTTGGCAAGTTGTTTGGTGACGCAGTCTTGTCTTCAATACAAACATTATTAATGATTGGCGGATTTATCATCATTTTTTCTGTGTTTAATAAGCTGTTATTTCTTGTGGGATTAACCCCTATAATCGCCGGATTCATAGGGATATTTTTTCAATTACTGACCATCCCAACAGATTTGTCTATCCCCTTTATTGCTGGATTGTTCGAAATTACGCTAGGATCTCAGATGACATCAGGTGTTGAAGGGGTTACGGTTTTACAACAAGTCATTTGTGTGAGTTTCATCCTGGCTTTTAATGGGTTCTCCGTACAGGCACAAGTTGCTTCCATTTTAGCTGATACAGATATACGTTTTGCCCCTTACTTTTTTGCCCGGATTTTGCATGGCTTTTTTGCCGCTATACTTAGTACCTTTCTTTTTGTCCCGCTTTATATTGAACGCCAAGCCTTTAGTGGAAGTGAAACACCCGTTTTGTCTCCAGTAAATGAACCTGGCTTCTGGGCTAAAATGCTTCAGGTGTTTGCTGAGATTGGTCCAATCATTACGATTCTATCTCTAGCGCTTGCTATAATCATCTTAATTCGACGCCAGTGGTTTCCACCGATTGAAAAGCATCAGTTATTTAAGTGATTTATATACGTTAGAAAAAAGCACCCCAGATTGGAGTGCTTTTTACTTAGTTAAACTTTTCTTTTAACGCTTTTTCCACAACAGGCGGTACAAGGTCTTTAATAGAGCCTTCATACTTCGCTACTTCTTTTACAATGCTTGAGCTTAAGAAAGAATATTGATTATTCGTCATCACAAAAAAGGTTTCAATGTCTTCATTTAGCGTACGGTTCATTGCTGTGATTTGCATTTCGTATTCAAAATCACTAACCGCTCGAAGACCTCTCAGGATTACGTTTGCACCTTTTTCATGAGCGTAATCCATCAATAGCCCACGGCTTTCATCAATTGAGACATTATCGAAGTCTTTTGTCACTTCTTTTAACAGTTCCATCCGTTCTTCCACAGAGAAGAGTGCATTTTTAGAGCTGTTATTGAATACCGCTACGACTACGTGATCGAATATCTTCGCCCCACGTTCAATAATATCCAGATGGCCATATGTAATGGGGTCAAAGCTTCCTGGACAAATGGCTAACGTCGCCATGATATCACTCCTTGAAACGCGGTTTTATGCCGCAAGTATTTACGCTTTATGTTGGTATAAACTAATCGTAATAATACTGGAATATGTTTCGGATTTTGTTTGTTCAAATGGTCCAATCTGTTCAGGCAACGTTTGTTGGGCGGTGTGTTCGCATACAATCGTGGCGTTTTCTGCTACAACATCCTGCTCATGCAAAGCTTCTAAGATGTCTTCAAATGAAACCTTTTGATAAGGGGGATCTAAAAAAATCCAATCAAACTTCAACTCTCGTTTCCCTGCTGCTTTGATAGCCCGAAATGCATCCGTTCGATACACTTCTGCCTGATCTTCTATTTTTAACATTTTTAAATTTTCATAAATTGTAGAAATTGCTTTTTGGTAACGGTCGACAAAAATCATATTGTCTAATCCTCTACTTAACGCTTCGATTCCTAGACCTCCGCTTCCTGCGAATAAATCCAATCCAAGTCCTCCATCGAAATATGGACCAATTACCTGAAAAAGAGCTTCTTTCGCTTTGTCTGTTGTAGGTCTCGTTTGGTTAGATGGGACAGGACGAATTTGTCTTCCTTTGTGCTTGCCTGCTATGACTCTCATGCAGTTTCACTCCTCTTAGCCTATTCGACCTAATCCTACCATAAAAAATACGAAAATAAAAAAGGAAGTGAATCAAACTATTTGTGTATATTACATTCTTAATCTGGTCATAATACGTAAAGAGCAGCCAGGGTTTCCCCTGTTAGCTCTGAAGACGGAGAAGACTTACGTTTCCCCATAAGTTCTTCCTCCGGTTTCTCCTCTCCCTTTGCCTTTTTGTTTGATTTAGATCAATCCAAAAAGGTGCCTGCAGAATTTATTTCTGCAGGCTTTTTTTTGCTTATATATGCATTTTAAAGGATTAGTACTTTAAATCAATCGAATAAGACCCTTCAGAAGCTCTGATACCCAGCAATTCTTCAATATATTTCTCTCTTATGAAAACCTCACCTTGAACCTTTTCTAAAACATCCGTTACCACACCAAAGTTTTCTTGATTATGAACAAATGTTTTCTTATTGAGTGAAAAGCGCCAGGACTCTCCATTTTTCCTCATAATATAGAGCGATTCAGAAGGTAACGCTACAAGCTCAAACTCAAATAAGGAGGAGATTCCCGCTAATGGATAATATCGATGCTGATTGTATAGAATTGGTTTCCACGCAACATCTACTTTCTTCCCTTCTACCGTAATGGTCTTGTTTTCAATAAAATAAAGCGGTACAAAGGGTTCGTTCCGATTTTGGTTTAAATCAAAAAAAGGTGTTGGTTTTTCATAAATCTTTTGTAAATCCCGGTCTAAATCTTTTGCCAGATTATCTGTTTCAGCTTCTAATGCCAGTTGCAGGAATTCTTGTTTTTGTTTCTTTGATAGATTTGTCGATAACGCATTTACCATCTTATTTGTCTTTTTGTCCTGTGGAGATATGTTGTAAAAGTAATGCGTTAACATGGTAACAAGCCAAGTGTTCTGAGTATTGTATGAGGATTGAAGCGATTGTTCCAACCAGTATTTTTGAATGGTTTCCTGATTTAGATCTGGAACAATTATATGGCGCTCACCTATAGTTTCTTGTAGATCCGGATTCACAATAACTATAAATGGCCCTTCAAAGGGTGAGTTTCTCCATTTTTGAAGAAGCTTCTTGTAATTGTCCCCCAGTGAGTTCTTGCTATAAATGTATAGCCCATCCTCTTGGTGCAATTGATAAGGACCCTCTGACATATGCAACAATGGTAGAGCTTCAGCTTGATCGGAAGTCCATCTGTAATACCGTATATAATCTTTTTCTATATCAGCCTCTAGCTTTGCCGGGGCCGCCCATTTCCAAAACGGCTCATGTTTTTCAATCACCTCAACGTTCATATTCATAGGTAATGTACGATTATTTTTTTGTAATTTTATGTACCAATCAGAATAAACCTTCTCATCTTTCTTATACTGTAACTGATAACTCCATCGAATTTGTTGATCTTCACTAACCGTTACTTCTTTTTCTTGCGTTAAACAAGGTTCTCCTGCTCCATTTTCACATTTAATCTCTTTAGCGTTTGAAGGGATAAAAAAAGTATAAGTGCCTGCTTGAAGATTAGTGATCTTTTGGGTGACGGAAAGTTTCTCATTCGTATGATTCACTTGAATATGCATATCAGGTGTTCCAGTAGAGGTATTTGTAGTTTGATCTCCATATACATACATACTCCACTGGTAAGTCAGCAATAAGGTGGATAATATGAGCATAGGAAAAATGACCAAATAAGATCTTCGTAGCATCCTGTTAGCTCCTCTAGTTTAATAGTATCGTCCTAATTTTATCATGTTTTCCTCACTTACATAAAAATTCTAATAGAAAAAATCAGCATACATTCACATTTTATTTTCTTCATGCTACGCTATGAACAAAGTGAATGAATCGCAAGAACTCGCAATTCAGGATCGAAGAGAATGATAAAGAGGTGGAAACATGATTCAGCGTTTTATTGAACTAGGACAAGGGTACTCCGATATTTACGAACTCATTTCATTAGGTGAAGGGATGCGTGAGCGTGTACAACACGTTATGGCGTTTCACACCGTGTTAGAAAACGGGGAAAAACGTACATCAATCGCCGTTGTCTTGCACCCTACTCAGCCTGGTGAATTTCAGCCTATCTACATTTGCCGTGAAGGCATTCCGTACCCACATGAGGTACCGAATAAACGCTATGACTTTTTCAAAAACATGGCTGAACGAATCGACAAACAAATTATTGAATTGACCGTTCAACCAAGCGAGATCTTTGGTGAAACCGAATTATTCTATCAGCATTTAATCGGTATTTTACGTATGAACAATTACATCGCTCCTCTAAAATAAGAGAACGTTGTATAAAAAAAGCATGGGAGGCTCCCATGCTTTTATATACTTCCGAACTTATAGTCGTATTCTTTTGCTTTATCTGGTTTGGAATTTTCGTATTCGGTTGCGATGAAAGGTTTATAAGATGGCTCCACTTTTGAAACGTAATTCAAACGTTCTAGCTTCTCCATTGTTTGTTCGAGGTCTTCCTGGTTTATGTAAATAATTGCGTGTTTTAGCGTTTTCGAAACATAAACCAAATGACCGTAGCGTTTAATTTGCCGAACGTTTTTCATATTTTGAAACCATACTACCAAACCTTGGCGTTGTGTGAACATATGGAATCCTCTTTCGTACAATATTTTTATATCATTGCATTTCAGTTATTTTAAACAAGTTTAGCAAACTTTCAAAATTCCTTCAATAAACATGAAGGAAAAGCAAGGTGGTGAGTGTATGAATCAGTTAGATGCTGCTTGGAATTTATTTTTAGAAACCATGCGTACACAGGACTCCGTGCAGGAATGTACTCGAAAATACATTACAGGGCTTCCATTCATCTATGTAGAGAAAAAGAATCCTCAAGTTACCAGAGAATCCATTGAGGAATCACTCAAAATATCAGCAGCTAAAGCGATGAAAGGAAAAACCCTCACTCTCTCCATGTATTTTGTTAGAGAGAATGAGGATTTACTCGTTTATCGTATCCGCTTTTTAGTACCACAACGAAAAATGTTTTGCTGTGGAAATCTATGTGAGGATTGCATTCGGTTCCAACGTTAAATTAGGAACAACCGCAACCTCCACCGCTGCCACAACCGCAGCCGCCTCCGGAATCTTGAAACAGCATACCATCTTTTGGCACCTTAACTTGTTCACTTACACTAAACGCAACGATTTGACTAATCTCATCAAGCAATTTTTGCAAGTTACGCTCAGCAATCTTATAAGAAGCCACTCGCTCATGCATATCCATGTCACGTTTCTTTTGGCGTACATCCTTCATGATGGTATTGTAATCAGGGTGATACCTACCGAAACGTTGTACGTCTTCGTAATGGTCTTTGGTATCCTGAAAATCTTTTATTAAGCGTTGAGCTTCTATATCATTGTCGAGCTCATCCTTTGCCTGGATGTATTGTTCATATACATCGGATTGCAAAACAATCTGCCCTAAATTTTCACATCTATCTAATATTTCTACGGTTTCTGATGTAGCTATCAAGCTATCCACCTCCACCTTACATGATACCAAATTTGAACATTAATGCGAAACCATCTAATTCAATCCGTTTATTCCTTCATCGTTTGCGCCATTTGCATAAGCATTTGAACCATTTGAATTTGGTTATTTACTCGCTCCATTTTCTGGGTAACGGTTTGACCAAAGTATTGTTTTGATTCCTGTTCCATAGATGGCAAAATACTTGGATCTCTAGTGATTTTACGATACCATTCTGGGTTCATTCTCATAAATTTGAGAAGATCATCTCGACTCTCAAGATACTGATATAATCCAGGTTGCACCTTTCCCCCTCCTCATGCATTATACTCCACCTTTAATCTCGGCCAAAGCTAAAGGGAGATTTTCGTTGGGCACGATTTTGTGTTTGACTTTGACCAGGTAATTGTTTCTTCATATCCTGAAACTGGCCAATAAGGGATTGGATATTTTGAACGGCCCCGTTTAACTGTTGGATATGCTCTTGAACTTTATTTAGATCCACTTTCTCAACAATTCCCATCAGCTGTCCCATAAATTCTTGATTCTCATCAGAATTCGTTGATTGCTTTTGATTAACTTCTGTTTCAACCTTTTCTGGCCTTACACTTTCCCCGTCTTCTCGATATGAATTCCAGAAAGAATCTTCTTCCCCTAACAATACCCATTTCTCATAATAGGGCTGCCAGGATTCTCCCTGTTCTTTCACTTGACTAACAAGCTTCGGATGTCTACGGACAAAAGCCTTAAATTCTTCTACAGATGGATCTAACTTATTATCGCTCATGATGTCACCTCTTTACTTACATACAAGTTATACACCAATGTATGTGACCAACGCCCATTGCGTGCATACGTGACAAATGAGCTTTCAGGTTTCTGCTTATTCTGGCTTCTGCAAAAAGTTTTGAGTGTAGTAGTAGCGATACACCCCAACGCCTAGGTGTGTATAATCTTCATTTAATAAAGCTTCTCTGTGTCCTTTACTATTTAACCATCCTTCAACTGCTGCTGGAGCATCTGGATATTGAGCGGCAATGTTTTCCCCTGCAGAAAAATAATATACTTTATTTTCTTTCAAACGCTCTTTTAGCCCATCACCCTCCAGAGAAATATGGGAGAAATAGTTGTTAACGGCCATATCCTTGCTGTGACTAAATGCCACACTGGCTACTTTGTCATGCCATGCTACATCGCTTTTATTAAATCGCTCTCGCATCACGTTGGTTATATCATATATTTGTTCTTCCACACCATTCTCAATTTTGCTCCAATCTCGCTTCAAGATTAAAGGCTGTCCTGGTAGTTCTCCTCGATAGTACACTTCATAGGGTTGATGAATGAGGAGCACATCCGCTTTAAATATCCGAATCGATGACAAACGCTTTGTGAATTGATCAAAATAAATTTGCATATATTGATCTTTTCCAATTGAAACCAATGGTCGTTGATGCAAATCATCTTCAGATAATTGAAATTGATAGGACCCTTCTTTATAGTCCACTTCAACCTCAGAGGACATCTTAAAAGTATTCTGCACCGATTGATATGGTTGTCCCGTTAAGAGAGGCTCAGCAGATATATGAGGCCCTATTGTGTACACTGTAACGGCTTTTCCTCCTTCAACACCTACCTGAGTATAGGAGCCGTCTCTTTTATAGATCCACCACGTATAACCATAAGGGCTATCGTCTTTCCGATCAGGCATTCCGAATGTCTCTTCTATTTCTTTTTCACTTAAACCGATTACATCAAAAATTTCACCTTCTAAATCGTATTTAAATTTTTCTTTCGATGGTGTTTCTTTTTCCTCTTGTTTTAATCCTGATTGCTCTGTAGGCGATGCAACAGTGGTTTGAGCCTTCGTTTCAAGTGATTCCGAAACTTTCGGCTCGTCTTTTTGAAATTGGGGTAAACCGTAATAGAAACACGCTACTAAAACGATCATTAACATTACGACTTTTATGCCTCTCATAAATAATCTCCTTTATGTCCATATCTACTTCATTATAGTAGGGAAAATTATTAAATATGATAGGAAAAATAGAGGGTTATGTATTGGAGGAATTACAGAAAAATCCTACCATAACTGCACGGTAGGATTTTTCTTGCTTGCACATAAATTAGTGTAATTCTGGGCGCTCTGAAATTTCTTCAAGCGCATGTCCAGCTGCATCGTTGGATTGATGATCCAGAGAAAGGTCTCCAAGAGAAACAATACCCGCTAATTTTCCGTTTTCCACGATTGGAAGTCGACGAATTTGTTTTTCTGCCATGATCTTGCTAGCTTCTTGGACAGATGTTTCGGGTGTTGCAGATGTCATGTGATCACTCATAGCTTGTTGAATTTTCGTTGAACCAGAGTGTTTTTCTGCATATCCACGAATGACAAGGTCACGGTCTGTTACCATTCCTAATAAATGTTGATTTTCGTCACACACCGGAATCGCACCAACATTTTTTTCTTTCATTTTCACAGCCGCTTCATAAAGCGTATCATTGGAAGTGCAGCATGCTACATCTGTCGTCATAACGTCACGCATAGATTTCATGTAAAATCTCCTCCATTTGCTTC
>SDGW01001259.1_pt1 | contig 10544 bp, 6 predicted proteins | sample 2873831 | NCBI WGS metagenome assembly SDGW01 (sample SAMN08132700, study PRJNA421101) | hypersaline lake metagenome | isolation source: celular fraction 0.22 microns magnesium sulfate-rich crust from ephemeral... | place: Spain: Penahueca Lagoon, Toledo | collected 2011-07
GGGCGGCGGTCACGTCGAGCTCCTCCGGGCGGACCGCGGTGACCGGCAGGTCGGTCATGTCGTAGCGGACCGTGCCGTCCTTGAACGCCGAGACGTCGTGTTTCGCCCGGAGGATACCCTTCTCGACGGGCTCGGGCGTCTTGTACGACGACGACAGCCCCTTGACGCCTTTCAGCGTGTCGAAGGCGTTCTCGCGCTCACCGACCGACTCCAGCGCCGACCGGAACCGGTCGTTCACGTCGATGGTGCGCCACTCGACCGGGGTCGCTTCGACCTCGCACCGGTCGCAGATGGCGCGTCCCGACTCGTCGAGTTCGACGACCGAGCCACAGTCCGGGCACTCGAAGTGGGCGAACGTATTGGCGCCGCACTCGGGGCACTCGCACTCGTAGGTGTGCTCGCCGCAGTCCTCGCACTCGCGCCGGCCGACCTGCACGTCGACCTCGCCGGGCGTGCTCTCCATGTCGTCGGCGTGCTTGGCCGCGGCGGCCACGTCGCGCTGGCTCCCGCCGGCCTCGCCGATGGGGAACAGTGTGTGGACCGCGGGCGAGAGTTCGCGCTCCTCGGACTTCTCCGGGCGACCCATCCGGTTGCCGATTCGGGTGGGCGCGCGCTCGCGGACCTCGAACGGCGCGACCTCGTTGACGGCTTTCACAGCGTTGTCGCCGGGGGATTCTTCGCCCCACTCGCGGGCCGCCTGCGAGAGGGCGTCCCACGCCTTCCGGAGGGTCCGGGACTCCTCGTCGGTCGTCTCGTCTTCGGCAGTGGTTCCCTCGTCGACTACCACTCCGAGCGAGCGCACCAAGGGCTGCCACTCGGGAATTCGGATCTCCGATTCGGCCTGCTCGTGGGGGACGAGGATGCATTCGAGCGCGGTGCGAACCTCCTCGTCGGTGAACTCGATCACGAGCGTCTCGTCGTCCGCGTCGCCGACGAGTTCCCCCGCGGCGACCGTCTCGGCGAGTCGCTCGAACTGCTCGACCGTGAGGTCGTGCCAGAGGTAGGTGTACTTCGGGTGGAGCGGCGCGTCGTACTCGGTGGCCCACGTGACGGCCTCCTCGGGGCGAGGATTTTCGAGATCGACGGCCGGCGCGTCGCGGAGCGCCTGCACGTCCGCGCCCGCGTGGTCGAAGTCCTTCACCCACCACTCGACCGTGTAGGAGGCGGGCGCGAGCGGGTGGTTGTTCTCCACGAACTCGCCGTAGTTGACCAGGTACTCCCCGAGGTCGAGGATCTTCTCGACGCCGTTCCGGAGTTCGAGCGCCTCCTCGGGGTCGTCGATGCGGCGCACGTCGCCGTTTGCGAGCCGGACCGTCGGCCCCTCGATGGAGTCGACGGGCACCACGCCCGCGGCCTTGCCGGGGCGCTCGGTCTTGATCTGGGTGCCCGTCGCGAGGAAGTCGTCCACGAGGTGCATCGTCGCGGGGTGGACGCCTGCCGTGGCGAAGCCGTGGTTGCGCGCCCGGCCGTAGCGCAGTCGGAATCCGCCGGAGTCGCTCGGGTGGCCGAAGACGGGGCGGCCCGCGATGAGGTCCCGGAGGAACTTCTTCGCGGGCTCGACCCGGGGCGGACCGCTGACTTCGGCCGGCGTGCCCTCGCCCTCCTCCTCGTCACCGACTGCCTCGGCGTCGCCCTCTCCTCCGCCAGTCTCCTCGGCGTCGGTCTCCTCGTCGCCTTCGTTGCCGTCGTCCTTCCCGATGGTGCCGTCGATGAGGTCCTGAAGCCACGGCCAGTCGACCTCGTCGAGGTTCCGCGTGTAGCGCTGGATCTTCGGGGCCTTGAGCGCGATCCCCTCCGCGAGGACGAGACACATCCCGCCGCGGGCGTTGTTGGTGTCGACGCGTTCGAGGTCCCGGAACCCCGACACCTCCTCGTCGCCGGTGGCCTCGCCGTCGAGCATGATGGGCATGTGCTCGGCGATGAACGTCGTCTCCTTGTCCTTCGGCGTGTACTGGAGGCCGGTCTCCTTGTCGTAGAGGGTGATCTCCTCGGCGTAGCGCTCGATCTCGTCGTCGCGGGCATCGTACTCCTCGACGCCGATGAGCGCGCGAGTGTAGTCGGCGACGAGTACGGACAGCGCCTGCGCGGTCCCGCCGGCCGAGCGGATCGGGCCGGCGTAGTAGACGTTGACGAACTCCGTGCCGTCGTCGTTTTCGAGCAGTTCCACCTTGTCGATGCCCTCGATGGGCGCGGCGACCACGCCCTCGGTGAGCAGTGCGACCGCGGTCCGGACCGCGCCCTCGATCTTCCCGGCTCTGGTGTCGTAGTCGCCGACGCGACCCTCGGCGAAGTCCTCGGCGAGTTCGAGCGCGGCCTCCTCGCGGCTCATCTCGCCCTCCAGTTCGCGGACGCGCTCGGCCACCCCGTCGATGCCGAGGATGTTCTCCACCCGGTCGGCCATGTCCTTGGCGACCGGGATCTGGACCTCGGGTTGGGGGTCCCCGCTGCTGGCGCGGGCCTCGCGGGCGACCGCGAACGCCTCGTCGAGGTCGGCTTCGAGGTCCTCGAAGTAGCGCTCGTCCTCCTCGCGCATTATAGCCAGAGGTCGAGGTCGGTGGGTTCGTCGTGCTCGCGCTCGAGCTCCTCCTCGAACGAGCGCACGTACAGCTCGCCGGCGAACACCGTCGCCGAGTCGAGGTGGCCCGCGAGTGTCTGGCCGCTCGCCCGCGAGAGGACGGCGTGGGTGTGGGCGAACCGCTCGCCATCGAGCCACGAGACGTTACCGACGCAGGCGGCAACTTCGAGCGGTTCGTCGAACTCGACCTCGCGGTACTCCATCTCGGACTGGTCGTAGAACCAGACGGTCGCGTCCTGGACCGCGCCCATGGCGACGAACCACGCGGCGTCGACGCCGGCCTCGTCGGCGAGCGCCTCGATCTCGCTACGCCAGTCTTGCCCGTGGCCGAGTCGCGCGACGAACTCGCGGTCCCCGGAGACCTCCCGATAGTTCATGATACGTTGAACGGAGGCCGGTGGCAAAAAGGTTCAGTATTGGCCGGTTACCGTGTAGGCGTCGGGCGATGCTGCGAAAAAACGTCCGTTGGAGAGTCGCTACTGCCAGTCCTGGAGGGCGACGCTTCCGGATACCGGAACCGCGAGCCACGCGTCGTCCGCGGTCGTGTCGGCGATGATGAGTCGCTCCGTGCGACCGTCATCGTCCAGCGAGGCCATGACCTCGCGCTGTGCGACCGATTCCGACGGGGTGGCCGTGTTCGGGGCCATATGTGACAATTGGTATCACACGGTATAAACGCTCCGAAACGACAACTGCAGACACGACACCGACAGTTTCAAATAGTGGTAATCGGTGTCACTGTTCAGAAGACTGTTATCTCGCGCCGTGACGGTACAATCCCACGTTGCTACTACGTCGACACCTACATCGCTACTCACACCGCGACAGTACGACGTCACATCGCTACCGCACAGACACTCGATCACGTGACGCCACCACGCATTACTACAGTCTCCGTGTCACGAGTCGGGATTCGCCACGGGTTCGGACAGGACGTTCGAGGGTTGTAATTCGGGTACGGCAGGAGCGAAAACTGGAAATCGGGCGGTCGAACGGCGGCGAACGTCGAGTAATCCGGCGTTAGGCCGTGGTTTCTGTAAGTAACAAGCGGTAAGTTTATCCGCTCCCATTTACAATCAGCGGTTGGATGACAGATACTGACAACCTGAGCCGCCGTCGCTTCCTGCAGGCGACCGGCGGTGCGGCATCGGCTGTAGCCCTCGCTGGCTGTACCGGTGAACAGGACGACAGTGGGAACGAGACGACCACGGAGGGCGGTGACGGAACGACGACCAGCGGTGGCAACGCCGACCCGCCGGAAGGCGAGAACGTTCTCCGGCTGATCAACTCGACGATGTCCACGATGGACCCCATCAGAGCGACCGCCACCGCCTCTGGGACGGTTATCCAGCAGGTGTTCGACGCCCTGATGAACTACCCGAACGGGGAGATCGAGGTCGAAAATCAGCTCGCCGCGGGTCACGAAGTCTCCGAGGACTTCACGACCTACACGTTCGAGTTGAAGGAGGGAGCGACCTTCCACAACGGCGACGAAGTCACCGCGCAGGACTTCGTCTACTCGTGGGAGCGACTCGCCGCCTCCGACCAGTCCCGGCGTGCGTACTTCGTCCTCGACTCCATCGGCGTCGAGCACGAGATGGAGACGGTCACGCAGACGACCAGCGAGGGCGAGGAAGAGGAGGTCGAGCAGTACAAGCCCGGCTCGCTCGGAGTCAACGCCGTCGACGACTACACGCTGGAGATCAACCTCTCCAGCCCGTTCCACGCCACGATGGAGATGCTGGCGTACACCTCCTTCGCGGCGCTGCCCGAGGGTATCCTCGGCGACGTCGAGGGGTACGAGGGCGAGATGAGCCACAGCGAGTTCTCCACGGAGAACCCGATCGGCGCCGGTCCGTTCGAGTTCGATTCGTGGGAGTCGAACAACGAGGCTAGCGTCACTAAGTACGACGACTATCACGGCGAGACCGCGAGCGTCGACGGCATCCACTGGAACATCATGTCGGACTCCGAGGCGATGCACACCTACGGGACCGTCAACCAGAACGCCGACATGATCGTCGGGAACCAGCTCCCGACCGGCCACTACGACCCCAACAAGGTCACCGTCGAGGAGACCGACGACCTCGGCCGAAAGGTCGGGACGTACGGCGAGACCACGAGCGGGGCGACGATGGACTACACCGCCTTCGCGACCGTGAACGCCTTCTACATGGGCTTCAACACCGACGCCGTCGACAAGCCCGTCCGTCAGGCGGCGGCGTACGCGATGAACCAGAAGGAAGCCGTGGACTCGGTGTTCAAGGGCCGCGGCGAGACCTCCTACCACTTCACGCCGCCGTCCATCTACCCCGGCGGCGCGCCCGCCTACCGCGAACACGCCAAGAACAACTACCCCTACGGCTACGACAAGACCCAGCTCGACAAGGCCCGGCAGGTGATGGAGGAGGCCGGCTACGGCGACGACAACCGTGCCTCGTTCACGTTCACCGTCTACGAGTCGTCGAACACGTGGCCCCAGCTGGGCCAGCTCCTCCGGGACAAGCTCGCGAGCGCGTACATCGACATGGAGATCGAGACCGCGCCGTTCTCGACGCTCCTCGAGCGCGGTCGCGGCGGCAACCTCGAGGCGTACTCGCTGGGCTGGGCCATGGACTGGCCCGCGCCGGACAACTTCCTGCAGCTGCTCAACCCGCCGCTCACCGACACCTCGAAGGACGCGCCCGTCTCGTACTTCAACTGGTCGGGCACCGAGGCGGCCCAGCAGGCCACCGACGCGTGGGAGACCATCCAGAACAACCCCGCGCCGACCGAGGAGGACCAGCAGGCCCGCAGCGAGGCGTACGTCCAGATGGAGGAGGCCAACTGGGAGGACGTCTGTCTGCTTCCGGCCTACCACCAGATGGACGAGCGGTTCAAGTACGAGTGGGTCGACTGTCCCAAGTTCGGCGGTGCCAACACCAGCCGACAGATGTACAACACGGTGTCGCTCAGCGAGCGTAACTGACGACGCCGACGTTCTTTTCTTTGCGGTGCGGTTCCCGGTCTCGACGGTGCGGTACACCAGTTCCGACGGTACGGTCCAACAGTCCCACCGACGCGATCCACCAGTAGGTTTGGCCCGGTCTGCGGACGAGAATCCCCGTCCGTCCCGGTGCTGGGAAAGCGCAAGACATAATGAGACGACCACCGAATTCGTCACTCATGTGCGCGGTCCAGCATGGGTACGTTCGCGATACTTGCCGCATCAGCGGCGGTGATCCGCCGTGAGTAGGTGGCAGTACTTCGCCAAACGACTGTTGCTCTCGGTTCCGGTGTTATTGTTCGGGACGTCGATCACCTTCCTCGTGATTCGGGCAGGGCCGCTCGACCCAGTCTCCGCGATTCTGGGACCACAGGGAGACCCGCAGGCGTACAACACCATCAGGCGGCAGCTCGGACTGAATCAGCCGCTCTGGCAGCAGTACATCGACTACATGATCAACATGTTCACCTTCGACCTCGGCGAGTCGTGGGTGCTCCAGCCCGACACGAGCGTCTACTCGCTGGTGCTCAGCTACGCGCCCCGAACCATCTGGCTGGGGTTCTGGTCGGTGCTCATCGCCATCTTCATCGGCATCCCGCTCGGCTTCTACGCCGGGCTGAACCCGAACACGTTCAGCGACTACTTCGCGTCGTTCGGCGGTATCGTCTGGCGGGCGATGCCGAACTTCTGGCTGGCGGTCATCCTGATGAGCGTGCTCTCCCAGTCCGAGAAGTTCTTCTTCGGCTTCGACTGGCAGACGTTCCTCTACAGCACCAACGTCACGGGGCCGCCGCCGCTTCCCGACCCGATCTGGAAGCTGTTCACCAACCCCGACCAGTTCGTCAGGGCGCTCAAGAAGATCGCCCCGGCCGCGCTGGTGCTGGGGTCGGCGTCGATGGGTAACGAGATGCGCATCGGCCGGACCGCGGTACTCGAAACCATCAACTCCAACTTCATCGAGACCGCGAAGGCGAAAGGCGTCCCGCCGCGGTCGCTGGTGTGGAAACACATCTTCCGGAACGCGCTCATCCCGCTGGTGCCCATCATCACGGGCGAGGCGTTCATCCTCATCGGCGGGTCCGTCCTGGTCGAGACCGTGTTCGACATCAGCGGCATCGGCTTCCTGTTCTTCCAGGCGGTCAAGAACGGCGACATGCCGCTGACGGGATCGCTGATGTTCATCTTCATCCTGCTGGTGGTGCTCATCAACATCCTTCAGGACCTGCTGTACACGATAATCGACCCGCGAGTCGGCTACGAGGGAGGTGCCTAACGTGAGTTCGAGACCACAGCGAGAGGACGTGTCGCTTCGTCAGCGAATCGCCGAGAACCCCGGTCCGGCGCTCGGATGGCTCGCCGGCGCACTGCTCCTGTTCGCGCTGGAGGCCGGAGCTGTCGTTCACTTCGTGACCGGACTGTTCGGCTCGCCGGTCGAACTCCCGACCCTGCTCTCGCGCGAACTCATCTCGAACAACGGCTACCAGACCCCGAGCGGCGCGTGGCAGGAGACGTTCCTCGGCCTGCCAGCCGCGTACGCGTGGGCGGTGCGAGTCGTCCTCGTCTACGCGTACGCGTTCGTCTGGATGTACTGGCTCTGGCGGGGGTATCTGGTCTTCCGCGAGCACTACCGGTACGCCGACTGGACGCCCCGCGACGACATGATCGACCGGCTCCGAGGCCACCGCTGGGGTCAGTTCGGCGCGATCATCGTGTTCGCGTTCGTCGTGATGGCGCTGTTCGCCCCGGCGCTCGGGCCGACCACCGTCGAGCGGACCATCTCGAACCCGTACTCCCATTACATCGAGTACTACAACGATCAGGGCCAACTGGAGAACGTCACGGTCGGGACGGCCAACCTCGAGTCGCGCTCGCAGGGGACGCCCCAGCAGAACGTCGGCCCGATGCAGTACGACCAGTTCGGCCGCTTCCATCCGTTCGGGACGTTACCCAGCGGGAAGGACATGTTCACCTTCATGGCGTCGGGAGCGCGGATATCGCTGTTCATCGGCCTCAGTGCAATCGTCGTGAGCGGACTCATCGCGGCGGCGTTCGCGCTGCTGACCGCCTACTACAAAGGGCTGGTCGACCTCGGAGTGGTCATCGTCGGTGACTCCATCATGTCGCTCCCGAGACTGCTGTTCGTGATACTGCTGACGGTGGTCCTCAGCGGGACGTGGATCGCCGAGATATACAGCGGGGCGGTGATACTGGCGCTCATCTTCGCCGGCACCGGGTGGCCGTTCCTGTGGCGCTCGGTGCGTGGCCCCGCGATGCAGGTGTCCGAGCAGGAGTGGATCGACGCCGCCAAGAGCTTCGGACAGAAGCCGCGGGTCACCATGCGCAAGCACATGGCCCCGTACATCCTCGGCTACCTGCTGGTGTACGCCTCGATGAGCCTCGGCGGCATCGTCATCGCGGTCGCCGGGCTATCGTTCCTCGGACTCGGCATCAACCCGCCGACCCCCGAGTGGGGCCGGGCGGTCGACATCGGCCAGTCGTACGTCACCACCGCGTCGTGGCACATCTCGTTCATCCCCGGCGTGATGATCGTGCTGGTCGTGACCGCGTTCAACGCGCTCGGCGACGGCATCCGCGACGCCATCGACCCGCAGAGCGAGACCGGTGACGGCGAGGGCAACGAGGCCGCCGCGGCGACCGGAGGTGGTGCCTGATGTCCCAGCAAGAGACCACCGCGACCCGCAGCGAGCAAGCGCCGCTCCTGCAGGTCGAGAACCTCCAGACGGCGTTCTTCACCGACAAGGAGACCATCCGCGCGGTCGACGGCATCAGCTTCGATATCCGGCGGGGCGAGACAGTCGGCATCGTCGGCGAGTCTGGCTCGGGCAAGAGCGTGACCGCCCGCTCCATCATGGGGCTGGTCGACACGCCCGGCCGAGTGCTCGACGGGAGCAGCATCAGGTTCGACGGCGAGGAGCTCACCGAGAAGTCCGAGAAGGAGTACCGGAACCTCCGGGGAAGCGACATCGCGATGGTGTTCCAGGACCCGCTGACCTCGCTCAACCCCGTCTACACGGTGGGCAACCAGATCAAGGAGGCGCTCCGGCTCCATCGCGACATGCGCGGGGCCGAAGCCACCGAGGAGGCCATCGACCTGCTCGAAGCGGTCGGGATTCCCGACGCCTCGCGGCGGGTGACCGAGTACCCCCACGAGTTCTCCGGCGGGATGCGCCAGCGCGCCGTCATCGCGATGGCACTGGCCTGCGACCCCGAACTCCTCATCTGCGACGAGCCGACCACCGCGCTCGACGTGACCATCCAGGCCCAGATCCTCGAACTCCTCGACGACCTGCAGGAGGAGCGCAACCTCGCCATCATGTTCATCACCCACGACATGGGCGTCATCGCGGAGGTATCGGACCGCGTGAACGTGATGTACGCGGGCGAGATCGTCGAGAGCGCACCGGTCGTGGAGCTGTTCGAGAACCCACGGCATCCGTACTCGCAGGGGCTGTTGAACTCGATCCCGGGCAACCAGCCCGACGCCGACCGGCTCTCGACCATCGAGGGCGACGTGCCGACGCCGAACGAGCCCGCGACGTACTGTCGGTTCGAGCCCCGGTGTCCGAAGGCGTTCGAGGAGTGTTCGAAGGTCCATCCCGAGTCGCTGGCAGTCGACGACGACGCGGAGGACCACACCGCGGCCTGTCTGCTGTACCCCGAGGACGTCTCGCAGGCCGAGGCGGTCGAGTTACACGAACGGCGCGGGAGCCAGCGCGAGGTGAGCGAACGATGAGCGAACAGATCCAACAGGAGTCGGTGGGCGTCGCCACGGGCGAGACGCTCGTGGAGGTCAACCAGCTGCGGACCTACTACGGCGAGGGCGGCATCGTCCAGTCGAACCCGGTGAAGGCGGTCGACGGTGTCGACTTCGAGATCAAGCGCGGCGAGACGCTCGGGCTCGTCGGCGAGTCGGGCTGCGGGAAGACCACGCTCGGCCGGACGCTCATCCAGCTCGAGGACGCCACGTCGGGCGAGGTCCTGTTCGACGGGACTGACGTGACCGAACTCTCGGGTGAGGAACTCAAGGACTGGCGGCGCAACAGCCAGATGGTGTTCCAGGACCCCGAGTCCTCGCTCAACGACCGGATGACGGTCGGCGAGATCATCCGCGAACCCCTCGACGTCCACGACTGGCCGACCATCGGGGTCGTCGTCGACGCCGACGTGGCCACGACCATCGAGGGCAACGGCGTCGCCGACGCCCGGACGGCCGAGGGCGTGCGCAGCGACGTGACCGTCACCGTCCGCGGCGGCTCGGTGACCGGCGTGGAGATCCGCGACGAGATGCAGCTCGAACGCGACGACGTGGAGGTCGAGCTCCGCGGCGACGACCCGACGACGGTTCGGGTGAAAGTGACCCGGTCGCGCGACCAGATCCGGCGGGCTCGAGTGCGCGAACTCCTCGACACGGTGGGACTCCGACCCGAACACTACTACCGCTACCCCCACCAGTTCTCGGGCGGGCAGCGCCAGCGCGTGGGCATCGCGCGGGCGCTCGCGCTCGAACCCGAGTTCGTCGTGCTCGACGAGCCGGTGTCGGCGCTCGACGTGTCGGTGCAGGCCCAGATCCTCAACCTGCTCGAAGATCTGCAGGACGAGTTCGGCCTCACCTATCTGTTCATCGCCCACGACCTGAGCGTGGTCCGGCACATCTGCGACCGCGTGGCGGTGATGTATCTGGGCAACATCATGGAGCTCGGCCAGACCGAGGAGCTGTTCGCCAATCCGAAGAATCCCTACCCCCACTCGTTGCTGTCGGCGATTCCCGAGCCCGACCCGCCCTCCGACAAGGAGCGGGTCACCCTGCGCGGGACGCCGCCGAGCCCACGCGACCCGCCGACGGGCTGTCCGTTCACGACCCGGTGTCCGATGAAGATACGCCCGGACAAGTACCAGGACATGGACGCCGACACGTGGGTCGCCATCGAGGTGTTCCGCGAGGTGCTCCGGGAGCGCTCGCGC
>SDGW01001260.1_pt1 | contig 10537 bp, 8 predicted proteins | sample 2873831 | NCBI WGS metagenome assembly SDGW01 (sample SAMN08132700, study PRJNA421101) | hypersaline lake metagenome | isolation source: celular fraction 0.22 microns magnesium sulfate-rich crust from ephemeral... | place: Spain: Penahueca Lagoon, Toledo | collected 2011-07
CCATGGGATTCAGCACCTGTTTTACCGGCTATTCCCGCCACTGATACCGATTCTCGTCGTCGGCCTCGATTCGTCGCTCTGGCAGCTCGGCCTGCTGGTAAGCATCTATCTGTTCGCCGGCGGCCTCGGCCAAGCACCGATGGGCGTGCTGGTCGACCGGTTCGACAGACAGTACATCCTGCTGCCATCGATCGGACTGATGTCGGTCGGCTACCTCGTCTTCGTGCTCGGCTCGGTTGCCGGATCAGCCCTTCCATCGATCCGGTTGTTCGGCCACCTGTTTACCGGAACCTACCAGATCATGGCCTGTGGGATGTTCGTCGCGGGCGTCGGCTACAGCGGGATCCATCCGGTCGGCTACCCGCTCATCTCGGCGAACATCGGTGACGAAAACAAGGGCAAACTGCTGGGGATGTGGGGGAGTGCATCAAAGATCGGCGATACAATCGCTCCACTCCTCATTGGTAGTCTCATCCTCGTTGCCTCGTGGGAGTCGATTTTGGTCGGCGTGAGCTTCCTTGGGTTCTGCTATGCCGGTTGGCTCTGGCTGCTTATCCAGCATGGCGAGATCGAGACGCGGCCACCGTCGGCCCACCACGACGAAGCGGCTGTAGCTGACGTCGACTCCCAGAAGGGTGTAACCGCCAACCCACGGCAGTTCCTGATTCCGATGGGAACGATCCTGCTCGCGTTCTGTTTCACCCTGTTTGCGACGAACGGACTGATCACGTTCACACCAGTTTTTGTCACTGATGTGTACGGCTACTCGCTGTCGGTTCTGAGCGTCGACATCCCCTCGGAATCGGTCGCAAACGGCTACTTTTCGGTGCTCCTGCTGAGTGGGGCGGTCTCCCAGCTCGGCGTTGGTGCACTGGCCGACCGGTACGACTACCGGCTCGTCCTACTGGCGCTCCTCGCAGTGACCACTGTCGGACTGGGAATACTCTCCCTGCTCACGCTCACACCGCTGGTCCTGCTCGTCGTCTTCGCGCTCGTCGGTGGCTGTCTGTTCGGTGTCAACCCCGCCCGGGACGCCCTGATCAGTGATATTACGCCGCCGGCCTACGAGGGCCGCACCTTCGGCTCCTTCTGGACCATCGCCCTGCTCGTCAGTTCGGGCTACCCACTGCTGATCGGCTATCTCGGCGATACGATCGGTATTCAGGCAAGCTTTCAGTATCTCGCCGTCGGAACCCTCGTCGGCATGGCCGGGATCGGGCTGCTCTACAGCCCGCGGCTCTACCGTCGTCGCTCCCCGTCGACACCGACCGAGACGGTGGATGACGACTGAATTATACGAACACACCGCCCCCGGCTGATCGAACGAACGCTATGTTTTTCACGATTGAATGGCATCGATACGTATGACAACGGAATACAATCCTGGACTGGATGGGATCGTCCTTGGCCCGACCGAGTTGAGTGGCGTCGACGGCGAGGCCGGAATGCTCACCTACCGTGGCTATCCAATCGAGGAACTCGCTGGATCAGTGAGCTACGAGGAGACGGTGTATCTGCTCTGGAACGGCGAACTGCCGACCGCCGAGGAACTCACCGCCTTTACTGACAAACTGGCAGCCAACCGCGCGCTACCCGAGCCACTGCCGACCCTGCTGGCCACACTGGTCGACCAGAACGACGACCCGATGGACGCCCTCCGGACTGCCATCTCGGCACTCACTGCGAGCGACCCGGCATCGGGTGAGGCGACGGGAAGCCGCGAGGCCGCTGAACACGCAGCCATCCGACTGGTGGCAGTCGTGCCGACGATCATCGCCGCCTTCGTCCGACTCCGTGACGGCAACGAGCCGGTCGCCCCGCGCGACGATCTGGGCCACGCCGCGAACTTCCTGTATATGTTAACTGGCGAGGAACCGGATCCGGTTGTCGCCGATACGCTGGATACGGCGCTCGTCCTCCATCTCGACCATGGAATCAACGCCTCGACTTTCTCGGGGAAGGTTAACGCAAGCACGCTGGCGACGGTTTACAGCTCGGTGACTGGCTCGATGGCTGCACTCTCCGGGCCGCTTCACGGCGGGGCAAACGCCGACGTGATGCGAATGCTTCAGGACGTCGATGCGAGCGACAAAAGCCCGACCGAGTGGGTCGAGGACGCTATCGCTCGCGGCGACCGGATTCCCGGCTTCGGTCATCGCGTCTATCAGGTCAAAGACCCGCGTGCGATTGTGCTTCAGGAACGATCGAAGTCACTTGCCGAGGCTGCTGGTGAGACGAAGTGGTACGAGTACAGCACCGAAATCGAGCAGTATCTCGCCGACGAGAAGGGGATCAAACCCAACGTCGACTTCTACTCGTCGAGCATGTACTACGTGATGGACATCCCGATCGACATCTACACGCCCATCTTCGCCATCTCGCGGATGGCCGGCTGGTTGGCCCACCTGTTCGAGCAGTACGAGAACAACCGACTGATCCGCCCGCTCGGCGACTACGTGGGCGACCACGGCAAGACCGTCACACCGATCGACGAACGATAGCACGGCTCTGACAGTCCCGTTTCAGGTAGCGGAATGACTAACATACGTTCGCCCCGAGTATCAGTCGATGAGTGCGAAAATCGTGAGCTTCCGATCAGTCGATCGTATCGAATCCGCCTTCGACAGCGTCGACCTTGAGGTCGTCCCGAAAACCAAATACACCGACAGCGAGCTGATCGCCCACGCGGAGGGTGCCAGCGGGCTGTTCGTCCACTCGGAAAACCAGTATACGTCGGCGCTGTTCGAGGCCTCCCCGGACCTGTGTGTCATTGGTCGACCGGGATCGGGACTCGACAACATCGATCTCGATGCTGCAACCGAGAACGATGTCGTCATCGCCTTCACGCCGGGGATGAACGCGATCGCGGTCGCGGAGTTCGTCGTCGGCTCGGTGATCTCACATATCCGTGACCTCCAGAACGCGAGCGATCACGTCCGGTCGGGTGGCTGGCGATCACCCGACTGGTGGGGGACCGAACTCCGAAACAAGACGGTCGGGATCGTCGGCCTCGGGGCCGCAGGCTACGAAACCGCAAAACGGCTCGAACCGTTCGATGTCGACTTCCTCGTCGCCGATCCCTACGTCGACCAAGAGCGGGTCGACGATATCGGCGCGAAGCGAGTCGAACTGGACGACCTACTGTCGGCGTCGGATTTCGTGAGCCTCCACGTTCGGCTGACCCAGGAGACGACACACATGATCGACGCGGCGGCGTTCGACCGGATGAAGGACCGTGCTGTACTGATCAACACAGCGCGGGGTCGTGTCGTCGACCACGACGCACTGGTCGAGGCACTCACAACCGGAACCATCGGTGGCGCGGTGATCGATGTCTACCCCAGTGAACCCCCGGAGTCGACCGATCCGATCTTCGACTGTGAAACGGCCTCGGTGACCCCACACTTGGCGGGCGCAACGGTCGAAACACGGACCCGGATGCTGGAGACGACCGCCGAGAACATGCTTCGGATACTGAATGGAGACGCCGTCGACCGGCAGTACATCGCGAATCCGGAGGTTCTGGACTCCTAGCGACCGGAGAGTGGTTCGGAGAGACATCTCACCGTGTCCCCCGACGTCTTCACAATCGATAATCGAGGAAATTACTCGGAGCGTAGTTAATTTCTTTCTTAGACTTGCCGGAAACATTATACATACGGCCATTGCAGATAGTAGCATGATACGTGTGGGGGTGAATGGATACGGAACCATCGGCAAACGCGTTGCCGACGCGGTTCGTCTCCAGCCCGACATGCAACTCATCGGCGTGGCGAAAACCCGTCCGAACTACGAAGCCGAAACTGCGGTGCGGAAGGGATACCCACTGTACAGTGCGATCCCCGAACGGTCCCACCGGTTCACCGAGGCCGGACTGGATCTCCACGGCGAGGTCGCGGATCTCGTCGACGAAAGCGATGTGATCGTCGACGCCACACCTGCGGGCGTCGGGAAGGAGAACGCCTCGCTCTACCGGGCACACGATACGCCGGCGATCCTCCAAGGTGGCGAATCACCCGACACCGTCGACGAGAGTTTCGTCGCTCAGGCGAACTACGACGACGCCGTGGGTGCGGAGTTGCTTCGGGTTGTCTCCTGCAACACGACAGGTCTGTCTCGACTGTTGGAACCGCTTGATCGCAAATATGGCGTTGAAAAGGCTCGGGCGACACTCATACGACGTGGTGGCGACCCCGGCGAGACCGATCGCGGGCCGATCAATGACATTCTTCCGGACCCGGTCACGCTCCCCTCCCACCACGGCCCTGACGTCCGGACGATCTTCCCCGATGTGGATATCGACACCCTCGGGGTGACCGTTCCAGCAACACTCATGCACCTACACAGTGTGAACCTCGCACTCGAGTCAGCACCGTCGGTTGCGGCGATTGTTGACCTGCTGTCGAGACAGTCACGGCTCTTCGTCGTGCCACCCGAGCTGCGTATCGACGGCACCGCCAAACTCAAAGAGTTCGCGAAAGACGCCGGTCGACCGCGCGGGGATCTCTGGGAGAACTGTCTGTGGGAGGAGTCGATCGCGATGGAGGGCACCGACCTCTACCTGTTCCAGTCGATCCACCAGGAGGCCAACGTGGTCCCCGAAAACATCGATGCGATCCGCGCGCTCGGCGGCCACAAAACCGCGTCCGAGAGTATCTCACTCACCAACGACCGACTCGGACTAAACACAACTCGGAACTACACGAAATCACAACAGCACGGCCGTCCACAACCGGCAGATGACTAGCTGCAGATAAGTCCGCGCCGGTCGTGACGACCCGCTTTTGTGGATTTAACCGGCGAGTAAAACTGATTCTGAGAACGCTCCCGCCACATATATCGATTTTATTATGATATATTCCCACATACCTTTTTGACTCGTGAACCGGACCGAGTAGTATGAGAATAGATGACGATGCGAGGGACGACGAGGGGAAAGATATCGTCAATCTTGCCGGTGTCGCCGTTGTCGAGGCCCAAAACCAGTAATAAAAAGTCGAGACGGTAGTATTCGAACGGGGATCAGACGACCGAACTCAGTTCTCGTTCCAGACCTTTTCTGGCATTGGAAGCCCATCCCACAGTTCCGGGTCGAGTGGGTCTTCAAGCTCGATGTCGAGGACTTCTTCGAGGATCCACTCCAGTTGTCGGACGTGCTGGCCGGTGTGCCACAGGGTTCGCTCGAAGAATTCGTGTTTGGTTGGCTGACCCCAGAACACATCTGCTGTTTCGGACCAATCACAGCTCCCTCCAGCACTCTCGAACCAATCGTCTAACCGACCTTGGACCGACGAGCCGTACGTGCGCAGCGCGGTTTTCGAATAGTGGTCCCAATGGTGTTCCATACGCGGAACACCCTCCATCGGCACGCCGGCTTCGTGCATCAGAAACACATCGGGAAGGCTGAAGATGTGTTGAACCAGATCGGCGTAGCTCCGCGGTCGATTCGGGATATGGGTTTCCAACTCTTCGTCAGGCAACAATGGGAGATACTCCTGTGTGGTTTCGAGGAGGACAGTGAGTCGACGGTACAGTTCTTCGACCGGGAGTGGTTCAGCATCGTACTCGATGCCGACGAGTTCGGCAACGTTCGCTAAGTCTTTGCCATCGGCCCACTCCTCGCCGCGTCTCACGATCGGCACGTGCTGTGGAAGCCCCAACTCGGCCATCTCGTCCATGAGTTCCGGGTCGACGCCCTGGATGCCAACACTCGATTCAACCGCCGAGTCAGCGGTTGATTTGTCCTTCTGAACGACGTTGTGCGAGACAAACGACGTGTTATTCCGTTCTAAGAACTCCTTAACTCGGAGACAACTCGTGCAGCCAGTTGCCCAATAAAGGTGTACTGATGTATCTGTGGCAGCCATTATCATCAGTAATTATCTTCAGACTTGTTAAGTGTATTGTGCGAAATACGGATTGTTAAACGGCACTGCACGTTTTCTACTCGAGTGTATATCCGAATTCGTCAAACCAACAAGGAGATCGGTCGTGCGGTCGATATCAACAGGACTCTTGAACCCGTTAATAATGGTAATATACCGTGTTTTTACATATTGAATAATATCAGAGGGTGAAAATGACTAAATAAACTGAATGTAAAGATCTATCTGAAACTCTAGTAATACTAGACGTTCCACAAAAGCTAATTTGATCTGGCTGCAACTACCGTTGAGGCGTCCGAATTCTGTCATGGACACTCAGAAAACGTGACGCCTCACCCTTTAAACCATATATAAACTGTCATATCCGCAGATGTATTCAGTTACTGATTCGCACCACGAGTTGTCGGCTTCAATGTATAAATAGAGAGTAGGGCCTTGACAAGTCTCACCGGCAGAAACCTATTCAAGTATTCTGATAAGATGGGTACAAAGACACAGTCTAGTTAGCGATCTCTACAGCTGGCGTTCGATCACGTAGCGATTGATTCGGTTGCTGTGGGTTATAATATTGTGTATACAGCACACAAAAGTGGCGAACGATCGACCGACTTCCCACTAACCGATTATGGAATCGGTCGACTTTCATTTAGACTATCTAAAATTATATTTCAATTGGATTTTAGTTAGTGTAATTATGACGGCTGTTGAGCCTTAATCGATCAACGACAGTCTGATAGTCGAAGCCACAATCGAGAAACAGGGCCCGGGAAAGGTCGTGTTTCTCGGCGTATCCATACAGAAATGCAGCAGGTTGATTGGTGCTGTGGGATCCGAATAGATCGACATCAAAAATCGATTTTGGAGTCGTATTATATTGTCCTATATAGACAATATCGTTCATCAGTTATTTTGACAGCAGTCTCGTCCACCACAACCCGCTTCGGCTGCGCCTCAGATGGGTCAGGAACCTCAGTATGTATTTATTAATTGTCTAATAAAAGTGTCGTACAACAAATAATTAAAAATTTGTTTGAGTTGGTCTAAGTGAATGATTGGTCGCTTGGAGCTGGACAGCCAACACCCTGATCGGGGTTCCCAGAAATCATTGATTTCTGGTGTGCGAACGGGGCGCGTGGCATCTCGTCAACGTCGCCGTCCGCTTTCACCCCCGATATGCAAGATTTGCCGTTTCTGACGGCTCTCTGAGCAGTTCTGTCGACAGCATCGTCTTTGAGCAGCTGAATCACGCGGTCGGCCCACGGCTGGAATTCCGACCCGACGTTGATGAACACGTCCGACTCGATTAGAGTCAGTACAGCGCGTTATTTCGCCAGGTTCCGAAGCGGTTCGTCAGTGCCCAGCCGGTCGACGTTGTCGGCGATGATATCGGCCATGCGATTCCAGTAGCGCGGCGTGTGTCCGGCGTTGTGGGGCGTAATCAAACAGTTGTCGTGACTCCAGAGTGGGTGACCGTCCGGGAGCGGTTCGGGATCGGTCACATCGAGAGCTGCACCACGGAGTTCGTTGGTCTGGAGCGCTGCCAGCAGCGCGTCGGTATCGACGACCGCTCCGCGTGCGATGTTGACGAGGACGCTGTCCGGTGGCATCTGCTCAAGGGCGGTCTCGTCGACCAACTGTGCGGTCTGCTCGGTCAACGGACACGCCAACACGAGATAGTCCGTCCGCGGGAGGATCTCGGGGACTTGCTCGATACCGACGACTTCGTCTGCATTGCCGCCCTTCGACGGTGAGTTACGCACACCGATGGTGTCGACGCCGAACGGGGCGAGACGGTCCAAGATCGCACCGCCGATCGAACCCATCCCCACGACGGTAACCGTCGAGTCGTACAGTTCGTCGGTCTGATAGTGGCTCCACGTTCCAGCCTGTGACTGTTTCCAGCCGCGGTCGAGACCGCGGGCGAACGACAACACGTACGCGAGCACTTGTTCAGCAGCGTTCGGCCCGTGGACGCCCGAGGCGTTTGTCACCTGCACGTCGTTGGCGGCGAACGCGTCGAGCGGCAGGTGGTCGGTTCCCGCAAAGGTACACGCGAACATCTCGAGATTCGTCGCGCGGTCGACGGTTTCGGCGTCGATCTCGAAGCCGGTGATGATCCGGGCCTCGGGAAGTAGCTCGTCGTACTCCGTGGGTGAGGAGACCAGCCTGACCGTCTTCGACGGTAACCGCTCGTCGAGAACGTCTCGGTAGTCACGTGCTGACATCCCATGGATCGTCTGATCGAGGACAGCAATGTCTATCGATGTCACACCCAGATTTCAGTTTGCAATCGTACAAAAACATTCTGCTACAAACGGGTCAGCGGCTGGTCTTCTTTGGTTATCAACGAAAAACTATTACACAGGTGTGTACCAGTATGCCGTATGGAGGAACCGCCAGATGGCTCAGGTAATCAATCATCTGACACCCAGAACACGAAGTTTACGCTGGAGGACGTCCTCGGTGTGTTCGAGCGACGGTCGGACAGAGCCAAACCGTTGACTGCCAGCGACGTGATGGACGCCATCGACTGTTCCCGCCGTACTGCACACAACAAACTCGGCGCGCTAGTCGAAGAGGGAGCCCTCGAGACCCGAAAAGTCGGTGCTCGGAGCCGGGTCTGGTGGATCCCGATGCCCCGCATCACGGATGACGCGGAACCGGGTCGACCGGAGCAACGGGATCCGGCGGTAGATACACAGATCGCCGACGCGGAACTCCCTGGCTCGGGTGAGCTCCTTCGAGAGCGCCGGCAGGCACTCCGGGCAGCCTACGATTACATCAGTCAGAACCCCGAAGCCACCAAAACGGAGTTTCTCACGGAAGTGTTTCCCGAGAACTCCGCCGGCTGCAAAACTGCCGACGAGTGGTGGGAGATGATCGAACCTGCGTTAGCTGACCTCCCGAACATCGATGTCGAGTTGGAACGTGACCACGTCTGGCACTTCGTCAAAGGATAGTCGCTACGTGTATGGGACCTCAAGAAATGACAGTTAGTTGGTTCATCCGGACGGGTGTCCGCGTTGTAGGCAGCGTGACGCTGTCGACACCTGTGGAGCCGAGACGGAGGCCGGTATAGTATGAAGAAGCCATATTCGGACTCAGCGGCCGACGAAGAGACGGTAACAGATGCCGATATATACGCCGAGCCAGCGGACGCGACCTATCCGACGTCGACCTACACCCCGGTGGCGTACGACAATCTCGATGAGGCACCAGCGGAGACCTCCCACCCCGAGACGGGAGACGATGGAGCGTTCAAAGAGCTAGATCTGCCGAAGGTGCCGAAACTCAAGTACGTCGTCGGGCCGAGCGCGATCATGCTCGGTGCCTCGCTGGGGAGCGGGGAGACGCTGTTCTGGCCGACGCTCGTGGCCCGCTTTGGCTGGGCGCTGTTTGGCCTGTTTTTGGTGGCGGCGTTCGTCCACTTCGTCGTCAACACCGAGATCCAACGGTGGACGCTTGCGACTGGCGAAAGTATCTTCCGGGGGATGGAACGGCTCCATCCGGCGATCCCACTGGCTCTGTTGCTCGGCGGGTTTGCCAGTCTCGGCTGGCCGGGGTGGGCGGCCAGTGCCGCCAAAATCGGTGCCGCAGGCCTCTCGCTGGAGACCTACAGCCTCTTCGGTGCCGAAATCGTCGGCTGGCGGCTTCTCGGGATCGTCCTCATGGTGCTCATCTGGCTCACCTACCAACTAGCACCGCTGATGTACAACATCGTCGAGAAGTTCCAGCTCCTGCTCGTGACGGCGTCGATCTTCTTTGCCGTCCTGCTGTTCGCCCTCGTCGGATCGGTCGAAACGATCCTGTCGGTGCCGTCGAATCTGACGCTCCCCGGCGAGCAACTCCAGGTCGAGACTGTGGCGATCCTCCTCGGGGCGCTGGCGTACGCCGGTGCTGGTGGCTATCTGAACCTCTCACAGAGCCTCTGGATCCGCGAAAAGGGGTACGGTATGGGACGCTACCAGGGGCGGATCAAGAACCCCTTCGCGGGTGACGATCCCGAGACGGTCCACAGAAACGGCTTTTCGTTCGTCCCCGACCGAGTCAATCTCGAACGCTGGAGAGGTTGGTGGCGGGTCACCCAGTTGGAGCACCTACTTACCTTTTTCATCGGGCTCGTGGTGGTCACGACGATCCTCACACTGGTTGTCTTCACGTATGCGGCCGGGTCGACCGGCACGGCCGTCGACATCTGGTTGGTCGATGTCATTCCTATGGTGGGGCCGCTTGCGAGTGCCGTGATCTACATCCTGCTGTTTCTGGCGCTATTCACGACCGAGTACGCCATCGTCGAGTCGTTCGTCCGGAACAGCTCTGACATCATTTATGAACTGTACGGGCGGGATGCTGGGTGGAGTCTCCCGCGGTTGTTCTGGGCGCTTCTAACGGTGTTCTGTGGCTGGGGGATCGCTATCCTGTTTTCGCCGCTGTCTGTCGAAAACCCCTTCGGGCTGTTGGTCGTCGGCGCGTCGATGTCGGGGCTGATGATGTGGCCGTACATCCTCGCCGTTCAGTTGGTCAACACGGTCAGACTGCCCGAACACACGATGCCGGGCTGGGGACGCATCGTCTCAATGTGGTTTGCAGCCGGCTTCTTCGGCTACTTCAGCGTGCTGTTGACCGGGACCTACCTCTCGACTCGACTCGGT
>SDGW01001477.1_pt1 | contig 10519 bp, 9 predicted proteins | sample 2873831 | NCBI WGS metagenome assembly SDGW01 (sample SAMN08132700, study PRJNA421101) | hypersaline lake metagenome | isolation source: celular fraction 0.22 microns magnesium sulfate-rich crust from ephemeral... | place: Spain: Penahueca Lagoon, Toledo | collected 2011-07
TCGAGCAGGATCCCGAGGCCAAAACGACGCTCGCGTTCGTCGCCCACGACGAGGCCCGGGATCGGTCGTTCACGTTCTACCGAGACGACACCGCCGACACGAGACTCGAAGCCGGAACCGTCCCGACGAGCGTTCTCGAAGACATCGGGTGGGTGTACGTCGGCGGCGTCGCGCTCGCCGCGGAGCCCGCCCGGTCGGCCGTCCTCGGTCTCCTCCGGCGCGCACGTGAAGCGGACTGCTCCGTGTACTTCGACCCGAACTGGCGCCCCGAGCTGTGGGACGACGACGAGACGGACACCCTCGACGCGGCGGTCGAAATGTCGGACGTAATCAAGGCGACGCCCGACGAACTCGCCCAACTCGGATACCGACAGGAGCCCCTCGATCAGCGTTGCGAGGCGATCTGTCGAGACGGCCCGCACACGGTCTTCCTGACGCGCGGCGACGAGGGTGCGATGGCGTACGCGATCGGGAGCGCTCCCTGGGACGACGGCGTTGTCGAGCACGACGGGTTCGACGTCGACGTGGTCGACACGACCGGCGCGGGCGACGCGTTCGTCGCCGCGACGGTCGCCGCGCTCGCCCGCGGGACGGCTGATCTGGATCGGATCGTCGAACTCGCAAACGCCTCGGCGGCCCTCTCGGCAACGACGACGGGTGCGATGGAACAGCCCCCCGGATGGGAGACGATCCACGAGTTCGTCGCTGATCTTGACATCGAACAGTAGACGCAGTTCGTCGATCCGTACTCTCGGCCTATCGAACGATCAGTTGCTCTTTGTCCTCGACGGCGTCGGCTTCGGGGTGCTCGCCCTCGGCGCCGAGCAGCCCGCGGGCGGCGTTTTTGCCCCACTCGACCGCGGGCTGGACGAACGTGTCGACGCCGTGGAGCTCGCCCGCCAGCACGCAGGCGGCCTCCAGCCCGTAGAGCAACTGACCCAGTCCGCGCTCGTCGACCCGATCGATCTCGACGCGGACGTTCGGGCGTCCCGCCGCGGCGAGACTGGCCTCGGTCGCCTCGAACTCGGCGTCGAGCAGCTCGCCGAGCGTGGCGTCGCCCAGATATGACAGCCCCTCAACGTCCGTGTCGGGAATCGCCCGGTCGGCGCGCTCGCGCGGTCGGACGAACGTGACCATCGTGTTGCGCGGCCCCGCCCGGTACAGTTGCAGCTGGGAGTGCTGGTCGGTCGCGCCGAGCGCGCGCACCGGCGTCTGACCCAGCCCGTCCTTGCCAAGACTCTCGGCCCACAGCTGCGCGTACCACTCCGCATAGGTTTCCAGCCCCTCCGCGTAGGGGAGCATCGCGTTGATCGAGGCGCCTCGATTGTCCAGCGCGTAGGCGGTCGCGCCGTAGGCGTACGCCGGCGACTCGAACAGCGACCCAGAGAGATTCTCGGCGACGTCGCGGCCGCCCGCCAGCAGCGCCTCGACGTCGTCGCCGCGGATCGCCGCTGCCGCCAGGCCCACCGTCGAGAGCACCGAGAATCGGCCCGGAACACCATCAGGAACTTTCAGTACAGGCAGGTCGTGCGTGTCCGCCAGATCGCGCAGCGGCCCCGCCTCGCCGGTCGTCACGACCGTGCGCTCGGTCCAGTCGACGCCCGCGTCCTCGAACGCCTCCCGCACGACGAGAAAGTTCGCCAGCGTTTCGGCCGTGGTGCCCGAGCGCGAGACGACGTTGATCGCCGTCTCCGCGAGCGGTAGTTCGTCAAGCAGGTCGTTCGTGTACTCGGGATCGACGTTGTCCAGCACGTGCGTCTCGACGTCGCTCTCCAGGGCGTCCGCGAGCGTCGCCGCACCGAGCGCGGAGCCGCCGATGCCGACGATCACCAGCGCCTCGGCGTCCGCGACCGGGTCGACGGTCGCTCGAATTTCGTCGGGATCGGCCGTCTCGGGCAGGTTCAGCGCCGCGTAGCCGTGCTCGTCGTTCGCTCGCCCGCGCTCGATGCGCTCGTGGGCCGCCGCCACGTCCTCGTCGAGGCGCTCCAGGATTATTCCGCCTACGATTGTCGGCGAGATGCGGTGCGCGATATTCACGATATCGGTGTAGAAAAAGCATTTGTAGGCGAGTACCGAACAGTGCGATGCGTCGGTCCGAGTCATACCGGCTGTCGATTCGACGCGGTTGCGGGAGTAATACGTAGGCTTCCCTACGGGCGGACTCTCATCCGCCACTCGCGTTTCTCACAGTGGTTGTGTATATCATGCAAGGAGATTTATACCTAGGCAAACAACTGGTCCAATATGGACCGAGCACTTGTTGGTCTGAGCGGTGAGTCCGGAGAGGTCGAACTGCTTCGCACGGCCGGGGAACTTGCGGACGGCGTCGACGCGAGCCTTGTCGTACTCTCGATGATCGACGAAGACGTCGTCGACGAGGACGTACAGACCCTAGAGCGCGTCGCCGAACTCGAACACACGTCCTACGACGCCGACGTTGCGGGAGCCGGGCAGGCCGATAAGTTCGGGCGAGACGCCGCAACCGAGGCGCTGTCCGGGATGGAACTCGACTACGAGGTTGTCCCGCTCGTCGTCGATCCCGACGCGAAGGCTGATTCAATCCTCGCCGCTGCGGACGAACACGACTGCGACCATATTTTTATCACGGGCCGACGGCGGTCGCCTACGGGGAAGGCCCTCTTCGGCGACGTAACCCAGAAAGTCATTCTGAACTTCGACGGCGACGTTACCGTCACCACGCGGTAAAGCGATCCGTTAGCTCCGTTCCTCGATAGACACGTTCCGTTTTGACGTGACAACCACGCGACGATCCTGATAGTCGAACGAAATTTTCAGGGACGTGCCACTGACGTCCTTTGCAAACAGCGTCTCTACAGCATCGATATCAACAAATTCACACAGCGGTTCTAATTCGTCCGTGGTGCAATCAAACTCCTTTGCGAGTGCTTCGGCGATCGTGACTGAGATATGATGTTTGTCTATTTTTCTTGGCATGTGTAACTTGTTATCGCGTATTTATCTATTGGGTGATCTTGCCCTGACTTAGTCTCTGCTACGTAAGAAATTATGATTCAAACTATATTGGCGTCCTGCTCTAAAAAGGATCGAGTCATATTGGTACTGGACTATTTGATCACATATCAAATCCACAGATATAATGTAAAGAACGAATTCGGCGGTTTATTGCTCGTCGAGACCGGTTCGGGGGCTGGGCTCCTGGACCGATCTCTATCCGCTACTGTGCTGATCCTGAGCCCGGCTGAGAGTGGCGAAATGGTGATCTGCACCCGCAATATGATAGACCGTCCGCAGCTGTTAGCGCGGAAGCACACGAACTGTTCCGGATTTTGGTCCCTCACACCGCATCTCCTCTGGGATTTTTCGAAACCGTAGCAAGCAGGCCGAAAAAATCATTTGATGTAAGTCATGCACTCCGGTCGTTCCAAAATAGGCCCTAGTAATAGAGATTAAACTTTAGATCGAGTGCGACACAAAGCGGGCATCTCAAAAGATACTTCATATGTCTAATCTAGCCTCTTATACAAAAACACACATTTAGAATTACTTGACTTGTCGATCGCTGAGGATCGCAGAGAATGCTATCGTCAATGCTCACATACATCACGTTCGTCTCACTACTGTCTCCACTTCGGCGTCCCGTGACGACACTGATGGGCTGGCGGCGACAGCAGTCTACAACCTCCAGCCGTTACGCCGTCATCGGAGAGTGAGAACACGTCGGCACTCATTTGGCCTGTGTCACGTCACCCTTGCCTACTCCGGGTCGGTCATCCTAGCGATACTGCACATTCCTTCTGCATACCTCGGTGACAACACGTTTCCTCGCCTGCTCACAACGACGCTTACAAACCCCTTCTCCACCTACCACGCCACATGACCGCGACTGACATCGCAGACGACGTCCGCGACGACAACGAGACCGCGCTCTCCCGGCTTGGCTCCTCGAAGTCGCTGTACGCGATCACCGGCGGCGAGATGGAGTCCGAGGCGATCCTCGCCGCGGCGGCGGACCGCGCCCACGCCGCCAGCGAGACGTTCGCATCCTGGGTGCCCGAGGAGGACGACGACGCCGCGACCGAGTACTACGACGCCGCGGCCCAGCTCACCGCGGACCACTACGAACAGATCCTCGAGAAGCTCGACGACCACGACCCCGGCGAGGTTCCGGCGATCCAGACCCAACTGCGCGACGCCGACGACACGGCAGCTCGCCTCGGCGGCCTGCTCGGACACACGCTCGTCGCCAGCAAGCTCATCGAACAGTTCACCGGCTTCTTCGTCGGCGACGCCGATCCGCAGACCGCATCGCTCTTCCGCGGGTACGGCGGCGACGTCGAGGACCTTCGCGAGGACGTGCTCGACCTGATCGACGACCTCGACGCCGATCCCGACGCGGTCGCCGCCGCTGCGACCGAGGCGATCCAGGCGGCCTACGAGTCCTACACCGAACAGCTCGAAGCGATGGGCGTCAACCCCAAGCCCGTCTGCTGACCGAGGAGTGACGACTGTCGGCTACCGGCCGATCGTCACCGGCGTTTAAGCGAGTCGCTGTCGATGGCCACGATAATGAGCACGCTTCGACGCATCGCGCTCGACGTCTTGAAGCCCCACGAACCGCCGCTGTTGGAGTTCACGGAGCACCTCTCGGCCGTCGAGAGCGTCGACGGCGTCTCGGCCTCGCTGATCGAACTCGACCAGGAGGTCCAGAACGTCAAGCTCACGATCGAGGGCGAGGACCTGCGCTACGCGGCCATCGAAGAGGCGGTCGGCGAGCTCGGCGGCACCGTCCACTCGGTCGATCAGGTCGCCTACGGGGAGTACGTCGTCGAAGAGCGACGCACCCCGCAGGACGACTGAGCGATCGTGTCCTCGAAACGTCGACTCCTGCGATCACTTCTGGGTCGAGAAGACGTCCGCTCGATCTCTCGACGATACTTCGTCTCGAACGGGTTCGACGGGACGCTGACGAGCGTCGGCGTCATCGTGGGCGCGGTGCTCTCGGGCGTTACCGACGGGTTCACCGTCATCCAGATCGGTCTCGGCGCCGCTGTCGGGCTCGGAACGTCCGCGGTCTGGAGCGTCTGGGAGATCGAACGGGCCGAGACGAGAGCCGAGATCCTCCGGATGGAAGCAGCGATGCTCACCGACCTCGACGACACCCGGCTTCAGGACGAGCAACGAGGAGCGCGCGTGATCCACGCGACGGCGAGCGGCCTCGGCCCGCTGATCGGCGTCCTCGTCCCGCTCGCGCCGTTCCTGTTCGAGGGGTCCGTCTTCTCGATGGCGGAGGCGGGCGTCGCCGGGGTCGGGCTCGGGATCGGCGTGCTGGCCGTCTTCGGCGCGTACATGGGCTCGATTTCGGGCCAGCGGTGGTACGTGTCGGCGCTCCGGATGGGGGTCGCCGGGTTAGTCGTCGCCCTGATCAACCTCTTCCTGCCGGGGTAGCGCTCCGATGCCCCCGCGAGCGGGCAGACGCCGAATTACCCGCTGGTCGCGTCTCCAGGATCGTCGCCCCCGGACCGACGCTCCGCGTCGGCGTCACGAGCCCCGTACCGTCGCACGAGCCACCCGACGAGGACGAGCACCGGCGCGCCAAGAAGGACCACGAGCCCCAGCAGCGCCCAGTCCGCACCACCGAGCGGGACCGTCCCGAAGTACGCGTTCAGCGGCGTGTAGAGCACGGCGAGCTGGAGCGCCAGCGACGCCGCCACGGCGGCAGCGAGCCACGAATTCGACAGCACGGGCGTTCCCCGCGTCCACCGGACGACGTACAGTTTGACGAACTCGAAGACGACCAGCCCGGTGAACACCATCGTCATGGCGTAGGGCGTGACCGCCGCCGCGCCGTCGAGCGCGTAGAACATCAGCCCCACGAGCAAGACGGTCGCGGTCAGCCCGGCCCCCGCGATGAAGCCGATCATCTCGCCGTCGATGATCCCCGTCGCTCGGTCCCGGGGATCCCGTTCCATCACGTCGCCGCCCGGATCGGTGCCGAGCGCGAGCGCAGGCAGCCCGTCGGTGAGCAGGTTGATCCAGAGCAACTGGACGGCCGGCAGGATGAGGTACCCGAACAGCGAGGCGAGGAACACGATCGCCACCTCGGCGACGTTCGCGCTGAGCAGGTAGGCGACGAACTTCCAGATGTTGTCGAAGATGGTCCGCCCGCGCCTGATCGCGGCGCGGATCGACGCGTAGTTGTCGTCCAGCAGGACGATGTCGCTGGCCTGCTTGGCGACGTCCGTTCCGCGGACGCCCATCGCGATGCCGACGTCGGCGTTTTTCAGCGCCGGCGCGTCGTTGACGCCGTCGCCGGTCATCGCGACGGCCGAGCCGTTCGCCTGGAGCGCCTCGAGGATCCGAACCTTGTGGGTCGGCTCGGCCCGCGCGAACACGTCGATCTCGTCGACGCGCTCGCGGAGCGCAGCCTCGTCGAGCGCCTCGATCTCCGCCCCGGTCATCACGTCGGACTCGATGCCGACCCGGGACGCGATCGCGCGCGCCGTCGCGGGATTGTCTCCGGTGATCACCGTCACGTCGATACCGGCTCGTTTCGTGTCGGCGATCGCGTCGCGGACCTCCTCGCGCGGCGGGTCGAGCAGCCCAACCAGGCCGACGAAGACCAGGTTCTCCTCGGGACCGCCGTCGTCGTCGCGATCCTTGTACGCGACCCCGAGCACTCGAAGCGCGTCCTCGGCGAACGCGTCGATCCGGGCGTCGATCGCGTCGCTCGTCGGCTCGTCCAGACGGGTGGGCCCCTCCGGCCCGAGCACGCGCGTCGACCGTTCGAGGACGACCTCCGGCGCGCCTTTCACGTAGACGACGTCGTCGTGGATCGTCGCCATCCGCTTTCGCTCCGAGGAGAACGGCACCTCGTCGCGTCGCGGCCGGGCGCGACGGCGGCGCTCGACGTCGACCCCGCGCTCGTCGGCGGCTGCGACGAGCGCCCGTTCGGTCGGGTCGCCCTCGTCCGCGGTCGCGTCGTTGCAGACGGCGCCGATCTCGAACAGCCGGTCCAGGCGCTCGGGCACGTCGCCGTCTTCGTCCGCGTCGTGAGCGTCGTGTTCGACCGCGCCGTCGGCTTCGACGTGCGGGCCGGGCGCGGTATCACTCTCGACGTGCGGGCCGGGTGCGGAATCACTCTCGACGTGCGGGTCGGACGCGGCATCGCCCGCCTCGTTTCTCCCGATTTCGATAACGGTGTCGTCGACCCAGACCGCCTGAACTCGCATCTCGCCCTCGGTCAACGTGCCGGTCTTGTCCGTACAGACGACGTCGACGGCGCCGAGCGCTTCGACGGCCGGCAGGGTTCGCACGAGGGCGTTCTCGTCCGCCATGCCGCGGACGCCGAGCGCCAGCGTCAGCGTGACGACCGCCGGGAGCCCTTCGGGGACGGCGGCCACCGCGAGCGACACCGCAGTCAACCCGGCCTGGACCACCCCCCGGCCGTCGACGATGAGCAGGGCGACGACGAGGATCGACAGCGCCACGACGCCGATCCCGAGGCGGCGACCCAACCGGCCCAGATCCCGCTGGAGCGGAGTGCGCGCATCCTCGGCCTCGGTCAGCGCCGACGCGATCTCGCCGACCTCGGTCTGCATGCCGGTCTCGACGACGACGGCGATCCCCCGTCCGCGAGTGACGTTGGACCCCTTGTAGACCATGTTCTCCCGTTCGGCCAGGGGCGTCTCGGCGTCGACTGCCCCCGTCGTCTTCTCGACGGGGACGCTCTCGCCGGTCAGAGCGGCTTCGTCTGCTTCCAGGTTCGTCGCCTCGACGAGGCGCGCGTCGGCGGGGACGACGTCGCCCTGCCCGACGAGGACGACGTCGCCGGGGACGAGCGTCGTCGAATCGACGGTCCGCTCGGTCCCGTTCCGCCGGACGACGATCTCCGGCGTCGCCATGTCGCGGAGCGCGTCGAGGCTCCGCTCGGCCTGGTACTCCTGGGCGAACCCGAACACTCCGTTCAGGAGGAGGATGCTCCCGATGAGGACCGCGTCGACGACGTGACCGATGGCAAAGGAGAGGGCTGCCGCGACGAGCAGCACCCAGATGAGCGCGCTGGAAAACTGGGCGAGGAATATCGCGAGCGCCCCTCGTCCCTGCTCTCCGGTGATCTCGTTCGGCCCCCCGGTCTCGAGACGCCTCTCGGCCGTCGCCGTATCCAGTCCCGTCGGCGCCGCGTCCAGTTCGTCGTAGACCGCTTCGGGGGACCGCGCGTGCCAGTTCATGACTAATCGTTGGTCGTTCGCGTCACGTCCGAGACGCCGAGTAGCGGGCGCGCTCGCCGACCCCGTTAGCGCGACGGGCCGGTGGCAGCGCCCGCTGCCGGTCTGTACGAGTGTACCGTCACAGCGCGAGGTACCCGCCGTCGACGGGGTACGCGTTCCCTGTGACGAACGACGCCTCGTCGGAGCATAGCCAGACGACGCTGTTGGCAACCTCCTCGGGCGTTCCCATCCGCCCGAGCGGCTGCATCCCGACGAACTGCTCTATCCCCTCCGGATCGGCCTCGCTCGCCCGATCGACCATCGGCGTGTCGATGACGCCGGGACAGACCGCGTTGACGCGGACGTCGTCGTCCGCGTACTGCGTGGCGGCCGCGCGCGTCAACCCCACGACCCCGTGTTTGCTCGCGACGTACGGCGCTCCCCCCGCGGCGACGAGCCCCGCGATCGACGAGACGTTCACGACCGCGCCGCCGCCGTCGACGAGCTCCGGGAGTTCGTACTTCAGGCAGAGCCAGGTGCCTTTCAGGTTGATATCGAGGACGCGGTCCCAGTCATCTTCGGAGAGCTCGTCGAGCGGTGCCGTCTCCCCCTCGATGCCCGCGTTGTTGACCGCTACGTCGACGCGCCCGTACGCCTCGACCGCCTCACGGACCATCGCTTCGGCGTCTTCGGCGTCGCTGACGTCGGCTTGGACGAACGTTGCCGTTCCTCCGGCGGCGTCGACGCGCTCGACCGTCTCTGCGCCCCCGTCCGCGTCGACGTCGCTGACGACCACGTTCGCCCCCTCCGCGCCGAACCGTTCCGCGGTTTTCCGCCCGATACCGGACGCCGCGCCGGTCACGATCGCCGTCTCCCCCTCGAAGTCGAGTGCCATAGTTCGTACTGCTTCGCGCCGAGTGATCTATCTGGGGGGTGGCTTCCGATTCGGAACCTCGCTCGATCGTTGTCCGATCGGTGTCGCCGGCGTTCGCCCCGTTCACGCCTTCGTCGAGTCATCGCGCCACGTCTTCCGCGAGTGATCGTGCCATCCACTTCGCCGACTTCTCGCGTTCGTTTGCGTTCAGGATCCACTCAAATACGTCCGGAACGACGGGGTCACGAGCGCTGGACGACGAGTACCGGCTCGTCGACGGCCTCGCGGCCGCGCTCCCGGAGGCGATCGACGAACTCCGTCTGGAGGCCGCCGTCGTCGAACGCGCCGCCCGCGGTCGCTCTACCGTTTTCCTGGCGGTCGACCGCGTCTAGACGCCGGGCAGGTCCTCGCGGAACTCCCGGATCTTCTCGCGAGCCCGTTCGACGTGCTCGCCGACCTCCTCGCCGGCGTCTTCGAGGATCTCTCGGAGCTTGCCGTCCTCGCGCGCCAGGCGCCCGTGGTCGGGCTTGCGCTCCTTGTCTGCCAGCGTCGCCACGGCGTCCGAGCGCTCGTGGAGCCGCTCGCGCAGGTCGTCGGTCTCTGCGTTCTCGCTGGCCTCCCGGAGCGCGTCGCTCGCGTCGGAGAGTTCGTCGTGTGCCATATCTCGAACTACTCACCGGATCGTATAGAACGTTTGTCCATTCGCGTTAGCGTTCGGTGCCGGTGACTGGGTTATTACATGCGGGCGTACCGGGGGATTGACCGGATCGTGCTGATCGAGTTCCACACACCGGTGATCGAACCCTATGCCCCACAGAGGTCCCCCGAATCGCTACTTATTCTCGTTACTGTGGTGGAAGTAACCTCTCCATCGCAAAGTCCGGGCCGGGTACTAGGAGCTACTACGTGACCGGAGAAAACGACCGAAAAATGGCAACTAGACGACGTCAAATCCGTTCTCCAGTCGATCGGTGCTCTCCCAGAACTCGACCGGCGCGAAGGCTACTCCTCCGGCTAAGATCTTCAGTATGTAGAGTTATAGATACAGCGGTGTATCCTCTATTTTGCACTAGCAGCCGAAATAGTATACTTTGATTGATGGCATCGCCACCTCGCCTCAACTGCTGCAGCTAGAACTATATGGAAACATTATACAAGTTTATTAGGTGGTGGAGAGTCATCCCGGAGCGGCGGCCTGCCGATATCGCTAGGGCAGTCGGCGATTCGACGAGGATGGCGCACACGGACTCGCCGAACGTTCTCGCCTGCTTCCGGTGAACAGTGCGGGTGGCTCCGCTTCGCCGGTTCGCTTCGAGCGACCGATCGGAACGCTCGATTCTCTCGCGCCGATCATCGATCCTCGTCTGGACGGTCTCAAAGCACCGGCATCTATGGCCAATCAGACCTCGATAACGGTGTTTTCCAGCTGGCCGATACTCTCGATCGAGATCGAAAC
>SDGW01001266.1_pt1 | contig 10507 bp, 7 predicted proteins | sample 2873831 | NCBI WGS metagenome assembly SDGW01 (sample SAMN08132700, study PRJNA421101) | hypersaline lake metagenome | isolation source: celular fraction 0.22 microns magnesium sulfate-rich crust from ephemeral... | place: Spain: Penahueca Lagoon, Toledo | collected 2011-07
GAAGACGACGATGAGGAAGACGACGACGGAGACGGGGAGGAGGAACGTGAGGAGAACTACGACCACCCGGGGGAGAGCAAGGGCGAGGGTCACCCCGGGAAAGGAAAGGGGAGAGACGGCGACCGCCCCGGCAAGGGGAGAGGCCACGAGAAGGCCAAAGGAAAGGGCCACGAGAAAGGGAAGGGAGAGGGCCACAGACGGCACGGCGACGACTAGCTGAGGACTCGCCAGCGGTCTGCTGGCCGCCGTTTTTCGCGCTCGGAATAAGGCGTGGCCTGTGCGGGGTGCACGCTTAACGGGCGAGCGCGCGTCTTGTCGTACCTACGCCGGGCCGCGCGTCCGGGGGAGACCATGAACGCCAGAGACACCGACAGCGAGGCGGGCGAGGGGCGTCACGAGTCAATCTGGATGGACACCAGCGAGGGGACCGACTACGAGGCGCTGGACGGCGGCACGAGCGTCGACACGGTTGTGGTCGGCGGCGGCATCGTCGGCGTCACGACGGCGTCGAAGCTCGCCGAGGCAGGGCAGACAGTCGCCATCGTGGAGCGCGACCGGGTTCTCGCGGGCGTCACCGGCCACACCACGGCGAAGTTGACGTCGCTGCACGGACTCGTCTACGACTCCCTCGTCGAGCAGTTCGGTCGGGAGCGCGCCGGACAGTACGCGGACGCGAACCAGCGCGCGATCGAGGAGGTGGCCTCGACCGTCGAGGATCGGGACGTCGACTGCGACTTCGAGCGCGTGCCAGCGTACACGTACACGGAGTCGCGGGACCGGCGACGGGACGTCCAGCGGGAGGTCGACGCCGCGCGACGGCTGGGGCTGCCAGCGTCGTACGCGGACGAGACGTCGCTACCGTTCGACGTAGCGGCGGCCGTCCGCTTCGAGAACCAGGCGCAGTTCCACCCGCGGAAGTACCTGCTCGCGCTCGCGCGGGGCGTGGTCGACGACGGCGGGTACGTGTTCGAGGAGACGCGCGCGCTCGACGTGGACGCGGGCGAGCCGTGTCGCGTGCCGACCGACCGCGGCGAACTGGTCGCCGACGACGTCGTGGTCGCGACGAACGTCCCGTTCTTCGACCGGGGGCTGTACTTCGCGCGCCTGGAGCCGAAGCGCTCGTACGTGCTGGCGGCGCGGCTCGCCGGCGAGACGCCCGAGGGGATGTACTACCGGGCGAGCGACCCCCACTTCTCGGTGCGCCCCCATCCTGCGGGTGACGAGTCGCTGGTGCTGCTCGGCGGACAGAACCACAAGACCGGACACGAGGACAGCGGGGAAGCGCGCTACCGGCGCCTCGAACGGGAGGCGCGCAGTCGCTTCGACGTCGAGTCCGTCGAGTACCGGTGGTCGACGCAGGACGTCAAATCCGTCGACGGGGTGCCGTTCGTCGGGCAGCTCGCGCCCCACACCGACCACGTCTACGTGGCGACGGGGTTCGGCGGGTGGGGGATGACGAACGGCACCGCGGCCGGACTCCTGCTGTCGGACCTCGTGCGCGGGCGCTCGAACCCGTGGGCGGACGTCTACGAGCCGAGCCGGTTCGAGCCGCGGGCGTCCGCGAAGGCGCTGGTCGAGCACAACGCTGGCGCGGTCAGGCACTTCGTCGGCGACCGGCTGAAGCAGGGCGCGGGCGGCCACGCGCAACTGGACCCGGGCGAGGCGACAGTCGTGGAGTCCGACGACGGACCGGTCGGCGTCTACCGCGACGGAGACGACCGCCTCCACGCAGTCTCGACGGTCTGCCCGCACATGGGCTGCCGCGTCGAGTGGAACGACGGCGAGCGGTCCTGGGACTGCCCGTGTCACGGCTCGCGGTTCGACCACGACGGCAGCGTCCTCCACGCGCCCGCGGTCGAGGACCTGGACGCGTACAGCGTGCGGGACCTCGCCGAAATCGGCATCGACGTCCGCAGGGAGCGAGAACAGGAGTTAGACGACTGAGCCGCGCTCGACGGTCGCGGGGTCGCCGACCGTAGTGCCCCGCCGGTCGACGAAGGCCGTTTCCCGCTCCGCGTCCCGAGGTCGGTGCGCTGAGCCGAGTAACGCGAGCTTACTCGCGACAGCGGCCGCTACGCCCCGTCGGCTCGACGGAGAGAAACCGCCCGAGCGGTCGTTTGCGCGGGATTACGCCCGGAATCACGGGTATAACAAAGGGACTGCTGAGAGTGGTTCTGAACGGTTACGCATGAACGGGAACGAGCGCGACGACACGGGCACGGCGGAGCGACGAATCACGAGAGACCGCGACACGATCCGGAGCTGGGCGGACGACCACAACGCGGCGCTCGTCACCCGGGAGGACCCCGACTCGGACGAGCACCGCTACGAGTTCGTCCGGGACGCGAACGCGAGCGCCGACACCAGCGAGAGCACGTGGTCGGAGTTCTTCGACTGGTTCGAGGCCGGCGACCGCGTGTTCGTCTACAGCGAGGACGAGAGCGACCCCGGGCACTACGAGATTCTCGACCGCGACGAGGCGACCGCGCGCGCCTCGATCGCCGACGAGGAAGTCGAACAGCAGCTCCTCGACGGCGAGACGGTGGTGACGGAGGTGACCGACCGGACGGTGGTCCAGCGGGAGGTCGTCGAGCACGACCAGCTGGAGACGGAAGTCGTCGACCGCGAGGTCGTCAGCAGCCGCATCACGGAGGCCGACCTCCTCGACTGGGAGGTACTGGAGACCGGCTCGGACTTCGACCTCCGGCCGGCTCAGGACATCGTCGGCCGGGACGTGATGATGGCCGGCGGGAGCGAGTACTTCGACTACACGGACGTCGAGCTCGGCACGCGCCTCGACGGCTACCTCACGGCGGAGATCGAGGAGATGTGGCGCGTCCGGCGGGTCGTCGACGAGCAGGCGACCGTCGAGACGCGGGTCGTCGACGCCGACGTCGAAACCCACGACACAGTCGAGGCGGAGACGACGACGGCCGACTCGGACACCGTCGAGTCCGGTACGCCCGAGTCCGAGCCCATGACGTCCGACCCCACTGGTTCGGACACGACGGGATCGGACACGACGCGGATGGACGCGACCGGTCCGGACACCGCCGGGTCGGAGACCGCGGAGACGCGGATAGACACGACGGACGTTCACCAGACGGTGTTCGCGAGCGACGCCGTGGGCGCGGACGTCGACACGTCCGGTGACACGGCCGACCTCGTCGAGACCGAGCGCCTCGACGAGGGCCAGTTCGAGAGCGTACTGGTCGAGCGCCAGGTGTTCGAGGACGAGGTCCGTCGCCGGAAGCAGTTCCGCTTCGAGAACGTCGACAGCGACGTCGTCGAGACCGAAACCATCGACACGCAACGGGTAGACACCGACGTCATCGAGCGGGACGGCGAGGAGCCGACCGCTGCGGAGACCGCTGGAACCCCCGACGTCGCGGGCGGCCCCGCGGAGACAACGGAGACGAGCGGCTCGCTCGGCCGGTCGTTCACGGAGAGCGACGAGGGCGAGACCGTCGTCTCCGCGGACGGCGACAAGATCGGCGAGATCGACCACGTCGAGGCCGGCGCCGCGTTCGTCGAGCCGAAGTCCGGGCTCGTCGACAGCATCAGTTCCGCGCTCGGCTGGGGCGACGACCAGGGCGAGTACGGCCTCCGCCCGGAGCAGGTCCAGGGCGTCGACGAGCGCGGTCGGTTCGTCGTCTCCCCGGGTGCCGAGTCCCAGATCGAGGACGACTCCGACGAGCGGGCCTGACGCCCCCGCCGTCGCCGCCGCTCGCTATCAGTCAGCTATTTTCGCGCGCCGACGCGACCGCACGGCGCGGTTGCTGGTCGGCGTTGCGTCGAAAGAAACGGAGTTCCGGTGTCGCCGGAGGCGACAGTAGAACCTAGTTAGAGCCGGACGACGTTCGTCGCGCGCGGACCCTTCTCTGCCTGTTCGATGTCGAATTCGATCTCGGTACCCTCGGTGAGGTCCTCGCCGCCGACGTCTTCCATGTGGAAGAACACGTCCTCGTCCTCGTCCTCAGTCTCGATGAAACCGTAGCCGCCCGTGTCGTTGAAGAAGTCAACCGTACCTTCTGCCATTACATCCTTATACAAACTCGACTCACGTATAAGGGTTGGCATCCGTCCGCAGAAATCCGAGTGGAACAAACGGACAGGCAGTATATGCCACATTAGACAGACATCTGGCCGCCAACCAGTCGGTCCTGTGCAGCGTAGCCGACTGGTCGTGGGAGCGCGGGGCGTCGTTCTGCCGAATCGGCAGTTCGGTTGGCGCGTGTCAGTTCGGCCACCCAATTTTTGTAGGGGCGGTGCCTCGCGGTCCACGATGACGACCCACCACATCCCGAAGGGCGTGAGCCGGGACACGCTCGAAGACGTCGTCGCGGGCTGGGACGCGGTCGGCGCGGCGGCCGAACCCAAGCACACCGCGGACGTCGAGGACGCCACGGGGCTCGCGGACGCGGTCGGCCGCCAGACCCGGTTCCTCGAAGAGGTCGGCGTGCTCGAAGCGGACGGCCAGGAGCACCGATTGACCGAGCGCGGGCAGGCGCTCGCCGGCGCGCTCGCGGTCGGCGACGACGGGCGGGCGCGGGAGCGCGCTCGCGACCTGCTGGCGGACTGGTCCGTGACCGAGACGGTTCGTGGCGTCGTCCGCGGGAACCCCAGCGACGAGGGCGAGCTCGTCCCCATCGTCGCCGCAGTCACCGGCCACGACCCCGAAGCGAACCGCGTCCGGAGCGGCGTGACGACGCTGCTGGACTGCTACGACTGGGCGAGGATACTGGAGCGCGACGAGGACGGCCGGTACCGGCTCCCTGACGACGGCGAACGCGAATCGTCGGCGGCTGCGAGTCCCGAGATCGCCTCGCCGACGGCTACGGCGGACGAGGAAGCAGCGGCAGCCCGCTGCGGCATCTCGCTCGGGAGCCCGCCCGAATCCGGGGGAGAGCGAAGCGAGACCGGCGACCCTGTGGAGGTGCTCGGAGAAACGGACGCGGCAGACGTGGCGGAGCTCGTCGAGGAGCTCGCATCCGCGGAAGGCGGGGCCGAGACGGAGATCGACGGCGGTGGCGACCGCGAGGCACACGCGCTCACGCTCGAAGTAGACGTAGACGCCGACCCGGAGGACGTCGAGGCGCTGGTCCAGCACATCCGAGAGGGGTTGACGGCGGCGAACGCCGAATCCGGGGAGTAGACTCGGTTAGAACAGCCGCTCGGAGGCGAGTTCGGCGCCGTCGACGAGCGCTTCGAGCTTCGTCCACGCGATGTCGGGGTGGACCATCGCGAGGCCGGCCTGCGTGTCGAAGCCGCAGTCGGGCGCGGCGACGATGCGCGAGGGGTCGCCGACGGCGTCGGCGACGCGCTCGATGCGGTCGGCGACGACTTCGGGGTGTTCGACGACGTTGGTCTTCACGTCGACGACGCCCGGCAGGAGGTCCCAGCCGTCGGGCAGCGGCTGCTCGCGGAAGACGCGGTACTCGTGCTGGTGGCGAGGGTTGGCCTCTTCGACGGAGAGCCCGCCGATGTTCAGCTCGTAGAGCTCCGGGAGCACGTCTTCGAGGGGGGTGTCGCGGTGGTGCGGGCCCTCGTAGCTCCCCCAGCACGTGTGGACGCGGAGGCGGTCGTCGGGGATGTCTGCGGTGGCTTCGTTGAGCGCGTCGACGTGCAGCCGGACGATGGGTTTGAGCTTCTCGACGGGGCGGTCACCGAACCCGCGGTGGCCCGTGGTGAGGAGGTCGGGGGCGTCGAGGTGGAGGATGGCGCCGGTGTCGGCGATGGCCTCGTACTCCTGCTTGAGGGCGTCGGCGATGGCGTAGACGAACTCCTCGTGGGAGTCGTAGTGATCGTTGACGAGCGTGGCGGCGGCGACGCCGGGCGAGGCGGCCGTGATGAACGTATCCTCGAAGTCGGCGTCGACGGCGTCGAGCGCCTCGGCGAACGTCTCCAGTTCCTCGTCCCGGGCGGCCGCGCCGTCGTACTCGACGGGCCCGACGACGGAGGGCTGTTTCGTGAGGTCGATGGTCTCCGTGTCGAAGGCGTCGCTGGCGTACTCGGGGTAGTCCGCGAGGTCGTCCCACATCGGGGCGTCGCGGTCGCCGCCGATGCCGGTGAGGCGGTTGGCGACGTACCAGTTGAACGAGACGCGGGGCTGCTCGCCGTTGTTCACGACGTCCAGCCCCACGTCGGCCTGCTTGCGGACGACCGACTCGGTGGCGTCCTGGACGGTCTGGTGCCACTGCTCGTCGTCGACGTCCTCGCCGTCCTGTCGTCGCTTCAGGAGTTCGAGGAGTTCCGGCGCGCGCGGGAGGCTGCCGATGTGCGTCGTCGAGATGTGCTCGTCGCTCATTCGTTGCCCGTACAGACCACTACGACGACAATATGCCTTGCGATAGTATAATATCTATAAATATGCATATGAGTTATGGTCCGTGGGCAGGCCACCACAAGCGGTTTCCACGCTCCGCCCCAGAATCGAGTACTATCAGCCGAAACGACGCGGGACGCGAGCGGACGTGCGAGGCGGCGGAAGCGGGAGTCGGCCGACGCGAACTGCTCGCGGGCGTCGCCAGCGGTGCGGCCGCGTCGCTGGCGGGCTGCGCGCTGCTCGACCGGGACGCCGACGGGGAGTCGTCGACCGTCGACGGCGAGCGCGCGCTGGCGCTCGCCGAGCGGTTCGCGCCGACGCTGTACTTCGACGAGCACGAGCAGTGGTTCCCGACCGACCCGCGGCCGTACGAGCGCGAGCGCGACGGCGAGACGGTCGTGGACGGCTTCGACGCCCTCGACGGCTACGTCGAGCGCAGCGGCGACGAGCCCGCGGACCCGACGGCGTTCTACCACGTCGTCGAGTACGAGTCCTCGCCGCTCGCGGTCGTCCAGTTCTGGTTCTACTCGGCGTTCGACCAGTTCACCACGAACTTCCACTGGCACGACTGGGAGCTCCTGCAGGTGTTCGTGGACACCGACACCGACGAGCCACAGCTGTACGTCGCGAGCTCGCACTCCCGGAAAGTGCCGAACAACGAGTTCCTCGACCCGGACGGCAGCCGCCGCCCGCGAATCCTCACGGAGCTCGGCTCGCACTCCAGCGGCCTCTCGGTGAACGAGGAGGCCGAGCACTTCCAGCGCCTGCCGCTGGACGGCAGCGTCGCGGACATCACGAACAGCGTCGTCGACAGCGTCGAGGCGATCGCGGACATCCCGCTGGCGTACGGGCTCCCCCGCGACGAGGGCCTGACGCTGCCGTACGCCGTCCCCGAACTCGACGGCGAACCGGTCTACGAGCACGACGACCTGCCGTCCGTGGACGCGGACGACCTCGTCGCGGACACGCTGACGGTCCGGGACTTCGACGCGCTGCAGTCGCCGCCAGACCTCCCCGAGCGCGAGACGGGCTACCGGTTCGACTACGAGGGCGCGACCGACGCCGACCCGGACGTGACCTACGACCTCGCTCCGACCGCGGAGCTCGAACACGTCGCCGACTTCACCGGCCCGCAGTTGAGCTTCGAGTTCGCGGTTCCCGAGTTCGCCGAGGACGCCGTCGCCAGCCACATCACGACGACGGCGGTGCCGTGGCAGAGCACGCGCTACGACGAACCCGCGTCGGACATCAGCGAGCCCGCCCACCGACAGGCGCTCGCGGACCGCTACGACGCCATCGGCGACGCCTCCCCCGTGAATCAGGTCGTCGCCGCCGTGACGAACGCCGTCGCGGACGACGACGCGCCCGAGGACGAGGGGCTCACGACCACCACCTCGGGCGTAGAGCTGTTCGCGCTGCTCCAGAGCGACCCCGAGGCGGTGCCGACGTTCAACGGCGTCGCCGTCGTGCAGGACGTCCCCGCGGGCGAGCACTCGCTGACCGTCAACGGCGCGGGCGTCGCGCCGCACGGCGAGACGGTGACCGTCGAGGACGGCGACGGACCGACAGCGGCCGGCGTGGACGGCGAGATTCCCGTGGTCGCGCGCGAGCACGCCGTGAAACTGGAAGTCGACCCGAGCGAGGCCGACAGCGACCTCACCGACCTCGCCGTCGAGGACGACTTCGCGGGCCGGCTGTACGACGCGCCGCTGTCCGGCCCGGACGCCGTCTACGTCCACCGCGGCGGCGCGTTCACCACGGAAGTACGGGACAGCGACGACGAGGTCGGCGCGTTCCGCGTCAACCCGGGCGACGAGGAGCGCGTCCGCGTCGAGGATCCGAGAACAGGGAAGGCGCCGTTGGCGTCGTACCTCGCGGACGTTGCCGAGGAGACGCGCGCGGAAGTGGCGGCCGTCGAGGGCGACGGCGACTCGGACGACCGTGACGACGACCAGAACGGCGGCGGCCGGAGCAACGCCGTCGAGGGACTGGCGAACGCGCTCGGCGCCGTCGCGGACGCCGCGCGGAAAGCGGCCGAGAACGCCGAGGCGGGGGACCGCGGGAGCGCCGAGCAGAACCTCGACGCGGTCGCGACGCGGCTCGAGAACGTCTCCCAGCGGCTCTCGGAGGCCCGCCGCCCGCTCCCGGGCGCGCTCGCTCGCGCGACCGACAACCGCCTCGAACAGGCGCGCCGCCGGACCGAGCAGGCGCAGAACGCCGAGAAGCTCTGAGCCGGCGTATCGGGTCCGCGTCGGCGAGCCACACGCACGCCAACTCGGGCGAAACGGGCGTGAATTTGGCTGAACTGGCGGCGACGGTGTGCCCGGTTTACCCGTCGGTGGCGCCTCGGATGGTCGTATGCGAGACACGAACGAGGACGCGACGGCGTACCGACGCGACTACCTCCGAGCCGCGGGTGCCGTAGGACTGGCCGGCGCCGCCAGCCTCTCCGGCTGCCTCGGCGGCGGTGAATCGAGCACGGGTACGCTCGCCACGAGCGTCAAGGACGCGCCGGGCGACATCGGCGACTTCGAGTCGTGCGTCGTCACCATCGACGGCATCTGGCTGAAACCCAGCGAGGGTGGAGACGAGACCACCCAGAGCGAGGAGACCACCGACAGCGAGGCGACCACGGAGACGGTCGAGACGCAGGACGAGTCGGACGTCGACCAGGGAGACGACCGCGAGTACCACGAGTTCGACGAGCCGCAGGAGGCCGACCTCGTGCAGCTTCAGAACGGCGACTCGGCGCTCGTCGACGACCGGGAAGCGGAGACGGGGAGCTACGAGTTCCTCCAGCTCGACGTGTCGGCCGTGGCGGGCACGCTCGCGGACGGCGGCGAGGCCGACGTGGGCACGCCGGGGGACGCGCCCCTGCAGTTCAAGGAAGCCTTCGAGGTCCGCGAGGACCAGCGGACGACGTTCGTCGCGGACTTCACGCCCGTGAAGCGCGGACAGACCGGCCGGTACCTGCTCCAGCCGGTCGCGTCCGGCACCGAGGTGCGCTACGAGGACGCGACGACCAGCGAGTGACACGCCGACGAGACCGCGTCACTCCTCGACGTCGGCTTCCTCGCCGACCAGCGCGATGTGGCCGTAGTTGAAACCGGCGACGGACACCACGCCGCCGATAGACAGAGACCGGGCGCGCTGCCGGTCAGCGTACCGCGAGCGGTCAGTTTTCCTCGTCGTCGCTGTCGGACTGCTCCTCGCCCTCGCGCACGCGGACCGTGGAGATGCGGGCGCCGTCCACGCTCGTCACCTCGACGACGTGCCCGTCCACCTCGACGGCGTCCCCGGGTTCGGGCGCGCGGTCGAGGCGCTCCAGAACGATGCCGCCGATGGTCTCGAAGCCGTCGCTGCGGAAGTCGGCGCCGAGCGCGTCGTTGACCACGGAGAGCGGGACGCCGCCGTCGACGTCGTACTGACCGTCGCTCCGGCGGCGGACCGACGGCTCGCCGTCCTCGGCGTCGAACGAGTCCCGGAGGTCGCCGACGATGGTTTCGACGACGTCCTCGACGGTCGCGATGCCCTCGAAGGCGCCCCACTCGTCGATGACGACCGCCATCTGCTGGTGCTCGTCGCGGAACTGCAACAGGAGGTCGTCGACGGCCATCGTCTCCGGGACGACGATGACGTCGTGCGCGAGCGACCCCGCGGTCGTCGCGTCCGCTTCGTCGCCGCTGATCGCGTCGAGCACGTCCTTCGTGTCCACGAACCCCACGACCTCGTTGCGGTCGTCCGCGTCGACGACGGGGTAGCGCGTGTGCCCGGCGTCGAGGATGGTGTCCCGGAGTTCGGACATCGACGTGTCCGAGGGGACACTCACGACGTCCGGCCGCGGCACCATGATCTCCCGCGCGGTCACGTCGTTGAGGTCGAAGACGCGCTCTATCATGTCGACTTCCTCCATGTCGACGTGGCCAGCCTCACCGGACCTCGACAGCACCCGCCGGAGCTCTCGCTCCTTGAGGCTCTCGTCGGTCTCGGAGGCGGGCGGCACGCCGAGCAACCGCGTGAACGCGTTCGCCGTGCCGTTGAACACGATGAGCCCCGGGTAGAACACGAGGTAGAACAGCCGCATCGGCGCCGCGACGTACAGCGACAGCGTCTCGGCCTGCGCGATTGCGAGCGTCTTCGGGACGAGTTCGCCGAAGACGACGTGGAGGAACGTGATGATGC
>SDGW01001268.1_pt1 | contig 10498 bp, 28 predicted proteins | sample 2873831 | NCBI WGS metagenome assembly SDGW01 (sample SAMN08132700, study PRJNA421101) | hypersaline lake metagenome | isolation source: celular fraction 0.22 microns magnesium sulfate-rich crust from ephemeral... | place: Spain: Penahueca Lagoon, Toledo | collected 2011-07
CATCCCGAGTCGAAACCCGCCACATGGCGAGATTGGCGTGAAGAAACGTCGTATCGAATGGCAGACGTGGGATGAAGACGATGGAGAGATAGACGAGATAGACATTACGGGGCTTGAAGCAACACGAAGTGACGTAGCTCCGATTACGAAGGAAGCCCAGAGGGAGTTCGCTGAGACGCTTCGCATGGAGGATAGTGAAGCGCGAGAGTACTTGTTCCCAAAACTGCGGGAGATGGCAGACTCTATCGAAGACGGTTCTGTTGAGTTAGACCGTGTGTGTAAACGCGGTGGTATTGGGCAAGACTTGTCGGAATATGGGTCTGCCAGTCGTCGAGCGTCACCACATTATCGAGGCGCGAAGTATGCGAATGCGAACGTCGAGGGTGTAACAATACAGCGTGGCGGTAAACCACGGTTGGTTTACGTCGAGGATGTTCGTGGTCAGTATCCGAGTACGTACGATACGGATACAGCGGAGGATGGCGACCCAGTGGATGCAGTGACGGTTCCGACCCCTGCCCGCCTCCCTGACGAGTTTGTGGTTGATTATTCGAAACATCTGCGGAAAGCGTTGCTGGAGCCGACAGAAGCATTATTGCAAACTCGTGGGTGGTCATGGTCAGAGATTCGACATCAACACGAACAGACGGGTCTTGAGTTGTTCTAATTACCGATAGTTTTTTATAGTCACAATGTGAACAGAGATGTAGAGATGATGGTCAGTACACTCCATGAACTTTTTTGTAAGCGTGAAATAGTTGGCAAATTGGTTTGTGTACCAAAGCAACTAAAACATTCTAAGCAAAAATGTCCAAATAACATGCAAAGTACTATGAAAAACACTGTTGAGATACAAGCAACTAAACAGTTTCACTTTCGCTGTGGTGATGGCAGAGCCTCAAGTACCCATAACATGAAAGAGGTGATATGATGACGTTAGAAGAAACAGGACTGACTCCAGAGCAAGTGATGTCAGTCCGCGACCGTTCACTCGAAGAAGCCTACGAAGTCCACGACATCGGCCACGACATGCTCGTGAAACGTCTTAAAGCCCACAACTTCGAGGTTGAAGACCACGGAGACGACGCTCGCCACGCAGACGAAGTGTTCTATGGAGACGGACCCGACCTTGCTGTCTACCAAGACGGCGAGATAATTGCGTACATCGAGATAAAATGTAAAGAGAAAGAAAAATGGTTCGGGCGGTGCAACCTCCGACACTACGAGGAGTACGTGAACTTCTCGAACGAAGTGGACGTGCCAGTGTTCATCTGGTTCGCGTTAGTCGAAGACGGCAGTTCCGTCATTCATCGTGAGGCGTTCGTGGAGGTTGAAGACACCGACCAAATCAATGGTGATGTCACCGAAATCACGGATATTGAGATTGTCTTCCACGAAGCCGACGTGAAAAACGTCGAAGATGATGTGATGGTTGTTGATGGAGACGACGTGGTGAGTCTACGGAACAACCAAGTCCTCGAAGATGGATTCCCGAACATTCACGGGAACGACGTAGTGGAACTGAACGATGATGCGTTCCGTAGCTTCTCTCATTTCCTCTATTGTGTGCAGTAGTATTCTACAACCACCCTAACTTTTTAATACATCCAACTCGAACAGAGAGTTGGAGCATGAGTGAGACAGACTACAAGACCGATTTCCATGTTGTAGACCACGTAGTCATGGAAAACAAAATGCTGGTTATCGTCGAAGAGCAGAAGAACGACCGACGATACCTCTGTACTGGACAGATTAGCATTGACGGGGTTGTCGAGCCGTTGAACCCCAATGGGTATCGTGTGAAACAACTGGCTGACAGAGCCGTTGAAGTTGCAGAGGCGTATGTTGACTCCCAGACGCCGTATCGTATGTATGATGGTAAGCATTGGTGGCATACGAAGACGCTGCGTGGCATCTCGTTCAGTGAACGCCAAGAATTCAATAAGTTGAGTGCTGGTGAATTGAGTAGACTGGCTGAACGGCTTCGTTGTGGAGACATTGAACTGGGTGATGGGGATGTCTAACAATGCCCAACCCATCTACGTATACTGGAAGACGTGTACGGAATGTGGTGAGTACGAGACTGCTGTGCATGGTCAAGTGAAGTGTCCGAACTGTGAATGTCACTTGACTGCGGTTGCTCTTGCTGGTGCTATCGTGGATAGTCGAGGGCAACCCGATGACAGGATGGATTTCCCAATTCGGTTAGAGAACCGTCATGGACGTCAACTCCCCGTCTTCGACTGTGTGTGTCATAAGACGTTGGTGGCGGAAGACACGGAATGTGACCATTGTGGCGCTCGTTACGAGGTAGAGAATGGACAAATGAAGAAGACTTCAGACACACGAAACAATGAGTAACGCAATACTGGGTAGTCCCCCTGAATCCGTCAGTATCGTCTTTAAAGAAAAAGACATCCCTGATGACCAACGTGAAGAATGGGAGGAAGACTGGAAGAACCTCACTCCAGGGGAACGCGGTGAATACCTTCATTTAAATGAATATCTTAGTGTGCGAGCTAAAGAATGGATGAGTGAAATGTTTCTTGAAATGCAGAAGCATAACGACGCACATCACATGGTTGAAGAATACGAGGTGAACTATGAAGCGTAGAGCATTCCTTAGTGGAGTAGCCGCTCTCTCACCCATACTCGCAGGCTGTGCTGCTACTGTCGGTGAGGAAGAAACACCACGACGCACTGATAACGGTGTTGCTGTCGCTAATCTAACCGAATATGCGTCAGGCGACCGTAGTTGTTATCACGAATATGACGCCGAGGTGGTGAACGAAAACGAACAGAATCTCTCCAATGTTGAAGTAACAGTTTCAGTATATAAAGAGAACGGGCAACGACTGGATAAATTCACTGTTGTCTACGACACAATAGACGTGAACGAAACAAAATCATTAAACGTAGAGCATGGCCCTGAACAAGGTCAATGCTATAGCACGCATCCTGATGACTACGAAATCGAGGTGAACTATGAGTAACTTCAGTGAGAAAGTGCGACGGAATGACGATGGGAGTCTACGATCAATCGACGTGCAATCACGCTCTGGTGCTGTGAAGTTCATCATCGAGGATGGTGAGGCATCCATTAGCATGTTCACTCCTCGGAATGGTCGTGGTGAATCCATCTCGAAGAACAGCGTCAGTTTCGGAAAACTATTCGCGTCAAAGAACAACTCGGTGAGTGCTGATTTCGACGAGACGATGGGACTACTGGCGGACGCCGCACACTATGTAGACGAGAACTACGACGTGGACGTACAGAATCATATTTGGTTCGGTTCCCTTGAACGGGGGCGTGATTCTCAATGAGTGGTGTCACAGTCACACACATCGACCCTGCAACTGACTGGGAAGGTGTCTACGTTGATGGTGAAATGAAAGCACAGAACCATTCGTTAGACGCATACGACATACTCGAAGCCGTGAATGGTTATGAAGTTGCGGAAGTCGAACGTATCACGACGTTTCACTTGAAGGACGGGCAGCAGTTCCCCCAGTCGTTAGAAGACTTGAGTGACGCTGAGTACGACTGCTGCGATACGCCGAACGTGAGTACAGGCTATAACGAGGATGACGTGTACATTCGTGACTGTGGTAACTGTGGCTACGTCTGGTATCGAGGTGACGACTAATGAGTGACTTGAAGAATCCAATGCGGTTCTCAATGAAGAACCGTACGATTGACATAGCAAACTGGATGGATCACGACGATGAAGTTGATTACGTTCAGCGTTACGTGACTGCCATAGAAGTCAGACCCAGTGAAGGAAATATCTATGTGCACTGGGATGATGAAGGGCTTAGCGAAACAAGCAGAGAAATCCTTCGAGAAGCAGATGAACTGATGGAAGAAATGGAGGAAGAAGAATGAACGGTCTTAATTTAATGGGTTGGTCAAAGGACAACGAATATCTTAAACAGAAACGGAATAGTTGGAAAGTAAAGTTGTTTGAGAGAGTGTTAAAACTCTTTGATTGGGGTGAGTTAGCTGTCTTCCATCTCTATACTAAAGACAGAGATCACTCTAATAGTTTGTCAGTCGTTCTTTCTGAGGGTCCTGTTGACTATTGGTCGAACAATCCAGAGACATCACCGAATGAAGCCCGAGTCCTCTGGCATGATGATGACGGTCCACTGGGTGTGTTCTCGTGGTGGAAAGACGCTCGACGTGCTGCGAGAGCATTAGAGCGCACGTATGATGATTATCGTTGGGAGGAAAATGATGACTTCTATGACGGGGATTCCGATGACGACGTAAACCTATATATTCGCATCATGGGTAACAGACATAATTTTGATTTTGACGAATGGGAGGAAATATGACTGACGGGCGAACGTGTCTACGTGAACACGAAATCAAGGATAAAGAACTGCTCGTCGCTGATTCAGTTGAAGCTGGCGTACGCATTAACTGTGTGAACGACGATTGTGGCCCACACGAAATCTACTACCACGACGAAGGACCGAGACACTAACTGGCGGTACTTTTTTATACTGGTAACTCGAACAGAGAAGTGTAATGTCGAACTGGACAACTACGTGTACGTACTGTAACGACGAAATCGAGGTCGAGGAACCGTCTGATGTGACGAAGTTGGACGGAGACCCCCTACACGACGACTGTGTTGACGCCTATCACGACGAAGAATGGGAACCGAACCTCCCAACGTACGTAGACTACGAGATAAGAAACGAACCGCAAGGGTCTGTTCCGTCGTACATTCGAGACATTTTCAAACCGTGGCGTGTCGTTATCGGAAGCGCCAACGCTCCAACGGAGAAATCATCAAATGCAGTGCCAAGGGAAGTCTGGGATCTCGGCCACCTCACCACAGTCACATTCCACATCGACGAACACTGGAATGTCGAGCCTGTTGCGGTAAACGGGAAGAAAGTCACTAACGAACGATTCCGTAAATACGAACACGAACCATGACATTGTGTACTCCTTGCCGCAATTCTGAGAATGATTATATCGGAATTGAATACGAACCCAATCTTAACATCGGCGAGGAATGTGGACGTTGTAGCGATAGCGCGTTACAAGAACGCATTCGGATGGGTGTCGCCGAAGACGATAGTGCTATCGTAGAATGTCGATGCTGCGGCGAAAAACATTGGGATGACGAGATTGGAGAACATCATACTCTGGAACACCCCGAAGAACGATACGGCCCTGTGTGGTATCTATGATACCGTTGCTGTATCGTGAACGATTCCGATACGATTGCCACGGTCCACATGGACCCGAACAAGTGATATTGAAAAGCCTGCCAGTTATCCGTAAACGGAAGCGTGTCTGGCGAGCATATCCTGAACACAACAGATACGAGGAAAACCTATGACTGAAATCAATAAACTCGACGAATACCAAGACGCGACTGAACAGACTGCTCTCGGCTACGCCAGTAGCGATGAAAGCGGAGATAAGATGGAAACCATCATCTTCCTTTCACTCGCATTGAATGGCGAAGCAGGCGAGATAGCCGAGAAAGCCAAGAAATACAAACGCGAAGACGACGACTCATACCTCGAAGAGTTAAAAGATGAACTGGGTGACGAACTATGGTATCTTGCTCGTCTCGCAGACGAACTGGACGTGTCGTTGTCCGAGGTAGCAACACGGAACGTTGATAAACTCCTTGACCGTGAAGAACGCGATATGATCACTGGCGATGGTGATAACCGATGAACGAACACGCCAGCAAAACTCAACGTGAAGTAGAGGAAGAGACTATCAATGCGTACCGCGTCCAACGACTCTCAGACGGCTCTATCCGCATCAAATCGGGTGGACATGTAGTTACGGACTCAACATACTTCGAGGCGCTACAGCGGTACGCAGAGACCGAATACGAGAAAATGATGGATAGTCCCGAACATCTACTTGAAGACAAACTCGGCAACATCCATGATGGGTATATTCCATACTATAGTTACGATACGAGTGGGTTTACTCCGTTGGAGATACTGACTGAGGTGACTGGGCGTCCTGAACACGTTGCACGTGAATGCTTAGACCGCGAACACAATACAGAACTTAGAGAAGCGTTCTTTGCAGGCTTCAAACAATCAGGTGAGGGATTCAATTGGAGTTATGGTGCTGATGAAGAAGACGTGAGGCAGTTGTTCGAGGAATGGCAGTGTGGTGAGCATGAATACGGTGACTGGTATGTGAAGAGTGAAAATCCACCCTTTGATACGACATTATATGGTCGGGTATGTGAGCAATGTGGAAAAGAAGAAACGGAGTGGCGAGACAATGACTGAGGTGACTGAGCGTCCTGAATACGTTACACACGAATGCTTGGAGCGTGAAATCAATGACAGTTAGTGGATTCTTCCGCTCAATACTACCGTGGTGGAAGCGTGTCGGTTATCAAACTATCACTAAAGAGAAAAAACGTGGTAAAGCAACCATCAAACACAAACAGAAAGTGGTTGTCTACCGACATGTTTACACAGGAAGTGAAATACGACACGGATTAAGTGGAGGGACAGAGAAAAAATGGATTGAATGGGAGAGTGGTGATAGAACAGTACTCGACTACGGATACGACAACCTATAACAGATCTTACTTTTTGACAAACCTTTATATTTTCGTAACTTCGTACCGCGAAGTTGCGTCACAGAAAATCCCTCGGAAGTTTTTTATACCTCCAAGCGGAACAGAGAGGTGTGACGGTAGCAAAACCCCATATCGACACTGGACAACGAGTCCGATGCGAGAAAGTCGGCGCATTCCAAGGACTCGTCGGTGAGGTAGAAGACATCTGGAACGGCCAAGCACTCGTCTACCTCGACCAAGGCACCGCAATCACCGAACCAATCGACTGTTTCGAGCCTTTGCACAGCAACGGCTCTCAGAGCCAGTCTTCGGAGAATACTGGCGAATTCACCCCCATCGAATCCATAGAACAATGAGTCCCAACCTCCCTCAGAACAGCCAACACGACACGAAAGTCCTCGTCGATAAAGACGACTACAACAACGGAAACGTCCTCACATTCCATCACCCCACACAGATTGATAGCCAGATCGGGATGGTGAAAGTCACCGAGCAGGAAGCTCGTGACGCTGGTGCTGTCGGATGTAGCAAATGCTTCGATGACGTACAGGCTACCAACTACCAGTTCCCCTACAAGAGCGAGAACGGGGAGGTACTGGCATGAATCATCCGTTCGAGACAACGGAGAACGGTCATTATCGTGTTGTCCAGCCCTCGGAAGGGCTTGCCCCTGACGAACTAACTGTCGAAGTGGGTGGACGGGAATTCCACTTGAGCGACTACGCAGGGAAAGACATCAAAAGTCGAGTACGTCCTGACGTTCTCGTGTACCGCGAGTTGGAGGTGTTAGATTAATGCCTGTATGGTTTGAAGAATCGGGAACACGTCTTCGCATTTCATCTGACGATTCAACACTGTATGTAGATAAACAGTTAACCGATGAAGAGATTGAACGTTTAAATAAAGAATTGTCAAACTATTTGGATGGTGACGACTGATGGTAGGCATCCTCGAAGTTATTGGAGCAGGTGCCACGGGTGGCATTACAGCTAAAATACTTGCCTACCTATACAAACGGCTTGGTGGCTGTACTGGCGGCCACGTCTGGGGTGACTGGCAAGACACCGACCACTGGAAGATTACACCCTACCACGATAAAGACTCTGTACTGATACAGCGTAAACAGGAACACTACTGTCAGAGAGACGGTTGTGCGGCGTCACAGTCCGAATATCACGATGCGAGTCCTGAACTATATGCTGAAAGTATTCAACCTACTCTCAGTCGTACTGGAGACCTTGACGGCGCTATTGAGGTTTACTACGAATGTCCACAATGCCATAACAAGACACCAACGAGTGAGCGAGAAACAAACTGGAGAAAATCCACATCACTTGATGTAACGGAACACACTCGACGTGAGAAATGCCCACAATGTGGCATATCGTATGAAGCCCACCATTGGAATCGGGTACCGTATGGAGAAGTCCTGAACACGTTCACCAACAGTGACAGCGAGGGTGAACAATGACTCAACAGCACGGTCGTCGTTTCGAGAACAAGATCGTGAACGGCATCGACAGAGTAACCACTGATGGCGTTTGGACGACAGCAGCAGGCTACAGTGGTGGTGCGGACGCCGACGCTTGCGACTTCGTAGTCACCGTCAACCCACAGAAAGCCTCGAACACGGACGTATGGCAGTTGAACGTCGAAGCGAAAAAGAGGCAGGGTGAACGTGGGAAGCGAAACTCTGGCGTGTTCAGTGGCAGTGAAGACGGCGAAACTGGCAAGCAAGAGCTACAGCGTCTCGTCAAGTATACTCCCGAATGGGCGGACCCTGTTGCGTCAATCAAGTTCGACCACTGTAAACTAATTTCACTGGATGCACGCTGGATACTCGATTATCTCGATGTTATCGAGTACGAGGTTCCAGCGAGCATTGAGAATTTGTTAGATGTGCTTCAGCCGCGCCTCACGCCGTCCGAGTCAGTGAGTATGGTGAAGCCCACGTTGGATGATTGGCCGTCGTCTCGCGCCGCTGACGACGACTGGATAGTGTTCTGTGAACAGATGGGTCTTCCATACGAGGTAGAAGAATGATTGAATACATTGCGATTAGCGTCGGTGCATTCGTTTTAGGATACGTTAGTGGTACAGATAAAGAAGAAATAGAGGAAAAACATGAACATCATCACATCAATACTGATGAAGCAAACTTTTCAGGAGCGAAAGGTGGTGGTGCAAACGGTTCACTGAACATTGAGGAAGTGAACCAAGAAGGAGTCATCACCGATTACACGAGTGGTGCTACAGGTGGTGGCGCTGACGGAATTGTGAACAAATGACTGATGTAGTCAAAGAAGCCGAACACGTTGCGGCTGTTGGCATCATCATAGCTGTTTTAATGATACTCCTCAGTGGAACGATAGCAATAGCGTTCTACGCTCTCGGTGGAGGTATCGTTACTGGAGCAGTCCTCACAGCAATACACGCACATGAATGGAATCATCAGAAGGGTGATGAAAAATGACTCACGGGTTACTCTATCGTTTCCGACTCTGGCTCATGTGGCGTATCGCGCCGATAGAAAAACGGACAGTATCAGAGACGTTGCCAGACTTAATTGAGAATGACTACCCTGAAGAATACGATACCGCAGGGGAACTTGGATACCTCCTTGGCATAGAATCAAAATCTTATTTCGACGCTGAGAACAATGAGTGACATTACAACGTACACGTACTACGAAGTCTACGGTAGCTCCTTCGATGAAGAAGACGTGATGTACCTTCGTAAAGTCGAGGAGACTGACGAGAAATTAATCGGACAAGCCTTCCATCCAGATCACGGCGCTGGTGTCACACAACGCACTGTGATGAAGGAGAACATCCTTGGATGGGAGGAAAAAGTACACATCGTGTATCCCGAGAAAAAGAAATCTGAGAACAGTATCCTCACACGTATAGGGAGATTCTTCGGTCGAGGTGATGGTGATGACTGACATCCCCCAGTCGAGCGACGAGATACAGTTAGGACACCATATCGTCCACTACACGTTCATGCCGATGGTGATCTGTGTCTTCCTCGGCACACTCTCACCTCTCGTCCTATGGCCGCTTGGATACATCGACATGCCAACAGCATTGAGAATATCGTGGGTGTCTGTTCTGGTCGTCAGTGTCTACCTTTGGTTCTTCGGAGACTACATCATTCCCGACGAAACGTATCTGAAAGTACGTAGTGGAGAGTGGGATAACAGCAATGAGTGAAACCATCTACCTTGTAAAGCGTGTAAACGGATTCACTGAATTTGTAGATGCAGCATTCACTAAAGAACGAAAAGCGTACGATGACTTAGAGAACGGTGAATTATCTGGACGTGTCGTTAAAACACAACTATATCAAGACCAATAAATATGCGAGGAAAAACAATCGGATTGAGAACGCACAATGAATCAGTCAAACTGCCGTGGACGTGTCATAATTGTGGGCGACAAATAGGAAGACACCTCTCCGACTCACTGAACGAATATTTAAACTATGAACCTATAGAGATATTTTCATTCAGTTGCGCTGAATGTGATGAAGGGGTTATAAAAATCGAAGGAAATCAACACTTTCATCTCATGAAACACGGGTTTGCACAAGGAAACGAAGTCACAGCGACGTTCGAGTGGATTAACGAAGCAACTATAGAATACGTTAGCAGACACAACGTGAAATGTCGTCTGCAAACAAAATGACCATGACTGGTGAAATCCTCTACGCTGCGTTCGCCACCCACATGCTCGCCGACTTCCCCCTGCAATCAGATCGAATCGCAGCAACGAAGCTCGACTCGTGGGAGGCACGCACGGAACACGTAGTTCACCATTACCTCATACTCGTCGGGATAATGATACACCTCATTCCAAACACCGTGACAGTGTTGACGTTCGCTGCAACTGTTGCAATATTCCACTGGGTGATAG
>SDGW01001269.1_pt1 | contig 10493 bp, 12 predicted proteins | sample 2873831 | NCBI WGS metagenome assembly SDGW01 (sample SAMN08132700, study PRJNA421101) | hypersaline lake metagenome | isolation source: celular fraction 0.22 microns magnesium sulfate-rich crust from ephemeral... | place: Spain: Penahueca Lagoon, Toledo | collected 2011-07
ACGGCGCGCCCGCCGACGCCGGAGACGCGACTGACGCCGGCGGCGAGTTCGACTTCGTGGACGAGCCGGCCCCCGCGGATCGCAACCCCGCCGACCGCGACCCCGCCGCCCGCGAACCCACCGACCGCGGCGACGACGCCGATTGAGTCGGGGACGCCCCCGAGCGACTTATTCGCGTGCGGGCGTCAGGGCGGATATGGCACCGACGCTGGTCAACGCCGCGTTCGGCGCGCTGCTCGCGGCCGCCCTGCTGGGCGCCGCCTTCGACCGGCGTTCCGTCGCGTTCGTCGTCGCCGCCGCGGTTCTCCCCGACCTCGATGCGGCCGCGAGCCTCGCGGTCCCGGGCGCGACGAACGCGCTCCTCCATGCCGTCTGGCTCCCCCTCGCCGCCGGGGTCGCCCTCTACTGGGACACCCGGGTGCGCGACGCCTCGCGGCTCCGCGAGCGGGCGGGGCGGCGCGGCGTCCGGATCGCGTGGGTCGCGCTCGCGGCGTTCCTCGTCGCCGGCGTCGGTCCGGACCTGTTCGGCAGCGAGGGAGTGAACCTGCTGTACCCGCTCGGCGACGCCTACTACCTCGTCAGCGGCGGGTTCCTCTTCTCGACGGAGGACGGGATCGTCCAGACGTTCGTCTCGTTCGGCGCGGGAGGCCCCGGGGTCCTCCCCCTGGAGACGCTCGGGACGACCGACTCGTACGCGATTCCGACGTTTATAAACCCCGACGGGCGGCCGGGGCTCTCGCTCGGCGCCGAGCGGGAGCTCCACCTGGTCCGGACGGGGTGGCAGCTCGTCGTCGTCGCCGCCGCGACCGCGCTGCTGGCGGTCCGGTTCCGGCGAGGAGGGAGGACGGGCCGGGAGAGTCGGACGGGCCCGGAGAGTCGGACGGGCCGGGAGAGTCGGACGGATCAAGAGCGCCGGGCGGAGTCGACCGAGGACCCCGCGGAGGTGAGCCGGTAGATGGTCTCGTCGGTCGTCCACGCCGGCTTCGCGCTGTTGCTCGCGGCCGGGCTGCTCGGCGAGTACTACGACCGGCGGGCGCTCGCCGTCGTGCTCGCGATCGTCCTCCTCCCCGAGGCGGACAGCTTCCTCGGATTCGTTATGCCCGGAGCGCATCGCACGGTCGGGCACAACCTCGTGTTGCCCGCGGCGGCGGCGGCGCTGCTCTACTACGACACCCGCCTCCGCGAGCGGTCCGCGCTCCGCGAGCGCCTCGGCGACCGGTGGATCGCGGTCGCGTGGGTCGGGCTGTTCGTGCACGCCTTCGCGCACGTCCCGCTCGACTGGGTCCACCTCGAGGGGGTGAACGTCTTCTGGCCGCTGCGGGACCGCTTCTACGTCCTCGACGGGGAGATCCTGCTGTCGACCGCGGACGGGTTCGTCCAGACGTTCGTCGACCTGCGGGTCGACCCGGAGACCGGGAGCCGGACGATCGACGCCGGCGGAGGCGGCACCACGGAGACCGTCCACGTCAACAACCCCGTCGAGCCCCGGGATCCCGACGAGGCGACCGACGAGCCGGTCGAGCGCATCTTCCCGGTCGCGAACGCCGGCTGGCGGCTCTACCTGGTCGGGACCGGGCTCTTCGCGCTGGCCGCGCGGCGGTTGCAGGACCGGGCGCCGCGGGAGGACGGGGCGTGAGATCGGTCGACCGCGAGCGAGGGCAACGGCTCAAGGTGGGGGTAAAATCCCCACATAGTATGGCCGGATAGTGAACCCGATATAGCCCGTAGGAACTCCCGATGAGCCCTCGCTCACGCGACGACGAGCGCCTCGCCGGAGCGGATATCGCGGTCGTCGGCGCCGGATTCGGCGGCCTCTCCGCGGCCGCGTACCTCGCCGACGCCGGCGCGGACGTGACGGTGTTCGAGCGCAACGAGCATCCGGGGGGGTACGCCGGCCGGATCGAGCGCGACGGCTTCCGGATCGACACCGGCCCCTCGTGGTACCTCATGCCGGAGGTGTTCGACCGGTTCTTCGGACAGTTCGGGCGGTCGACCGACGAGTTCTACGAGCTGACCGAGCTGGACCCCCTCTACGAGGTCGTCTGGAAGGACGGCGACCGCGCGACGATGCCGGCCGACCGAGAGGGGCAGAAGGCGCTGTTCGAGTCGTACGAGACCGGCGCGGGCGACCGGCTCGACGCGTACCTCGACGACGCCGCGGAGGCGTACGAGCTCGGGATGGACCGGTTCGTCTACCCGAGCCGATCGCGGCTCCGCGACATGGTCGATACGGACGTGTTGCGGTCGGGGCGCGCGCTCCCGAAGCTCCGGACGATGGACGACTACGTCGGCGGCTACTTCGAGCACGAGAAGCTGCGGCAGATCGCGGAGTACAAGCTGGTCTTCCTCGGCGGGTCGCCGTACAACACGCCGGCGATCTACACGCTGATGAGCCACGTCGACATGAACCTCGGCGTCTACCACCCGACCGGAGGCATCGCGAGCGTCGTCGACGGGATGGCGGCGCTCGCGACCGACCTCGGCGCCGAGATCCGCACGGGGACGCCGGTGACCGCGATCGAGCCCTCGGTCGCGGCCGCGGGGCCGAAGTTCGAGGTGGGCGCCGGGGGGACGAACGCGCGGTTCGACCGCGTCGTCGCGAACGCGGCGCCGCCCCACGTCGAGCGCGACCTCCTCCCCGACGAGCACGCGCGTCGGGAGGCGTACTGGGAGTCGCGGACGTACGCCCCCTCCGCGTTTCTCATGTACTTCGGCGTCGAGGGCGACGTCGACCTCGACCACCACGCGCTCGTGTTACCGACCGACTGGCGGCCCCACTTCGAGCGGATCTTCGACGACCCGGCGTGGCCGGAGGACCCGGCGTACTACGTCCACGTCCCCTCGAAGACGGACCCGGAGGCGGCGCCCGAGGGTCACGAGGCGGTGTTCGTCCTCGTCCCGCTGGCGCCCGGACTCGACGACGACCCCGAAACCCGCGAGCGCTTCCGCGACCTGGTGCTCGACGACCTCGCCGAGCACGCCGGCGTCGACTTCCGCGACCGGGTCGTCTTCGAGGAGACCGCGTCCGTCTCCGACTTCCGCGAGCGGTTCAACGCCCCGCGCGGCACCGCGCTCGCGCTCTCGCACACGCTCGGGCAGACGGGACCGCTCCGGCCGGCGCACCGGGCGCCGGGCGTCGAGGGGCTCTACTACGTCGGCGCGTACACGAACCCCGGGATCGGGATGCCGATGTGCCTGCTCAGCGGCGAGCACGTCGCCGAGGCCGTGATCGAGGACGCCGCCGGCGACGGCGTGCTCCCCTCGGTGGTGCCGACGTCGACGCTGCGGTGAGGGCGGGGGTCGCGGCCGCGGTCCGACCGCGGTCAGTCCGCCCCGCCGACCCGCTCCTGTACGGCGGCCCAGTGCGTGATCGTCCCGTCGTCGCCCGACAGCGGCCGGAGCGAGACGCGATTGAGGAACGGAGTCCCGTCGCGCCGGTGGTTCCACACTTCCACCGTCACCGGCTCCCAGATCGACACCGCCTCGCGGAGGTCCGCGACCGCGGCGTCGCCCGTCTTCGGTCCCTGCAGCAGTCGGGGATTGCGGCCGCGGAGCTCCGCGAGCGAGTAGCCCGTGAGCTCGCGCATCGTCCGGTTCGCGTACAGGATCGGGGTGTCGCGGTACGCCGGCCCGCAGAGCGTGATCCCCACCGGCGCGTCGTCGAGGAGCCGGACGCGCTCGATCAGGCGTCGGTCGCGGTCGGTGAGGTCGTCGGAGTCGGGGAGCGTTGCGGGCGGGGCGACCGCCGAGCGCGTCCGCGGGAGTCGATGGGGGTCGAGCCCGCGGGCGCGCTCGGTATCGTTCCGGTCAGCGAGGAGGGTCCGGAGCGCGCTCCGGGCGTCCGCCTCGTCGCACGCGAGGAAGTCGAGGACGTTCGGTCTGCGGCTCATCGCGCAGTCAGAACTCCCGCCCGATAGCGTGCGGCAAGCCGTTCGGGCGTCCCCCCGCAACGTCGCGCGTCGACATACGGTAACTCACGAGGGCGTCCGACATCAATCCGCGGTGACTAACAGAGCGATTTGAGATTCCCGACCCATTATCCCGACCGGAGCGGAAGGCCGAGCCGTGCAACGGGAGGCTCGACGGGAGGACCGACGCACCGCGCCCTCGACGGAGACGTGTCCGCTCTCGGACGGCCGGACGCTCGCGTATACCGTCGCCGGGGACGAGGACGGGACGCCGGTCGTCGCGCATCACGGGACACCGGGCTCCCGGCTGTTCGCGTCGCTCCTCGCCGACGCGGCCGCCGAGGCGGGCGTTCGAGTCGTGGTTCCGGACCGGCCGGGATACGGCCGGTCGTCGCCACCGCCGGACGAGTGGAGCTGGCGGGACTGGCGGAGCGACGTGGCGGCTCTCCTCGACGCCGAATCGGTCGACCGATGCGCGGTCATCGGGTTCTCCGGCGGGGGGCCGTTCGCGCTCGCGGCCGGGGCGGACGAGCGGGTGGATCGCGTCGGGCTGGTCAGCGCGGTCGTTCCGCCGGCCGACGTCGGCCTCGTGCGGCTGTCCCGGATCCCCCTCGCCGTCCGCGTCCTCTTCCGGCTGTCGAGCGCCTACGCGTCGGTCGCCGGCCCGGACGCGGTCGTGGGTCAGTACACCGACCGGGAGGTGTCGGCGGCGGTCTCGCGGGCGGTCGCCGCCGACTTTCACGAGGCCCTGCGGGGGGGAGCGAGGGCGGTCGCCCGGGAGAACCGGTGGTTCGGGAGCGAGTGGCCGGGGATCGAGCGGCCGCCGGCCGCCGTCCGCGCGTGGCACGGGACCCGCGACGAGAACGCGCCGCCGTCGGCCGTACGGGAGTTCGCGACCGATGCCGACGCGACGCTCGTCACCGCCGAGACCGATCACCTCGGGACGCTGCTCGACCGCCGAGGAGAGGCGTTGCGGTGGGCCGGCGACGCGTAGCGGACCGAGCGAACGCGGGGGACACGCCCCGATACTCGCGGTTGACATCGGGGAGACCCGGCGAGGGGAACGCGGACTCGCGGGGTCCCCATGAGCGAAGCGAGTGGGGCAAGCGAGGGAACGACCGAAGGGAGCGACGGAGTGGACTCGCGGGGGAAACGGTTAATCCCCCGCGGGAGCGACGGGGAGACATGCCCCGCTGGACGTGCGGAATCGGCGACTGCGACGCCGCCTTCGACGAGGTAGAGTCGGCCATCGTCCACCAGACCGACGAACACCAGCGCCACGAGTGCAAGGTGTGCGGCACGATCGTCCCGGACGGCTACTTCGCGATCCGGCACGCGTTCGACGAGCACACCCGGGCCGAGTTCGTCCGCGCGTACGAGGCCGACTCCGCGGCCGTCCGGCGCCGCGAGGAGATCAAAGGGGAGATCGAGCGCGAGGCCGACCTCCAGCGCGTCGTCGACGAGCTGGACCGCGGCGTCTAGGCGGTTCCTTCCTGCCGGTCCCGCCGACCGGCCGCCTACAGCACGCGCTTTCCGAACGCGCTCGCCGCCAGCTCCGTCGCGAGCTCGGCGGTCTCGTTGTGCTGGTCGAGCGTCGGGTTCACCTCGACGAGCTCCATCGACCGGAGCGAGCCGGCCTCGTCGACGATCTCCATCGCCCTGTGGGCCTCTCGGTAGGTGACCCCGCCGCGGACCGGCGTCCCGACGCCGGGCGCCTCCTTCGGGTCGAGCCAGTCGAGGTCGAGGCTGACGTGGACCCCGTCGACGCCCGCGCCCGCCGCCGCCATCGCCTCCTCGGTGACGTCGGTGATCCCGCGCTCGTCGATGTCGGACATCGTGTACGCCGCGAAGCCGCGGTCGCGGATGACCTCCGCCTCCGCCTCGTCGACGGAGCGGAGCCCGACCAAGGCGACGTTCTCCGGGGAGAGCCCGGGCGCGTTCGCCCACTCCGACTCCGCGAACTCGTCGAAGCCGAGCGCGGCCGCCAGCGGCATCCCGTGGACGTTGCCCGAGGGCGTCGTCGAGGGCGTGTTGAGGTCGGCGTGAGCGTCGAACCACACCGCGCCGACGTCCGCGTCGCGCGCGGACCCCGCGAGCGAGCCGATGGCGATGGAGTGGTCGCCGCCGAGCGCGAGCGGCACCGCCCCGTCGGCGAGCGTCCCGCCCACCTCGTCCGCGAGGCGCCGGCAGACGTCGGCCGTCTCGCGGAGGAACTTCGCCTTCCCCCTCTTCGGCGCGTCGGTGTCCGGATCGCGCTCCTCCGCGCGGGGGACCGCGAGGTCGCCCGCGTCGACGACGTCGACGCCCGCGCTCGCGAGCTGGTCGGCGAGCCCGCCGTACCGGATGGCCGACGGTCCCATGTCCACGCCGCGTCGGTTCGCCCCGTAGTCGGTCGGCGCGCCGATGATCCTGACGGTGGTCATGTCAGCAGGCGCGGCGCCCCGACGCTTGAATGGTGGGGTCCCGCGGCGGCGGCTCGGCGAGCGCGATCGCACACGGTTTTGTCGCCCCGTTCCAACCGGACGCCATGAGCGGTTCCGACGGCGAGGAGGAGGACGCGCCGCCCGAGTTCGACCCCGCCGACATCGACGGCAGCGACATCGAACCGGTCGGCGCCATGATCGCCGTAGCGTTCACCGGGGCGGTGATCGGGCTCGTCGGCGCCGGGATCGCGCTGTTCGTGAGCGACCTCGGACTGGCCCTGATCGGGGTCGGCGTCGTCATCGCGCTCTCGAGCCCGTTCGCGTACCTCCGGGTGCGCAGACGGTACGGATCGTGAGAATCTACACGATCGTTTATAATGACCTTCCATCGCATTTAAGCGGTGGCGCTGTCTATTCGGCTCCATGTCATCGATCGAGCTCACATCGAGTCAGAAAAGCATCCTCACGGCCCTCATCAACCTGTACGGGGAACAGGAAGACGCCGTCAAGGGCGAGGCGATCGCCGAGGAGGTCGACCGCAACCCCGGCACGATCCGCAACCAGATGCAGAGCCTGAAGGCCCTCCAGCTGGTCGAGGGCGTCCCCGGCCCGAAGGGCGGCTACAAGCCCACCTCGAACGCCTACGAGGCGCTGGACATCCAGCGCATGGACGAGCCGGCCGACGTCCCCATCTACCACGAGGGCGAGGAGGTAACGGGCGTCAACGTCGACGGGATCGACCTCTCCAGCGTCCACCACCCCGAGCTCTGCCGCGCCGAGATCCACGTCCAGGGCTCCGTCCGGGACTTCCACGAGGGCGACTCCGTCACCGTCGGCCCGACGCCCCTCTCGAAGCTCGTCATCGACGGGACCGTCGACGGGAAAGACGACACCGCGAACACCCTCATCCTCCGGATCGACGACATGCGCGCGCCCGACGAGCCCGCCGAGCACTGACCGTCTCGCCGGCAGCTCCGCCCTCTTCTCCCTCCCGAGACAGCTCGCCGCCCGAGCGGGAGCGCTCGGAGGCGGTGTCTCGACTTCGCCGCCTCGAGCGGAGCCGCCGCTTTCGGACTCGAAACCGTCGCTCCCGCACTCAAGAACCGACCGCAGACGAGAGACGCCGCCGTAACGGGTGTCGCGTTCGCCGACGCTACATGTCGCCGAACGCGCTCACGCCGCGCCCGGTCGAGGAGACCTTCGCGATCCACCGCACCGCGATGGACTTCTTCAGCAGCTTCGCCGGGGTTCCGCCGAACGTCTTGATCGGCATCCCAATCACGTCGTGGGCGACCGCCTCCTCGCCGACCGAGATGACGGTCCCCTTGTCCTTGTGTTCCCACGACTGGATGGGCGCGCCGCGGGCGGCCCGCGCGAGGTTCTCGCCGGCGACCTCGGCGGCCTGCCAGGCGGCCTGCGCGGTCGGCGGCGCGACGTCGTCGTCGCCCTGCTCGACCAGCGCGGTGTCGCCGATGGCGAACACGCGGTCGTCGCTGGTGGTGAAGTCGGAGGCGGCGTGGACGCGGTTCGAGCGCTCGTCCTTGTCGACCTCGACGTCCGCCAGCTCCGGCTGGCCCGTGATGCCGCCGGTCCAGACCAGCACGTCGTAGGTGAGCTCCTCGGGCCCCTCCTCCTCGCCGCCGCCGAGGTAGACCGCGTCCTCGTCGGCCTCCGAGATGAAGTCGCCCGTGAGGATCTCCACGTCGGCCTCCTCCAGCCGCTGTCGGAGCGCGCCCTGGATCTGGGGGTCGTTCCCCGGGAAGACCTCGTCGAGGCCCTCGACGAGCTTGATCTCGATGGGGGCGCGGTGCTTGTCGCGGTACTCCGCGATCTCGCCGGCGGTCTGGATGCCGGAGAGCCCGGCGCCGCCGACGATGACCTCGACGGGGTCGGAGCGCGTCGCCTCGGCCGCGGCCGACCGCACGTCCTCGTGGATCGCCTTCGCGTCCTCGAGACCCTTGAGCTGGTGGGCGTTCTCCTCCAGCCCGTCGATGCCGAAGAAAGCGGTCGTGGAGCCGACGCCGAGCAGCAGGTAGTCGTAGTCCACGGTCGTCCCGTCGTCCGTCTCGACGACGCGCTCGTCGGTGTCGACGTCAACGACCCGGCCCTGAACGAAGTCGGACTCGGGGGACTTGATCTCGTCGATGGGGATGGTGATCTTGTCCGCGACGGCGGGGTTGCGGATGGCGCGGTGGACCTCGTGGAGGACGAGGTGGTAGTCGTGTTCGGATATCCACGTGAGCTCCGCCTCGCCCTCGCCGACCTCGTCTTCGAACGCCTTCACCGCGCCTGCCCCGGCGTAGCCAGAGCCGACGACGACGACCTGTGTACTCATGTCGATCCTTCCGCGGTGAGCGGATAAAGACGCTTTGAAACGTCGGTGACGCGGGCGACGCGCCCCGCGCTACAGCGAGAGCCCGGCGTGCCAGCGGTCGGCGCCCGCCTCGCGTTTGACCTCGTCCATTCGCGCGAGGAGCCTCACGGCGAGGCTCGCGGTCTCGGCCGCCCGCGACTCGCCCTCGGTCCGGAACTCGCCGGTCACCCGGTTCGCGTACACCGAGCAGACCGCGCCCGCTCTGAGCCCGTACACGTTCGCGATCGTGAGGATCGCCGACGCCTCCATCTCGATGTTCTTCACGTTCGCGTCCCGCAGCTCCGCGACCAGCCCGTCGGAGCCGGCCGCCTCGAACCCCTCGAAGCCGGGGCGGCCCTGCCCGGCGTAGAAGGAGTCGGCGCTCATCGTCACGCCGGTGTGGTAGTCGTATCCGAGCCGCTCCGCGGCGGCGACGAGCGCCGAGACGACCTCGCCGTCGGCGGCGGCCGGGTAGTCCTCGCGGACGTACTCGTCGCTCGTCCCCTCCTGACGGACCGCGCCGGTGGTGATCACGAGGTCGCCGACCTCCATCCCCGGCTGGATGGCGCCGCAGGAGCCGACCCGGACGAACGTGTCGACGCCGACCCGGGCGAGCTCCTCGACGGCGATGGCGGCCGACGGCGAGCCGATCCCCGTCGACGTCACCGAGATGGGCGCGCCGTCGTACGTGCCGGTCGCGGTGCGGTACTCGCGGTGGTGCGCGACCTCGTCGAACTCGTCCCACAGCGCCGTGACCTTGTCGACGCGCTCGGGGTTGCCGGGGAGGAGCACGGCGTCGGCGACGTCGGCGGGGCCCACCTCGACGTGGTAGCCGGCCGCGGCGTTGGGGTCCTCGCTGTCGCCCGCGCCGCCGCCGTCGGTCTCGCTGTCTTCGGTCATGTCCTCGCCCTTCGACGAGCCGTTTAAAAGTAGTTCCGTCTCGCGGTCCGTCGATCGGGGGCTACGCCGGCCGCTACCGCTCGCGCGCGTCGTCGAGCGTCCCCTCCGAGATGGTGTTCGGGAGCAGTGCGCCGAGCGTGTACTCGCTGGTCTCGCCGTCGCCCTCGTCGCAGACGACGACGAGGTCGTCGGCCGCGAACTCCGCGAGCGTCTGCCGGCACATCCCGCAGGGAGTGACGCCGTCGCGGACGCCGGAGGCGACGGCGATCCGGTCGAACTCTCGGTGGCCGTTCTTCACCGCCTCCGCGAGCGCGACCTCCTCGGCGTGGAGGCTGTTGGAGTAGTTCGCGTTCTCGATGTTACAGCCGGTGTAGACGTCGCCGTCGGCGGTCCGGAGCGCGGCGCCGACGCGGTACTCGGAGTACGGGACGTGCGCGTCGTCGAGCGCGTCGCGCGCGGCCTCGATCAGGTCCATACCGGGCCGTCGGTCGGCGGGGCGTTAAGCGGTCGGATCGCGGGCGGCGGGAGCGGAGCCCCCGGCGGGGCGTTAAGCGGCGATGTCGCCGGGGGCGGGAGCGGAGCCACCGCCGGGGCTCACCGTCCGGTGTCGTACTTGTACGTGGCCGACTCGGGGTCGATCCCGAAGTCCTCCGGCGATTCCTCCGTGTCCTCCGCCGCGGCGTCCGCCGGCTCGGCCTTCTTGAACGCCTCCCGGAAGCGGTCCGGCATCTCGAACTCGTCGGTCGGGAGCCGCAGGCCGACGACCCCGCCGCCGAGGAACTCGCGCTTCTCCTCCAGCCGGTCGGAGAGCGCCGGGGGGAGCTCGTCGGTGTCGACCTCCTCGAAGCCGAACTGGGTGAGGTAGTCGGGCTGGTCGGTGAGCACGTACACCGTCTCGAACCCGTCCGC
>SDGW01001270.1_pt1 | contig 10492 bp, 10 predicted proteins | sample 2873831 | NCBI WGS metagenome assembly SDGW01 (sample SAMN08132700, study PRJNA421101) | hypersaline lake metagenome | isolation source: celular fraction 0.22 microns magnesium sulfate-rich crust from ephemeral... | place: Spain: Penahueca Lagoon, Toledo | collected 2011-07
GTCCGATCTGGACAGATCAGCTTCGCGCCGAAGTCGCCGTCGCGGGCACAGAACAGCGACAGCCCGGTGATCGGTTCGTCGTTTACCGTGACGGTCACGCCGTCCCACGCGATCGTCCGGCCGTCGGCGACGCCGAGTCGGTCGCCGTTCAGCGAGACCGTCGTCTCGGCCGGTTCCGCCGCCTCGAGCGACCGACCGCGCTCGAGCAGTCCGCCGCCGTCGTAGTGGGGAATCCCGCCGTCTATGACGCCGCCGCCGTCGGCCCCGACGCCGACGAACTCGGTCCCGGGCGCGGGGTGGGCCGGTGCGTCGAGGACCGCGTAGGTGTCGCCGGTCGACCGGATCCGGCCGGTGCCGTCCCACTCGAGCGGCCGGACCGGCGTCTCGAGTTCGATCGGGAGCGACCCCGACGCCCGGTAGGGGTTCCGCTCCGGCCCCCGAAACTCGACGTGGAGGTGGTTGTCGACCCACGGCGCGAAAAAGCCCGCGCGGACGAGCCGCCCCAGCGAGTCGCCCCGCTCGACGCGGTCGCCGGCCGCGACGGCGGGCTCGACGTGGAGGATCCGGACCGTCAGCCCGGCCAGCGGGCTCGAGTCGGCGGGCTCGAGCAGGATCAGGTGGTCGTGGTCGGGCGCGTAGGGTTTCGGCGGCGCGCGGACGGTGCGGGTCTCGCGGACGACCCCGGCGACCGGGCTCGGCGCGGCGGTCGTCCGCCCGTCGGCCAGCGTCCCGGGGTAGCAATCGATCGCGCAGCCGCCGTCGTGGGCGGGGTACGGCGAGTTGTACAGCGAGAAGCGCCGGTACTGGTCCAGCACGTCCGCGGGGAGCGTCACGGCCATCGATCGTCCTCCCCTGGGCGGCGTGACCGTTTAGACCCACCGAGTCGAACGGGGGATATGCGAATTCGTCGCGGGCGGGCCGACTCCATCGCCGCCGATCGCGACGCGACCCGGCGGCTGCTCTCGAGCGCCGCCGACGGCGAGCCCGCCGTCCGGGTCTGGATTCCCCACCGGCAGGTCGCGTTCGGCCGCCGGGACGCCGAGCTCGCGGGCTACGACCGCGCCCGCGGGGCCGCCGAGAAGCGGGGGTTCGTGCCGGTCGAGCGGTCGGTCGGCGGACGGGCGGTCGCCTACGACGGCGAGACGACGCTGGCGTTCGCTCGAGCAGAGCCCGTCGAGGACTACCGCACCGGGACGACCGACCGCTACGAGCGCGCCGCGGCCGCCGTCGAACGCGCGCTCGAGGGGCTAGACTGCGAGCCGGTCAGGGGCGAGCCCGACGACGCGTTCTGTCCCGGGACACACTCGCTGTCGGTCGCGCGCGGAGTCGGGGACGGCGTCACGAACGGGCGACGGAAGGTCGTCGGGATCGCCCAGCGGGTCCGACAGGACGCCGCGCTCGTCGCGGGCGTCGTCCTCGTCTCGAACCGGACCGGGCTCACCGACGTTCTCGAGAGGGTCTACGGCGCGCTCGGGCTCTCGCTCGAGCCGGCGGCGGTCGGTACCGTCGCGGACGCGGGCGGCCCGGCCGATCCCGAGCCCGTCAAGCGGGCGCTCGAGGACGAACTGGTCGGCGACGCGGGGGCCGTTTCGGTCGACGTCGTGACGACCGACCCGTGACGGGGCGGCGGGGCGACGGTCGGCGTCGACCTACGGTTTCAACGGCAACTCCCCGCGCCCGTCGTTTCGCATGAACTCGCGGTTCCGTTCGGGCCAGGCCAGCAGCCGCTCCCTGAGGGGGTCTCCGTCGGCCGTCTCCGGATCGGGGCCGCCCGATTTAGCGAGCAGCGTCAGGACGGCCCAGCCGCCGTAGCCGACCACAACCGTCACGCCGGTCAGGACGACGATCGAGACGGCGAGTTCGGCCGCGCGTCTCGGGAGCGATTTGCGCTCGCGTCCGGAAGTGTCACGTGCGGACATGTGTAACGTGTCGACGCACCGGAACGTAATAGTACGTGGGTCGACACCACGATTTCCGAAGTGAGGTAACGTTTTTCGTCTCCGCGTCGTCCCCCCGCGTATGACGACACGAACGCGACCGGAGGGACGGCGATGACGGCGGAAGACTCGGGACCGGCCGACGGATCGACGGGAGCGGATTCCGCCTGGGGCGACCTGCTCGAGGACGCGGAAGGGATCGCCGAGGAGTACCGCGAGGAGGGGTGGGACGCCGTCGTCCTCGAGCCGGCCGACGTCTCGCCGGTCGAGAGCGAGGATCGGACCGGACTCGACGTCGCGGTCTCGCAGTCAGAGTACGAACTCGTCGAGGGACTGATCGAGGAAGGCGACGTGACGATTTCGGCGGCCGACGTCTACTACCGGCCCCTCGAGGAAGGCGACGGCGACCGCCGGGTCGCGCTCGCGGTCGAACGCGACGAAGAGAGCGAGACGGCCGTCCTCGTCCCGCTGGTCTACGACGTCTCGGCGTGTCGCTCGGTCTTCGAAACCGCCTTGCTCGAGGAGGAGCTGCTGGTCCACGTGGCGGCCGACCCCGTCGCGGGCTGGGTCAGTTTCTCCCACGACGACCCCTCCCTGTTCCTCGAGGAGTCGGACGTACAGGCCTGGAGCGAGGGGTGAGTCAGCGGCCGGTTCGAAAGGAGAGATCCAGCGACGGCGCCGAGTGGGTCAGCGATCCCATCGAGATCACGTCGACGCCGGTGGCGGCGTAGTCGGGCACTTCGGCGACGGTGATCCCGCCGCTGGCCTCGGCCAGCACGCCCTCGTACTCGGCGAGTGCCTCGACCGCGTCCCGCGTCTCGGCGGGGGACATATTGTCGAGCAGGACGATATCGGCCCCGGCCGCCGCCGCTCGCGGCGCGTCGTCGACCGTCTCGACCTCCACGTCGAGTTTCGTCGCGAACGACGTTCGCTCCTCGAAGTGTGCGATCGCCTCCTCGAGGCCCATCTCCGCGACGTGGTTGTCCTTGACCATGATCATGTGCGAGAGGTCGAGCCGGTGGGTGTCGCCGCCGCCCGCGACGACCGCGCGCTTCTCGAGGCCGCGCAGGCCAGGCGTAGTCTTGCGGGTCGCGGCGACGACGACGTCGTCGGCCGCCGTTTCGGCCGCGGCGACCGCCTCGGCGGTCCGCGTCGCGATCCCCGACGCGTGGCCCGCGAGGTTCACCGCGACGCGCTCGCCCCGCAGCACGTCGCGAGCGGCCCCCTCGACTCGGACGAGTTCGTCGTCGGGTTCGATCTCGGCCCCGTCCTCGAGGCGGTCGGTCACGGTCACGCCGAGGTAGTCGAAGACGGCCGCGGCGGCCTCGAGGCCGGCGGCGACGCCGGATTCCGTCGCGACGAGCCGCCCGGTCGTCTCGCCGGGGACCCGATTCGTCACGTCGTGGTGTCCCACGTCCTCGCGGAGCCAGCGTTCGACCTGCGCGTCGGTGATCATACGGAGTGGTGCGAGCGCCCGGCAAAAAAGCGGCCCGCTTGGTGCGATCGAGACCGCTCCGATTCGCCGCCGCCCGGCGGTCGGACGGCTACTCGGGGAGCCGCCCCGTCCGCTCGAGGGCGACGAGGACGACGATCGTCGCACCCAGAAAGAGCGCGGCGGCGGCGAACACCGCGTCGTAGGTGTACCCCCGCTCGACGAACAGTCCCAGAACCGACGAGCCGACCGCCTGGGTGAGCATCCACGCGGAGCTGAACACGGCGTAGGCGCTGCCGCGCGCGGCGTCCGGAAGCGTGTCGAGGAGGTAGGTGTCCGTCGCCGGGAACAGCGTGTGGATGACGAACCCGACGATCGCAGAGAGCGCGACGAGCGCGATCAGGCCGTCGACGGCGGTGAGCGCGAGCAGACACGCGGAGAAGGTCCCGACGATCCCGAGCAGGAACGGGACCTTCGGGAGCCTGTCGGCCAGGTCGCCGCCGAAGAAGAACGCGGGTACCCCGGCCGCGAAGACGACCGTGAGCATCGTCCCCGCGGCGCGGTCGGAGAGTCCCTTCGACTGCATGTAGAGCTCGTAGAAGTTGAACACGCCCTGCCAGACGAACGACGCGGCGCCGACGATGGCCAGCGCCGTCACGATGATCCGCCACTGCGAGAGCGCGCCGGCGACGAAGTCGCGGTCGTCCCGCCCCGCCGTCGGCATCTCGGTCCCGCTCGCGGCGTACCAGGCGTAGGCCGTGACGGCCGCCGCCCCGACGGCGATCGCCCACAGCGAGAGCCGCCAGTCGACCAGCAGCGCGAGCGCGACGAACGGGGCGGCGATCACCGCGGCGATCTGGTTGGCGGCGCCGTGGATCCCCATGACGCGGCCGACCCGCGTCGGGTACAGTTCGCTCAACAGCGGGTTCGCCGAGACGAAGTACACCCCGGAGGCGATCCCCATGAGGAACGCGCCGACCATGAGCTGGCGAACCGTCGTCGCGGTCGCGGCGAGTCCGGACGAGACCGAGAGGATCGTCCCCGCGGCGATCACGACGTGGTGTCTCGGGACCTTCGTGAGCAACCACCCGGTGGGCAATCGGGGCGAGGCGCTCCCGACCCACGCGAGCGTCACGATGAGGCCGGCCGTCGCCTCGCCGATCGCGAACTCGCCGATGAACACGTCGAGCAGCGGCGCGAAGACGATCCTGGCGAGGTTGACGAAGAAGACGAGTCCACAGAGGGAGGCGAAGAGTCGAGCGCGGGCCACGCCCGATATTCTCGACAGGTGATTTCAAGGGTTCCGAAAGCGGAACGGGCACTGGTAGCAGGGATCGTCCGGACGGGACCGGCGTTCGAGGCGACGCTCGGACCCGACGCCGGCCGTCAGCGATCTGCCCGTGCGACCGCTCGTCCGGTCGGGCTCGAGACGGCGGGCCCGTCTCACCGACATGTCACTACCGGCATCTTTTTGCCTGATACGTTTCCTGTTTGTCGCATGGTTCAGGGGGAGCAACCGGACACGCGGGAGAGGGAGCGATCGATAGAACGGACCGGAGAGCAAGCAGCATCCGAGGGCGGCCGCGAGCAGCGACCGCCCGTGTACGATTCGGACGCGTGGGACGGGGAAGCGATCGGCTGGCTCGCGGGGACCGGGATCGCCGCGTACGCCCTTCCGTTCGTCCTCGCGGGGTTCATTCCGGGAGATCCGACACCGCTCGAGAGTTCCTCGCAGGCGTTCGAACTCGTGTTCCTCGCCGCGCTGAACGCGTTGGAAGTCGATTCGGCGTCGGCCGGCTCGGAGGGATCGCTGCTGCTCGGCCTCCCGCTCGCCGCGCTGGTCGTCGGCCCGTTCCTCGTCGTCGGCGGGTACCTCCTCGCCGCACGAGTCGCCGACGGCAGCAAACGGCGGTACGCCACCTTCGGCGCGAGCGTCGCCGTCCCGTTCGCGCTGACGGTGGCCTGGCGGGCATCGGAGTTCCGCGAGACGATAACGTACGCGGCCGATACGGAGACCGTCCAGTTCGGCGGTGACTCGCTGCTCCGACAGGAGACGACGACCTTCGTCGGCGAGCCGGTGGCCGCGCTGGTCGGTGCGGCGATACTGGCGGCGGTCTGTGGTGCGATCGGCGGCTGGCTCGCCGGCCGCCGGCGATCGTAGCCCCCGCTTCAGGGATCGACGCGGGGCGCGTCGGTCACGACGTAGTGACAGCCGACCGATTCGGTGTTCTCGCTCGCGGCGCGCGCGATCAACAGCGCGACGACGCTGGCGTTGCGGAGTTCGTAGAGGCTGCGGGCGGTCCGGGTGCGGACGTAGGCGTCGACCTCGCCCTTGAGCCGCCGGAGGACGGCGCTCGCGCGGGCGATCTCCTCGGGATCGCGCTCGAGACCCAGATACTCGTCCATCGTCCGCGTGAGCCGGGTGAACTTCTCGGCGGCGAACCGGTCGGGGAGGTCCGGGTCGCGGTTCCGGAGTTCGGGGGCCTCGACGGGGTCGGGCTCGAACCCAGTCGCATCCTCCCCCGCGCGCAGTCCCCAGACGAGTCCCTCGAGCAGACTCGTACTCGCCAGCCGGTTCGCGCCGTGGACGCCCGTTCGAGCGCACTCGCCGACGGCGTAGAGCCGGTCGAGCGAGGTCCGACCGCGGTCGTCGACGGCGATCCCGCCACAGAGGAAGTGTTCGCAGGGCGCGACCGGGATCTCGTCGCCCTCGATGTCCCGGTTGCGGCACTTTTCGGCGATGCCGGGGTACTCGGCCTCGAACTCGAGTTGGCTCACGTCGAGGACGACCTCGCCCGTTTCCTCGCGCTCGGTTTCGACCGCGCGAGCGACCACGTCCCGCGGCGCGAGGTCGCCTTGCGGGTGGTAGTCCTCCATGAATCGTTCGCCCTCGCCGTTGCGGAGGACGGCGCCCTCGCCACGCAGCGCTTCCGACAACAGGAACGGGTCGTCGCGCTCCGCGGCTTCGCCGCTTCGCCTCGAGGCGCTTCGCGCCTCGCAATCGTACGCGGTCGGGTGAAACTGGACGTACTCCATGTCCTCGACGTCGGCCCCGGCGAGCGCGGCCATGGCGATCCCGTCGCCGGTCGCGTCGTCGGGGTTGGTCGACCGGCCGTAGAGCGCGCCGATCCCGCCGGTCGCGAGAATCGTGGCGCCGGCGTAGATCGGATGGCCCTCCGGCTCCTCGTCGCTGACGACACCGTGGACGCGTCCCTCGGCGGTGATCAGCTCGAGCGCCGCCGTGTCCTGGCGGACCTCGATGCGCTCGTGGTCGTCGACGTAGTTGAGAAACGGTCGCAGGATGTGCGTCCCCGTCGCGGCGTCGACGTGGAGGATGCGGTACTCGGAGTGGGCGGCCTCGCGCGTGTAGTCTAACTCGCCGCCGTCGGTCTCGTCGAAGCCGACCTCGAGCGTGTCGATGAGCACGTCCTCGACGGCGTCGTCGGCGTTCTCGACGAGGACCTCGACGGCGTCGGGATCGGCGGTCCCGTCGCTGGCCGCGAGGATGTCCGCCTTGAGCGAGTCGGGGTCGCCCCGCGTCGTCGAGATACCCCCCTGCGCCCAGTCGGTGCTGGCGTCGTCGGGCTTGGTCGCCTTCGTCACGAGGAGAACGTCCGCGCCCTCCCGCGCGGCCGACAGGGCGGCCGCACAGCCCGCGATGCCGCTGCCGACGACGAGGACGTCCGCGACCTCGCCGTCGGTCGTCGTCGCCGTGGTGGTGTCGGTCTCGGTCATCTCAGATCTCGAGCATGCGCTCGAGGGCGATCTCGGCCAGTTCCTTCTCCTCGGGTGCGACCTCGATCACGTTGTGTTCGCGGCCCTCGGCGAGTTCCTCGAGCACCCAGGTGAGGTAGTTGGGGTCGATCTGGCGCATGGCGTTGCAGTCCATGCAGGCGTCGCCACAGAGCGGGAGGACGTTCACCTCGGGGTGCCAGCGCTGGAGGTGGTTCGTGAGGTGGATCTCGGTGCCGATCGCCCACGTCTCGCCGGGATCGGCGTTCGCGACCGTCTCGCAGATCGTGCTGGTCGAGCCGACCCGGTCGGCGGCCTCGACGACCTCGCGGCGACACTCGGGGTGGACGACGACCTTCGCATCGGGGTTCGCTTCGCGAACCCGTTCGATGTGCTCCTCGCGGAACCGCTCGTGGACCTGACAGTAGCCGTCCCAGAGGACGATGTCGCTCTCCGCGACCTCGTCGGCGTCTTTCCCCTCCGGGTCCCAGGGATCCCACTCGACGATCGCGTCTTCCATTCCCAGTCGGTAGGCGGTGTTCTCCCCGAGGTGTTTGTCGGGCAGGAAGAGGACCTTGTCGCCCTTCTCGAAGGCGTACTCGAACGCTTCGTGCGCGTTCGAGGAGGTACAGACGAGTCCGCCCTGACTCGCACAGAACGCCTTCAGGTCCGCGTAGGAGTTCATGTAGGTGATCGGAATGATGTCGGCGTCGGGCGCGGCGGCGGTGATCTCGGCCCACGCGCTGTCGACCTGCAGGGCCTCGGCCATCCCCGCCATCGGACACGAGGCCTCCATGCTCGGGAGGATCACCGACTGGTCGTCGTCCGTGATGATATCGGCGCTCTCGGCCATGAACGTCACGCCGCCGAAGATCACGTACTCGGCGTCCGCGTTCGCCGCCTCCGTCGAGAGCTGGTAGGAGTCTCCGATGAAGTCGGCGTGTTCGACGATCTCGCGACGCTGGTAGTTGTGTCCGAGGATGACGACGTCGTCGCCCAGTTCCTCGAGGGCCGCCTCGATCCGGGCCGTTCGTTCCGACTCCTCAAGGTCTCGGTACTGCGGTGGCAACTGCTCGAGGTTGTCGTATTTGAACAGACTCAGATCGGTTTCCAGCTCCGCCGTTTCCATTTTAGCCATCCTGGGTCACCTGTGAGTGACTACAACTCAGAGGGCGTTATTGAATAAATTTTTCCTTCGATACCCCGGTCCGGGGGAATACCACCGACTGGTGGAACGATCGAAAACCGACCGTCGGTTGTTCAGCGTAACCGATCGGTCAGCGACCGAGACGGACCCCGAAACGGACGGTGAAGCCTTTCCGCTCCCCGCCGTAGCGACGGTATGGCACTCGAGGACGCTTTCGCTGACTTCACGCGGCGGGCATGGTTCGGCTCGCCGTCGTCGGGGTCGGCGGCTTCGCGCGCCAGCGCGCGCTGCCGGCGACCGCCGAGGGAACGTACTGCGAGACGACGGCGCTGGTGACGAGTTCCCCCGAGCGGGCGACGGACGTCGCCGAGACGTACGACGTCGACGCCGTCGTCGACTACGACGCCTTCCTCGCGGGGGAGCGGGCGGACGCCTACGACGCCGTCTACGTCGCGACGCCGAACGCGACCCACGGCCGGTACGCGATCGCGGCGGCCGAGCGCGGCAAGCACGTCGTCTACGAGAAGCCCCTCGAGACGACCGTCGACCGCGCCCGCGAGGTCGTCGACGCCTGCGAAGGCGCCGGCGTGACCCTGATGACGGCCTACCGGCTCCAGACCGAGCCGACGGTCCGGCGCACGCGGGAACTCGTCCGCGAGGACGCCCTCGGCGAGGTCGTCCAGGTCCACGGCGGCTTCTCGAACCCGCTGCTCGAGGGCGCGGGGCCCGACAGCTGGCGGCTCGATCCCGACCTCGCCGGCGGCGGTGCGCTGGTCGATCTCGGGATCTACCCGCTCAACACGATCCGCTTTCTCCTCGGCTGCGAACCCACGGGCGTCTACGCCACCACCCACTCGAGCGGCGGCCCCTTCGCGGCCGTCGACGAACACGCCGCCTTTCAGTTCGAGTACGAGACCGGAGCGGCGGCCTCGTGTACGGCCAGTTTCGACGCCCACGCCAGCAGCCGACTCGAACTGGTCGGCACCGACGGGGCGGTCCACGTCGAATCGCCCTTCGGCGGCGTCGTGTCACAGGAGATGACCGTCGAGAGCGGGGACGTCCGCATGGAGTACACGGGTTCGCCGGTCGACGAGGTCCGCGAGGAGTTCGACTACTTCGGCTACTGCGTGCTGACCGGCACCGACCCCGAACCCGACGGCGCGGACGGCGTCGTGGACCTGCGCGCGGTCGAGGCCGCCTACGAATCGGCCGAGACGGGGTGTCGGGTCGCGCTCGAGTGACGAAACCACACTCAACCACCCATGCTACTGGAGTAGCGACACGGTCACGCGACTCGCGCTCGAGAAGAAGGCACCGGCGTCAGGACGCCGCTTCCTCCCACGGCGTCGACTCCGCGTCGACCAGTTCGAACAGTTCGTCGAAGTCGTCGGGGAACTGCGCCTCGACGTTCGCGATCTCGCCGCCGGGGACCGTCTCGGCGAGCAGGGCGGTGACCGCCTTGATCCGGTAGACCGCCTCGGCCTCGTCGACGCTCGACGGTTTCCCGTACCCGGTCTCGAGGTCGAGGTCCGCGTAGTTCAGCCGCTCGCGGACCCGGTCGACGAACTCGTCGAAGTCGTACCCCTGACCGTGGTCGACCTGCAGGAGATAGCGGTCGATCTCCATCGGCAGCGGGCTGGCGATGTCGGTCGCGCCGCCCTCGTCGACGCGCTCGCCGATCGTCTCGAGGACCGCACGTATCGTCCGGACGGCCTCGGCCTGGGTCCCGGCCTCGATGCGGTGCTGTACCTCGCCGACGAAGTCGGTGTAGTTCGTCTTCGCTTCGGACATGGGGGATCAGAGGACGGCTCCTCGCCGGTCACTGTCGGCCGTTCGGCTCAAAAGCGTCGCCCCGGGATGGACAAGGGCCGGGGCGGCGTCGACTACCGAATCGCCCGACTGCTCGAGCGTGCCGGTTCGCCGCCCGGCCCTCGACCCGGCGGCCTACAGCCGCTCGGGTGCGAGTTCCCGGATCGTCGTCTCGGCGACCGCGTCCGAGGCGGGTTCGGGGACGACGACGATCGGGTGGTCGATCCCGGTCTCGGCGACCAGTTCCCGGAGCCGCTCGCGGGCCCGCTCGGGGGTGCCGGCCACCCCCAGGTCCGCGAGCATCGGGTCGGTCACCGCGGCCGCCGCCTCCCCCTTCTCGCCCGCCCGCCAGGCCTCGGCGATCCGGTCGGCCACGTCCGGGTACTCGGTCGCGACCGCACGGCGGTACCCCTCGCCGCTCCCGACGTAGTAGGC
>SDGW01001271.1_pt1 | contig 10491 bp, 10 predicted proteins | sample 2873831 | NCBI WGS metagenome assembly SDGW01 (sample SAMN08132700, study PRJNA421101) | hypersaline lake metagenome | isolation source: celular fraction 0.22 microns magnesium sulfate-rich crust from ephemeral... | place: Spain: Penahueca Lagoon, Toledo | collected 2011-07
AACGCATGATCTTTCCGTTCATTATGGCAAGTGGTTTTATTGCCGATACGACTTCCTTACCTCTTGTCGTGAGTAACCTGGTTAACATTGTATCAGCTGACTTTTTTGATATTGGCTTTTTAGAATATGCATCTAGAATGATCATTCCAAATTTCTTTTCATTAGGCGCTAGTATTCTTGTTTTATATTTATTTTTCCGAAAAGATATTCCTAAAACCTACGATATGAAACAAGTAAAAACACCACGTGATGCCATCCAAGACCACAAGATGTTTCGTTTATCTTGGTGGATATTGGGTATTCTACTTATTGGTTATTTTGCAAGTGAATTTTTCACCATACCGGTATCCATCATCGCTGGTATCGTCGCTATCTTTTTCTTAATTATGGCGAGACGCAGTCCTGCAGTAGAAACCGCTACGGTTGTAAAAGGAGCACCATGGGCCATCGTTTTCTTCTCTATCGGAATGTACGTTGTGGTTTATGGCTTACGTAATGTAGGGCTTACAGATGTTCTAGCGAATGTGATCGATTTAGCAGCTGATCAGGGACTCTTTATTGGCACCCTATCCATGGGCTTCATCGCAGCGATTTTATCATCTGTTATGAATAACATGCCTACTGTCATGATTGACGCTTTAGCAATCGCAGACTCCAATGCTTCTGGAATCATGAAAGAAGGACTTATTTATGCCAATATCATCGGTAGTGACCTTGGACCGAAAATCACACCTATTGGCTCTCTAGCTACATTATTATGGCTACATGTATTATCTCAAAAAGGGGTAAAGATCTCTTGGGGATACTACTTTAAAATTGGAATCATCCTAACGGTTCCTACGTTAATCATTACATTAGTGGGTCTTTATCTCACTTTATTACTTCTATAATTTCAACAAAAGGAGCAAGATCATTATGACAAACCAAAAACCAGTACTCTACTTCTTATGCACAGGAAACTCTTGCCGTAGTCAAATGGCAGAAGCTTGGGGAAAGTATTATTTAGGAGATAAATGGGACGTGAAAAGCGCAGGTATTGAAGCGCACGGTTTAAATCCAAACGCCGTGAAAGCAATGAAAGAAATCGGAATGGATATTACGGACCAAACTTCTGATATCATCGATCCTGACACCTTAAACAACGCTGAATTCGTCGTAACATTATGTGGAGATGCTCGTGACAAATGCCCAATGACACCTCCTCATGTACGAAACGAACATTGGGGTTTTGATGACCCTGCTAAGGCTGAAGGAACAGAAGAAGAAAAATGGGCCTTCTTTCAACGTGTTCGTGATGAAATTGGTGACCGTATTAAGGTATTTTCAGAAACAGGTGAATAAAACAATATTTCAAAGGAGCTTGGAAACCCAAGCTCCTTTTTAAATTATTCTGAAGAGACCTTCTTTCTATGAAGCAATCCATCAACCAGCCATTTAATTAGAATAGCCTTCAAAATATATATAGGGAAAGAATACATGTATCTCCAATTTTCCATCTCATAAATGCCTAGCCATACAGTTAAAGGCTCAAATATAAATGAAAAAACGAAAGCTAATATAGCATTAGCTAAAATAAAGGTTTTCCATTTCCCAAAGTATTGATATAGGAACATGTGAAACACAACGATGATTCCTTGATCAATGGCCACTAATCTCGGCATCATAGGAACTAATTGATACGGATAGGACCAAAGATGATTTTCTACCCCTAAATCATCGAGCATAATAACTAAGTTCATGAGCAATGCTCCATACAACAAAATGCGAAAGATTCGTTTTCTATCTACAAACTTCCACCATATGATCCAGGGAACGATAAGTGCGATTAAAAGTATCCACCATTGGAAAGTAAACAAATTTTGATTTAGAAAATATTCTAATCTAAGATCCGATAATTGTTCATGAATCGTTTGTATTTCGTTATAGATAGGGTGATTTTTATTCATTGCCAATTCCCTTTACTAATTTTTGTGATTATCTATCATCATTTACATAAAGGGCTGTTTTTACACATGTTACGTGTTTCGCATTAATAAGAAAATAAAATAAGGTGCACCTATGAAAGCTGTCATAATCCCAGCTGGAATGCCGTTGGGATCAGCCAAGTTATGACCGATTGTATCTGCTACTAACAGAACCCATCCCCCTAATAAGACTGCAATCGGAATAAATAATTGGGATCTCGGGCCAATCAATGCTTTGGCCAGGTGTGGTGCGAGAAGTCCAATAAAAGCAATTCCACCCGTTACAGAGACGGAGGCTGCTGCTAATGCTACAGCTGTAATAAGAAGCGTGAGTCGTTCTTTTTCAATTGAAACTCCTGCTCCGATTGCTGCAGACTCGCTTAAACCAAGTAAGTTCATTCGATTCGCTTTATATAAGGTAAACGGAATTAAAACAGTTAACCAAGGTAATAAGGCTAAAATAAATGGCCAATCAGTACCCCATATATTTCCGGCTAACCAGTTTGCTATAAAGTCTACTTTTGAGCGTTCAGCTGAGGAAATTAACAGAATCATCGACCCAGATAAAGCCATCGCAAAGCCAACTCCAACTAACACCAAACGCACAGGCCTGAATCCTACATTCTTTTGATAAGAAAATAAGTAGATTAATCCGGCTGTTAAAATGGCTCCAGCAAAAGCTACTGCTGGCAGCATATATACAAATGATCCTGCTTTAATCGGGAAAAATAAAAAGAAAATAGCAATAGCTACACCTGCCCCAGCATTAATTCCAATGATGCCTGGATCAGCTAGGTCATTGCGCGTAATGCTTTGAAGTATAGTTCCTGATAACGCTAAAGCCATACCTGCTAGTAAGGTTACAATCAGGCGTGGCAAACGAACCGAAAAGAACACAAACTCTTCTTTAAAAGTACCCTGACCTAAAATTGCGGGAATCAAGCGATCAAAGGATACGGAAGAGTAGCCAATCCCCATGGCGATAAAACTGGTTAAAAGAATTAAAGATACAAATAAGAGTACAAGAATGCGTTGTTTTTTTATAATGCGCGGATGAATCATGATAATTCTTTACCTCCCCTCTTCACAATAAATAAGAAGAATGGGAGTCCCATTATAGCTACAATTGCAGCAACAGGTGTTTCATACGGTGCATGGATTGTTCGCCCTACTGTATCAGCAAGCAACATAAACCCTGCTCCAATAAATACGCACATCGGTATAATAAATCGATAGTCCGTACCTACAATCGCTCGTACAATATGGGGGATCATCAGTCCAATAAACACCATATTTCCGACAAGCGCTACAGCCGCTCCAGCAAGGATAACGACACAAATGAACAACCCGAACTTGATTCGTGTCACTTTTTGACCTAATCCCACTGCTACCTCTTCATTCAAACTAAGAATCGTAAGTTGCTTCGAGAGAATAATGGCCAGAATCACTCCGAATAAAATGAAAGGACCAATCAGATTAACCTGACTCCAAGAAGTCCCTACTAAACCACCTGCTGTCCACATGCTCACATCTTTAGATACTTTGAAGTACAACCCAATGAATTCTCCAATAGCTGATAGAAAAGCGGTTACCGCTGCACCAGCTAAAACAATACGAAATGGAGAAAAACCTCCTCGCTTTGCAGATCCAATTCCGATTACAAGAATGGCTCCCACTGCTGCACCTATAAAACAGGCGATCGTCACCCAAAAGTAACTAGCTGACGGAATAATGGCTATGGTTATAGCTAATGCGGTATTGGCTCCAGCTGTTAGACCGAGCAAACCTGGATCTGCTAAGGGGTTTTTCGTCAGACCCTGCATAACAGAACCAGATACAGCTAAAGCCGCTCCAACGAATATGGCAGCAACCTCACGTGGAAGACGAATTTCATTGATTAACAGAGTCGATTTCGTTTCCATGTCTGTCATGACAGCCAGCCAAACATCTTTCACTTGAATGTCTGCTGCTCCAAAACTCATCGCTATAATAAAGGTACCTAGACACAAAAGAATTCCGAATATGAATTTATAAATAAAAGAGAGCTGTCTCATATAGATCTCATCTTCCTTATGTATGAAAGGGAATCAACGAATTGATTCCCTTTCACTTTTCTTATTCATTATTTACCTAAGAATGCTTTTTCGAAGTAGTCTAATTGATATTCTAGCGTATTCGGTCCATTAAAGTAGAATGCTTTTGCATTTACTTCAAACACATTACCGTTTTTCACTGCTGGAATGTTTTGATACGTTTTCGTTTCTTGGTACGAGTTATCAGCATCTTGATTCTTACTAATAATCATATAGTCACCAGCGAATTCTGGTAATACTTCAGGAGAAATTGCATAATAACCTGGTTCAAGAGCCATTTCTTTTACTTTCTCAGGCATTTTTAAGCCCATTTCTTGATACAAGATCTCTGTTCCACGTCCCCAGTTATCACCAAATACATAAATTTGCTTATCGAACTTCTCAATAACAGAAACCGTTGTATCTTCGCCGATATTCTCTTTCACTTTCTCACCCAGGGCTTGCGCACGCTTCTTAAAGTCTTCTACCCATGCACGAGCTTCTTCTTCTTTATTTACAAGCTTACCGATTTCAATGTGTTGTTGTAAGTAGTCCACTTTACCATATGTATAGGTAACCGTTGGAGCAATCTCTTTTAATTTCTCAACGTTTTTTGTATTGGATAAGCCAATAATAAGATCAGGATCTAGTTCAATGATTTTTTCAAGGTTGTCAGCCGCAACAGCTTCAATTCCTTCAAGCTCATCTTCAAATCGCGGGTTCATTTTCGACCAGGAATCCACACCTACCATATTCACATCAAGGTTCATTAAGTTCCCTGCAAAAGATGAAAGAACAATAACACGTTCAGGGTTTTTCGGTACCTCTACTGGACCATTCTCAGACTGGTATGTGAAAGTATCCGACTCCTTTTCCTCATTGGTTGTTTCCTCTGATTTCGTTTTTTGTTCGTTCTCTTTTGTTTCCCCTTCTGCTTGTTCTGCATTATTTGCACAAGCACTAAGAAGAAGCGCTAACAAGACGAACAGTGTCATCTGTATTTTTTTCATGGTTTTGTTCTCCCTTCGATAAGTTATACGTTAAGCACATCGGTTTATTCGTACGAGGATCTCGCCCTATATCGGCATCAATCTGAAATACATCACGCAAGACTTCTCGCTCAATGACTTCTTCAGAACTCCCTGCTTTTACGATTTCTCCACCTTTCATAGCGACGATATAATCAGCAAAACGCGCAGCTTGGTTCAAGTCGTGTAAAACCATCACAATGGTACGACCTTCTTCTTGATTTAACTTTTGTAAGAGCTCTAAGACTTCAAGTTGATGAGCCATATCTAAGTATGTGGTGGGTTCATCCAAGAAAATCATATCTGTTTCTTGGGCAAGTGACATAGCAATCCATACACGTTGACGTTGTCCACCTGATAAGGCATCAACAGGTTCATACTTGAATTTCGTGGTTCCCGTAACCTCAAGAGCCCACTCAACCACTTCTAGGTCATGTTTTGTTAAACGACCAAACCCCTTTTGATAAGGGAAACGTCCATAAGATACAAGTTCTCCTACAGTTAAGCCACTGGCACTATCAGGATTTTGAGGAAGAATCGCTAGCTTGCGAGCTAATTCTTTTGTATTTTGTCTCGTAATACTTTCTCCATCAAGAACGATAGATCCTGATTGATGAGAAATAATACGCGTCATAGCTTTAAGTAATGTAGATTTTCCGCAACCATTGGACCCAATGATCGTTGTAATTTGTTGATCGGGTATATCAACTTGTAGGTCTTTTACAATAGTCTTCTCTCCATACCCCACGCTAACGTCTTCTGTAAAAAGGCGAGCCATATGTACCCTCCTAAAATTGATGTGCACATTTTCATTGATAATGATTATCAGTTTCGCTACAATATAACTATAATGCGATTGAGAATCATTGTCAACGAAAACTTTGAAAGATTTTAAGGAGTGGCGAGAATGCAGGAACATGAATGCTTTGATGTAACGATAATCGGCGGTGGGCCAGCTGGGTTATATTCCGCTTTTTATAGTGGGTTACGTGAAATGAAAACGAAAATTATTGAGTACCAACCCCAACTAGGAGGAAAAGTACATGTTTATCCAGAGAAAATTGTATGGGACATTGGAGGACTTACACCAACTTCGGGGGAACAGCTGATTTCACAGCTTGTCGAACAAGGGTTATCATTTGACCCAGAGGTCGTACTAAATGAAAAGGTCGTTTCAATCAATAAAGATGAAGAAGGTCTATTTGTGCTTCAAGCCGCTTCAGGTACTGTACATTACTCAAAAACCGTCATTATAGCCGTTGGAAGTGGCATTCTTAAGCCCCATAAGTTACAACTGGAGGGTGCCGACCGCTTTGAAGTTTCGAACCTGCACTATACCATCCAATCCTTAAAATTATTTAAAGATAAAACCGTGTTAATATCTGGTGGAGGTAACTCAGCAATCGATTGGGCTAATGAATTAGAGCCTATCGCTAAGCAGGTGTATCTTACCTATCGAAAGGATCAGTTAAAAGGACACGAAGCTCAAGTAACACAGCTACTAAACAGTTCTGCGCAATGTTTATTGAATACAGAAATAACAAAGCTAACCGCAAACGATCATCAGGATGCCGTTGACACAGTAGAATTAACGGATTGTCATACAGGTGAAGCATTTGCCCTAGACGTTGATGATGTTTTAATCAACCACGGCTTTGATCGTGATGCTTCATTACTGGATAATAGCCACGTCAACATTGAACGAATAAATGAATATTTTATCGCTGGAAACTCCTCTAGTGAATCTTCAGTGGAAGGCCTTTATGCTGCAGGAGATATCTTAATGCATGAAGGGAAAGTAAATTTAATCGCAGGGGCCTTTCAGGATGCTGCTAATGCGGTGAACAAAGCGAAAACGTATATTCAACCAGATGCAACGGCGAAAGGCATGGTTTCTTCTCATAATTCCATATTTAAAGAGCGCAATAAAAAAATTGTAAGCCAACTCGTAAAATAATAAAAGCACATATCCAAAAAGAGGTAGACAGTTATAATGGCTACCTCTTTTGATTACGTTACACTTCAGGTACAAATGTTTTACAATCCGTTTCTTCACTTTTCGAGGCTTGCTCTCCTCTGTGACTCACTACATAAATTTCTTCAGCATGACACTTGTTACCTTGACCCCAATATTTACAGTTGTTCACTTCACATAAGACGTCTTTCGCCATTATGTTACACCTCCTCCCTCCTATGTTTCGCAGGTTGAGGTTATTTGATTCTGAATACTAATTTCCTTTATAACGCTTGATTAAATCATGTAAGAGCTCTAGAGGCATTAAGTTTTGATTACACTTCTCACTATTCATACAAACATAATTCCCTCATCGTGAGAGCTGAGGGTCATATTTCTCTTGGTATGATTCACAAGTGGATTTCACAAACTAATGAATATAAACAAAGTTATGAGGTGAACAATTTGAAAGCTGTAACCTATCAAGGGAAATATTCAATCGCTGTAAAAAAGGTTCCCTTCCCTAAAATTCAAGAAGAAGAGGATATCATTGTACGTATAACTTCAACAGCAATATGTGGATCAGATTTACACTTGTACCAAGGGAACTTCCCTTTACCAATTGGATATATGATCGGTCATGAGCCAATGGGGATTGTAGAAGAAGTTGGACCTAAAGTAACCAAATTAAAAAAAGGAGACCGTGTCGTCGTTCCTTTTACAGTTGCGTGTGGTCATTGTCCATACTGTCAATCCAATCATGAAAGTCAATGTGATAATGCTAACCCTCATTATGATTCAGGTGGATATTTTGGTTACTCCGAGAAGTTTGGGAATTATCCAGGTGGGCAAGCAGAGTATTTAAGAGTCCCTTACGGTAATCACACACCTTTTCGCATTCCTGAGCAATGTGAATTAGATGACTCCTCTCTCCTCTTTTTATCTGACGTTCTTCCCACTGCTTATTGGAGTGTCGAGAATGCAGGTGTTAAATCTGGAGATACAGTTATTGTTCTTGGGTGTGGTCCAGTTGGCTTAATGGCTCAACAATTTGCCTGGCAAAAAGGAGCTGAAAGAGTTATTGCAGTCGACTATATACAGTATCGCTTACAACAGTCTAAACAAATGAACAAAACAGAGATATTTGATTTTACAAGTCATGAAGATATGGGTGAGGTGTTAAAGGAGACGACAAAAGGTGGGGCAGATGTAGTCATTGACTGTGTAGGAATGGATGGCAAGAAATCACCTCTTGAGTTCGTCGAACAAAAGCTAAAATTACAAGGCGGAACATTAGGACCCATTCAAATTGCTACAAAAGCAGTTAAAAAGTGTGGTACTGTACAAATCACTGGTGTTTACGGAGGAAATTATAATGCTTTTCCACTCGGGGCCTTTTTCTCAAGAAATATAACTTTAAAAATGGGTCAGGCTCATGCAAGATCCTTTATGGAACCAATCTACAAGCAAATTGTGAACGGAGACATTGATCCAACAAAAATTATTACACATGAGCTTTCACTAGATGAAGCTGCTCATGGATATGATATCTTCAATAAAAAAGACGATGATTGTATTAAGGTTATTTTGAAGCCTTAGACTATAATTTCTATAAAAAAAGACACCAAAACTGGTGTCTTTTTTTATTATTCTACTGTAACACTTTTAGCCAGGTTACGTGGTTTATCTACGTCACAGTCACGGTGAAGTGCTGCGTAATAAGAAATAAGCTGTAATGGTACTACAGAAACAAGTGGCGCTAGAAGTTCATCCACCTCAGGAAGAACGAACGTGTCATCGTCTTGTTCCATTCCTTTCATGCTGATCACGCATGGGTTCGCTCCTCGGGCTGCTACTTCTTTTACGTTACCTCGGATAGATCCGTTAACGTCTTTTTGTGTAGCTAGTGCTACCACTGGAGTACCTTCCTCAATTAGAGCAATGGTACCATGTTTTAGCTCGCCACCAGCAAACCCTTCAGCTTGAATATAAGAGATCTCTTTAAGTTTTAGGGCTCCTTCTAGTACAACATAATAGTCAATACTACGGCCGATGAAGAAGCAGTTTCTTGTCGTTGGTAAGAAGTCTGCTGCAATCTTCTCCATTTCTTCTTTCTGATCACATAGAGCTTCCATTGCGTTAGCTGCAATTCCCAGCTCTTTCATTGGATCAAATTTCATATCAATACCTTTGGCTTGGGCTGTATCAACCGCTAAAATTGCTAATACCGCCATTTGAGCTGTGTAAGCTTTTGTAGAAGCTACAGCAATCTCAGGCCCGGCATGTAAGTGTAGTGTGTAATCAGATTCACGAGAAAGGGTTGATCCAGGGACGTTTGTAATCGTAAGGGATGGGTGACCCATCTCTTTTGTTTCAACAAGTACTGCACGGCTGTCAGCAGTCTCCCCACTCTGAGAGATGTAAACAAACAGTGGTTTTTCAGAAAGCAATGGCATATTGTAAGAGAATTCGCTAGCTACGTGAACTTCTACTGGAACTTTTGCAAGCTTCTCAATAAATTGCTTCCCAATTAAACCAGCATGATAACTTGTGCCACATGCAATAATATATACACGATCACAATCCATCATCGCTTGGCGTACGTCTGGATCAAGCTTGATTTGGTCGTTATCATCCTTATACTCTTGGATAATACGACGAATAACAAATGGTTGCTCATCAATTTCTTTGAGCATGAAGTGTGGGTACGTGCCTTTTTCAATATCACTTTCATCAATTTCAGCTGTGAATGGTTCACGGTCTACTTTGGTTCCGTCTAGTTTTTGAATCTGAACCTGATCACGCTGAACAATTACGACTTCTTTATCCTCTAGTTCAACGAATTGATCCGTAACTTGTAGCATCGCCATTGAGTCGCTTGAAACGACGTTAAAGCCATCTCCTAGACCTACAAGCAATGGGCTTTTATTCTTCGCTACGTAAATGATTTCAGGGTTTTCAGCATCCATAATCGCTACTGCGTATGAACCTTTCATAAGCGAAATTGCTTTGGTAAATGCTTCTTGAACATCTCCCATCTCGTTATAAAGGTTTTCAACTAGTTGGACAATGATTTCCGTGTCCGTTTCACTTTTCATATCTATATCTGAGAGGTATTCGCGTTGTACCTCTTCATAGTTTTCAATTACTCCGTTGTGAACGATCGTGAAGCGACCAGACGCGCTCTGGTGAGGGTGCGCATTTTCGTAACTTGGGGCACCGTGTGTCGCCCAGCGGGTATGGCCGATTCCTTGCGTTGCACGAACGTCTTTTTTCTCAACTTCTTCACGAAGTGCTGCGATGCGTCCTTTCACCTTCGTGATGTGAACACCTGCGTCATTTAATTCTGCAATCCCTGCTGAATCATATCCGCGGTATTCAAGCTTTTCAAGTCCTTTTAGTAAAATCTCTGTTGTATCTTGTGTTCCAATATATCCTACAATTCCACACATATCGTTGTTTCCTCCTTATAG
>SDGW01001273.1_pt1 | contig 10489 bp, 21 predicted proteins | sample 2873831 | NCBI WGS metagenome assembly SDGW01 (sample SAMN08132700, study PRJNA421101) | hypersaline lake metagenome | isolation source: celular fraction 0.22 microns magnesium sulfate-rich crust from ephemeral... | place: Spain: Penahueca Lagoon, Toledo | collected 2011-07
GACCAGGACCGCCAGGAGCGCGGCGCCGCGCCATCCGATCCAGGAGTACGACTCCCAGAACGTCAGCAGCAGCACCGCCCCCAGCGCCCCCAGGAGGCCGAAGTGCGCGAGCACGGCGCCGGTCTCCGGGTAGAACGGCCAGATGAACATGAACGCGAACCAGGCGCCCACGACTGCCGAGACGAACAGCACCGGCTCCTTGCTGGGGAGATCGTCGGAGACGACCCAGGCGACGATCAGGGCCGCGATTGGCCCCAGGTGGCCGTGGTGCGGTCCGAGGATGGTGCCGTCCGGGACAGCCTCGACGGGCCAGGTGGCCGGAATCATACCACCCAACTCCGGTACGCGGAGTCTAGCGTGGGGTTGTTGCTCGTGTCGTCGCGGGATAGCTCCGCCTCGATCCGTACCCCATCGCTGGGGGAGATGTCCGGGTCATCCCTGAGCGAGTAGTTCCGGGTGATGGGGTCGCCGCCGTTGGCGCGAGTCCATCCGCTGCCGTCGTCGTACGCGGCGTACACGTCCACAATCTCGCCGTTCTCTGTAGCGGTGAACGTGGCAAGGTCCCACTCGTAGAGGTCTGTGGGAGAAGGCCACATGACATGGACGTATCCCGATGAAGCCGGCTCGACTGTCTCGACAGCTGTTACGGAGTCGAATGCGAATAGGTAATTGTCAAAGGTGGAGCTACCACCAACCCCCGCTGTTACGTCTATATCATTCGACTCTATCGGGTAGGATGCATTGGGTTCGTATGGTATCGAAATATCCTCCGTGTTCAGGTTGTCCAGCACCAGCCGGTACTCTGTTCCTGAGGAAATGGGGGTGAGAAGGTCTACTTCCCCGGCCCCAGACAGTTCAACGGTTGTCAATTCGTCACCGCTATCGTGCTCAATAAGCCGGGCTACATCGGCATCGCAGCCGGGGCCTAGAGTCGCCTGGACACCTTCTAGTTCGGTTCCAGGACGAATCATAAGCCCACGCTCGTTCGAATAAGACGTGTTTTCTGAAAGGTCTGGAACGTCAGCTGTAGTGCCGAAAGAAGACGGTGCATCACCGAGTTCGATCGACTCATCCGAGACTGCTGTTTGGTTCCTGACGAGGTTCAGAGAGCTTTCCTCGAACGTCTGCGCGGCGTCGTAGGGGTTCGGGCCGCGGCGAGTCGCCGCGATGAGTCCCGCGGCGTCGTCGTATTCGAGCCCGTATCCGGCGTCGGCCATCGCGCCGACTATATCCTCTACCTCCTCCTCCGTGCGTCCTTGTTTCGGGAGGCGGGTCATGCTCTCACCCGCAGATCGAGGTCTACAGCTGTGGAGTTCGAGCCAGTGACCCGAAGGTCAGTGGCCTGGTACTCGATCAGCACCAGGTCCTGGTCGGCCTCGTCGAAGGTGACCGGACTCTCATACAGCGGTTCCCGCCAGGTGTCGCCGTTGTCCGGGGAGAACTCGATGGAGACGTCCACCGCGCCCTCTGTCGCGATGTAGAGGGTGGCCGCTGCGATGTCGCCGGTCTCCGTCTGGACGTTGACCTCGAGGCCGTCAGAGATGTCCTCCGGGCCATCGGTCAGGCTGGCGCCCGTCGCGCCGCGACCGCCGAGGATCTCGATGTTCGCCTTCGTTGGCACCGGTCACTCACCCCCGGTTTCGGTCTCCCAGCCGATGGGCTGCACCGTGTACGAACGGGTCTGTGTCCCGACGTTCCGGATGCGCACCGTCAGGCTGGTATCGAACGATTCCGGCGGGTAGAACGTCTGGGCCAGGTCGTCGATGTCGGTCGGTGGGATCTCCGCCTCCTTGTAGATGCGCTGGCCGTCGGCTCGAACCTCGTAGGTGGAGCCCTGCCAGCCCGAGACAGCGAGGATCGGGAGGAGGAACGTGGTGCCGGAGCGGGTGGGGACGTACTCCACGTCCGCCCGCTCGCCCGGCTCCAGTTCGACCGTCGAGGGAGCGTTGAACGCCGTCGCGTCCGCGGGGTAGTCGGTCCCGTTCATGCTTCCCTCTCGTAGCCGCCTTCCTGTGCGCCAGCTCGTCGGTCAGCGATCTTCTCGGAGTTCTCTTTCTCGCTGTCCGCCATCTCGCTGATTTTTACTTTTACCTTAGCCATCGTTCTCCTCCAGCACCTTTGGCAGGTGCTTGTGCAGCAGCCCCTCCTCTCGGAGGATCTCTCGGTTGGTTCGGCTCCGCTCGTGATTCTGCTCGATTGTCCTCCGCGTCTGGTGGAGCTCCCGAACGCCGACCAGGACGCCGGTCGCCGTCACCGCGGAGGAGACGGCCACGATGAAGTCCATGCCAGGGGTCATGATACCACGTCAGAGGTGCTCGAGGCCAGCCAGGCGATTGCCAGCAGGGCGAGAACACCCATCGCGAGACTCGTCTGTTCCCCGAGACCGAGGTCCGGCGTGAACGGGTTGCTGTCGCTGTCGTCGTTGCCGTCGTCGCCGTCATCCTGCCAGGGGAAGCCGGAACCACCGTCGTCACTCCCGCCGTCGTCGCCGGTCTGAGGCGGGACAGACGTGACCGAGATGTACCGGGTGAGTTCGTCGGTCCGCTTGCCCGATCCGGTCATCTCGACCCAGACGCTGACGGGGTGGTCCCCCTTCTCCTCGGGGACTGTGAACGTCGTCGTCCACTGGTAGGTGGAGAAGTCGCCGGTGACGCACTTCTCCTCGAGGTCCCGCGTCGATCCGTCCGGGAGTTCGACTCCCGCCCGCATCTTGTAGCCCGCTGCAGGGTTGTTGCAGCGGTCCGGGTCCCAGGGGTTGATGTAGACGGCTCGGTTCTTCACCTTGACCGTCATCTCGACGGTTTCGCCCGGGTCGGCGTGGTCAGGGAGGACGATCTCCTTCAGCACGCCGTTCCCGCTCTTGGTGCTCGGTAGCGACCCCATCAGTTACCCCCGAATACGAGCAGTCCGACCAGGCCGGCAGCCGCCAGCGCCTTCTTCGCGTCGACGTTGGCGGCAATACCATCGCCGGCGTCGTCAGACTGGTTGTTCTGGTCGTTCTCTTCCCCCTCGTAGGTCTCACCGTCGGAGTAGGCGTCGCTGGCTTCCTGGGCCTCGTCGAGCAGCTCGTCTCTGCTCGCGTCGTCGAGAGCGCCATCCTCCGCGTTGGTGAACCGCTCGGTGGCGTCCTGGAGTCCTGCACCGCCGGCCGGTGAGGAGTCGGACGGGTCCGAGTCAGACTCCTCGACCGTAACCTCCTCGTCGTCCCCGTCGGTGAACTCGCCGTAGTCGGTTCCCAGCGTGTTCTCGTCAGGGTCGAAGGAGTCCCCCGAAGAGTCGTCAGTGGAACCGCCATCCCAAGACTCATCTACTTCATAACCCTCGGAGGTCAGAACGTACTTTTCCCACCCGTAGGTATCCCAATCGGAAGGTTTGTCGGGTGCTTCCTCCTCAGCGTCATCTCCGCCAGTGGCCGAATCGTTACCCTCGTCGACCAGGCCACCGGTATAGGTTTCCTCCGTGTGGGTGGTGTTGTCGCCCGTGTCATCAGGTTCGAAGCTCCCGCCGGCACCGCTGCCACCGGAGTCGAGTAGTCCAGACACGTTAGCTCACCTCCGAGTAGACCAGAGCGGCCAGGGCAGCGGCCTCGAGCAGCGTGAGGATCAGAAGGAGGTCCTCACGAGTCCATCCGGACCCCTCGATGAAGGAATCCAGGTGGCTCTCGAAGCTCTGGACGTCGCTCTCCGAGTCCAGCCCGCTGCCCATCGTCGTCGCCTGGGCGTTTCCAGACTCACCCTGTTCGTCGACGAGGCCGGCCATGTTTACCGCCTCGCCGCGTCAGTACGGAGCACTTCACCCAGACCCTCGATGTTGTTCTGGGTAGACTTGTACGGGATGCTGACGAGGGCGTTAGTGGCCGTCTCGTCGTTGCCGTCGCCGCCGATGTCCTTCTCCCAGCGGGCCGTGTAGGGCGCCTCGAGGACGACCTGCAGCTTCCAGTCCTTCGCCAGGTACGGCGTCCAGAAGCTGTCGGAGAGGTCGAACTCCAGCGGGTCCTTCGCGTGGTTTCGAAGGTGAACGAGGCCGAGGTCCGCGGTGTGCAGCTTCTCGGTGGTGCCGTTGGGAGCGGCCTTCTGAACGGTCAGCTGTGCCTGGTCGCCGGCGCTGTAGTACACCCCGATGGTGCTATCAGCGTTCTCCGGCGTGACCGTCACCGTGTCGGCGTCGTAGTCGATGGAGTCCGTGGCCAGCTGGTCGTCGTCCTCGTAGACGAGAACGGGCTGGTCTGTAGCGCCGGACTCAACGAGATCGTGGCTGAGGTTGAACGTCTCCTCGTCCCCAGCGCTTCCGTTCGCAGTGAACTCCTCGTAGGCCATGATCGCCAGGTCCACACTCTCGAACGACTGGAGGACGTGGGGGCGCTTGACCTGCATCTCCGCGACGACCTCCTGTTCGTCGGGGATTCCCGTCGAGAGGTTGAAGTCCGCCTTCGTGAACGTGTCTCGGTGAGGGGAGGCCGCCCGAACGCGCTGCCGAACGGCGTCCTCGTTCGGGATTGCCGCCATGATTACGCCTCCACGCCTTCGCTGTGGACGGTCACCGCGTCACCGTCGACGTAGACGCGGGATTCGTCCCAGTCGATCTCTTCGCTGGACTCGATGGAGATCAGCGCGGAGTCGATGTCGCGAACCTCCAGTTCTCGGCCCTTGAGGTTCACTCGGGTGCGCTCGCGGTACTCTTCGGACTGCTGCTCCTTGACGGAGAGTTCGCGGTACACCCGGATGTTCGAGAGGGTGTGTGCGACGGTCTCCGGCTTGTCGAGGTGCGGAGCGTCGTATTCGATGGTCAGCTGGGTGTCGAGGGGGAGGAGATCCCCGTTCGAGTCCCGCAGCTCCGCGATGACCGGAACGCCCTCCCCGCCGCTCGAGAAGTTGCTGATGTCCATCTCCATCCCGTCGATGGGGGAGAACTCGAGGATAGGCGTCATCTGGCCCGTCACGTTCGTCTTCTTGGTCGCCTCCACGCGGTCAGTTCCGAGGTTGCTGAGGTCTTCCGACATGGTTTACGCCTCCACCGCGTCCTGGACAGCCTGACGCACGCCGACGCGCTCGGCCAGGTTGTCGATGATGTTCACTCCAGCACCGACCTGCATCGCCCGGCGCTTCCGGCCCTTGAGGACCGGCTGGGCCTCGCCCGCGACGATCAGGGCGACGCCGCCGGCCTCCGGCGGGACCTGCATCCCGGCGATAGTCTGGTCACTGAAGTACGATGCCACGAGTTCGGCAGCGAGAAAGCCGCCGAACGCGGAACCGGCCTCGGCTGCGAAGCCAGTATCCGCGAACTTGTCGAAGTAGCCGCTCACCTGCATGATGCAATCCTGTTGAGAGGCCCGCTACCCATCAAAAACCGACAAAGAACCCCCCGCAACCAGTCGGATAGGGCGGGAAGTCGGCGGGATGACGTGGGTCCCGTGTCAGCGTCGAGAGCGCGAGGAGGGCCGGTCTGACTCCTCCATCAGCCGCTTCACGACGCCGGCGTTCGAGGTCTCCATGCCCCGGTCCTCCTCGAGGTCCTCCTGGATCTCTGCGAAGAGCTCCGCCGCGTCGCCGTACAGGGTGATGTGTTTCTCCATTTACTCGATTCCCGTTCGAATTCGGTTGCCGCTCGAGCCGACGTGATCACACTCCGGGTCCCAGATGTCGTTCGACCAGGCCCGCTGCAGCGCGCCGTCCTCGTCGCTGTAGACCCACTCCGAGTTCCTCACGCGCTCGTTGCCCTGGTCGTCGACGGTCGTCTTCTTTCGAAGACTGATCGGCCCGTCCTCGGTGTGGAGAGCCTCACGCAGGCGGTCCACGCGGTGACCGCCCGGATTGTGGACGTCGGCGTTGTAGTCGAGCTCCGCTCGCAGCTTCTTCATGTCGCTGTCGTTGCTGACTCCGCCGATGAACTGGGCGTTCCACAGCCCCCGGATATCCTCGTCGAGTTTCGCCGGGCGCTGCGTGATCCACATGCTCGAGGCGCCCTCCCCCCGGCCAGTCGTCGCGAGCATCCCGATCTCCTCGGGAACCTTCTTGTTCTGCGGGGCCACGGAGTGACCTTCGTCGATGACGACCAGGACGTTCCCCATCGTCCGCACGCCGGCGGCGATGCGGTCACAGATCTCTCTCCACTCGGCGGTAGTGATCTCCTCCTGGTGCCGGGCGATGACGATCTGGCCGTTCTGCCGGACGAGTTCCCGCCAGTGGGCCGGCTCGAAGTATTCGAGTTCGCGAGGGCCAGCGATCCAGTGCTTGCACGGCGCCGGGCCGCACTCCTTGCTGCAGAGCCCCCGGAATTCGTCCTTGTAGTCCAGGACGACGACGTACTGGTAGGGGTCCAGATTCACCTCGATCACCGACTGGCTCCCGTACGACTTCCCCCAGCCCGAGGTCGCGACGAACCCGAGGATCACGGTCTACTCCTCCACCGACTCAGCCAGCTGGGCGATGGCCTCGTTGTGCTTCTTGAACGCCCCAGCGAACGCCTCTTCGTAGGCCTGTCCAGGGCGCCAGTCGACCACCTCGCGTTCGAACTCCTTCAGGCTGAGACCGAACACCTGGTAGACGTGGGCAGCGGCGAGATCCCGGTCGGTCAAGCCCTCGGTGTCGTGGTCCGGTGCGTCCCGGTAGCGCTGTGCCCAGTCCTCTATCTCGCCCTGCCACTCGTCCTCCTCGAGGCCAGCATACTGGGCCGCCCGGTCGGCGTTCTCGAGGTCCTCCGGAGCCAGGTGTTCGACCCACATCCCCCAGGGGTCATCGTTCATCCGGGCAGTGATGCCGGCCAGGAGTTCGTCGATGCGTTCCCCTTCATCCTCGAGCGTCGCGATGCCGAGGTCCTCCAGGTCCTCGTCCAGCTGCTCGGCCAGCTCCTGGAGCCGGCGCCGCTGGTCCAGTTCGAGCGTGACGAACGCCCCCGCGAGCGCTCGAAACTGCTCGTTCTCCGCTGGGTCCGCCATCTGCTTCATCAGCCGCTGTTTGATTCCTTTCATGGTCAGGCTCGAGCCTCCTGCAGTCGTCCACCGATACCAGAGACCGCCTCGCCGGCGACGTCCGTTTCCTTGATGAGAACAGTCAGGCAGATCATCGCGGTGCCCAGAGTGACCGATTCCGCCGGACTCAGGTCCTTGTCGACGGCCATCTCCTCGGCCAAGAGGTCGACCTGTTCGGGTAGGTTGACGGGGCCGTTGCGGGCCAGGGCGTCGATGTCGTCCTGGCCCATCTCCACCTCGCCGCTGCCCTTCTGGTCGGCCACCTCGAGCAGGAAGATCGCGAGCACGTCGACGTAGACGTCTCCCCAGGAGACTCCCTCGAGGGCTTCCCCGACTCCCTGGTCCTCGGTGGTCTCCTCTTGGTCGGCGGTCTCTCCGCCGTCCCCGGCTTCTGCCTCCTCTTCTGCCTCCTCGGTTGCCTCGTCAGCGTCCTTCTCCTCCTCGATCTCCTCGGCCAGCCCATCTGGGAGGTCGAACTCGGCGCGCTCGTCGTCCTCGAGGTCGGGTCGGTCGTCCTCGTCGGGCTGCTCGGTCGGCTCCTCGGTGGGCTCGTCCTCCTGGTCGTCGCCCTCGAGGTCCACCTCAGCCATCTACCAGCCCTCCGGAGGAGCCGCCAGTTGCCTGGTCTGGCTGCTGGTCGTTCTCCTCGTTCGTCCCTGGTTCGGGCTGCTCTTCCCCGGCTTCTGCCTGGTCGTCGCTCCCTCCCTTCAGGAGGAGGGCAAAGACCAGCGCCACCAGGCCGCCCAGCGCCCCTACGATGGGGGAAAAACCGCTGGTCTCCGCCTGGTCGTCGTTGCCTTCGTCCGGGTCGTCTGACTCCTCGCTGTCCCCGGCTTCTGCCTCCTCGTCGCTGGTCTCCTCTTGGTCGTCTCCCCACTGCTCGGCGTAGTCGTCGGCACTACCAGCGGATTCGTCCCCCTCTTCTCCCTGGTCGGAAGGGCCCTTCTCGGCTGGTTCTGCCTGCTCTTCTTCCTGTTCTCCCTGGTCGTCGGTCTCCCCTTGGGCCTCGACGATAGGTTTCAGCTCCTCCCAGTCCGGGTGGTCGCCGCTGCTGGCGTTGACGTGACCGCGGACCTGGGTGATGCTGAGACCGCCGTCGGTGCAGCCCTCTGGGCAGTAGTGTGGTTCCGTCATGTCTCGATGTGGGCCTCTCCGTCATGTGCCGTCTCGCCGGCCTCGGAGAGGCGATTGCTCAGCTCCTCGAGGCGCTCGAACTCGAGGTCTTCCTGGCCGTGCGAGCGCCGTATCCTGTTGATCGCTGCTGCCGCCCGCTCGGCGTTGTGTTTTGCCTCCTCTGCGCCGCGGAGTTCCTGGTCGAGGCGAGAGACCGCGGCCTTGTAGCCGCCCCACGCTCTCCCGAGAGCGCCCTTTGCCTTCCCGGGGAGGTCCTCGCTCTCCTGGTCGTCGTCGGCCTCGAGGAGATCGTCTATCTCGTCGTGCTCGAAGCCACAGGCCATCGTCAGGTACTCGCAGGCCTCTGGGTCGCCGTGCTGGCAGTGGTCGGCGGCGTGGTCGCACTCCTCGTTGACCGCCTTCTCGGCCCGCGCTGCGGCCTCACGGTCGGGGCCGTCGTCCTCGAGGCGGTCTCCACCGCCCGACTGCTGGGCCTCCGGGAGCACAGAAGAGCGGTGTTCGTCGACGGTCAGGGTGGAGTCGTACCACGCTTCCCAGTCACTGACGCCGTTGTCCAGGAGGAGCCCCTTCACAGCAGCCGCCTTCCGGTAGTTGTTGCTCCCCTCGAACGGGCCGACGCGGTTCTTCTCCTCCTCGGTCAGCTCCACCTGGCCGCTTCCCTCAGCCCGCTCGGCCTGGCCCGTGGCCGCCGCGGCCTCGAACCGATCTCGAGCCCAGTCGGGAGTGTCGTCGACGAACGCCACGGTCTTCAGCCGGCGGTCGTCGTCGGCTGGACAGACGAACTCGTCGAACTCCTCGCGAGCGTCGTCGGCCCCTCCCTTCGTTCCGAACTCGATTTCGAAGCTCACTGGTCGTCACCGTGGTGCAGCACCAGCGCTCGAGAGCCGACGTCCGCCCGGTTCCTCACCGGGTCGAACGTAGCCGAACGCCACAGGTCCAGGTCCAGGTCCTGGTAGGTTTCGAGGTCGAGCGTGAACGCCGCTGTCGGGCCACCGTCGGCCTCGTTCAGAACACCCGCCAGCCGGATCAGGCAACTCTGTTCGAGCTCCGTCTCCGGCTGCATGACGATCCGCTCGCCCGATTCGTCGAACTGCATCAGATCCCGAGGAAGTCGTCGGCTCCTTTCAGGGCCAGCACCAGGATGGCGAGGGCCGCCAGCGCCTTCGCCAGCTCGTCATCGCGGCGATAGCGGCCCTGGATGTCCTCCGCTGCTCGAGCAGCGCAGTAGGCGTTCCACGCCTCGGCGCTCTCGAACTGCTGGATGGTGTGGCCGCTGGGCGCCTCTTCCTGGGCGTTCTCGAACTCCTCCGGGGACAGGGCGCTCATCCCGCCACCTCTGCCTCGATCTCCTCGATTGCCTCGAGGCAGGAGTCCGGGGCGTCGTCTCGAGAGAGGCCCTCCTCGGGGCTCCAGCAATCCTCGAGCGGGTTCCCGTCGCCCACGTACTCGTACTCGTCGCCGTCGCGACGGAACACGTGCTGGCTCACCTCCTTCCCCGTTGCGTCGGTCGCTGGAACGATTCGGTAGGTCTCCTGGTCTCCGTCCTGCTTGGTGTGAACAGTCTGCTGGTCTCCCATACCAGCCAGAATCTGGCGCTTCAGAGCCTTAGGGCAGGGAGTCGATGGTCACGCGGGTGGCTCTTTGGCTGGCCATCGAGATAGACATTTAAGGAGTTGGCCGGTTGAGAACTACTCGATGGGTACGAGTCAGGCCCGTCGTCGTGCTCTCGACGCGGTAGGGATGGGGACCGACGGCGGGATCACTCCCCTCGGAACTGCGAAAGCGCAGGAAAAAGGGGGGAGTCTGTACGCGGTCGTCCCGTCGAATCTGGTGCAGGCACACCAGATCTCGAAGGGAGACGAACTGGCCCTGGGCTACCACGCCCCGACGAACACCCTGTTGGTCACCGCAGCGAAGGACGTCGACGAGGACCACTGGGCCGAAAACCAGGTATAGAGCAGCGCGAACCAGCCTTTTCCGGCTGCTACCCCTGGGGGTAGCGGCCCGAAGACGCCCCTCCAGCGCCGGGTATCGCGGTCTGGCGGGCTGTTGGCCGCCGTCCGAACGTCGAGGTCCTCGGTTCTGGCGCCGGTGGAGCGAGTTGGTCGCGGTGATCCGGGCCGACCAGCCGGGCCAGGAGCTCCCGTAGCGAGTCGATCCACGGCCACCGCTCCAGCAGGGGTCTCAGTTTCGCCTCCTGGAGAGCGTCGAAGAGGTCGGGGTGCTCGGCAGGAATCCAAACGTCGGTGACGCTGTGGACGGCCTCGAGGAGAGCGCCGGTCATGGTCTGCTTGTCCCAGGAGCCAGCCTCGGCAGCGTTCAGGTGGGGTGGTCGCGGCGGGTCGTCGGCGGTGCGGTCGTCCTTACCGGGTAGCTGCAGCGTCAGGA
>SDGW01001274.1_pt1 | contig 10488 bp, 9 predicted proteins | sample 2873831 | NCBI WGS metagenome assembly SDGW01 (sample SAMN08132700, study PRJNA421101) | hypersaline lake metagenome | isolation source: celular fraction 0.22 microns magnesium sulfate-rich crust from ephemeral... | place: Spain: Penahueca Lagoon, Toledo | collected 2011-07
GCCGGTTCCGAACAGGTCGTCGCCGCGTTCGAATCATACGATCTCGTCAAATTCACCGATTACTACCGGATCACGGTTCGCGAAGAGCCGTCATCAGCATCGACTCCTCGCTGACGATTTCTCGTCTCTCGGTCTCGAGCGACTCGATCCATGACTTCGCTTATCAGTACCCACGTTGGGAACTCGAGACCGATTCACGTTTCGTGAGTTCCGCGACCGAGTAATCCGACTCGCTCGAGTACTCGCCGACCGCGGTGTTTCCGAGGGTGACCAAGTCGTCGTTGTCATGCAGAATCAGCAGGAGACGCTCAGTCGGTTTTTCGCCGCGAATCGGCCCGCGGAATCCGATCGGGAAGATCGTCGAAGAGCGTCTGAAACCACTCCGTGCCGCTCACACCCACGATCTCGCCGTCCTCCTAGACGGAGAACCCCTCACCTGTCTTTCGACCGAGTTTGCCAGCGCGGTGTTTGCGTTTCAATAGCTGGGATGGCTTGAACCGTTCGCCCAATTCTTTCCGGAGATAGTAAAGTTAGGTCACTTAGGCAATACAAATCTCCAGAATTTCCACAAGTAGTCTTTCAAATCGAGATTTCATACCATTTTATTACTAACATATAATTATTATCTACCAACAAGTGCAGAATATGATGGGGAAATTTATTTTTCACCGAATATACATCTATATCAGCATTTCATTAACGAACTAAGGGTGTTATCTATTCATGCTATGTAATATCATGCCTCGTCTAGCCTTGGGCAATCAACAAATATCTATCAATGATTGAGTCAAAACATAAATAATCTGATTAGGTAAATTATATATGAATATAAAATTCCTAGAATATATAATTATTAACAATATACTATAACCTATGGAGGATGAAAACCTTGCCGTAACCCAGGGGAAAGATAATTCTTTCTCGCCGTGAGGATGCTCCCTATCGCATAAGGTTTTGTAGTGGGCGATGGATTCTTCCTGTGATGTACGCTCATAACATCTCGGTTCGATACAAGGACATCGACGCTCTGCGCCACGTAAGCCACGTCGAGTACGTAACGTATATGCAACAAGCGCGACTGCAGTATTTAAAAGACGAGTTGGACATTGATGCTTATGGGATTGATCCTATCGTGGTCCACTTGGAAATCGATTATGAGCAACCCATTTACCAAGAGGACGATGTGATAGCTTACGTTCAGTGCCGTGATCCCGGCGAGACCAGTTTCCGGACGGATTATGAGATTCGAGCGAATGATGAACTCGCTGCTACTGGCAAATCAGTCCAAGTTGTAGCAGACGCTGCGACAGGTAATCCGCGACCACTTCCCGAAGAATGGGAGGAAAAAATGGATTGAATTCATATGGTAATATATAGGTTCAATTATGGCACTTTTTGATATTGAGACGATATTTGGGAAGGAGGCGAGTATTCTTCGCGAGTTTCGCTTTCAGATTCTCCTCTTTTGCAACATCAACTCCGCTTTGGGGACTGTAATGGTCTCTCCCATGCTCGCTGAGTTGGCGACCATCTATGGTATCTCTGAAGTCCAAACCGGGCTCTTAGTTGCCGCGTATTCGGCACCTGGTATCGTAATTATCCCGTTGGTCGGCGTTGTCACGGACCGAATCGGACGTAAGCGGGTTCTAGTTACGTCCTTATTGTTATTCGGTGTAGCCGGGTCCGCGTTAGCTCTGACGGACGATTTTCGAGTGGCTTTGGCACTACGTGTTTTGCAGGGAGTCGGATTCAGTGGTATCCTGCCCGTTATTATTACTCTCATCGGTGATACCTACCGTGGCCCCCGGGAGAATACCGCTCAAGGTGTCCGGTTTGCCTCGTCGGGAATAATCCAAGCAACTGTTCCCATTCTTGCCGGCGCATTGATTATCGTTTTTTGGCGTCTCCCTTTCCTCATCTACTCATTGGCCTTTCCCGCTGCGATATTCACTCACTTCGGTCTAGATGAACCATCGATCGACGAGGGGACCAACAACTCACGACGGATCTACCTCCGGCATTTGGCTTACCTTTCAATTCACCCACGTGTTCTCGGGACACTCCTCGCACTGATCGTACCATCGCTAGCCTATGGCACGTTCATTGCGTATAACTCTATACTCGTTAGGTTTTTCGGTGGTTCTCCGACTCAAGCCGGTGTTTTAGTGACAGTGGCTAGTGGTGTATACGCGGCAGCTGCCAGCCAGGCGGGACGTTTTACCGCTTGGTTTGGCGGTCGCGAGATCATAATTCTAATCGCGTGCGTGAGCACTAGCGGTGGTCTTGTATTGTTTAGTCTTGCACCTACGTTCCTCTTCGCGGCAGGAAGTCTTATGTTCCTCGGGTTTGGTACCGGGCTAGCTTTCTCACTGACCCGATCGGCGCTTACTGAAATGGCGTCAACCGAACTTCGGGGGGGTATCGTGGGGATAGGTGAAGCGGTCATTCGGCTTGGCAATAGCGTTGCCCCCATACTCACCGGTGCGCTTATTGCGATTTCTAGTGCCTCGTTCGGTTTTCAGACGGCAGTCCGAATCGGACTCGGCATTATTGGTGCTTCTGGACTCATTTTGGCCGTCATCGCCAGTGGGTTGATGTTCTCCTTTTCAGCACCGACAAAGATTTAGTGGTAAATGAATACAGAGTTTCTATGGATCTCTCGTACGATATAGGGTTCCGGCTTCCGTCGTCAGGAATGTCGGTGGATAGACAGATGTACCTTGGACGGGACGCTGCCGATAACGGGTACGATGCGGTACTTACGTCGGAAACCTGGGGGTATGAAGCCTTTACACGCCTCGGTTATCTGGCAGCAGAGACAAATATTACGCTTGGTACAGCTATTGTCCCCGTTCACTCTCGTTCGCCGGCTTTACTCGCACAGGCTGCCGGTACACTGTCGCGACTCTCGTCAAAAAAAACTCTACTAGGAATTGGACTCTCTTCTCCGGCTGTAGTGGAGGAGTGGTATGGGGCTGAGTTCGAACCGGCCCTGAGACGCGAGCGCGAGACCATCGAGATCGTTCAAGCAGTACTCACAGAAAATCCGCTTAAGTACGACGGACGTCTTTTCGATCTCGACTTTGATTCGCTTCGCTTCGAACCACCAGATGACGTTGGGGTGTACGTTGCCGCTCAAGGCGAAAAGAATACTCGACTTGTTGGTGAATTTGCTGACGGTTGGATGCCGACGTACATTCCGTTATCTAAACTAGAGAAAGCTAATGAGAACATTAGAGCAGGGGCAGAAAAGAGAGGGAGAGATCCGGAAAAAATAGACACCGTTCCATTTCTCACAACCTGTGTCCTCGACGACGGCGAATGTGCAAAGAAGCGTTGTCGTGCGACAATTGCGTTCTACATAGGTGCTATGGGCGAGTATCATTACCAAGCGCTCGCCAACCATGGCTACCGTACCACTGCTGATCAGATACGTGAGGCTTGGGAATCTGGTAATTACTCGCAGGCACGCTCTGCCGTCAGTGATGACCTTCTAGCGGATGTGGCTCTCGCCGGCACTCCCGAGGATGTACGTGAACAACTCCTTAGCCTTGAAGGAGATGTCGATATGCTCGTGACGGTTCCATCAACCAATGCTACAAATGAAGAGGTCGAGGAAACTGTGCGACACATGGGAAAACTCGCCGGCCGCGACGACTAAAGAACCCGCTCAATCAGAGCCGACGAAGAGTCCATCCACCGCAACGACCCCATCAGATCCGACGACTATTGGATTAACGTCCGCTTCGTGAATCCACGGATTATCCATATAGAGGTCCGAGAGGCCGACTATCGCGTCGGTTAACGCTTCCTGCTGTTCTGGATCAAACGTGTTCCGATCGACGGTCTCTAGGTCATCAAGCATGTCGGCCGCCTGTGAGCGAGCCGTCGGGATCGTCCGGAACGTCACATCGTCCACAGACTCGATATCGACGCCGCCACGCCCGAACATTACAACAGGCCCAAAGTCTTCGTCGGTCACAATACCCAGACTAAGTTCGACTTTCGAGTTGACCTGTCGTTGGATAGTTACGCCCTCAACTTCGGCGTTATTGTCAGCGGCGATTTCCACGATATCTGTGAAAGCGGACTCAACCTTGGAGTCCGACATTAGTTCGGTCCGGATGGCACCAACGCGATTGCGGTGCTGAATATCGGGGGAGACTAGTTTGGCGACCACTGGGTAGCCGATCGACGACGCTGCGTCGACTGCAGCGTCACGGCTCGTCACGAGCCGTTCCTCTGGGATCGGAACACCATACTCGGACAACAGTTCTTTCGCTTTCGTTTCGGTCACTATCTCCGGTCCTGCTGTTGAGGCGACCGGTGTGCGAGCAGGCAGGTCGCTCGCGTCTCGAAGCCGGGATTTCGATTCACGGAAATCGTTGATCGTAGCTATCGTGCGGACGCAAGCGGCTGGATTTTCGAAAATCGGAACGTTTGCGTCTTGATATATTTCTGTCGCGCCTATTTTCTCTACTCCGCCCGTCCAGGTGACGAAGAGCGGCGTATCAGACTCCGTGGCGATATCAACCACGGTCTCTGCATATTTCTTCGCTCGCTTACCTGACGCATTTGTAATCTGGAGGATGACGGTGTCGATATCCGTGTCATCGAGAAGGAGATTCAAGCATTCTCGGAAGGCCTCAGGTGAGTTGACGACCTGTGCCGTCATATCGACGGGATTGATGGCCGAACCGTATTCCGGAATCTGGTCAGAAATTCGGTCGTACGTCTCGCCGGTTAGCTCTGGCAGCTCGAGACCCTTCTCTTCCGCAACGTCTGCGATATGGACACCGGCCCCACCCGACGTTGTGATGACTCCGATTCGGGGTCCAGGTAACTCCTCAAGGGTCGAGACCGTCCTAACGACATCGAGGAATCGGTCCACGTCATTGACGACCATGACGCCGGTTTCCGCAAAGATACCTTCGTACACCCGGTGGCTACCTGCGACCGTCCCAGTATGGGATTTCGCCGCCGTCTTTCCGCGGTCGGAGCGGCCGACTTTCAGAAGTACGATCGGTAAATCGATACCCCCCGTAGTCCGTTTCAACTCGATCAGTTTCCGTCCATCTTTGAACCCCTCGATGTATCCCGCGACCACGTCCGTTCCCTGCTCATCGGACAACATATCGATAAAGTCGAGGGATTCTAGATGGACCTCGTTCCCAGTGGCAACCCACTTATCCAAGCCGAGGCCAGAGTCTTGGAACATGGTCGTCAATGCACCGCCGAACGCACCGCTTTGGGTGACGAAACTAACGTCACCTTCGAGCATCTTACTTCGCTTTAAGGCCGGCGTGAAACTTGCAGCGATCCCGTCTGGGATATTGATAATGCCCTGACTGTTCGGGCCGATAATGTTCGCATCATATTCGTCGGCAAGTTCCGCCAGCCGTTGCTCGGCTGCAGCGTCCTCCGCTTCTCCCGTTTCGGAGAATCCGGAACTAACGATCAGGACTGTGTCAACACCGGCCTCGAGGCATTCTTTTACCGTATCTACTACCAGACGAGCCGGAAGAATGACCATAGCGAAATCCGGCACCTCCGGCGTTTCCGAAATATGCGGATAGCACGGAAGGCCACCTACCCGGTCGTGGTTCGGATTTACGGGGTAGATCTCGCCTCTGTACTCATGCTGTTGGAGATATCTTACCGGGAGACCAGAAATTCGATCAAGATTGGCCGACGCTCCAACGACGGCTATCGACTGTGGGCTGAATATTGGTATCACGTCACAGTAGTATTGAAGACACACATATAATTATTTTCCGCCGGGTCCAGGCGCCGAGGGGGATCTGCCTGGCACAGAAATGTTTTTTACCCTACCAAATCTTTAAGTGATGGAATGGGGAACGGTATGCTGAGGCTTACCATGAGGGATTATGACAGACGAAGGTTCATCGGTACCGTAGGACAAGCAAGTGTTGGCGTAGGCCTCGCCGGATTGGCTGGCTGTATCGGCCAAGGAGGCGGGGGCGGAAATGAAAACGTTATCACCATGGGTGCTGCCATCTCGAAGTCTGGCCAGCTTGCGGCCAACGGCAAAGCGTTCAGTGATGGCTACAATACGATGGTGAAATGGCTAAACGAAGAGAAAGGCGGCCTTCAAGTCGGCGACTCGAAGAAAAAAATCGAACTCATCGAGTACGACGACGAGTCGAAGGTCGAAACCACGACCAGGCTGGTCGAGAAACTCATTACACAGGATAATGTGGATGTCCTTCTCGGTCCTTACTCTAGCGGCGCTACGTACGCAGCCGTTCCAGTAGCTAGGAAACATCAGCAGCTGATGATCGAAGGGGCCGGCATCGCTGACAAGATTTTCAAGGACTACAACCAGCAAAAGAACTGGGTCTTTGGGACGACACCTCCCGCGAGCAGGTATATCCTCGGTTGCGTTCGATTGCCTGCGAATCTCGGAGCGACCCGGGTCGGGATGTTCTCTGACCAGGGGACGTTCGCTCAGGGCCTGCGGAGCGCAGCGAAGGCCGAAGTCGAGAATCAAAATAGCATGGAACTGGTGGTCGATGAGAGTATTCCCCGAGATGCACGTGACGTCTCTTCGATCATCACGAAGATGCAGAACAGAAACGTCGACTTCGCGATGTTCAATACCCATCTCGAACTCGGCGTTCTGGCACACAACACGGCGAAGGATCAGGGCTTCTCGCCGAAAATGATCTACGGCGGCAGCGGTGTCGCCGAGCCCGAGTATTGGGAAGGCGTTGGCGAGAGTCTCGTCGGAACAACGTTCTATACCACTTGGGCACCGTCGCTGGAGACCCCAGGAAACCCCGTCTTCGGCCTCGGTAACCAACTCGCTCAAGAGACGTACAAGAATTACCGTCAGAACAATGCAATCGACGGACAGAGTCTCGATGAGTGGTCGTCACGCCGTGCCTCGGGGATGCAAGTGATTCAGTGCGCTGCCTACGCTGTCGAACAGGCTGGGTCGACGAAGACTAGTGACCTCCGACAGGCATTAAGCGGCATGAATGCTCAAGGTCTCATCGCTAAGTTAGAATTCGACGATATAGGTCGAATGAAGGGAACCGGTTACGCCGGACAGCGCCATAGCAAGGATGAGATGCCGATCGTGTACCCTAACGATGTGAAGATGGCCGACCCCATCTACCCTGACCCTGGGTGGCAGTAACCTACGTGGAACATGGTTGAATTCATTAATCCACTCGTCAATGGGCTGGTACTGGGGACGCTGTTCGCGCTCTTAGGTATGGGCCTGACGCTGGTATACGGGGTGCTCGATATAATCAATTTGGCACATACCGCGTTCATGGTCCTTGGGGCGTACATCGCGTCGATTATCGTGAGCGATATGGGCATCAACGTCTATCTGACTCTTCCCTTAGTGTTCGTGTTGATGTTCGCTTTAGGGTATGCCGTACAACGTTCGATCATTCAGCGCGTTGTGGGTGAACGGCAGCTCTTCGTGTTCATTCTCACCTTCGGCTTGGCCGAGATCGTCCGGGGGGGTATCCTTGCCACCATCGGCCCGAATCTCCAGCGGGTACAGCCTACATTCCCGTTCGAGGGGATAGACATCTTCGGAGCGAACGTCTCTCCCGCAGGGTTAGCGATGGTCGTTGGCGTGACGATAATCACTGCTGCACTGTACGTGTTCCTACAGCACACATCGACCGGCAAGGCAATGCGGGCTACCCGTGACGACTCGTTCGCGGCGGAGGTAATGGGCGTCGATATCGTCCATATATATGCGGTGACGATGGCCATCAGCGCGGCCATTGCAGGCTTGAGCGGCGTCTTCTTAGTAACTGTCCGACCTGTTTCTCCAGATTCAATTATTCTGTGGCTGGCGTACGCGTTCATCGTAGTCGTTATCGGTGGGCTTGGAAGCGTCCAGGGAGCACTGCTTGGCGGCCTCTTCTTGGGCGTCTTCATCTCTCTGCTCCAATTTTACGCCGGCGCTGGCATAGGACTAGCAGTCGCATTCTTCCTGTTGGTCGTACTGCTGCTCGTCCGACCTACGGGAATAATGGGAATCGAACACGACATCAAACACTAACATGAGTACGAAAAACAACTTGCTGTCCGCTATGAATCGTACGAAAAACAACTTACTGTCTGCTGTGAATCAGTGGCTCGACAAGGTCGAGGATTCGTCGTCCCTCAAGTTTGGTCTCTTGGCGTTCTTCATCGTCATGGTGGTCGCGCTCCCCTTCATTCTCAATAGCTACTCCCAGCGAATCGTCTCATACATCCTCGTGGCAATCGTCTTGGCAACGGGATACAACATCATTGGTGGCTTCGCGGGCTACGCCTCGTTCGGACATGCTATGTTCATCGGGATCGGTGCATACACGGCAGCGATCCTGATGAACACGTATGGCGTCCCCTTCCTACTCACAATTCCTGTCGGTTGTATCATCGGAACTGCTTTCGCGTTGGTTGTCGGACCGCCGATCCTTCGGCTTCGCGGCCACTACTTCGCCATCGCCACGCTGGGTCTACAATTATCCGTCATGCGTTTAATGACCTCGGTAGATTTCTTCGGTGGTGGCTCCGGTTGGCCGACGTTCGTCCCATTTACCGGGGATCATTTCTATTTCATGTTCTTGACGCTCGCGATCCTATCGCTCATTTTTGTATGGAGAATTAAATATTCCCGGTTTGGATTCGGTCTTCGAGCCCTGTCTCTTAATGAGGATCAAGCGGAGATGATCGGCATTCCGACGACCCGGTATAAAACAGCCGCCTTCGCGCTCTCTGCAATGCTACCGGCGGCCGTGGGTGCGGTCTATGCTGGCTGGCTCAACTTCATTAATGTTCACGCGGTGTTCTCCGTGGACATGAGCGTCAATATGATCCTCTACGTCCTCCTCGGCGGTGTCGGCACCCTCTGGGGACCAGTCATCGGTGCCGTTGTTCTTGAGACGATCAATCAAGTCGTCTGGAGCCGACTGCCGGATCTACACGTACTGGTCTATGGATTTATTATCGTATTTATCGTCCTATTTCTGCCAGGGGGCCTGATGGAGATCATCGAGAACCTACGCGAGCGATAAATCACCCCGATTTTTATTTCCCGCTCGATAAGTGGCAGGTCGTATAGAGTGGAAGAGACTCAGTCCGTAACACGAGTCCGTCACGAAACATGAAATGGAACAAGCCCATACATAAAATTTTTTTACATTTCTGAGTGGTTGCTGTGAAGTCAAAGAAACAAGGGCACCGCGTCAGCGGTGCCCGACACGAATGATTCCACTCGATGGGCCTTGTTTAGTTGCGTGGAATCAGCGGTCTTAGACCCTCACAGCGTGCTCGACTTTTCTGACGGCGCCCTTTAGGACGAACTCTCTGAACTGGCCAAACCACGTTCTCGTCCGCAACGTCTCACCGAACCCATTTTTCAATGTAAAGAAGATCGCTTCGACGATTGATCGGCGGTGATAGATGTTCTCGTTGTGGCGAACGTTGTGCGCTTTGTCGAGTTCGGAGAACTCCTGACGTTTGGTCACTGGGCGGATGCCAGCATCCCTGAGTTCGTACCGGAACGCGTCCCAGTCGTAGCTTTTGTCGGCGGTGATCGTGGTCAATTTTGCCAGATTTATCGTGAGTACCTGCCGCCCAACCTGTGTGTTGTGCGGCTGTTTCATCGAGCAATTGATATCGAAGATGACACTATTATCACACAGCAACACCCGCCAGACCCGCATTTTGAGATCTTGTTTCCGCGTACAGACAGCGGTGAAATCCGGTAGCTGATCCTCCGCAAGGACGAATTTAGTGACGATTCTGGGCATCTCCTGGAGAATGTCGAGGAACCGGCGGTACGGTTGGTTTAGATACTCTCTGAGCCAGTGAATCGAGACGATTACCCAGTCAGCGTAGCCGCCGTCACCCTTCTTGACTGCCGGTGCTGGCTCGATAATGGTATAACTTTGATATAAGCCGATATATCAGTCAGTGAAGCGGGCGAGTTGAGACGGTATACTCATCACTTCCTCACTCAGCTCCACATAATGCCGGTCGAAACGTCAACTGAGCGGTGTCTAAACAGGGCCCGCTCGATGTATTTGGTTCGGAATCGGTCGCAGCGGACCTGTTGCACCAAGTTCGCTGGCGTGACGGTGTTACCTGTCCCCGGTGGTTCACACGATGGCGACAAGCCACCCGTGTTCATCCTTACTGATCGAGGAACTGGACAGCGCTACGTGATTCTAGCGAAAGCCGCCGATGAATCGACGATTCGGCTCCTGCTGACGGTCGGCTAGCAGGAGTCGTTGAACGTCTATACTGATGCCTTTCGTGCGTATGAACTGCTCGAAGAAGACGAGGCATTCGACCGTGAATACGCCGTCCACGGTGACGGTGAATACGCCGACGACGAGGTACACGTCAATACCTGCGAGAGCTACACGTCGCATCAGTGACGTGTGGCTCTCGCCCTATCGAGGTATCTCAAAGGATAAGCTAACGCAATATCTCAGAGCGTTCCAACTG
>SDGW01001275.1_pt1 | contig 10482 bp, 10 predicted proteins | sample 2873831 | NCBI WGS metagenome assembly SDGW01 (sample SAMN08132700, study PRJNA421101) | hypersaline lake metagenome | isolation source: celular fraction 0.22 microns magnesium sulfate-rich crust from ephemeral... | place: Spain: Penahueca Lagoon, Toledo | collected 2011-07
GTTACGGGTTGGGACGCACGCGAAATACGGGTTTGGTGAGTTCCGGGTCCGGCCAGCTGGTGAAAGTCGAGTGGAGCCTGCTGGAGGTGATCGGTGATGGCGTTGGAGATGGGGCCGTTCGATATCGAGACGACCGGGTTCGCAGTGACGGATGAAGTGACAGTGGTCGGGTTCGAATTATCACTTGGGTGTCGCGTGTTCCTGCAAGCGGATGCGGACACGGTGAACGGTGAAGACGCGGCGGGGGAGTTGGAGGCGACTGTTGCGGGGCGGTGTGGAACGCATGTGAAGCTCTCAGTGCATGCGTCGGAGGCAGCGTTACTGCGGGCGGTCGGGTCGTTCGCTACTGATCGGTTGAGCGGCGATGACGTGTTGCTAGTGGCGTACAACGGTGAACGGTGGAAGGACGGGTTCGACTTGCCGTTTCTGCGGACGCGATTGGCTGCGACGGATGTAGAGTGGCCGTTCCGTGACATGCCGTACGCGGATCTGCTCCCGGTGGTAACGCGGCGGTTTAACGTGACTGTGGACGGTGAGGACCGGTCAACGTTACCGGGGGCGTACGAGGCGCTCGTCGGCGGAGATCTCAACGACCGAGACCCGTTCGATGACAGTGCTGCGGCGGTGACGGCGTTTGAGAACCAACAATACGCTGACCTCGTAACGCATAACGTTGTTGACGTGCTGCGAACCAGGGAACTGGGAGCAGTGACGCGGCGGTACTGCTCGAAGTCGGATTACTCGCTGAAATCACTAACACCAACGATTCACGACACATGACGCGACACACGAGCCCACAGCAGCAGAACCGACAGGTGAGAAACATATGAGTGAATTCGAGATTTGGGGAGATGTTGACCGGTACCGGTCTGCGGGTGAGGAGTCAGACGAGCACCTGTGGGGAAAACTAGAGTTAGACCGGCGACGAGAGGAGGAACAGAAGCCGTGGTTCGAAGGTGAGTACCAGTTTGAGAAGAAGGTTGCTGACCGGGTCCCGGATTGTTTCGTACGCGGTGAAGGGGTGAATCGGTGGATTGAGGTCGTCGCTGGGTCCGATCAGTCGTACCGGGCGAAGACGCGCGAAGCGTTACGCTTGGGATTCGTTGTGCATTGGGTGTTCTACACCGATCATCGTGAGCAGATGCGCGACGCTCGGGCAGCGCTCGAACCGGAATTGGAGGGCCCGTTCCGGTTCGGTGAGTACGACCCGTGGAACGGTCTGTTAACGGTGGGTGATCCGGTAACGTTCAAGAATTACGAGTTCCCGGTGGAGTCGATGCAAGAGTTCAAGCCGAGATCGTTGCTCGGATATCGGCGCGGTGCGGCGCATATTGCCCGGCGAGAGAATTCGTATGATCTTGGCATGTTTGACCTGGCTGGGTGTCAACGCCGGATTTTCACCGACTACCCGCAGGGAAAGTACTTCCGCGCCGTTTCCCCCGGGCAAGACTTCGACACGGCAACGTTCGGATTCCCCACGGAAGACGGGCTTGAACGCCTTGTCGAGGACGAGCAGATCACGCGGCTCGGACCCGTCCGACGGCGAGACGCTGCGGAGTGGACAGTGTCTCGGTAGAACACGCTACTCTCTCCGGTGTGGAACGCTTTTGTTCGGATCTTTAAGGCTGCTCGCCATGGGGAGAAGAGAGAGCTTGTCATCTTGTCAAATGAGGAATCAACCGAACACGTTTCTACGATGTTGGAATTGGATATCAGGGCTTGTGTCCTTGTTTTTCAACTTTCTCTGTTGGATATGATAGGAGGCCCGATTTGCAATCGGAACAAATCTCATACTGGCTCTGCCGAGCTTGCTGAACCTCTTGGAATATGAGATCGGCATGAAGTGGTTCGATAACTCGTCCGCAGGATGTGTCGAGAGTCACCCCCGGGATTCGAAGGTCACTCGAAACATCCTCCATCGTTTCTTTTTTGATATGGTGCCAGGTTTCTCCCTCAACGACGACACCAGCACCATCTAATTCGAGACTGTTACTGATTGGAGCGGCTGGTATCCGATCGATGATTTCCGTCCGGCCTGAATCTACATCTGAGGCGAGTGAGGATTCTGGGTGAATATCGTATGTGTTCACGACGTATCCGTCAGTGACCTGTTCAAATTCGAGGAATTTGACGACGGTCGTCGATGGGTTCTCTTTGCGTCCAAGGTACTCCCTTTGATTGATGTCGTAGAGATGTGCTGCATTGTCAGGAAACGCTGTCGTTACGGCTGCGAAACGTCCATCTGGCGAGATAGTAATTGGCCCGGCATTGCTTTCAAATTCTTCCTCAAGAACGAGTTTCCCGGTTGGATCAAAAACGATGAACTTCGTTGCGTCACGCCCAATTGCTACGACAGAACCATCATTAGCTGGTATCGCCTTATCAACAGGAATTGTTTCAGTTACTGAGACGACCTTATCATCCTTGATTAGACAGATCCCCGTAGGTTCAGGCACACCATCGATTGTAGTCGATTCTCGGGTTGCAAATGCTGTTCGATAATGCCCATCTTCAGACGTATAGGAACGAAGACTACGCGTATCTTCAGGGAAGAAATCAGGGTACTCTTCTTGATCAAACAAAGCCCAGTTATCCTCGTATATAAGTTCTTCATCTGCAACTAATTCAATATGGTCCGGGTGATGACGCATAGTCTATTCAGGTAGACACCGGTAGATACATCTTCTCCATCCATTATCATAGTTATAATTGTGGCTGCATTTCTTGAACCGCTTCTCCAGGAGCAACTCTGGTATTGGTTGGAGACAGAGAAGGGTATGACTGTTGATGGTGAGGTTAAACTTAGCACTGGCCGGATAGATCTCGCCGCTGAGACTCCAGATGGAAAGTACATCGGTATCGAAGTAAAGCGTGGAAGCGGGTTGGAATTCGGTTCCGAGCTATACGAACAGGTTCACCGATATATCGAAAGCGGAGTTTTTGACGAGCTCTACTTTGCGTCAAGATCTGTGGATCCACTTATTAATGAGCTTGAAAATAATCAAAGCCCTAATGTTTCAACTCTAAATCAGGCGAGCAAACAGATCAGGGCTGCTGTTGGATCCAGTTCCACGACGATCAAGGACGCGAAATCCCGCATTCAAGAGGAAGTTCCTGAACGGTTATTGGATAGCACTAAGCCAGGTCAGATGGGAAGCGTGAAATCCTACGTTTATGATAAACTTGAACGGGACGTAGGAGATGAATCAACAGAAGCGACAATTAGTGAGGGGATCCGGTATCTCCGACGCGCTGAGTGCCCCACGGAAATTGGAGTTATTCACGTCCCACTAAATTTGCATGAAGTGCTTCAGGATCTTGAGCGCGTTCACGAACCCAAAAGGGCATATGAACCGATCGTTCGACGAGATGCTGAGCAATTAGATCGAACAGACACCCCTGATTTCGAACGCCGTGAAGAACCCTGGATACGCCACAACGTGTGGGAGAAGTACGGCGGGCTTCCAGAGGGCTATCTTCCAAACGTACGATCATCCGATCAATCATATCGGCCGATTGATCTCATGAGTTTCTCTGGGGGGTATGATCCAACCGAAATCTTAGGTTCAGGGGAAGGGAAAGTAATCGGAGTTGAGGCGAAAGGCGAGTCCTCGTTTGACAAGGAGCGCCTCTCAAGGCAATTATCCGAGTTCTTGACCACGAAATCGCTTACGCATTTGTATCTCGCTGTCCCCACCACACTCAGAACGAAGGCAGTTCAGATGCTGGATAGTCATGAGGATGGGGAAAATATTGGGCTTATTACGGTTGATGAGAGGGGAGATTTGACCACTGTTCGTGATGCGCCTCGTTTGGACTTCCGACACGATGGATATATGAGCCGATACAGCCCCCAAAAAATAGGTTACGGCGATGTTGCGATAGCCGATGGACGGGACGTCATTTCTCCGTTCCTTACCACAGAAGAGAAGGAGCGTATCGAATACAGTGACGCGACCGAACGTGCCCTCGATCTTCTCAAGGATAACTCCAAATTGGCGAATAATGACGGCTGGATTGAAAATGAGAAACCTACTGATCTGTATCCCACGGAGGACACGTTCAACAAAGAGGGGACTGCACGCGCATATCTCTTGAAAGGACTGTCAGCAGCCCCATATTATGCAGGTGACCAGCCTGCTGGGTCAACAGTCTCCCCGAAAGAGGGATATGTGAGGTTAAGTCTCACGGAATACGAGGTGGATGATGAGTTCGCGCTGAAGCTTCATTTCGGACAAGGTAGTTGGGAAGGTGGATACATCAGTATTGTCGGCGATCAAGTCCAGACACTAATTGATATACTCGCGTCATTCGAAACAATTCAAGGCGGATCGGTTCCAGGCCAGGGGAAATACATTGATCTGGAATCGTTCCCATTTGACCGGGATCAGAATGAACCTCATAGAGTCTCTGGAGGGTCAGGAGATGTGGAACCTCTTCTCCTTAACATCGAAATTTCACAGAACGAGCAAGATACTGCTGCCCGAGTACAGTTAGGTGACGGGGAGAAGCAGGGAGTTGATGTTGTGATGACTAAAATACAGCTCTTTGATCTACTGGCGTCAATAGCAATTCTTAGAGAGGGTAATCGGCGGAAGCTCCCCGGTGAATACCGGTCCTACCCTCGGATCGGTCCTTCTGGCGAAAATACCTGGGATATTGGGAGAAATATTGAACAGCGAACAAATCCTGATCCCCCAGAAGAGTGGTGACATCTGCTCTGTTAATAGCGGTGTTGGCCTAGCCGGTCGAAATGTGGACTATTCTACGATGCGGACGAGGCCGATACGGTGACAGAGGGAGAACCCCTCAAAATGTATGAGAGAGAGGTGGGGTATCGAGAAGCTCTCCAAAATGGAACGCGAGCGACTGAGTGACCAGCGCAGGCGACCGGATCCAGAGTCGGCTATGCACGGGGGTATTTACGTGTCTCGACACTAACTGAAGTGTGGACACTCACGTGACCTTCGTCCTCGACTCCTCAGGTTCGATGCAGTCTATCGAGGATGACACACGCGGTGGATTCAATTCGTTTTTGACTGATCAGCGGGCGGAGGAGGGGCAGGCAACCGTGACACTCGTCGATTTTGATACGGCAGTGGATGTCACGTACCGTGGTCGTGACAGCGAGGAGGCCCCAGAACTTACTGACGAAGCGTACACGCCGAGCGGGCAAACCGCGCTGCACGACGCGATCGTCACAGCAATCGAGCAAGCGGATACACAGTTCGATAAGAGGGATACCCCACCTGAGAACGTGGTTATCGTCGTGTTGACTGACGGGAAGGAGAACGCGTCAGAGACACCGAAAGCGACGGTGCGGAAGATGGTTGAGGCACGGCAAGAAGACGGGTGGGAGTTCCTCTTTATCGGCGCGAATCAAGACGCTGCGCTGACAGCCGGCGAAATCGGCGTGGATAAAGACCGGACACTCAATATGGATGCCAGTAGTGAAGGCACGCAGGCCGCCTACGATTCGGCGTCCCAACGCATCAGTAACGCACGTGCAGAAGGGACAACTGACGGGTTCACTGATGAGGACCGTTCCCGGCAGAAAAACGCTGATCAGTAATTCGTTCGGTGCCTGAGACGACCATATCGTGGCGCATATGAATCTATTTTTGCGGGTTGTTCAGGCCGGTGTGCCTGTGCTGGGTTTCGCTGGGAATTCATCCAGTAACGTAACTGCGTGTGTTAGTTCGTGTTCTGATTGTGGGTAGATGGGTAACGGGGCTTCTGTTTCTGGGGCGACTGGGACTTGGACGTGTTCGCTGTGGTCGAAGATTCCGAATCCGAAGAGTCGGAGTTGCTCTGATTCATCTGGCTGGGTCTGGGTGATGAATTTGAAGTCTGTTACTTGCTCTCCGTCACCGTAGCAGTCCCTGTAGGTCTGCGCAGTGTGGGCTACACGAGAGCCTTGCTGAGCGCCGAGAGGTTGTTCGCCGTCACTGCCATTCGTTAAGCGGTCGTGGATGTGCTGGTACCACTGGTCACATATCGAGCCATCACCGTACTTTACGTCGGAGTTTGACGAGGAGAGTACGTGTTCGACATGGTTTTGCAAGAGACGGAGTGCTTCGTATTGTTCAGTAAGTTCTGAGCGTGGCGGCAGATCGATCGGGAAGTCTGCTAGGCGCTCGGCAGGAAGAATGACTCCGTTTTCGACGTCGTGTCTGTTGGTTAATTCGAATGAGGAGAGTGCTGCGAACCCGGCGGAGCCAACACCAAGCCCCCACACGTCATGAAGTTCGTCTCGGAGGTCTTCGTCGATTGACTCTGGCATGTCCGCCGGGATTGTGTAGGTCGTTTGCTCTGCGGACGGGACTTCGATGTAGATGTGAGTGCCGGTGGATCCGTGTATGGCTCGGTGTTTTCGGTACTGTGGTTCGCCGTCGAATGTTGCAGTGTCTCGGAGCCACTGGTACTGCAGGTAGGCACACAAGGCGACCTCCAGGAGACGCTCTCCGTCGTGGAACATTTCGTTGTACTCGTGGATCGTCTCGTAGCTGTACCCGGCAGCGGTTGCGATTGCTTCAACGAGCGGTTCGAGGAGGACAGGGGCGTTCCCGGTAAGCCCGAGTACCCATTTGGCTGCATCGCCGTCGAAGAGTTGGCTGACGCCGTGTGTCTCGATGAGTTGGAGTGCGACTTGGACGCGGCTTTCAACCGACAGTTCGTCAGTCGCCCAGTCGATATTGGTTATGTCTCCGATTGTGGGGTCGGTGGGTTCCGCTTCTTTGGTGGACAGATGATCGAGGTCGTGGAGGAGGTAAAAGAGCTGATCGGGGAAGAACTCGTCGAGGGCTCTGCCGCTGCTTTTGACGATTTCGGCACCTCTATCCGTGACTTGGAACGTGTTAACCGGGTTGTTGTCCCCGGCTGCGTGGATGAAGTAGCCGCCGTCTTTCCGACGTTTCAGCTTAGGCACGGGTAGTGGTCGTCACCACTGTGGGAATAAACCATAGGTGCCGTATTGCTGAGAGGCTTCTCCGGGCAAGTTCTATGTCGTGGGCTTACGATGTGGTCTGTATGTCTCTGCCGGTATTTGATGTTGGCTGGCCAGAAATGAATCGCTGGTTAAACATATTTCGCCTTAGATTAGTATGTTCGACAAAATAATGAATCTGTTCCAGTCTGGGGCAGATGTTCCGGACTTGATCGTTGGACTCGGGTTAGAGGAGTGGTACCTGAACCTTTCCGATGAGCAGCGTCAGAAACTCTACGAGTACAGCACGTTCTTCGGGACTGGCGGGGAAATTAATCTGCTTGACCAGGGCGTACAGGAGACCTCGCAGTCGGCACAGGAGTACTTGAAAGGTGTTGGCGGGACTGCAGCGAGTGAGAAGGACTACGCGTTCGCAGAGACGGTCTTGCTCGAAGCGTTAGAGCGAGATGATGGGTCGGCCACGAGTACGCACTTCGCGTATAACGAGCTAATTGACGTGTACTACAAGCAGCGTGACGACCGCGACGATGCGATCGAGAAGTGCATTGAGTACTGTAAAAAAGACATTGGGATCGCTGAGGAGTTTGTGGCTGAGTTCGGCGAAGTGCCGCGAATCCCGGCGTTCAAGCGCCTCGCTATCATTTACGAGCGGCAAGACCGGTATGAGGAGGCAGTTGCCGTGTGCGATCAAGCACTCGGTATCGGGACGCCGGATGGGACGAAAGGCGGGTTCGAGGGACGGAAAGAACGCCTCTGCAAGAAGATGAACGATTAATCGAACCAGTCATCAAGAACTTCCCGTCCAGTAGTGGGTGTAGAAAGGTGACTGACGATACGCCTATCTGATTGTAAATACCTAGCTCCTGAAGGAGGACTCGCGCACCTGCTCGACCTGCGGGACAATCGTTCGATTCGTTGTGGTATCGCACTTCGAGGACGCGCTCTACTACCATCTCCTGTCCAACACCGAGGCCGTCCAAGCGGCTGACCAGCGAATCTTCCGCTCTGGGAACGTCTGGGTTCCGTGCCAAGGATGCGACGCGAGCCTCGACGTCGGCTGGTTCATCCACGACGACGAATACGAGTGCAACGAGTGCGGGACGCACCACCACGTCGAGGTCGTCTTCAAGGATATTGGCGGAACGGAGAGCAACCAGGAAAAACTGCCCCTCCCATTCGACCGAACCCCGGACATCGAGCTGATGGATACGCACCATATCTCCTACTCACCAGAACGAGTCGTTCGGGTCTGTCGGGAGTGCCACCGGCGTATCCACCAGGAACCGGGCTACTACGACGGTTTCGAATCGGAGACCACACCGGAAGCGTCAGTCTCGGGTCTCATGAGTTATCCCTGATAAATCGCTTATTCCCGGCTTCGTGCTTCCTCAAAGGAGTATGACGAGAAAATCACATTTGAGTCGTCTATAGAATACTGGAAGAGGCGTTGGAAGTCCCGTGTATCGTCTTCTGATAACGTAGAGGTCAATTCCCCGTCAAAGCGCACCCAGTGAAAATCTTCTAGTCCATAGTCGTCTTCTCGGGATGCCATTTCGTGCCCAAACATACCGATAACGTACTTTTGCTTCTGACCAGGTTCGAGGAATTCTGTGGTGCCTCGCCAGTCCCCCGCGCCACCTTCGTAGACTTTTACCTCATCTGGCAACTCATCGTATGAGAGGTTATCATCGAGAATCAGATCACTCGCTTCCGTGTCTGAGGTAGGTGCAAGCGAGATCCGGATTGTGGCCTCTATGGGTACTTGTCCGGTATTCTCAAAGACAAGCCATCCACCCCCATCTTCTAACGATTCGTGGTGGATTGAGAGTTGAGGACGCCTCATGAACTTGACCTCCTCCCGCATGTACTTCGTCTGTTGTTGGCTGGAGTAAGCCGTTATCGCAGTGATGAGCGCTAGGAAGAGTGTCCCGAATGCCACGGCCTCCTGTGCAGTGTACAGATTGGTATGGTGGTAGACTACGACCGACGCGAGAAAGAGTAGTACCGCTCCGATTACGGGCCACCTCTTGTACTCGAATAATCCGTTCAGTCTTCTCACACTCAAGAGGTATTGTGAATCCGATATATTATTTCCCACTCAGGCTCGATATCCGATTACAGCGATATCCTCGACGTACAGAACACTCCGCATGAACTCCAGTGTAGTAATCGAGTGCTGAAACAGGTTGCCGTACTCAGGGTGTTCAGCAGGAACAATCAAGCAACCAAACTCGATTATATCCCGGCCACCGTCTCGGGTCTTCCCACCTCTAATGAACTTCAGGATATCATCGCTAATCCGCTTGCGCTGAGCCTTCTCGACCTCGACCGCAATCCGTTTCTCCGGATGGTACAGGTCAACACTGTGGTTGAACTCGGGATGCCAGAGCATGGTCTTGGGGTTTCGGCCGGATTTGGCATCCCATTCGTACTCATACTCTGGTAACGACTCAGCAACCAGACCGTCAAAATCCTCATTAAGAGTGCTCTCCGGGACCTGTTCCAAACTTGAGATTATCTTCTGGTACTCATCACCGGGGAACCGTCGAGAACTTTTCTGAGACCGAATCTCACTCAACCGCTTCTCTTTCACGACCTCGACCATGGGTTGTCGCATAATCGAACGGCTCAAGGATAAGAGTACGACTCTAATGGGGGTTCTCGATGCTATCGGGTAGTCTTGGCGCGTTGGCCGGGCTCTGTGGAGTGATAGTATTCGCTTGTGGTGGCGTGAGCTCGGGGACCAGGCCCTCCCTGCGTTTCGGTTGGGATCGATGAGCGCTCCTCAGCTGCCAGCCCATCCACGGCGTTGGAAGCGTTGATAGTTGCTGCGAGTGCGCTCGTGGCGGCTTGTAAGCAGGTTGTTTTACCCGACGAATGAGGCCATCTATGGATTACGAAGAATTCGTTGTATGTTGCGGCGAAGTATTGGAAGTGTTGCGTCGAATGGGCGAGTCGAAATCCAGCGGGAGACGCAGTGTATCGGGGGCTCTTCGGACGTGTTGCTGAGAGCACGAGGGTTTATCCCTGCGTGCTAGTTTCGCCCGTTCACCATGCTATCCGAAAGAGAATGGGTTCAGAAACGAGAACAGGGCCACCCCATCCATGCGGACGTAGTCGTTGGTGTGGGAAAATGAATGCTGCTACAAGATATGTGAGGGAATCGGAGACTGGGTCGCCACTGCACGCGTATGTTTCAGATCATGGGCAAGGCGTGTCACAAAGCGAACTCGAACGTACGAAGATTGCGGGTCGCTCGATAACCCTCTCAAGCGACGTGGATACTAACGACCAAGATCTCATCGCAGACGGGATTCGAGTGACTGACCCGGCCGAAAAGTCGTGTTTCGCTAATGCGCTTCGACTGTGGGAGTACGATAATCGATTTGCGTACGTCGAAGGATTCGCAGTGATGGGTGACCTCGACGTTGGTGGGATCGAGCACGCGTGGTGTCTACTCGGCGGAGAGTATCTCGTCGATTCGACAACAGCATCGTTTAACGACTACCACGGTGTGGTCATCGACGATCCAGAAA
>SDGW01001276.1_pt1 | contig 10481 bp, 8 predicted proteins | sample 2873831 | NCBI WGS metagenome assembly SDGW01 (sample SAMN08132700, study PRJNA421101) | hypersaline lake metagenome | isolation source: celular fraction 0.22 microns magnesium sulfate-rich crust from ephemeral... | place: Spain: Penahueca Lagoon, Toledo | collected 2011-07
GGGGGGGGGGGGGGCGGGGGGGGGGGGCGGCGCGGTCGGAGACTATGGCGCCCGGAGAACGCGGACGCCGTCCAAAGAGTATAGACCGCCTACCCCCGCGGCCCCGACCTAACTCGGCGACGCGGCGGCGGACGCCCCCAGTACGGCTCGCATAACAATATCCGTCGTCGCGGACGCTCCCTGTGTGCCTCCCCGATCCGACCCGCCGACCCCCGACCGCGCAGGCGCGGACGGGGGTCGGCGGGTCGGATCGGGGAGCCACACAGGGAGCGTCCGCGACGACGGATATTGTTATGCGAGCCGTACTGGGGGCGTCCGCCGCCGATTCGCCGAGTTAGTACGGGGCCGCGGGGGTAGGCGGTCTATACTCTTTGGACGGCGTCGGCGTTCTCCGGGCGACATGGTCTACGACGTCGCGGTCATCGGCACGGGCCCCGACCCCGCCGATCCCGGTCGAGACGGCTACGCGATGGGGTACCGGCACGGACGCGCCTACGCGAGCAACCCGGAGTGCGAGCTCGTCGCCTGCGCGGACATCGTCCCCGAGAACGGGGCGGCGTTCGCCCGGACGTTCAACCTCGGAGCGGACGCCGTCTACGAGGAGTACGAGGCGATGCTCGCCGCGGTCGAGCCGGACCTCGTGAGCGTCTGCGTCCCGCCCGGGATCCACGCCGACATCGTCGTCGACTGCGCCGAGAGCGGGGTCGTCGACGGGGTCCATTGCGAGAAGCCGATGGCGGACGCCTGGGCGGACTGCCGGGCGATGGTCCGCGCGTGCGACGACGCCGACGTCCAGCTCACAGTCAACCACCAGCGGCGGTTCGGCGCGCCGTTCCGCAAGGCGAAGCGGCTGGTCGCGAACGGCGAGGTCGGGCCGCTGCGGCGGCTGGAGTTCGCCGGCGAGACGCTGTTCGACGCCGGCATCCACCAGGTCGACCTCTGTCAGTACTTCGTCGACGAGGCCGACGTGGCGTGGGTCGCCGCGCAGGTCGACTACCGGGCGGAGAACGTCTGGTTCGGGACGCCGAACGCCACGCAGGCGCTCGTCCAGTGGCGCTACGAGGACGGGACGTTCGGGCTCGCCACGACCGGCGACTCCAGACCTCCGGGGACGTGTTACCTCCGGCTCGTCGGCGCCGACGGCGTCGTCGAGCTTGGCGTCGACGACGGGCCGACGCTCCGCTACCGGACGGACGACGGGACGTGGACGTCGGTCGACACCGACGGGGAGAACCTCCACGGCCGCGACTCGCCGGGGTACCTCGGCGCCGCGTTGGAGAAGGTCCGCGACCGGGTGCCGCTGCTCTCGACCGCGGATCGCGAGGCCCGGGTCTTCATCGCACGCGCGATCGCCGACGCGGTCGAGGGGTTACGGACGGGCGAAGAGCCCGAGCTCTCCGGACGGAACGCGCTCCGCGCGACGGAGGTGGTGTTCGCCGCCTGGGAGTCGACGCGGCGCGGCGGGCGGGTCGACCTCCCGCTGGAGATCGACGACAACCCGCTCGTCGCCATGATCGACTCGGGGCGGCTCGGTCCTGAGTCGGAGGACGCGGCGGTCGAGCCCGCGCCGACCGCCGCGGACGGCGGAAGGGACGCCGGCAACGGCAGCGACGCCGGCGACGGTGACGCTACCGGGGAGTCCGCCCCCGACCGGTGACCTCGCCGATGGACCGAAGCGACGCAGAACCGACGACCGGGAACGGGGTCGCCGCCCGGAGCGAGCCGCTCAGACTCGGTCCGGGTGCGCGGGTTGCCGGGATCCGCGACGGGCGGCTCTACTGGACGCGCGGGCGGACGGTCGGCGCCTGGACGCCGGGCGCGGGCCGCGTCGCGCTCGGGAGACTCCCGACCCCGGAGGGCGGCGTCGACGCCGCGTTCCGGCTCCGACACGGCCGGCTCGCGAAGGGACTCCTCCGCCCGCTCGTCGGGTCGTGGACGACGACGAACCTGTGGCCGCTGCGCGGCGACGCGCTGCTCGCGACGGTGGGGCACCGGGTGTTCCGCTCCGGCGACGACGGGCGGTCCTGGGCGCCGGTGTACCGCCTCCCCGACTCCTCGGGCCCGATGGGCGTCCTCCCGACCTCCCTCTGTCTACGCGGCGGCGACGTCTACCTCGCCGAGTACACGCTCGGCGACGACCCGGCCCGGATCCTCCGGAGCGGGGACGGCGGTCGGACGTGGGAGACGCACGTCGAAACGACCGCGGTCCGCCACTTCCACGGCGTCTTCCGCGACCCGTACGGCGGCGACCTGTGGGCGACCTCGGGCGACGCCGACGACGAGAGCGCAGTCGGGCGGGTTGACGGCGACGAGTTCGTCCGCGCGGGGACCGGGAGCCAGCGGTGGCGGGCGGTCGGCCTGGCGTTCACCCCCTCGTCGGTGGTGTGGGGGATGGACTGCTCGTACTCCTCGTCCGTCGAGCTCCTCCGGCTGGACCGCGGGGGCTCGGGCGACCCCGTCACGGTCGGGCGGACCGACGCCTCGGCCTACTACGCCGCGACGCTGCCGGCCGACGGCGAGCGCTGGGTCGCGGTCGCGACCGCCGCCGAGGTCGGCGCCGACAGCACCGCGCCCGAGGGCCGGGGGAACCGCAGCGGCGACGCGGCGCGGGTGTTGGTCGCCTCGTCCGCCTCGGCGTACGAGGAGTGGTACGAGCTCGCCGCCTTCCCGCGGCGGCGGCCGCTCGGCGCGCGCGTGCCGGGCGTCCCGACCGCGAGCACGTACGTGTTCCTGACGGCGGACGAGGAGCTCGGCCTGTTCGTTAACCCGTTCAACGCGCGCGGCGACGTCGACTCCGTGATCCGCGTTCCGCCGGCAGCAATAGCCCGGCTCCCGGACGTGACGCCCGCGATCGACTCCCGGTAACCGACGCTCGGAACTCCCGAGGATCTTCGTCGACGGCGGTCCGCGTCCGCGGAACTGCCGCGGCCCTCACTCGAACTGCTCCTGGTACCGCTCCCGGATCGTCTCCTGCTGACTCTCCGTGAGCGCCTCGTACTCGCTCCCGAACTCCGCGCGGGCGAGCTCGTCCCACGACTCGATCCGGTCCCCGTCGTCGGACTCGAACTGCGCGTCGAACGCCGCCTCGATCTCCTGTTGGGTCTCGACGTCGATGGCGGTGAAGTCGAAGTCGTCGTTCCGCTCGACGTCGAGCCCGAACTCCTGTCGCGCGATCTCCTCGCGGGTCAGCACCTCGGTGACGGCGAGCCCGTTCGCGAACGGCTGTCGCTCGTGTATCTCGTCGATCTGCGACTGCGTCTCGGCGCTGACCTCGTCGTAGTCGAGCCCGTACTTCTCCTGGGCGATCGCGTCCTTCGAGACCGTCTCGGTCTCGTCGGAGGGGGAAGGCGACGAGTCGGAGCCGCCACCGCCCGAGTAGTAGTCGCGGACGACCACGACGCCGGTCGCGTTGGTGTCCGCGGTGTACACGCCGTACACGTGCGTGCCGAGCAGGTCGGCGTCGGTGAACCGGTCGCGGTCGTCGGCGGCGATAGCGAACTCGACCGTCGTCCGCTCGCCCGGCGTGAGGGTCACGGTCCGGTTGCCCGTCACCGTCTCCGGGTCGTCGTCGCCGTCCAGATCGATGCGATGTTCGACAGTCTCGTTCGCGGTCGCGTCGCCGATGTTCGACACCCGGGCGGTGAACTCGACGTCGTCGTCCACGTCGGCCGACTCGGGTCCGTCCACGTCGGAGACCTTGAGGAAGGCCTCGCGGACGCGGAGCGTCGCCGAGGCCGAGTCGTCGCCGGTCGACACGGCGACCGAGTAGTTCCCGCGATCGAGGCCGCCCGTCGCGGCGTCGAACGACAGCCTCGCCGTCTCGTTCCCGTCGAGCGTCACCGTCCGGTTCCAGTCGAACGCCCCGGTCGGCCCGTCGAGGCGGACCGTCTCCGTGCCCGGAACGTCGCCGACGTTCCGCAGCGTCACCGACCCCTCGAACCGGTCGCCGCGGACGGCGTCGGTCGGCATCGACGCCGCCTCGACGCGGAGGCTCGCGGGTCGGTGGACGACGAGCGTCCCCTCCCGCGCGCCGCCGGCCGCCTCGACGCGGTAGGCGTAGCGCCCGGGTTCGAGCCCCTCGGTCGGGACGGCGAACCGCACGGACGCCTCCCCGCCGGGGGGCAGCCCCGGCGACCGCGTGGCGACCGTTTCGGCGTCGCCGAACGCGCCGTCGCCGTCCCGGTCCAGCCGGAGCTCGACGGTCCGGATCCCCCGGAAGTCGCCGCGGTTGACGACGGTCGCCGCGACGGTGCCGTCCTCCCCGCGGACGACCGGGTCCGCGTCGGCCTCGGAGACGGAGAAGACGGAGGGGTCGAGCGCGACCGTCCCCGTCGCCAGCGTCCCCGTCCCGTCGTCGAGCGCGTACTCGTACTTACCCGCGGTCAGCGCGTCTCGCGGAGCCGACAGCGTCAGCCGCCGGGTGGCTCCCGGCGCCAGCGTCACCGTCCGCTCGTCGGCCGTGAACGAGGCGTTCGCGTCGTCCTCGACGACCAGCGCGACGGTCCGCGTGACGTTCGCCGACCCAGTGTTGTTGAGCGTCGTTCGGACCTCGAAGGCGGCGCCGCCGTCCGGCGACGTCGCCGCGTCCGTCCCCTCGACGGTCAGCGACTCCCCGCCCCCGATGTCGGCGACCGACGAGGCGCCGACGGCCCCGCCGACGACGACCAGCAGCACCAGCGCCGCGTGTATGGGTGTGAGTTCCATGGCGAGGCGTGCGGCGGACACCGGTATTGTTACGATGGACATACCTCCGGTCTCGGGGGCGCTGAGACCCGGTGTGCCGCGTCGGCCCCGTTTCGACCCGCCGAGAGACGCGCGCGAGTAACGTCGGCCACGCCGGGACCCCGAATCCGAGTAACGCGGGCCACACTCGATCCGCCCCGCCCTTACTCCGTCCGTCGGTCGACGGGAGCGGTCCGCCCCGAACGCGTCGACCGCCGCCGCGATCGCTCGCCGCGCTCCGCCTCCCGCCGACTCGAATTCGCCGAACGCGACGGTCTCGCGCGGCGTCGCCTGCGGTCGCCCGGACGCCGCTCCCGGCCGAGTATGGGGATCGTACCCGGGCAAGCCTCTCTATAACAATACCCGGACCGGCCCCAGCGCCACACGAACGAAGCATGCGAGACTCACAACGAAGCGCCCCGGAGTCGACGGTCGCGGACGTCCGGCTCGGCGCGGGGTCGACGGTCAGCGAGCGGGCGACGCTCGGGTACGAGTACGCCGACGACGCCGGTCCCACGGTCGTCGGCGACGACGCGACGGTGCGGGCCGGCTCTGTCGTGTACGCCGACGTGCGGGCGGGCGACGGGTTCACGACCGGACACAACGCCCTCGTCAGGGAGCACACCGAGCTCGGCGACGACGTGCTCGTCGGGACGAACGCGATCATCGACGGCGCGACGACGGTCGGCTCGCACGTGAGCCTCCAGAGCGGGGTGTACGTCCCGCGGGAGACCGCGATCGGCGACGACGTGTTCGTCGGCCCGAATGCGGTGTTGACGAACGACCCGTACCCGGTCCGGCGGGACGTCGACCTCGACGGGCCCACGCTCGCCGACTCCGTCTCCGTCGGGGCCAACGCGACCGTGCTCCCCGGCGTCACCGTCGGCGAGCGGGCGTTCGTGGCCGCCGGCGCGGTCGTCACCGAGGACGTCCCGCCCGAGACGCTCGTCGCCGGCGTCCCCGCCGCGCCACGGGACCTCCCGGAACCGCTCGACGGCCCGAACTCGATAGCATGAGCCGGGTCGCCATCGCCGACCCCGACGTCGGCGAGCGGGAACTGGAACGGGTGCGCGAGGTGCTCTCGGGCGGTCAGCTGGCCGACGGTCCTGTCGTCCGAGAGTTCGAGCGCGCGTTCGCGGACCACTGCGGCGCCGAGCGCGGCGTCGCGGTCGCCAACGGGACCGCGGCCCTCCACGCGGCGCTGGAGGGCCTCGGGATCGGCGAGGGCGACGCGGTCGTCACGACCCCGTTCTCCTTCGTCGCGAGCGCGAACGCGGTCCGGCTCTGCGGCGCTCAGCCGGTGTTCGCGGACGTCGACCCAGAGACCTACACGCTCGACCCGGACGCGGTCGAGGCCGCGGTCGCGGCGACCGACGACGTCGCCGCGGTCATGCCGGTCCACCTGTACGGGCTGCCGGCCGACATGGGCCGGCTGACTGAGATCTCGGACGAGCACGACCTCGCGCTGATCGAGGACGCCGCGCAGGCGCACGGCGCGGCCTACGAGGGGACGCCCGTCGGCGCACTCGGCGACGCCGGCTGCTTCTCGTTTTACCCGACGAAGAACATGACGACCGGGGAGGGCGGGATGGTCGTCACAGACGACGAGGCGGTGGCCGACCGCACCGCCCGCTTCGTCAACCACGGGCGCGCGGACGGCGCCGAACGCGGCTACGACCACGTCTCCGTGGGCCACAACCTCCGGATGACGAGCCTCGCGGCCGGGATCGGCGTCGAGCAGCTGCGGAAGCTCCCGGCGTACAACGCCCGCCGCCGCAAGAACGCGGCGCGGCTCTCCGCGGCGCTGGACGACGTCCCCGAGCTGACGCTCCCGACGGAGCCGCCGGGGCGGCGCCACGTCTACCACCAGTACACGGTCCGGTGTCCGGACCGGGCCGCGCTCCGGGACCACCTCGACGAGCGCGGGGTGGACACGGCCGTCTACTACCCGACGACCATCCCGGACCAGCCGGCGTACGACGGGTACGACCCGGCCGTCCCGACGGCGCGCCGCCTCGCCGACGAAGTCGTGTCGCTGCCGGTTCACCCGGGGCTCACCGACGAGGAGGTTGACCGGGTCGCCGCCGCCGTGCGGGACCACTACGGCCTCGCCGAGACGGAGGTGGCCGCCGATGACTGACGACGGCCCGCTCCGCGTCGGCGTCGTCGGCGTCGGGAGCATGGGCGCGCACCACGCCCGCGTGTACGCGAACACGCCCGATGCGGAGCTCGTCGGCGTCGCGGACACCGACTGGAACCGCGCGACGGCGGTCGCCGAGAAGCACGGGACGCGGGCGCTCAACCGCGGGACGCTGCTCCAGGCGGTCGACGCCGTCTCGGTGGTCGTCCCGACCCACTTCCACGCGCCGATCGTGCGCGAGGCGCTGGAGGCCGACACCCACGTCCTCGTCGAGAAGCCGTTCGTCGACGACCCCGACGAGGGACGCGAGCTGATCGCGCTCGCCGAGCAGAGGGATCTCCGGCTCCAGGTCGGCCACGTTGAGCGGTTCAACCCGGCCGTCCGGGCCCTCGGCGACGTGTTACCGGAGATGGAGGTGCTCGCGGTCGACGCGCGGCGGCTCGGCCCGCCGATCGACCGCGAGAACGCGGATGGCGTGGTCGAGGACCTGATGATTCACGACCTCGACGTCATGCTGTCGCTGTTCGACGCCGACGTCGAGGAGACGTACGCCGCCGGCGTCGACGGCGACCCCCACGTCGCGGCGACGCTCACGCTCGACAACGGCGTGTTGGGGACGCTGACGGCGAGCCGGATCACCCACCAGAAGGTCCGCGAGCTCGCCGTCACTGGCCGTGAGTGCCAGGTGACCGTGGACTACCTGACGCAGTCGGTGAAGATACACCGGCGCTCGCTCCCCGGCTACGTCGAGTCGGACGGCGACGTCAGGTACCGCTCCGAGAGCGTCGTCGAGCGGCCGCAGGTCGCCAACGGCGAGCCGCTCCGCGCGGAGCTCGAGTCGTTCGTGTCGGCGGCGAAGACGGGGTCGACCCCCGAGGTCACCGGCGAGGACGGGCTCCGCGCGATCGAGCTGGTCCGCCGGATCCGCGACGCGGTCGACGGGCCGGAGGCGACCGTCGCCGGGGCGGGTGGACGATGACCGCGAACGCCCCGGCTACGGAGATCGTCGGGCTGTACGGCGCCGACGCGACCGCGGCGCGCCAGCGGGCGGCCTTCCGGGCGGGAGAGGTCCCCGTCGCGGTGTACGGGATGGGGAAGATCGGGCTGCCGCTGTCGCTCGTGTACGCCGAGGCGACCGGCGCGGTCACTGGCGTGGACATCGACCCGGAGCGGGTCGCGGCGCTGAACGACGGGGCCAACCCCTTCGACCACGAGCCGGGGGTGTCGGCGCTGCTGTCGAACACGGTCGCGGACGGTCGCTTCGTCGCCACGACGGACGGCGAGGCCGCGGCGTCGGCCGCGCGCGCCCATGTGATCGTCGTCCCCACCGTGATCGACGGGGACGACGACCCCGACCTCGCGGCGCTCGAGGCGGCCGCCGAGACCGTCCGCGTCGGCCTCGACCCGGGCGACGCGGTGTTCGTGGAGTCGACGGTCCCCCCGGGGACGTGCGCCGACGTGATCGAGCCGATCTTGACCGCCGGCGACCGCGAGCCGGGCGAGTTCGGCCTCGCGCACACCCCGGAGCGCACCGCCAGCGGCCGCGCGCTGGAAGACATCCGGGGGTCGTACCCGAAGATCGTCGGCGGGGTCGACGCCGAGAGCGCCCGCGTCGCCGAGCTCGTCTACGGCGAGCTGACCGACAACGAGGTGATCCGTACCAGCGACGCTCGGACCGCCGAGTGCGTCAAGCTGTTCGAGGGGGTCTACCGCGACGTCAACATCGCGCTCGCCAACGAGCTGGCGACGCTGACCGACGAGTTCGGAATAGACGTGGTCGAGGCCATCGAGGCCGCGAACACGCAGCCGTACTGCGACATCCTGACGCCGGGCGCGGGGGTCGGCGGCCACTGCATCCCCTACTACCCGTACTTCCTCCTCGACGGGATCGACGACCGCGCGGCGCTGATCCGGACGGCCCGAGACGTGAACGAGCGGATGCCGGGGTTCGTCGTCGAGACGCTCGTCGACCGGCTGGCGGCGACGGGGTCGGTCGAGGGCGCGACGGTCGCGCTGTTCGGCGTGGCCTACCGCGCCGGCGTCCCGGAGACGCGGGCGTCGCCGGCGATCGACATCGCCCACCGGCTCGACCGCCTCGGGGCGACCGTCTTCGCGGTGGACCCGATCCTCGACGCACTGCCGGAGATGCCCGGCGAACACGTTCCGCTCGACGAGATCGCGGGCCGCGACGTCGACGCCGCCGTCCTCGTCACCGCGCACGACGAGTTCGACGGCTTCGACTGGACCGCGTTCGAGCGGACGGGGCCGGACGGCGAGCGGACCGGGATCCCCGTCGTGGACGGGCGGCAGGCGCTCGACCTCTCGGCGACGGCGCACGACGTCTACGCGGTCGGACGGGGGTGGCACTGATGTACGAGGACGCCACCGTCGCCGTCGTGATCCCCGCCTACAACGAGGCGGGGTTCGTGGGCGACGTGATCGAGACGGTCCCCGGGTTCGTCGACCGCGTGTATGTCGTCGACGACTGCTCCACCGACGGCTCGTGGGAGGAGATCCGCGAGACGCTCGACGGCCTGGAGGGGTCCGAACGGCCCGGCGGCCGCCTGCGACCGGTCGCCGACGGGGCGGGCCCGGCCTGGCGGGACCGGATCGTCGCCCGGGACGCCCGTTCCGGGACGGCGCTCCCAGACCAGCGGGTCGTCGCGCTCCGTCACCGGGAGAACACCGGCGTCGGCGGCGCGATAAAGACCGGCTACCGCAACGCCGTCGCCGACGACGCGGGCGTCGACGTCGTGGCGGTGATGAACGGAGACGGCCAGATGGACCCGGCGATCCTCCGCCGGATCATCGACCCCGTCGTGAGCGGCGACGCGCACTACGCGAAGGGGAACCGGCTCCGGCACACGGAATACCGGCGCGACATGTCCGGGTGGCGGACGTTCGGGAACGTCCTGCTCACCGGGCTCACTCGGGTCGCAAGCGGCTACTGGCGGATGACGGACCCGCAGAACGGGTACACGGCGATCTCCCGGACCGCGCTCGACCGCGTCGATTTCGAGTCGCTGTACGACGACTACGGGTTCTGTAACCACCTGCTCGTCCGGCTCAACCGACAGGGGCTCCGGATCGCCGACGTGCCGATGCGGGCGGTGTACGGCGACGAGACCAGCCACATCCGCTACGGCTCGTTCGTCCCCGCGCTCTCGCTGCTCCTGTTGCGGAGCTACCTCGGGCGGCTGTTCGCGGCGCGGGGCCGCGGGTTCGGCGACCCGGCCGCCGCCGCGCAGCTGTTCGGGATGGGGTCGGTCGGCGCCGGGCTCGCGGTCGGACTCGGGTCACTGCTCTCGCTCGTCCCCGCGGCGGCGTCCGTCGGCGGCGCGCTCGCGCTGGTCGGGGTCGCCGCGTTCCTCGCCGGCGTCGCGGGCGAGCGGCGGCGGAACGCCGACCTGGAGGTGCGCGTCGACTCGGAGGCGCCCCCGTGGCGGGTCGACGTCGAGACCGAGGACGCCTCGCCGGGCGAGGAGACCCCGGCGGGGGAGGAGTGACCGTGCGGGTCTGCTCGGTGGTCGGCGCGCGCCCGCAGTTCGTGAAGGCGTTCCCCGTCTCGCGGCGGCTGCGCGAGGACCACGAGGAGGTGCTGATCCACACGGGGCAACAC
>SDGW01001277.1_pt1 | contig 10478 bp, 3 predicted proteins | sample 2873831 | NCBI WGS metagenome assembly SDGW01 (sample SAMN08132700, study PRJNA421101) | hypersaline lake metagenome | isolation source: celular fraction 0.22 microns magnesium sulfate-rich crust from ephemeral... | place: Spain: Penahueca Lagoon, Toledo | collected 2011-07
GCTTGTACTCCTCGATAAGCTCCTCTACCCGTTCCTGGAGTGATCCGTAGTGGACGGGATCTTCGTCATACCTGACGTTTAGTTCGTGCTTGATGGCGTGTCGCATCTCGCTTGCACGGGCTTCGTCCGACTCTAAGCCTTCAATGTTCGCATCAAATTTCCCTTCATCCATTATCGAGACAGGGTCGTCGTTGAGAACGTCGATACCCTTCGACCGGATGTGCGTCTGAATGAGGTCACGGACCTTCTCACCGCACCCCTCCAGATTCATCGAGTCGTCACGATACCGTTCTTTGGCCCGTGCAAAGATTTCAGATAGCTGCTCCAAGTCTTGCTTGTATGGATTCGCCATCGGGTCCGGCAGAACAATATCCATCAACTTCGAGAACCGCTTGTAGGCGTTCATGAACTCAATCCTGATGTCCTCATTTTCGAGCGTCTGAAGACACGCCTCCATGTTGTCAATGTCCTCAAAGAACGACTTGGCCTTTCGATGGGCGGCTTCCAGTTTGGGTTTCTTGTCCTCCAAGGGGACCATCGCGTGTTTCACGTCATCGTCGCTGAACATGGCAAGCGCTTCCTGCAGCTCGTCGGAGACGCCATAGTAGTCTACGATAAGGCCATGGTTCTTCTCCGGGAAGGGGCGATTGACCCGGGCAATCGCCTGGAGAAGGTTGTGTTCCTTCAGCGGCTTATCGAGATACATCACCTGCGCGACTGGGGCGTCGAAGCCGGTGAGTAGCATATCACAGACGATGAGTAGCTCCACATCACCGTTCTCGTCTACAAAGGAGTCCTTGTAGTCAGACAACTCGGAGTCGGTCGGCGCCCACTTCTTGACCTCCTCCGGGTCGTTGTGATCGTGCGAGATGACGACCCGCGACTCTGGGCCGTTTAGCATATCGAGCTTCTTCTTGTAGCGAATCGCGGCTCGCTTACTGGTCGTCACGACCATCCCTTTGAATGGCCTGGCGATCTCGTTCTCGTAGTGGTCGACGATGTCCAGTGCTACCGTCTCAATCCGTGATTCTGCTTCCGCGAGATCGCGTTCCTGTGCATACCGCTTCTTGATTTCAGCTTTCTCTTCCTCGGAGTAGCTATCGAAGACCCGGTCGAAGACTGCGTCGAGGTTCGCATTTTCGAGATGGATGTCCGCGAGTCTTCCCTGGTAGAGGATCTCGACAGTGGTGTTGTCTTCGAGTGACTGGTCAATAGTGTACGTATCTATGTAGTTTCCAAATTGTCCAGTGGTGTCGCGCTTTTCTTTTTCGAGAGGTGTGCCTGTGAAGCCGATATAGAACGCCTCTGGAAGCGCAGTCCGCATATTGTTCGCCAAGAACTTGTACTGCGTCCGGTGCGCCTCATCAACCATCACATAAATATCGTCCTCTCGCGACAATACCGGAAAGTCAGTCTTGTTCTCTTTCTCTCTCTCCTTCTTCGTGAGCTGGAACTTCTGGATAAGCGTCGTAATTGTCTCCCCAGCCGGACTACTTAGCATTTCTCGCAGTTCGATCATATCGTCGGCCTTCTTCGGATTCGGAAAGCCGCAGCGCTCAAAGGTAGCGTGAATCTGGTTGTCCAGTGCAGTCCGATCTGTGACTAAGAGAAGTGTTGGGTCTGGCTTCTCACGTCGGAGTTTCAGTCCAAGGAAGAGCATCGTGAGGGACTTCCCCGACCCCTGGGTATGCCAGACCACACCACCTTGCGCTTCCCGCTGACTCCGCTTCTCGATGCGTTCCAGCGCCTTCTCAACAGCACGGTACTGCTGATAACGGGCGACCATTTTGATAGTCCCGCTCTGATTCTCCTCGAAGACGGTGAAGTGGCGGAGCTGATCCAGCAGACGCTCGGGTTTGAAGAGTGCGTAGAGCATCCGGTGCTGGGGCGAGACATACTCTACGCCGAACAGGTCGGCAAGATAGTCGTCGGTCGCCGGATAGGGATCACGCCAAGGCTTGTACTGATCTTTCGGCGTCCTGTAGGTCCCCATCACCGTGCCCTCGTACCACGTTGCTACAGAGAACTGATTGTATCGAAAAAGCTCCTCAGCGCCCTCACTCCCGGTTTCAGTACGTTCGTTCTGGTAGCGGGTGAGCTGTTCGAGTGCTTCAGAACGAGCTTCTGGGATAGTAGGGGCCTTGCACTCAATAACGCCCAAAGGGATGCCATTGACGAACAGGACTATATCAGGCTTGATGACCTCAACTGGTCCTTCGACGCGAAACTGGTTGAGTGCGAAGAAGTCGTTATCCTCAGGATTCTCGTAGTCAATGTACTTGACTGTCTGGTGTTTGAGTCCGTGACCACGGTCCTGCTTGACCGATGTATGCCGGACGAGTTTCTCGTGGATCTGCTCGTTCTCGGCCATCGTACTCGTCCCAGCGATCTGCTGAACCTCACGTACGGCCTTATTCAAATTGTTCTCGTCGATCCAGGGGTTCAAGCGCTCGACTGCGGCCCGAAGCCGATCTTCGAGTACGGCCGATGACCTCGTCTCACGGGGGTCGTCCCAAGTCTCGCGCTGTTGGTCGATGACCTTCCAGTCCAACTGGGCCAGCGTTTCGAGGGCGGGGCGCTCCGTCTCGGCGTACTCGTCTGCCATCTATCGGATTGGTTATCGTTGGATACCTATCAACGTGACTACCGTCAAGGGGTCAACGACGCGGCCTACGCATCGGCGTTGACGCGCACCGTACCGGTCAGGAGGTCCTGCATGAGGCCGCGCTTGAGGTCTTGGAAGTGCTGTTTCGATTGTATCTCTTGAGATACCTTCTCATCAACCTTGGATAATAGATCTCCAATTTGTTCTTGCTCCTCGGATGGGGGAATTGGAATCGGAAGAGAGGCTATATCAGATGTTGATAGTCCTAATTGCCGAGTTCCCTCTGCAAGTACGTAGAGCAGTTGTTGCTTATATCGAACCCAGTAGAAGAGATATTTTTCATCCAAATCTGCCCCGGGTCTGATTGCCTTTAGCTGTCTACTGATACTCACAGGTGAGTCTGCAAAAGTGGACTTTCCACAGCTCATTCCCTTTACCGTTACCAAGGTGTCTCCCTCTTCGCAGAAAGACGAGGGGGAGTCTGTGTACTTTGAAACCTGGATTCCATTCCTGGTGAAATCTGCAGGTCCGGTAATATACGGAGTTAATGATTCGTCGTCAGAAACAAGATCAGATTTCACATGTGTTCCAGAGATGATCTCTGCATACTGGCCTATGGTTGCAAGCGTCCAATTAATGGGGATTTCCCCAATACGAGTAGATCGTGTTTTTCGGTCAGGCTTAGTTCCTCTTGTATAGAGGTCCTGCATTAGCCCGCGTTTCAACTCCTTCGTCTTCTCAACCATCTCGTCGGTCTGCTGGATCTGCTTGTCAACGGTCGAGAGAATGCCGGCGATACGCCGTTGTTCGGAGAGTGGTGGATAGAGAATGTCTAAACTGCGGTACTCACTTGCGTTGATGTTCTCTTGAGCCCCATGGCGAGTAATTCGGTCTACCCAGTTCTCATAGAGTTTCGACTGAACGTATAGAGCAAGGAAATCTGGGTCGACCTTCGACCTATCAACCTCGAACCGTATTAGATAGCCGGCATAAGCAGCGTCTGGTTCGTCCTCCCTGCAGAGGTAGCTTTTTCCGGCAGTTGCACCAGTACGAGCGAATAGCAAGTCACCCTCTGATAAGTAGTAATCCTCCGCATCCTCACGAGAGATCGATTTTCTATCATCGTCTTTTAAAAATCCATCATCCCCAATGTCCGTAATCCGGATATACCGGGGCTTCTCAGGGTCGTAGTCGACAGCAGAGATATTTGCACCGTAGTTTCCTGAGTTACTCGTCAACTCATCGAGTTTCCGTACCGTCCATTCTGAAGGGATTTTCACGGACTTGGGCCCTAATTGGACCTGTTTATACCCCTCCTGAATGTCTGACTGTTTGACTGACTCACTCATCGGTACTCCAGCTCCTCCATGTACGCCTGTAGTTCTTCGTCGGTCTGCTGGCGCTCCTCAGCCAGTCGGTCCAGTTCCTCCAGTTTCTCGCTGACGTCGATCGGCTCCTCAGGTTCGGTGGTGTCGACATACCGAGGGACGTTCAGATTCCAGTCATTTTCCTTGATCTCGTCAAGATCGACCAGTCGGCTGTGATGATCCTCCTCTCGCCCGGTGTGGTAGGTCTCGGCAAGGTACTCGACGCCCTCGCTGGTCAGTTCGTTCTGGTTCGAAAGCTCCTCGAAGATCTGGATACCGGACTCTCTGAGAGTCTGGTCCTCAGCGTAGATAAACTGGACTTTCCCTTCACGTTCGGTGGGCTTGTCCTTGTTCATGATGAGGATGCAGCCAGGCGACGACGTATTGTAAAAGAGGTTCTCAGGCAGGGCGATCACCGCCTCGATCAGGTCGTTTTCCAGAATTGGTCGGCGGATCTTCTTTTCCGAACGTGAGCGAAAGAGCACGCCGTTGTCCATGACGATGCCGGCCTTGCCGGTCTCCGATAACGAGGCAAGCATGAGCTGGATCCACGACCAGTCCCCACGATTCTTCGGCGGAAGGCCATACTCAAAGCGGTTGTACGGCTCATTTTCCTGCACCCACTCTTTACTCCATTTCTTCTGGTTCCAAGGCGGGTTCGCAACGACGCGGTCGAAGACTTCCAATTCATCGTGCTCGGTAACGAACTTCGGCTCAGTGATGGTGTCCCCCTTCGCAATTTTGGCGTCTTGCAGCTCGTGGAGTAGGACGTTCATCTGGCCGATTGCCCACGTATTCAGATTCTTCTCCTGACCGTAGAGAGAAATATCGTCCATACTCGTCTCGCCATTGGTGATGTGGTGGGCGGAGTAGATGAGCATCCCACCAGAGCCACAACAAGGGTCATACACACGGTCTCCAGGTTGAGGGTCCACACATCGGACAAGGAGCTGAACAACCTCACGGGGTGTGTAGAACTCGCCTCCCTTCTTCCCAGCGTCGTCGGCAAACTGCCGGATGAGGTACTCATAGGCCCGTCCGAAGATGTCAGGGTCTTCGAGGTCTTCGTTCCGATAACGGTGCTTGTCGAAGTGTGTGACCAGCTCCTCCAACGTAGCGTCTGAGAGGCGGTCCTTGTCGTTGAAGTCAACAGAAGTGAGGACGCGATCTGCAATAGCGTCATTCTCGTCCTCCACGGCTTCAAGGGCCTTGTTCAATGTCGCCCCGATGTCAGCACTCTGAGCAGTGATGTGATCCCAACGAGCGCGTTCCGGTACCCAGAATTCCTCGTGGTAGTCCCGGTCGTCCCGAATCGCTTCACGGAGATCGTCGTCGACTTCGTCATCATCGAACTCAGCGAGTACTTCGTCCGTCTCCTCCTCGAAGCGGTCGTTGATACGCTTCAGAAAGAGCAGACCGAAGATGTAGTTCTTGTAGTCCGCCGCGTCGATACTCCCTCGAAGAATGTCAGCCGCTTCCCACAGATGAGATTCCAGCGTCTCAAGTTCCAACGTTTCGCTGGGTTCCTCGCCAGCGATTCCAGAAAGAGTCTCTTGCTCCGGCTCACTCATGCTGTCCAACACATACTGTAGTCACGGGAAATAACTTACTACAATGGTTGCCTCGATAAGGCCGGGCCGTGCCGCAGTCTGTGATTCTTTGGCAGATCATCTATCGCGACTTGCCCACAGCATCAACTGCTTCGACGCAGGCGGTGTCTCAATAATGTCGTTCCCGTCGCCCCCAGACATGTATAGAATCCCATCGGCTCATGTCTGCCAGTGTTGATCTATTTATGATTCTCATGAAGCTGTTCCAGGCGAATCTCAGCACACTCTCTACGTGATGAAATGCTGGAAGGAGATTCTCCAGAAGACACTGCACTTACGATCCAGGTTTCTGGTGAGCGTATTCGCTAATGCCACAAAACGTGAAGTGAATGTATTATTTCTTGTACTCCGCAGCCCCCTTTGGGAATTGCTCATCTAAGATAGGATTCGGACCGAGAGTACTGCATTAATCCGCTACAGACATCATACATGATCGTCATTTCGTGTGCGAGTTTCTGGGAGAGCATCGATAAGGCGGCGGACAGCCACCGTCGAGTTTTGTAGAATCTAAACTATTTTTGGAATATAGTGGACATCTGGAGTTTGGAGTTCCACCGGGTGTTTTCTCCTGAAGAGATGGTTCTATTCTAAGCAATTCTAAAGCTTGTCAGCAGATTTCACACCGAGAGAGTTGTTTGGGTACTCGTATAGATCAGAAAACAGATGTTGGCCTCCTGAAGGGCCTTAAAATTGCTTCTGTCTCATAGCGGTGTCCCCCGGTATCTGTCGCGGACTGTGAGAGGCTCGTCACAGTCGCAGACAGATTCACTTGTGAGGTATCCTATCGACAGTCTACGATCAAAGCCAGAGAACACCCTCAAATACTCTAACAGAGCTATTTAACCCCTCTGAAGGGGAACGTATCCAAAAATAGCACCTCGATTACTTTCCTCAAAACTGGTCCTCTGTGTATAGCTTCTCTCAATACTCTACTTCCTACTGTTAACTATACTGTTTAACTCTGCCGCGACTTATCGGTGTCTAATATTATTGAGTTTAACATCTACTGTTGTGTTCTTGTTGTAGTATATTATAATATATATAGTAAAAGAGCATCCCGTGAATGGTCCCCTGTTAACTCTCAGTCCTCAGGGATCCCTGAGCTATCAGATAGTACTGGGACTTGGGGTAGATAGTATTCCAGGAATGTGCCCTCTATGTCCAGATTATAGTTCATACGTTAAATTCATCCAACATGGTAGAGGATACTCTACCGTCATTCTAAGTAGCTCTTTGGGCAAAAATGAGCCGTATCATTACCTTCTGAAACCGAGGGCCATGCAAAGGGGACGGATGAACCTCTTCGACCCGAAGAAACTGACTCTCCCTGTCGCTATCTTACGACGGGGGAGGGGGTTATTACACCGGAGCCGGTTTTAAACGGGCTGATTAGTAACCCGGTGTAGGTGACTGAGTCATTTTAGCCTGAATTCAGGGGATTCATTCATCCATATTGAGACCAAAAAACCATAGCAGTAGAGAGGTGTCACTACTATACCCATCATAATATCGATAGTTTAAAGAGGCTGGGTGCTCTATAGTGTAGTAGATAGAGTTCTCGGAGTAGGTCTAACTTCTCTCCGAGACGCTCGGGAACTATTGCATAGCGGTTTGCTTCGTGATCTTCAGACGCCATACAGATCTACGTAGCATCGCATATTCTCGGCCTGTCTTCCAAAATTACCAGTGCTAACAACACAACTCTCCAACGATACCGTACAGGACATTAACTGGCAAGCTGTTTTTAATCACGCTTGTGACCATTCGATAGTCTTCGAAGCTGGAGATTCACTACCGCATGGAAAGGTAGTGAGTTCAGCACAAGCAGTCGCAAATGTCGGAGACAATGGTGCTGCTGGACTCGCTATACAGCAGGCAACCGCCAACCACCAACTGAAAGAGACAGAGGCAGGGTATGACATTGTTCGTGACGGCCCTGGTACAGGCGAGCTCCGCCAAACTCTGGCCTCACATCTTGAAAATGCGTTAGACCAGGAGGAGAATGTGGTGATTCAGTCACCCACCTCATCTGGAAAGACGTACACACCCAGTACGACCCGTTGGCGAGATCATTCGGACGTGACCGGCGGACAGCCTGTAGTGCTATTCTCGGCGACGAAGGATGCACGTGATGACGCGTTGGCAGCAAGCCGAGATTCTCACGTTTCTGCCGAGATCCTGTACGGGCGCACCGATTCATGTCCTCTTGCCAGAGGTGACTACGACTCTGACAACGATCAAGGGAATGCCTCGATAAGCGCGCCAGATGGTGGCGAGCCCTCGGTGTGGTTCAAAACGATGTGTGAAGACAAAGGGATGCCAGTTTCAGTGGCCCACGGTGACTTCAATCATCAACACAGTGGAGATCTTCCATGCTGTGATGACGGCAAATGCCAGTCGGCGATGCAGTGGTCGGATATTCCGTATGATGATCAAGGGGACTTCAACTACGATATTCTCCATGCAACTCATCCGTTCGCTCGTGTTCCACAGCTCATCGAGGATTGCAACATTCTCATCGATGAGCTCCCTGACTTCACGCTCAACATGACGACTAAGAGGTTGAGGGATACGGTCAGTAGTTATTTGGAAACCATTGATGCTCCTCTGACGACGTGGGAGGACCTTCTTGCAAGAGTCACAGGTCCGGTAAATGCAGATCTCAGCCAGTTACTGGATACACTGGAGACTCCTGAGATCGACTGGTTCCGCAATAATAGTGATGCCCACGTTCTCACCCCTGGGATTGTCGAAGCAATCATTACCGCTGAACAGCGAGGTCATGGCCGCTGGGTGGGTGACGTACGTTACAGCTATCCATCTCTCATACCCAATCAGGACGAGTCAGATCAGGAGGTGATTCTCCGTATCGTGCTTGATGACTCGAACGATCTCATGGAACTCCAAGTGGTGCCTGATTTCAGTAAAGCACGGAGCGTTATTGGCCTTGATGCTCACCCAACGCTTCCGAAATGGCGGGCAAACACGGTCATGTCTATTGAAGCAAATCAGATAGCCGATGACGATGAGCTTCAGAAGTGGCGGCAGAACGGACGAAATCTCAACATTATACAGGTTGAGAGAAACACAAATCCGTGGACTAACCAGTATTTCAATGAGGAGAAGGTCGGTGTTCTTTGTGGCGATCTCCGACGAGAACATGGCGCACAGTTCAACACAGGTATCACCTCAAATGCTTACGAAGAAGATCTACAACACTGTCTGATAGAAGCAGGCATTGAGAGCCCAGAGACAATTCACTTCGGCAATGAGAAGTCACGAAACTCCTTCGATTCGGAACAGATCGGCCTTGTTGCGGGGTGCATTAGCCTGAGTAGCGAGAAAATCAAAGACTGGCTGGCTGTTCTTGACAAAGATGCAACGCCGGAGCGGGAACTCACCGACGATCACTGTCGCGGGCAAAAATGGAAGGGGCCTGATGCGGATACTGCCGAGGATCTACTTGCGGAAGTACGGGAAAATGGAGTCCTCCAAGCCTGTGGCCGTTATGCCAGGTCACCACAAGATCCAGACGATGGTGCAACCGTCTATGTCCTCACCGATGTCCTGCCAGACGAATACGTTGACGAGGTGATCGAAAAGATCGATGTATTTGGTGGAAAAGAACAACAAGTTCTCAACTGTATCGTAGGATCTACTGGGAAGACAGCGACTGAAATCGCTGAGCAAACGGAAGCAGGGAAACGTCACGTCTGGAAAACGCTCAACAAAGTCAAAAATCGACCATGGATAATGATTGATGAAAATGCAGGCTCCTATAATAGCGATGTGTATCAGGCCGACTGGGTTCCATCAGGCGTTGTAGAAAGGTAGAAATTCAATCATGTGAACTGGCACGTACTATAGACCATATACCCGCGAGTTCACTGGATGAGGACTGATACCGATAAGGCGCAGAGAGTAACAACAGAATTTTAGATGAGGTCTTGGCCGCAAACTTGAGTACAGGAGCAGAACCCCGCGCCCTTATCGCTGTCTCATATTTGACTCTTAGTGGGAGAAGCTACAATTGAGGTAAGATCTATCTCACCAAGAGATACGGTTGAAAGTTCTGCAAACCTTTCTTCTTTGGAACACCTATTTCCAATCTCGCCACCCCTCGAAGAATTGCTTGTTCTCTCGCCAGAGTTGCGGTTTAAGTAACTGGTTTGAATCAATCGCTGGATGATCTCGATCAAGACCTGAGTGTTCTGCTACCCAGTCTCGATACTTAGATACGCTCTGGGGTTTCTCGGCGGGGTGAGTTTCCATATGGGCGGTATTGAGATAGTTCTTTGATTCGCCACACCATGCATGGGAGTGTTCCTTTATTCGGCTCTTTTTTCTCTGTCATGGTAGTCATCCGCATCCCCTTCTATAATAATTCTATGTCCTACATGAATCACTTTAGCCATGATATTTTCAATACTTACGTAGCTGAAACCCTGAGCAGTAGATCTGCGAATTGAACGATTTCTGAACAGTCGTCCTCCTTATCCGCACAGAGGCTTTTCTTAGAAAGGCGGGCCACGAATCACGGTCCCAACCACGATTCTGGGGCCCGCGCTTCTACAGACAATGATGTATCCCACTTTCATCCCCCGGCGCTTTCAGAGGGCCTGAACACTGCCAGATCATATTCGCTGCTCCGCCTGTGGTACGCTCGTGTTTGGCTTCACATCCCTACTAAGGCCCGTACTCCGAGACGACTGTCCCGATTGTGGTGGAAAGGAGTTCGGACTCGTTACGTAGGCGTCCTATATCTCTTCAGATGTGAGCACCAATCTCACTGTTCTTCGGTTGGTAACCATCATTCTCCGGGAAATGAGCGAGAATGGGGCGGAGTTCGGCGAACCCATCCTGGACTACAATGTCACCGCTCCGCGTATCATACTC
>SDGW01001278.1_pt1 | contig 10470 bp, 12 predicted proteins | sample 2873831 | NCBI WGS metagenome assembly SDGW01 (sample SAMN08132700, study PRJNA421101) | hypersaline lake metagenome | isolation source: celular fraction 0.22 microns magnesium sulfate-rich crust from ephemeral... | place: Spain: Penahueca Lagoon, Toledo | collected 2011-07
TGCACGTCCTCGAACGGGAGGTGGTGCGATGACTGCCGACCCGCCGCTGCCGCCGACGTTGTGGGTGAGGCCGATCTCCGCGTCCGCGACCTGCCGGTCGCCGGCCTGGCCGCGGAGCTGTTTGTACGCCTCCGCGATCTGGCCCGCGCCGGTCGCGCCGATCGGGTGGCCCTTCGACTTCAGGCCGCCAGAGGCGTTGACCGGGAGCTCGCCGCCGAGTTCGGTCGCGCCGGAGTCGACGAGTTCGTGGGCCTCGCCGCGGCCACAGAACCCCAGGTCCTCGTACGCCAGCAGCTCCGCGATCGCGAAGCAGTCGTGGACCTCCGCGAAGTCAACGTCGGCCGGTTCGATCCCGGCCCGCTCGTACGCCGTGGCGGCGGCCTCCGTCGAGGAGTCGATTCCCGTGTAGGTGTCCCGCTGGAACAGCCCCACACGCTCGCTGGCGGCGCCGACACCGGCGACGCGGACCGGGTCGTCGGTGTACTCGTCGACGGCGTCCTCGCTCGCGACAAGCACCGCCGCGGCGCCGTCGGAGGTCGGACAGCAGTGGTACAGGTTCAGCGGGTCGGCGACGGCCGGCGCGCTCGTGGCGTCCTCGAGCGAGCACTCGAAGCCGAGGTGCGCGTGGGGGTTCTTCGCGCCGTTCCCGTGGTTCTTGACAGCGATCTGTGAGAGATGTTCCGGCGTCGCGTCGTACCGGTCGAAGTAGGCGCTGGCCATCTGGGCGTACACGCCGGCGAAGGTGGTGCCGGTCAGGCGCTCCCACTCGGTCTCGCCGGAGACGCCGAGCCAGTACTTCGCCGTGTCGCCGCTGAGGTCGGTCATCACCTCGACGCCGCCGGCGAGGGCCACGTCGGCCATCCCGCTTCTGACCGCCTGGACCGCCTGCCTGACGGCGTACCCCGAGGCCGCACACGCGTTCTCGACCCGCGTGCTCGGGATCCCGTCGAGGCCGGCGTGTTCCGTCACCGCGGGCCCGGAGAGCCCGATCTGTCGCCCGCCGACGCCGAGCGAGCCGACGACCGCCTCGTCGACGGCGTCGGCGTCGATGCCGGCGGGCACGCTGTCGAGGGCGTGATCGACGGCCTCGGTGAACAGCGATCGGTAGCTTTCCCCGGGCATCGCGCCGAACTCCGTCTGCCCCGCGCCGATGATGTAGGCGTCCCGCATGGGGATGCGTTCCGCCGGTTCGGCGAAAAGGCTTCCCGTGCCGGGCGGCGTGAAAACCCCCGACGGGTTGCCGAACCCTCATGGTTTTTACTTCCGTCGGACCTGGAACCGGTGTCGAATGGCACACAAGCCCATAGAGTCAGCCGATCGATCGGAGATCCGGGAGCTCCAGGCCGAGCGGCTCCGTGAAACCGTCGAACGAGCCTACGAGAACGTGCCGTTCTACCGCGAGAAGCTCGACGCGGCCGAGATCGAGCCGGGGGATATCGACAGCGTCGACGACGTGCGGAAGCTCCCCACGACGACGAAGGAGGACTTCCGGGAGGAGTACCCCGACGGGCTGTTCGCGGTCGACGACGACGAACTGACGCGGATCCACGCCTCCTCGGGGACGACGGGCAAGCCCAAGATCGTCGGCTACACCGACGACGACGTCGACGTGTGGAGCGAGGTCGTCGCCCGCTCGCTCGCGGCGGCCGGCACCGAGGCCGGCGACACCGTCCAGAACGCCTACGGCTACGGCCTGTTCACGGGCGGGCTCGGCCTCCACTACGGCGTCGAGGAGCTCGGCGCGACGGTCATCCCGATCGGCGGCGGCCAGACCCAGCGACAGATCGAGCTGATGGTCGACCTGGAGAGCGACGTGTTCACCTGCACGCCCTCCTACGCGCTGTATCTCGCCGAGACCGCCGAGGAGATGGGCCACGACCCCCGCGAGCTCCCCATCTCGACGGTCATCTTCGGCGCCGAGCCGTGCACGGACCCGATGCGCGAGGAGATCGAGGAGCGCCTCGACGTGACCGGGATCGACATCTACGGGCTCTCGGAGATCATCGGCCCCGGCGTCTCCAACGAGTGTCACGAGGCCCAGGACGGCCTGCACATCTGGGAGGACCACTTCCTCCCCGAGGTGGTCGACCCCCGGACGGGCGAGCCGGTCGAGGAGGGGGAGGAGGGCGAACTCGTGCTCACGACGCTCTCGAAGGAGGCGCTGCCCGTGCTGCGCTACCGGACGGGTGACCTGACGACGCTCGACTACGAGAAGTGCGAGTGCGGGCGGACGATGGTGCGGATGGACAACGTCACCGGGCGCGCCGACGACCTGCTGATCGTCCGCGGGGTGAACCTCTACCCCAGCGAGATCGAGCACGCGGTGCTGGACGTCGACGGCGTCGCCCCGCACTACCGCATCGACCTCGACCGCGAGGAGAACCTCGACGTGCTGGAGCTCACCGTCGAGCGCGCCGAGGACACCGACAGGGGCCACGCGGAGCTGCGCGAGGAGATCCTCGAGCGGCTGGAGAACGTCCTCAGCTTCACCCCGGACGAACTGACGCTCGTCGAGGCCGGCGGCATCGCCCGCAGCGAGGTCGGGAAGGTCCAGCGCGTGTACGACCACCGATAGGCGTCGACGCCGCCGACCGCGCGTCTCGCCTACTCGGGGCGGTACACTCGCCCGCGGAACGTCGCGACGCGGTCCCCGTTCTCGTCGACGACCTCGACCTCGTACTCGGCGGTGCTGCCCGCGAGGTGGGTCTCCTCGGCCGTCGCGGTCAGCGTCTCGCCGACGCCGACTGTGTCGAGGTAGGAGATGTTGGTCTCCAGCGCGAGCGCCGTCTCGCCCCGCGAGTTCGACGCCGCGGCGAAGGCGGCGTCGGCCAGCGAGTAGATCGCGCCGCCGTGGGGCGTGCCGTGGAAGTTCAGCAGCTCCTCGGTGACGGTGAGTGCAGCCACAGCCCGGCCCGCAGAGAGGTCGACGACCTCGATGCCGAGTGTCGCACAGAACGGGTCCGACGCCACTTGCTCGCGTGTCTCCTCGGGAACCTCGGTCATGCCAACTAGTTCCGCGAGTGAGGCCAAAGGACTGCTGGTCGTGGGGGGCGTCGACGCCCACGGTGGCAACCCCGACTGGTGCGCCGCTGTCCGGGAGCTATATACGGGAACTGGGCGAACCCGGGGGTATGGCTTACAGCTACGAACCGCACTACTTCGAGGACTTCGAGGTCGGGGAGGAGTTCATCAGCGTCGGGCGCACCGTCACCGAGTCGGACTTCGTGATGCACTCCGCGCTCAGCGGCGACTGGACGGAGCTCCACACCAACAAGGAGTACGCCGAGGAGCAGGAGTTCGGCGAGCGCATCGCCCACGGCCCGATGACGTTCGTGCAGGCCACCGGGTTCGTCTACCGGACGGGGATCGTCGAGCGCACCGCCGTCGCCTTCCTCGGGATGAACTACATGGACCTCCCGAACCCCGTCACGATCGGCGACACGCTCCAGCTGGAGATGGAGGTGTCGGAGAAGAAGGAGCTCAGCCGCGAGGACGCCGGGCTGGTCGTGCTCGACTGCGTGATGGAGAACCAGGACGACACCGTGGTTCTGGAGGGCGACATGAAGTTCCTCATCAAGCGGAAGGCCGCCGACGAGGACGCGGAGTAGGTCGCGAGCCGCTACTCGGGGCCGGACCGACTACTCGAACTTCTTGAACTGCTGCAGACAGTCGTTACAGTAGTGGATCGACTGACAGCGCGACGGCCCGCGGGGGTGCTCGCGCTCGGTGTTCTCCGAGCCGCAGTAGGGGCACTCCGCGCCCGTGGTCTCGCCGCTGGTCGTGACGCTGGGGTCCTGCTCGCCCGAGCCGGGGGTCGGTCCGGCGGCGTCGTCGCTCATCGCTCCACGCTGATGCCGAACTCCCGGAGCGCTTCCTTCCCCTGTTCGGTGACGAGGTCGAGCGACCAGTCCGGCGCCCAGACGAGGCGCACTTCGGCGTCGTCGACGCCGTCGACGCTCTCGGCGGCTCCCTCGACCTCCTCGAGGATGATCTCCCGGGCCGGACAGCCGCTGTAGGTCAGCGTCATGTCGATGGTGGCTTCGCCGTCGTCGAGTTCGAGCCCGTAGATCAGCCCGAGGTCGACGACGCTGACGGGCATCTCCGGGTCCTCGACCTCGTACAGCGCGGCCCAGACCTCGCGTTCGAGCCCCTCGGCGCCCTCGCCGGTCGCGGGCACCTCCTCGGTCGTCCGCTCCTTCGTGTCGTACTCGGTGTAGCCACACGGCGTGGCCTCCGGGTCCGCTCGGGGGCGGTCGAACTCCTCGGGGCCGTCGGGCTCGCTACTCATCGTCCATCAGTTTGGTCGCTTCGTGGCGACCGAGGTTGCGGTACGAGGAGACCATCTCCTCGTGCAGGTCGTGCCAGTGCTGGGTGTGTTCGTTGTCCCGCCCCGTCGGCGACGCCGGCTCGGCGTCGGTCGGTACCTCGAAGCCGAGCTCCGTGAGGAACTCCGTCGTTCGGTCTGCCCACTCCGCGCGCATCTCCTCGAGCGTGGCGTCGCGGATCCCGAGGTCGACGATATCCTCTTCGATATCTCCGACTGGCTCGAACAGCGTCAGCGCGTACGGGTAGAGCCGGTCGAGCGCGGCCTGCACGCGCCGGCTGGCCTCCTCGTCGTCGGCCATGCGGCGGAGCCAGTTCTCGGCGTGCTCGACGTGGTAGTCCTCCTCGCCCTGGATGCGGCTCGTTCGCTCGCGGATCTCCCGGTACGTCGACTCCTCCAGCGCCGCGAGCCGGATCTCCTCGGCCACGTCGTAGAGGTAGCCCCGGAGGATCGCGTCGCCCCAGTCGCCCTCCGAGAACGGGAGTTCGACGAGGGTGCTGTGCTGGAAGTCGTCCGGTTCGCTCTCCCAGAGCAGCGACTCCTCGGAGTAGCCGAACTGCTGGATCGCGTCGTACCAGAGCCGCGCGTGACCGAGCTCGTCCTGGGCGTTGTTCGCGACCGCGAGGTCGGACTCGAGCGTCGGCGCCCGCACCTGCCAGAACGTGTAGCGCTCGGCCTGGATGTACTCGTCGTCGGCGAGCCGGAACAGCTGGGCCTCGACGGCGTCGCGCTCCCGCTCGGTCAGTTCGTCGGGGGCGCCGAGGTCGGCGTCGGTCGCCGCCATCAGCTCTCACCCCGCCGGCGCTCGGCCTCGATCTGTTCGCTCTCGGAGGCCGCCACCTCCTCGGCCGCCGGGTCGACGTTGTACGTCTGGGCGAACCGGTACGCCTTGTTCGTCGTGCCGCCGAACGTGACGTCCGCCTCCGTGATCTCGCCGACGTAGCGCGACTGGACCACCCAGATGCTGTTGGGATCGTCGTCGCCGAACGCCTCCTCGGCGGCCGCCTTCGCGGCGTCGACGCCGTCGGCGGTCACCTCGCCGCAGTGCTCGTGGTAGCCGCCCGCTTTCGCCTGTCTGAACACCTCCCAGTCGGTCTCGCCGTCGACGGGGCCGGCGTCCTCGTCGCCGTACACGCCGCTGACCTTCTCCTGGGGCGCGACCCACAGCGAGCGCGTCGGCTTCCGACGCCCGTGCTGGATCACGGAGAACTGCTTGGCCATCTCCCGGTCCGGCGCGTGGACGTTGCCGCAGTGCTCGTGGGCGCCGTCGGGCGTCGACTGGCGGAACACTTCCCAGATCATGGTCAGTCGGCCGCCTGCGGCGTCGGGCCGTCGCCGGTGGTCGCCTGCCCGTCGAGCATGTCGCGCACCCACTGGACGGCCTCCTGGGCCCGGGCGCGACTGTCGATCTGTTGCTTGCTCCCCTCGTACTCGTTCTTGGAGACGGTGAAGAACTCTTCCCAGTCGAGGTCGTCCTCGACGACCTCGTAGGTGCCGTCGCCGTTGTCCCGGATGCGCGGCTCGTCGGGGATCTCCAGCCCGTACTTCTCCGCCTTGGGCATGTACGTGTTGAGGAACGCGTTGCGGAGCTCGTCGTTGGATTTCGTCTTCAGCCCCACCTGCTCGGCGAAGTCGTGGTGGGTGCTCTGGTCGTCGGTCGGCCCGAAGAACTGCAGGATGCGCGGCCACCACTCCTCGAACGCCTCCTGGGTCATCTCCTGTTCCTTCTTCGAGCCGCTCATCAGCTCCCGGAGGATCGACTCGCCGTGTTTGACGTGCATCCCCTCCTCGAAGCAGATCTTGTCCATCGCGTGGGCGTACGGCTCCCAGCTCGAGGACTTCAGCGTCGCCTGCCGGCGCATCGCCGCGCCGTCGACGAAGAAGGCAATCATCGGCGTCTCGACGTAGCGCTCCATCGGGTAGTGGAAGCAGTTGAGGAACTTCCCGTCGCCGTTGGCGAGGTCCTCGAGCATCTCGTCGCGGGTCTTGATCCCGAGCGACTCCGCGGCCCGGTAGAGCATCTGCCCGTGGCCGATCTCGTCCTGGGTTTTGGCGCTGAACGCCATCTTCCGCTCGAGGCTCGGCGCCTTGCGGATGAACGGACGCTCCAGGTACGCGCCCATGATCTCGCTGTTCGCGTGGAACTCGAGCATCCGCGTCGCGGCCTCGCGGTACTCGCGGGGCAGGTCGTCCCGCGGGCTGAACTCACGGGGCCCTGCCTGTCGTTTGACCTCCTCGATGTTCATGGTCGATCCTTGCCGACGGCGGACCTTACCGGTTCGGCAGTCCATAGACGGGTTTTAAATACACGTAGCGCCTTCGTTCGCCGATGATCGACGAGTGCCTGATGGCGGAGTTCCGCATCAGGGGCGACGACTCCCCCCTCGCGGAGGCGAGCCGGGCCGCCGACGCGACCGTCGACGTGGCGCCGCCGCTGCTGCGCGACGACGGGAACGTGCTGCTGCGGTTCAGCTCGCCGCCGAACGAGGCGTTCACCGACGCCCTCGACGCCGACGACCGGATCCGGTATCTCTACCGCGCCGTCGCCGACGACCGCCACAGCTACCGGTGTCTCTCGCTCCAGCGAAGCGTCGTCCACGAACTCGTCAGCGCCGGCTTCGTCGTCGAGTCGCTGCGCTACCAGCGCGGCGACGCTCTGCTCACCGGCGCCGTCGTCGGCCAGGAGATCCTGCAGGCCGTGATGGAGACCGCCGGCGACACCGTCGGCGTCGAACTCGAACGCGTGTACGCGCTCGGCCCCGGGGAGGACTCGACGGTCGCCGAGCGCTGGGACCTCACGCCCGCCCAGAGCGAGGCGCTCCGCACCGCCGCCGAGATGGGCTACTTCACCGTCCCCCGCGGCGTCACCGCGGGCGAGGTCGCCGACGAGATCGGGATCAGCAAGTCGGCCTTCCTCGAGCGGCTCCGCCGGGGGCAGGGCGCGCTGTTCGCCCAGCTGTTCGGCGTCGACGGGAACTAAGGGCTCGCCCCCCGCGAGTACGGGCATGCGAGTCACCGACGACGCCGTCTACCGGATCACGTTCGACCGCCCCGACGTTCGCAACGCGATGACCACCGAGGTCGCCGCCGAGCTCGCCGACCATCTGACGGAGCTCGACCCCGAGCGCCACGACGCCGCCGTCATCACCGGCGACGGGCAGTCCTTCTGCGCCGGCGGCGACATCGACTCGATGGCCCGACGCGACTGGACGACCGCGGAGGCGTACGAGCGCGTCCGTGAGACGTTCGGCCGCGCCGCCGAGAACGCCCTCTCGGCGCCGGTCCCCATCGTCGCGAAGGTGAACGGCGACGCCGTCGGCGCCGGGCTGTCGCTGGTCGCGCTCTCGGACTTCGCCTACGCCGCCGAGTCGGCCCGCTTCGGCGCCTCCTTCATCAACGTCGGCCTCGTCCCCGACATGGGCGCGACCGCGATCCTCCCGCGACTGATCGGCCTCCGGAAGACGAAGGAGCTCGCGTTCACCGGGAAGCTCGTCGACGCCGACGCGGCGGCGGCGATGGAGCTGGTCAACGAAACCGTGCCGGACGACGAACTCGACGCCCGCGTCGACGACCTGCTCGAGACGCTCCGGAACAAACCGACGGCGAACATCGGGCTCGCGAAGGAGGCGATCCACGACAGCCTCGGCCAGCCGTGGCGCGAGGGGCTCAGACGCGAGGCCGGACTCCAGTCGATGGCGTACGACACGCCCGCCCACGAGGAGGGCGTCGACGCCTTCCTCGAGGGGCGTAAACCGGATTTCGATTGATAGAACTCGGCGAGTCGACCGTGGGCCTCGTACTGGCGCCGAACGCCGCCGACGCCGCGAGGGCAGGAACTTTGGGCCCCGGGCGCCTCCTACGAGTGAATGACGACTGACACGCCCTCCGCCTCGGAGGCGGGCGAGCGCTGTGCGGCGGTGCTCGACGCCATCGAGGGCGCCGTGATCGTGCGACGGGAGTTCCTCGAAACCGTGCTGGTGGGCGTTCTCGCCCGGGGGCACGTGCTGCTCGAGGACGTTCCCGGGACGGGGAAGACGCTGACCGCCCAGAGCGTCTCGAAGGCGCTGGGACTCTCCTTCTCCAGGATCCAGTTCACGCCGGACCTCCTGCCGGCGGACATCACCGGGACGAACGTGTTCCACGAGAACGAGGGCGACTTCGAGTTCCAGCCCGGCCCCGTGTTCGCCAACGTCGTGCTGGCCGACGAGATCAACCGCGCGCCCCCGAAAACCCAGGCCGCGCTGCTCGAGGCCATGGCCGAGGGCCAGGTCACCGTCGAGGGCGAGACCCGGGAGCTCCCGGAGCCGTTCGTCGTGATCGCGACCCAGAACCCCGTCGAGAGCGAGGGGACGTTCCCGCTGCCGGAGGCGCAGGTCGACCGCTTCGCGGTGAAGGACTCGATGGGCTACCCCGAGCGCGACGGCGAGATCGAGCTCCTCCGTCGCCGCGCGGGCCGCACCGAGCAGGTTCCCTCCGTCGACCGCGTGCTCGACGACGGGATGGTCGAGACGCTCCAGAGGGTGCCCGAGACGGTCCACGCCGACCCGGACCTGCTCGAGTACATCGCCGACGTGGCCCGCGGGACTCGGGAGGACCGCCGGGTCGAAGTCGGCGTCTCACCGCGTGGCACCCAGCGCCTGTTCGAGATCAGCCGCGCCCACGCGACGCTGAACGCTCGAGAGTTCGTGACGCCCGACGACGTGAAAGCCGTCGCCGGCCCCGCGCTGGCACACCGACTCGTACTCACGCCCGAGGCCCAGGTCGACGGCGTCGAGAAGGCGAGCGTGATCGACGACGTGCTCGACTCCGTCGAGGTGCCGACCGTCGAGGTCGCGCCCGAGGCCTGATCGCCCGTACGCTGCCGACGCTCCGCCCGATTCTCAGCGCGCGGGCTCCCGGAGCCCGCGCTCGAAGAACGCCGCGTCGACGCCGCCGTCGCCGACCGCCAGCGCGACGGCGAGCTTGATCCGGGCTTTCCACGCCGGAAGATCGCCCGCCCACAGCACCCCCAGGTCGTCGAGGGTCGTCCCGCCGCCGTCGCCGCCGTACAGCGGCGCCGTCGCGCCACCGTGGCAGCGCGATGCGATCGCGACCGGCACGCCGGCCTCGCTGACTTCTCCGATCGCCTCACAGAGCGCACCAGTCGTGTTGCCGAGCCCCGTCCCGGCGACGACGACGCCGTCGGCGGCCGGGCCGTCCTCGAGGTCGACGACTCGGCGGAGCGCGTCGCCGGAAGCGCCCAGTCCGGAGGTGAGCACCGGGATCTCCGCGTCGACCGCGTCGACCGCCGGCGCCGCCGCCGAGTAGCTCCGCGCGTCCCGGAACAGCCGAAGCCCCTCGGGCGTGAACTCGGCCACCGGGCCCCGCTCGGGCGAACGGAACGTCGAGAGCGCGCTGGTGTGGCTCTTCACCACGTCGCGTGCGGCGTGGACCTCGTCGTCGAACACGAGGTACGTCCCCGAACCGACGCGGTCGTGGGCGACCGTCCGGACCGCCGCGAGCAGGTTGGGCGGGCCGTCGGTTCCGACCTGATCGAACGGGCGCTGGGCGCCGGTGAACGCGACCGGCACGTCGAGATCGGTCGTCAGATCCAGCAGGTACGCCGACTCGGCCATCGTGTCGGTGCCGTGGGTGACGACGATCCCGTCCGTCGCGTCGGCGGCGCGCTCGGCCGCGTCCCGGAGCGCCGCCGCGCGCTCCCAGGTCACGTCGAACCCCGAGACGCTCGCGACCCGCTCGACCGTGAACGAGGCCAACTCGTCGAGCCCCGGGACGGCGTCGACGAGCTCCTCGCCCGCCTTCGTCGGCGTCTTCCCGTCGTCGCCACCGGTGCTGGCGATCGTGCCGCCCGTGCTCAGTACCGTGATCTCCATGCCCCAGCCCCACACCGACGAGCGATACACCGCATGATGGCGGCGAGTGTTGCCGAGAGTCTCGCGGCGGGGCCGGGTCGTCCCACGGATTCTTACCGGTCGGGGACCACGTCGCGGTATCTCCCCCGCATGACCGACACCAGCGCGCCGGGCGCCGTTCGGGCGGTCGTCGGCGACCCCGACGAACTGCTCGATCGGGCGGACCGGGCCCCCGAACCGACCGAGTTCGTCGTCACGCCGGAACGGCTCCACCGCCGGAACCTGAAGCGACGG
>SDGW01001279.1_pt1 | contig 10468 bp, 11 predicted proteins | sample 2873831 | NCBI WGS metagenome assembly SDGW01 (sample SAMN08132700, study PRJNA421101) | hypersaline lake metagenome | isolation source: celular fraction 0.22 microns magnesium sulfate-rich crust from ephemeral... | place: Spain: Penahueca Lagoon, Toledo | collected 2011-07
GGGGGGGGCGGGCCGCGGGGGGGGGGCGGGCGGCCGCGGGGGGGGCGCCCCCCGGCGGGGGGGGGGAGGGGGAGGCCGGGCGCGGCCCCGGCCGGCGGCCCGGGGGCCGGGGCGCCGCCCACCTCGCGGGGGGGGGGGGGGTTGCTCAGACCCCGCCAGTCGAACCAGTTCCCGTCGCGGGACCGCCCCCACACGTCCTCGTACAGGTCGAGGAACCTGGTGCGGTCCCCGTCGAACGATCTGACCGTGACGGCGGTCGCTGCCGTCGTCTGTTGCTGGGACTTGGCCACGATGTGAAACCTCGGTTACCGGATCCGTTCCGGTGTCTGCCCCTTTTGCAAACGCCCGTTTCCCGCGATAGGGCACTAATACGGAGACCGACAGGCAGGGAAACGAAGCAAAGTCGTCGCGTTCCGGTAACCACTCGACACCGGTCGCGGCGGGGATCCGGCGACCGCCGCTCGCGTCGGACGTCTCTCGTGACGGTCCCGCGAGTTTCAAGGCACTCGCTCCGGTACGGCGGACTGTGACCGACGACGGACCGAGTAGCGACCGTTGCCGAGGACGGCGGCCGCCCGGGACCGATGAGGCGGGGCGCCCGCCGGACCTGCGAGGGTGAACGCGTGACGTCCATCGACTTCCGGACCACGCTGAGCATCCTCGGGGCGGTGCTGCGCTGGTACGCCGTCCCGTTCCTGGCGCCCGTCGCGGTCGCGCTGCTGTACGGCGAGTCCCCGGTCCCGTACGCCGCGACGATGCTCGGGACGCTCGCGCTCGGCGTCGGCCTGGAGCGACTCGAGCGGAACGACCTCCGGGAGCGGGAGGCGTTCCTCGTGGTCTCGCTGTCGTGGCTGAGCGTCGGCCTGATCGGGGCGGTCCCGCTGTTCGTCGAGGGGACCGGCGTGTTCGCCTCGCCGGTCAACGCCGCCTTCGAGGGCATGAGCGGGATCACGACGACGGGCGCGACGGTGATCCGGGACTTCGGCGTCCACTCCCGGGCGCTGCTGCTGTGGCGGCAGGTCCTCCAGTGGCTCGGCGGCCTGGGGATCCTGCTGCTGGCGACGGCGGTCCTCTCGCGGCTGTCGGTCGCCGGGGCGCAGCTGATGGAGTCGGAGGCCCGCACCGAGGGGACGCGACTGACGCCGAAGATCGAGGACACGGCGCAGATCATCGTCGGCATCTACGTCGGGCTGACCGCGCTGGCCGTGCTCGTGCTGTTCGCCCTCGGGATCACCGGGCTGGCGCCGGAGATGACGGCGTACAACGCCGTGGCGCATGCGCTGACGTCCGTGGCGACCGCGGGCTTCTCGCCGGAGCCCGAGAGCGTCGGCGCCTTCGCACCCGTCGTCCACTGGGTGATCGTCGTCTTCATGGCGCTCGGTGCGACCAGCTTCGTCCTCCTGTACGCGCTGGTGCGGGGGGACTTCGCCCGCCTGCGCGACAGCGAGGAGTTCCGCTTCTACGTCGGCGTCCTCGGGGTCACGAGCGCGCTGGTGTTCGGCCTGCTCCTCACGGACCCCGACTACGCGGGCGGCCCGTGGACGGCGGTCCGCCGGAGCGTCTTCCAGGTCACCTCGGTCGTGACGACCACGTGCTTCGCGACCGTCGACTTCAACACCTGGTCCCCGGCGGCCAAGCAGGTGCTGTTCATGTGCATGTTCGTCGGCGGGATGGTCGGATCGACGACCTGCTCGATCAAGGCCCTGCGGTGGCTGATCGTCCTGAAGGCCTTCGGCCGGGACCTGTCGGTGGCCTCCCACCGCGGCACCGTGCGGGTCGTCCGCCTGAGCGGCGAGGCGGTCGACGAGGAGACGATCCGCGACGTCTACGCCTACACCCTCGTCGCGCTGATCCTCTTCCTGTTCGCGACGGTGCTGATCGTGGCCGACGGCGCGCGGACCGGCCGGCCCGTCACGGAGTTCGAGGCGATCACGGCGGCCGCGTCGACCTTCTTCAACATCGGCCCCGCCTTCGGACGAGCCGGCCCCTTCGGCACCTACGCGGGGTTCTCGCGGTCGAGCAAGGTGCTGATGACGCTGCTGATGTGGATCGGGCGCATCGAGATCATCCCGGTGCTCGTATTGCTCACGCCGAACTTCTGGCGGTGAGTCGGGACGCAGCCGGGGCGGACCGCGTCCACACGGACGGTTTCAAGGTCAGCGCCGGCCAAGGGGGAGCCGTGACCGGGTCGGATCGACACGACCGGATCGAGCGGACCGCCACGCCGGGGCCGCTGAACTCGATGCGCCACTGGCCCGAGGCGAAGCGGCCGCTCCGGATCGTGGTCAACTTCGTCGTCGTCTGGCTCGCCCGCTACTCGCCAAGCCTCAGGGCGAAGAACTGGCTGCTCCGGCGGGTGGGCGCGACCGTCGGCGAGGGCGTCTCGCTGGGGCTGACCGCGACGCCGGACGTGTTCTGGCCGGAACTGATCACCATCGAGGACCACGCCATCGTCGGCTACGACGCGACGATCCTCTGCCACGAGTTCCTCCAGGACGAGTACCGCACGGGCGAGGTGGTGATCGGCGAGCGGGCGATGATCGGTGCGGGGGCCGTCCTGCTCCCGGGCGTTGAGGTGGGCGCGGGCGCACAGGTGGGGGCCAACGCGGTGGTCACGCGAGACGTGCCGCCCGGGGAGACCGTGGCCGGCATCCCGGCGGAGCCGGTCGACGAGGACTGAGCGCCGCCGTCAGCTCCGGACGCGGACGACGCCGGAGGCGAACACGCGGTTGTTCGGGACGATGTACTCCTCCTCGTCGCTCTCGATGTGGGTGACGAACATGCCTACCTCCTGGACGATGCCGCTGTGCCCGTCGACCCGAATTTCGTCGCCGATGCCGTACGGCTGGGTTAGCACGAGGTAGACGCCGGCGGCGCCGGCGGACAGCAGGTCCTTGAACGCCAGCCCGGAGAGGAAGACGAGGCCGAAGACGTAGGCGGCCAGCAGGATCAGCAGCGCGCCCGTGGCGACGCCCAGCTGGTCGAGCGCGATCAGCAGCGCGAGGAAGAAGATGCTGTACTTGACCAGCTCCGGTAGCAGACCGGCCTCGGGGAGCTTGACGCTGCGCAGGCGCTCGGAGACGACGAGCTTGGCCTTGTCGCCGGCGATCAGCCCGAGGATCAGCGCGAAGGCGGCGACGAAGAGGTCCGGGAGAAAGCCGGTGAACCGCGACCAGAACAGGGCCGTGTCAGACAGCTGGGAGACGTTGAGCGCGAGGACGACCGCGCCCACGTAGACGAACAGCGCCGCGAGGTTCGAGACGAGGCCGACCGTCGACGTGCCGAACCGGCGGGCCGTCCGCTCGAAGGGGGTCCCCTCGACGGCGTCCGGGACGCCGGCGTCCCGCATGAGGTCCCGCGTCCACCGCCAGACGAAGTAGCCGGCCACCGCGCCGATGACGAGGATGGCCACGGAGACGGTGAAGGCCGTCTCGCGGGAGAATATCCGACGGATGATGTCCGCCCAGTCGAACTGCATCAGTACTCCTCCGGATCGAGCTCGAGGACCAGTTCGCCGCCCTTGAACGCTCGGACCAGCCCGTCGCTCTCCGAGAGGACGATGGCCACGGCGTTGGAGTCGCGCGAGATGGCGGCGGCCGCCATGTGCCGGGTCCCCAGCCCCTTCGGGATATCCACACCCTCGGCCGAGGGCTCGAGGTAGCGGTAGGCCGAGACGATCTTGCCCGCGTCGGAGATGACGAAGGCGCCGTCCAGCCGGGAGAACTCCTTGAGCATCACGTTGACGATGGGGTCGCCGACGTGGACGTGAGACTTCTCGAAGGGGTTGTAGGAGAGCGGCCGGGACTTGTTCATCACCTTGCCGGCGTCCCCGACGACGAAGAGGGCGCCGACGGGCTTGCCCTTCTGGCCCTTCTTCCCGAGTTCGACGACGACCTCGATGACGTCGCGGATCACCGCCGGCTCCGCCCGGCTGTTCGTGAACAGGTCGTAGACGCCCGAGGGGGAGAACTCGTCGGTGCCGACGCGGACGAACGTGTCCGCCGCCTGTCCGAACGCGTCGGCGACGCAGATCACTTCGTCGTCTTCCTCGACGAGCCCCCGCTCCAGGGCGCCCTCGACGCCGAAGCGGACCCGCCCCTCGAGGTCGGTGAACTCGATGGGGAGCTCGACGAACGAGGGCGCCTCGACCGCGTTCTCCGCGGCGACGACGACCACCTCCAGGTCGCAGTCCTCGAACCGCTCGTACAGCGACGCGCTCGGCGAGAACAGGAACACGGCGTCCGCGTCGGCGACGAACTCCTCGACCAGCGCCTGCAGCTCGGTCATCGATCACGATTGCCCCGCCTCTCGAAAAAACCTTGTGGGCCGTCAGACGGACGGCAGACGCCCGTGAGAGCCGTCTCAGGCGGATCGGGCGAGGCGGCCACGAGGGCCCCTGGACGGAGCGGTCACAGCCGCTCGACGAAGGCGTCGAACGCGCCGCTCTCCGGGTGGCAGTGACAGTACGTCCCCAGCGTCCGGTACTCGACGAGCCCGTCGCGCTCGCCGTCGACGCCGTCGCCCCGCACCACGTCGAAGGCGAGGCGGGCGTCGCTGCCCAGCTGCGCCTCGGAGTAGTGGAACTCGTGGCCCCGCAGGCGGTCGTCCGGAGTCGCGGTCGGAACGTCACGCGTCGCCCGCAGTTCGACGTGGTCCAGCGCCTGGTAGCGGTCGCGCATCTCCACCTCGGCCGGGAGGACGCCGGCCATCTCGTGGGTGTCCCCCTCGGCCGTCGTCAGCGACTCGGTCAGGGCCATCATGCCGCCGCACTCGCCGTAGACGGGCAGGCTCTCGCTGGCGCGGGCCGCGAGGTCGGAGAGCGCGTCTGCGTCCGCGAGTTCGTCGGCGTGCAGCTCCGGGTAACCGCCGGGCAGGTAGACGCCGTCGGCCGACGGCAGTGGGTCGCCGGCCAGCGGCGAGAACGTCCGCACGTCGGCGCGCTCCCGGAGCCGCTCGGTCGTCGCCGCGTAGCTGAACGCGAAGGCCGCGTCCGACGCGACGGCGACGGTCGGTCGGTCGCCGTCACTGACGCTCTCGTCCAGCGGACCGACGGTCTCCGGCCGCGGCGGCTCCCGGGCCAGCTCCAGCAGCGCGTCGGTCCGGACGTGCTCCGCGGCGTCGGCCAGCGTTTCCGGGGCGAGTGGCGTCTCCCGCCCCATCTCCAGTCCGAGGTGGCGGTCGGGGATCCCCAGGTCGTCGCTGGGCGGGATCCGCCCGAGGTAGTCGATCCCGCCGGGCAGTGCGTCGCGGATCCCCTCGGCGTGGCGGCCGCCGTGGGCCCGCTGGGCGAGGACGCCCGCGACTTCGATATCGCGACCAGCCGCGTCGGCGTACTCGCGGAACCCCAGCGCCGTCGCCGCGACGCTCTCCATGCCCGCCTTCGCGTCGACCACGAGGACGACCGGGAGGGAAAGCGCCTCGGCGACGGCGGCCGTGCTGGAGGCGTCGCCGTCGTACAGGCCCATCACGCCCTCGACGACGCAGACGTCGCCCTCGCCCCGCCAGTAGTTGCGCCGGGCGCCGTCGTCGCCCTGGAGCCACAGGTCCAGCGTCCGCGAGGGTCGGTCGGCGACGGCCTCGTGGTGGCTGGGGTCGATGAAGTCCGGACCTGCCTTGGCGGGCTGGACGTCCTTTCCGTCCCGCTGCAGCGCCTCGATCACGGCCAGCGACGCGACGGTCTTCCCGACGCCGGAGGCCGTCCCGCCGAGGACGAACCCCCTCACTGTTCGTCCTCGTCACTTTCGTCAGTCAACTCTGCGGCCAGCGCCGCGACGCGCTCGCGCACCTCGGCCATCGTGACGCCCGCGCGGTCGGCCAGGGCGAGCGCCCCGCCCATGCCGACGCCCTCCTTGGCCTCGCCGGCGGCGTAGCGGGCCATCGCGGGGTGGTCGGCGTCGCCGAAGCCGGGGTCGGTCACCGTCAGGTCGAGGTCGAACCGCTCGGCCGTGCCCGCGAGGTCGGCGGACTCGTCGTCGGCGACGTAGCTCGTGGTCGCGAGCGGGAGGTGCTGCTCGACGCCGGCGTGGCGCAGCAGCGCGGCCACGGCGGCCATCTGGGTTCCGCCGGCCAGCGTGACGGCGGTGTCCGACCGGAGCGCGCCCAGCGCGACGCCCGTCGCGACAGCGAGGACGGGGTCGCCCATCCGACGGATCGCCCGTCGGGGCTGGTCCGCGGCGTCGCCTGGCTCGAGCGAACTCGCGGCCAGCCCGTCCTCGACCACCTCGCGCTTGCGCTCGATGGGGTTCTCCGGCAGCGACGAGGAGACGGCGCCCGACTCGCCCAGCGCACGGAGGACGCCCATCGCCGTCGTCGTACCGCCCGGCACCGTCTCGGCCAGCAGGATCTCGTCGTCCGGCAGCGCCTCGCCGAACTGGCGGGCGGCGGTCATCGCGCCCGGCGCCGTCGGGACCGGGTCGGACTTCCTGACGTCGTCGCCGGGGCGCGCGCCCACGGTCACGGTCGGCGCGCCCGTCGGTTCCGCCAGCCCCGCGTCGACGACGGTGACGGGCAGAGCCACGCGGTCCCGGACTGCCCGCGTGACGACCGCCGGCGTGAGACACCCCGTCGGGCTCTGCGGGACGGCCGGCGCCCGTACCGGGGAGCCGTACTCGACGATCTCGGCGTCGGCCGCCGGCGTGTGCGCGAGCAGGTCGGAATCAGCTCCGGCGGCGCTGAGGCCGTCGATCGCGGCCGTCCGCGTCGTCCCCGCCGCGAGGACGAGCCTGGTGGCAGTCATGCGTAGTTGCACTCGCGCAAGCGCATTTTAACGCGTCGGTCGCCGGGGCAGCGGGGCGACGAGAGCGCTCTCAACCTGTGTGAACGGGGACCACAATTTAAGTCGACTGCGCGCCCGCGAAAAACCATGGAGGACTTCGAGGAACTCGTCTCGTCGCTCACGCCGCGCGAGGACAACGAGGCCATCCGGTCGTACCAGAACACTACCGCGGTCGCCTGCCCGGCCTGCGAGGAGCCGTTCGACGACATGGTGGTCTGCAAGCAGGAGTTCACGTCGCTGAACCTCGACGTGGAACTGGACCTGTGTACGACCACCGACGACGGCAACGTGGTGCTGTTCACGCACAAGCCCTAGCGCGGCGGACGTCGCGCCCGTTCAGCAGCGTTCGCCGAGGTCGCGCCAGTCCTCTTCGTGGAGGGCCGCCTCCACCTCGACGCCGCAGTCGGGGCAGAAGAACGAGACCCGCTTCTCCGCGGGCTGGAACTCCCGCCGATTGTCGTGCTCCTCGCAGGCGACGACGATGCCGCGCTCCTCGCCCGGCGGCCGCTCGATTCGATAGGACATCAGTGGGTCCCTTCGCCGTCGGGCACTATGAATCGTCGGCCGCGGACGCCGACGGGTCTGGCGTCCCCGCGTCACCGCCGGAGCCAACCGGCGACTACGGCGGCGTTCTCGACAGGCGCGTGGTAACAACTGACGTGTCACCGCTGGCGCAACGTCCGGTGCATGGACGGTCCCGACGAATCGGACAGACGAACCGCGACGGGCGGCGACGGTCACCGCGGAAGCGGGACTCGCCGCTCTCTCCGCTCGAGCCCGCGTTCACTTGGCTCGTGTGGGCGCCGACAGTTTCTCCGAGGGGCGTCCGCGCTGGGTCTGCCCGCTGTCCTCGGACGAGCCACCGGGGGGTCACAGGGGTCCGACCTCGACGTGACGTTCCGGGGCGCCGTCACCGCCGAGATCACCGGCGACGTCGGACCGATCGAGGGGCTGCACTGCTACGTCTGGGATCACGTCTCCGCCCTCGACGACAACCTCCTGATCGAGGACCTCGGGCGCTCGTGGTCGAACGAAACGGCCGACGGACGTCTCCGAGTAGTCCGGTTCGACCCCGACGAGGGCACGCTCGTCGTCGCGCTGAACACCGTCGCGTACAACTACCTCGAGACGGTCGACGTCTACACCAGCCGGGTGCCGGACTTCCTCGGAGACGGCGCCGACCACTCCGCGCGGAACGCCACCGAAGCCGTCGCGGCGCTGACCGACGTGGCCCCTCCGGACGGCCCGCTCGGCCGGGACGAGACCGCGACCGTCGACGCCACCGTCGCGAACCTCCGGGATCGGGACCGCGAGGTGTTCGTCGGCTTCGGCGCCGTCGATCCGGAGGGCGAGGTCCGGACGAACGACGGGACGACCGGTCGGTCGGTGGCGCTGCCCGCCGCCGAGTCCCGGACCGTGACGATCGCCTGGGACGTCGAATCGGACGCGCCGACGGGCGCCTACGACGCCTACCTCGCCGTGTTGCCGGAGGCCGACCGGGACGCCATCGACGAGACGTGCGACGAGCTGTACGACGAGGACGCGTTCGCCGTGGGATCGCCCTCGGCGGTCGACGCCACCGTCGAGGGCGTGTCCGTCGCCGGGGGCGTCCACGGCCCGGGCGACGTCGTGCAGACGGACGTCACGGTCGCCAACGCCGGCGCCGCCGAGCACACCTTCTTCGTCGCCCTCAGCGCGATCGACCCGGACGGCGCCGCTCGCACGAACGGCGGGACGACGGGCTGGCCCGCGACCCTCTCCGCGGGCGAGACGACCACGAACACCGTCGAGTGGGTCGTCCCGCGCGACGCCGTCGCCGGCAGCTACGACGTCCGCGTCGCCGTCTGGCGGGCAAGCGATCCCGACCGGCTGGAGGCGCCGCTCGACGAGCGCGCCGTCGAGAACGCCTTCCACGTCGCCTGATCCGTCGAGTCACTGCGCAGTCCGACTCGTCGGGCCGTCGGCCGCCCGCCGGAAGCCAATCGCACCCGGTAGCTCGCCGACGCAGGACCGGCAGAACCGGTAGCCCAGATCGTTGTCCGTCCCGCAGCGGGGACACCGCACGACGCCCTCGCCGGCGTCGACGTACTGCCCGATCCCGGCGTCGCTCTCGCCGCTCACTCTCCGGCGATACCCCCTGTACGTGCCGTACGCGAGCGCGACCTGCAGCGCGATCAGCCCGGCTAGCAGACCCAGATGCCACTGCTGGATCATGATGTCGCCCTGACCGCTAGTCGGTTCGTTTCCGCAAAGAAGCCAACGGCGCTCACGGACCGTTCTCTCGTCGCCCGGGCGGCGGGGCGCGGGCCTCCGGAAGCGAGCCATAGAAGATAAGATATAATCATTATATTATGTACCTCACACTATCGGATATCGCGAACGTTCCACGGTCGTTCGTTTCTGATCTGCTTGTGTTGGTATTAAAATCGATTATAGTACCCGCCTCGGAAGAGGGGACGCGTGGTGTGAGCCATGGCAGACAACACCGACAAGAACGCCCTCGAATCCCCCGAGGTGTCCCGGCGGCGATACCTACAGGGAACGGCGGCGTTGGGACTGGCCGGCATCGCGAGCGGTGGTGCGGTAGCCGAGGAACTGGAAGCGCTCCAACAGGACGACGACAGGAGCTTCCGCGAGAAGCTCGACGCCGGCGAACCGGTGTACGGCGTCTCCGCCGCGATGGCAGGGATGGACCCGATCACCGTTACCTCGTTCCTGCCGACGGACTGGATCTGGGTCGACACCGAACATGCGTCCTACGGCGTCCGCGAGGTCCGCGAGATGGTCAGCGTCGTCCCGGAGGGGACCGCGACGCTCACTCGCGTCCCGGGAGCCGATCCCAAGGAGGTCGAGCGCGTCCTCGACGCCGGCTCAGACGGCGTCATCGTCCCGAAGCTACGGACCGTAGAGGAAGTGCAGGCGTTCGTCGAGAGCGCGTACTACCCGCCGAGGGGAGACCGCGGCGTCGCCGGATCGCCCGCGAGCACGTTCGGTCTGGAGTTCGGCACCGAGTACATCGAGCAGGCCAACGAGGAGGTGTTCGTCGTCATCCAGGTCGAGACCAGGGAGATAGTCGAGAACATCGAGGAGGTCGCCCAGATCGACGGCATCGACAGCCTGCTCATCGGGCCCGCCGACCTCTCCTCACAGCTGGGCGATCCGCTGAACACCGACACCCAGGAGTTCCAGGCCGCTAGGGACCGCGTGTTGCGCGCGGCGCAGAGTAACGACATCCTCCCCGGCTACTGGGTCGGCGGAAACGACGCCGAACCGTTCGTCGAGGAGGGCTGGAGAGTCCTCTCGCTCGGCTCGGACGCCGGTCTGCTGGCTGCGGGCGTTCGGGACCGCCTCGATCGAGCACCCTGACGCGGCGGGCTCCCACGCCGATTTTTATCGATACCCGACCAGGGACCCCTCACCCCTGCCGGCACCGCCCGACGCGACGGATGACGTGATACACGGCCCCACCGTCGCGAGCCGGCAGGGTCGATTTTCCTGGGAAGGCGAAACCACAGGGGACAGACGGCGCCTCATCAGGAACTACTATCTTCTTTCAGCGAGAGAATCGCGCCGTTGACGGCGGGCGTGAATCGCATACGCGTCAAGAGATTGTTGTGCTCGCGAATAGTTTGCACACCCAACCGAGGCGGTATATCCGCCCCCATGCCGGGATAATCGGCCAATATCGGGATT
>SDGW01001548.1_pt1 | contig 10454 bp, 12 predicted proteins | sample 2873831 | NCBI WGS metagenome assembly SDGW01 (sample SAMN08132700, study PRJNA421101) | hypersaline lake metagenome | isolation source: celular fraction 0.22 microns magnesium sulfate-rich crust from ephemeral... | place: Spain: Penahueca Lagoon, Toledo | collected 2011-07
GGTAGCTCCACGAAAGCTCCGAAATTAGTGATTCCTGTTACCTTGCCCTGCAACTTGCTGCCTACTTCAATTGACATAAAAAAAAGTTTCCTCCTTAAGATTTTAAAAAAGTATCATTCTTATATATTATATATAAGCACTGAAAAGGGTGTCAATATGACGGGCCATTATCGGGCAATTTAAAGATTATTTCGCCTTCTTTAGAGAAGAAGTAATTCGTACGAGCAATTTGAAGCACGTATTCCTCATCTTGCAGAAGTTGAATTTCCTCTTTAAGGTCCGATTCTTTCTTGTTTAGCTGCTGCATATCCTCTTGTAGTTGCTGGTACTCCTGTTGTTTGTCAGCTAACAAAGACCTTTGCTTTAAATGATAAGACAGGAGACTCCCGAATAAAAGGAGGGTTACAAGGGCGAACAGAGCTAACCGGCGCACAAGACGTTTTTTCTTTTTTTGTTGTCGTTTCATATAGGCGTCATACTCTTGAACATAACCTGAATCGATTTTGGCTACGGACTTATGTTTTGCCACCGATAAGCTACCTCCTTTTATTTTGGATATAGGTCCACCATTTTAGTATTATATTCTTTATTTTACTATAAATCCCTGCCAACTTCCTTAAGTAATTTTTCGCATTTTTCGGTATAAACCACCATATTATGCGACCTATTAGTCGAATTGGAAACCATACAACCTTAAGAAGAACCCAAAACAACCACACAAGTAAAGCCCATACCCCAATAAGTAACTTTATAATTAATAATATAACCCATTGAATTGGACGGTAAACGAGTAAATTAAACATGCGTCTTCCGAACTGGATAAGTGCTACCGTCCAACGTATCAACACTTCCAGCACGTTTAAGTAGGTCGTCCGAACGAGGGATTGATAAGCGGCAAAACCACATAAAATAGATAAAAAAATATATAAGCGTAATTCGCCTTGATTCGCTATAAAAAGGAAATAAAAGATAACTAAGCCCTGGAGAATCCAAAAAAGAATCTCAAGGGCATAAGTTAATATGTGTTTTCCTTTCCAGTAACGCTCAAACCGACGGAATGTATCAATGGCCATACCTAAATAAAGACCACTTCCAAACATGATGAGCATCGTAAGGAATTGCGTGCTTAAACTCATTTAAACATTTTGCTAAAGAATCCTTTAGCTTTCTCCGATTGCTGTTCATCTAAGTAAGAAAGCTCATATACTTTTCCTTTTATCGCTACGATCCCCTGGTCCACATCCAGGTTTTTCATTTGGAGATTTTGGCCACGAACCACAAGATATCCCATACTCGTTTGCAACAAAAACTCTTCTGCATCGAAGCTATCCACCTCTTTAACCCCTGTAATCTCTAGGTTACGACGGTTATTCATTTTCACATGATGCTCGGCTTGTCCACGAACCGATTCACTTTTATCATAGTATTCCATTATAGATCCCTCCCCTTTATCTCTATTAATTTATGAGGGCTTGGACGTAAATAGAACATGAAAAAGAGCCAGCATATTACGTACTGACTCTAATCCTTCTCTATTCTTTTTTGAAAACCGTTTTTCCAACTCCAACATCAGCATTTATTTCGATGGTCACGTCGGATTTTCCGTATGCTTTGTTCACGTAGATCCCGTTACCTTTAGAGATAAAACCTTCAAAAGATGTTGTGCCAATACCGCTATCCGATTTAATCTTAACTCCATGATCAGAAGGCAATATGAATATTGTTTTTCCAACCCCTGAGTCAACATTTACATCAAAACTATCTTCCCATTTTCCACTTAGGTCAACGGTTAGTTTACCTACACCAGAATCAATATTTAGATGATTTAAGTTTATTCCTTCTAAATCCAATTCAGTCTTTGAGGCCCCAGCACTTACATCTAATTCGATAGGGATATCACTTGTTAACTGAAGGTCCCATTCATTTTCTGTATCTTTTCCATAATTAAAATTCGCTTTAGGTTGTTTGATGCGAATTTGACCCTGCTCCTGGTTATATGAAACATCTGGGTCTAACTCTTTATCACTGTATCGGAATTTACCGTTTAGCCAATCTTCTGCGCCACCTTGAACCATTAATTTTCCTGCACCCATATCAAGATCAATTTTCAATTCTTCTGCTTGACCGGACTCAACCTTTATTTCCTCTTCCATAACCTCTTCGGAAAACACTAAGTTACAACCTGAAAGGACAACTAACAAGCCGACACTTAAACACCATAAATAGAATTTTCTCTTCATAAAGCGTCTCCTCCTAATTTTCATCTACATTCATTTTCCATAAAAAAGGAGTTTTTCATAACGACCCTTAGAAGTAATTCATATACGTCTTGAGACGTAGCTCGCTTAAGCTTGGCACCCCGAATGATGGAATGTATCGTGTTATTTTGTTAAAATCGCTATAAAGCGCTATTAATGAGGGGGAATTATTGTGAACATCGTGTCTATCGAACCGACACCAAGCCCCAACTCGATGAAAGTCAACTTGAGTGAATCCTTACCTGACGGGGATACACGCAACTATAAACAGGGTGATGATCTTAAAGATGCACCCACGTATGTAGAGAATCTATTGAACATTGAAGGGGTCAAGAGTTTTTATCATGTCATGGATTTCATTGCACTGGACCGCCATCCCAAACATAAATGGGAAGATATTTTGCCAAAAGTGCGTGAACTTCTTGGTACCGAAGAGGTCGGGGAAGCAACAGAGCATACTCAGCAGGAGGAGAACCAGAGCTCCGAGGATGCATTTGGCGAGGTGAAAGTCTACATCCAAATGTTCCGTGGTATCCCGATGCAAGTAAAACTAGAAGAAGGCGATACCGAAAAACGAGTTGGTCTTCCTGAACCATTCATGAATGCAGCCATGAAAGCTTCACCCGCTTCATCTAACATGGTAATGGAACGTCAATGGATTGAACAAAATCCTCGTTATGGCGATCTAGAGGAAATTGGGCAAGAGGTTGCTGAGGAGTTATCGGCAAGTTATGATGAGGATAGGTTAGAAGCACTTGTCCAACAGGCATTTGAGGTGGATCCAGGAGATAATCAGCCTAGGGAACCTAAGGGACAGACTGTGACCCTAGAGACATTAGATGATCCAGATTGGAAAGTGCGTTATGCGGCATTAGACCGTATGAATCCAAGTTTTGAGGATTTACCTGTGTTGGATAAAGCATTGAGCGATGAAAAAGCATCAATTCGTCGACTTGCTACAGCATATCTGGGTATGATTGAGGAACCTGAGGTACTTCCATACTTGTATAAAGCACTCGAGGATAAATCTGTTACAGTTAGACGAACAGCAGGTGATTGCTTATCTGATTTAGGATTTAAAGAAGCCATGCCACAAGTGATTGAATCACTACAGGATAAAAATAAACTCGTTCGCTGGAGAGCAGCAATGTTTTTATATGAACTTGGTGATGAGTCAGCCATTCCGGCACTTAGAGAAACCATTCAGGACCCTGAGTTTGAAGTTCGCATGCAAGCTAAAATGGCTCTGCAACGTATTGAGGGCGGAGAAGAAGCAAAAGGGTCTGTTTGGCATCAAATGACTCAAGCTAGAAAGACCGATTAATTTTAAGGAGGCTACACCCATGAACGCATATGAAGAATATATGAAACAGGTTACGCAACCCATGCGTGACGAATTAACAAACGCTGGCTTTAAGGAGCTTACAACACCTGAAGAAGTAAATGAATTTATGAGCTCCATGGAAGGAACTGCTCTTGTTGTAATCAACTCTGTTTGCGGCTGTGCTGCAGGACTAGCACGCCCTTCTGCTATTCATGCTGTTCAACAAGATGTAAAACCTGATCAAACCATTACTGTATTTGCTGGTCAGGACCGCGAAGCAACAAACCAAATGAGAGAGTATATTGACGAGGAACCTTCTTCTCCTTCAATGGCTCTATTTAAAGACGGGCAACTTGTTCACTTCATTCCTCGTGAAGAGATTGAAGATCATGAACCAGAGGATATTGTAGGTAACTTAACGAACGCATTTGCTCAACATTGTTAAGAAAAGCGCAAGCGCCCGTATAGCAACGAAGGGACTGGACTGAGCCCGTAGTTCGATAAAGGAAACACGATGAACATAGTGAATCGATGTTGACTTATCGTACGGAGAAAGTATGATCGACTAAGTTCGTCACATCCTGTGACAACGTCGATCTGACCCACGTCGTGTGGGCCCAAGTCCCTTCGTTGCTGGGCGCTGGAGCTAGACATCTAAGAGCTGCAACTTATACTGTATAATAAAAAGCATGTGACTCTCAGCTGAGTCACATGCTTTTTTATCGCTTAATCTAATGTTAACGGTCTTAGTTTTGCTTCAATTTCTTCACGTTTTGGTTCTAAGAATGGTGGTAAAGAAAGGTTCTCACCTAAGGTTTCAACGGACTCATCGACATCAAATCCTGGTGTGTCTGTTGATAGCTCAAAAAGAATTCCATTTGGCTCACGGAAGTACAATGCTTTAAAGTAAAAACGATCCACTTTACCTGAATTCATCATACCTGTTTCTTTTATACGGTCCACCCACTTTGCATGTTCCGTTTCATCAGGAATACGGAAAGCAACATGGTGAACGCCACCGCGTCCTAATTTTTCAAGCGGTAGATCTGTGCGCTTTTGAATATGCACTTCTGCCCCTGCTCCACCTTCACCTGTAGCATATACTTCTACATCATCATATCCTTCACCTAATAAAGATGGATAGGAACCTACATGTCGAAACCCAAGAACATTGGTTAATACTCGCTCTGTACGCTCTGGGCGAGCTACTGTTAACAGCACGGGACCTAAGCCAACAATTGCGTGCTCTGCCGGTACATCCGTTCCTTCCCAAGGTTCACCAGCTGCAACTCCCTCTTCATCATCATCCGCTACAAGAATCAATTTTGTACCTTCAAAATCTTCAAAAGCCATCGTATTCCGGTTTGCACGTTGCTCAATTCCTTCATGCTTCACACCATACTGTTCAAAGCGTTGTCCCCAATACTTCAGAGATTCAGTACTTTTCACGCGTAGAGACGTACTTGTAATACTTGATGTTCCTTCATACGTAGACCCAAGACCAGGAATATCAAAAAAGGTAACCTCTGTACCGGGATTTCCTTTACCATCTCCATAAAAAAGGTGATAACAGCTCGTGTCATCTTGGTTTACACTTTTCTTCACTAGACGCATACCTAAGACTTTAGTAAAAAACTCAAAATTTTTCTCAGCACTACCTGTTAATATAGAAATATGATGGACCCCTAACAATTGCATTGGACATCCTCCTTTTGTTTACATATAAATAATCTGGTCAATTATCTCGAATTCAAAGTAATTATAACCCATTTATAACTGTTTCGTCAAAACTGTCTATTCGAGCATTAAAAAAGCCCGGCATAAGCCAAGCTTTTGTAACATTATTTCACTTCTTCAGAAGAAAACTGTAAGTACCGAGAGGAATCCCTCTATTTCGTACATACCTTTTTCTCTTAAAAAATGAGAAATCATTTCTTATCTTCCCATCCAACCTCCATCAACAGAAAGTAAATGACCATTTACGTAATCAGATGCAGAAGATGCTAAGAACAGGGCTGTTCCTTTGAAGTCCTCAGGATCTCCCCAACGACCCGCAGGAATTCGATCAAGAATTTGTTGATTCCTTGTGTCATCATTAATCAGAGCAGTGTTCATATCTGTAGCAATGTACCCAGGAACAATCGCATTTACATTCACATTATCCTTAGCCCACTCATTTGAAAGAGCTTTCGTTACCTGAGCGACCCCACCTTTAGATGCTGCATAAGCTGGAACCGTAATCCCACCTTGATAGGATAAAAGAGAAGCTACATTAATAATTTTCCCGCTTTTTTGTTCAGTCATATAACGGCCGGCTTGCTGGCATAGTAGCCAAACGGTTTTTAAGTTAACATGAATCACATCGTCCCAATCACCTTCTGAAAAATCAACAGAAGGTGAGCGTCGTTGGATTCCAGCGCTATTCACTAAGATATCAATTTTACCGAATACTGAAACAACATTTGGGATAGATTCTTTCACTTGTTCTGTATCGTCAAGATCGCAAGGGATGATCTCACACTTTCTCCCCAGTTTTTCTATTTCTAGAAGTTCTCTCTTTAATTATTTCAAAATTAAGCGCTTTCGACAAACGCTTTCATAAAGATTAAAAAAAGCCCGGGAAATCCCCGGACTCTCTTAAACTTCTTGTTCGCTTATAACTTTATAAAGCGAAGAAGCTTCATCTTTTTTCACTGTTTCACGTAACGACGTAATTTCAATTGTCAGTTGCTTCTGACCAAAGCGGATCGTAAGCGTGTCACCTACAGCCACATTGGCTGAGGCTTTGGCTTGGTTTCCGTTGATTTGAATACGGCCTTGCTCAGCTACTTCTTTAGCGAGCGTACGACGCTTGATCAGTCTGGATATTTTTAAAAATTTATCTAATCTCATCATTTATTCACCTTTTTCTTTTCGTTTTGCTCTTTCCCAGTATTGATCGAGTTGCTCAAGGGACAAACTCTTCATATCGATATTCTCAGCAGTAATCCTATCTTCCATTTCTCGAAAACGACGTTCAAACTTATCATTGGTACGTTGAATAGCCAATTCAGGATTAACCTTATAGTAACGAGCGACGTTCACTAGTGCAAATAATACATCTCCAAGTTCAAGCTCCTGCTCATCTTCTGTTTCTGTCGTTAAGGACGTTTGAAATTCCTCAATTTCTTCCTGAACCTTCTCCCACATTGGCGCAGGATCATCCCAGTCAAAACCAACTTTCTTGGCTTTCTTTTGTAATTCTTGAGCACGTAATAACCCAGGTAAAGCTTTGACAACACCATCTAAAGCAGACGGGCGCGTATCCCCTTTCTCTTCCTGCTTGATTTCATCCCAGGTTCCTACAACCTCTTCTGCCGTTTCTAGTTGATGATTACCAAATACATGAGGGTGACGTCGGATCATTTTATCCGTTATTGTAACAATTACGTCATCAATCTTAATTCTACACTTCGATCCAATTCATACAACGGGACTTCCTTAATCGTTTCTTGAGAACTTCCAGCAGCATCAACTATATATACCGGGAAGTCATGAGGAAGGTCTTCCATCAGTTCTACTTTTACGTGAGAAGAAATCATCTCATCATATACCTGACAAAACACTGTATGCTGGCGATGTTCAATTATATTTCTAGTAAAAGATGTGGCATCTAAAAATTGGAACCCTTCAATAGGATCAATTTTTAGAGAAGTGAAAAGAGCATCTAGATAGCTTTGGCCACCTTGGATGTTCAGTGTGACTTCACCTTGCTCTTGCTTTTGTAATAAGAGTTGTACCGTTCTTTCAGCTAGCATTGGATGACCTGGAACGGTGTAAAGAACCATCTCTTGCGTTGCTTGTTCCAACAAACGATCCACAATTGCTTCATATACATCTTCAAATTGATCAAAGGATTCATAAGTAGAATCAAAGGCTTCAAATGTTAAGCCTTCTTTTTGTAGTGTCTCAATAACAGGATGATCAGCTGTACGTGTATAAACGCTTCCCTCATGCTTGGTTAATAGTCTATACACACCTAAGGGAAGCTGATCTATATCTGCCGCTCCAAGTCCTATTATGGTAATGTGTTTGTTCATTTTGTCTCCTCCAGTTTACTTAGGATTGACTCACTAAATGGAAATTGACTTAACTCTTCTTTTGAAAATGCTCCTGTTTTTAGTAATACTATAAAATACGTTAGAACCCCCAGGGAAACTGTGATAAGCGTAACTCCCACATAATCAAATCGTTCTGTTAAGGGTAGAAACGTCTTATATAAAAAACTTGCTCCCCACACCACAAGAAACATTGCTCCTAAAGCATAGCCGGCTTGTCGCCATGGAATATGATGCTTCAACCGAAGTGTAAAGTGCCTTTTTAAACTTATGTAGTTAAATAAGCAAATAAATAGAACGGCGAGAACTGATGCAATAGCACTTCCATTAATCCCATATAGAGGAACTAATATTTCATTTGCCCCTATTTTAATAAAGAATGCCAAAATGACAGCTAAGGCTGGCCGTCCAACCATTGAAAATCCTTGAAGCAAGGATGAATAGGTTAATGATAATGAACCAAATAAGGTCACAAAAGAAAGAATTCGTAGCGCCTCCGTTCCATCAGTCGTTCGGAAAAAAGACACGTTTACATAAGGCATTACTATTAAAAGGCCGACTGTCGCGGCTAAAGAGAATAAAAACGAGAATTTTACCGCACTTCTTGCATCTGAATAAGTCTCTTCTTTACGCTTTTCTAAACGTTGCCTGGTAATAGATGGGATTAATGCGAGTGCTATGGATGAGCCAACAACTGTTCCAATTTGAATGAGCGGATAACCTCTATCAAATACTCCTTTTGCTGCCTTTGCCTCTTGAAGTGAACTTCCTGCCTGTTGAAGATTCAGAACCAAGGTTAAAGCATCAGCTAATTGAAGAAATAGAAGCATCATATAGTTCACACAAAAGAATAACCCAACTACCAAGATGGTTCGGATCAGCTTCTTGTATGGGACGTTACTTTGTGTAGATGATCTTGAAAGCGGAGACTTTCTTAACATCATTCCACCTAATAACAAAACTGAAGCCACAGCTCCTATTACAGAGCCAAAGGCCGCTCCAGCCCCCACCACGTATAAGTCTACTCCTGCTTTCACGAAAAAGTATGTAGCGAGGATAATAATGAGTACACGACTAAACTGCTCAGTAATTTGTGAAATGGCTGTTGGTTTCATATTATGTAACCCTTGAAATGTTCCTCTAAGTAATGATGTGAAAGGAAGAAATAAAAATACAATCGATGTTATTTTAAGAGGTAGCTCAAGCTCGGGATCCCCCATCCACATAGCAATGGTAGATGAACCGAAGTAACATAAACCAAATAACAGTACACTTATACTGAAAAGAATCGTAAATGCTGGTATAAAGAAGTTTCGTAACGTTAATGCACGCCCTTCTCCTTCCCATTCTGATACAAACGAGGATATAGCAACAGGAAATCCATATAGAGATATCATCCACGCCATTCCTAAGATAGGATACACTTGCTGATAAATATAAAAACCGACGTCACCGGCAATATTTTGTAAGGGAATACGATAACCCACGCTCAGGACCTTACTTAAAATCCCAGCTAGCGTTAATAAAAATGCCCCTTGAAATAGTTGTTTCTTATTCATTTGTTTCGTCATAAAGGTATCCCTTCTATACTTTTCCATTACCCTTCATTATAGCACAGAGGTTGAATGAATTAAGAGGATGAATGTATAACCTCTAATAAAGAAAACTTGCCGATTGGCAAGCCTTTTAAGGCGCAGACAGAGGCTTAGTTACGCTTATACTTCATGCTTTCTTAACGTGCAATAAAAAGGAGCCTGGTGTTAGGCTCCTTTCTGAATGAATTATTCCATTTGACGGGCTAAGAAACTTGCTGCTGTTTCTACTGCTTTCTGTTCGACTGCACTGATGGATTCGCCTTCTTTAGACATAATCATAACGCATCCAATTGGATCACCATTTGCTATGATTGGACCAACGATATAGGAGGATACCTTTTCTTCATTACCATCTGCAATTTCAATCGTTGATTCATTCGATTCTGTTATAACCGTGCGATCTTGAATAGCTTGTTCCACTTTTGGTCCAATGCTTTTGTTTAAGTAATCTTTCTTGGACGCGCCGGAAACAGCTATAAATTCATCACGATCGCAAATAAGAACAGTATGACCTAGGGAATCAAATAGCGCGTCTGCATATTCCTTAGCAAAATCCCCTAACTCACTAATCGGTGAATATTTTTTGAGAATAACTTCTCCTTCTCGGTCCACAAAAATTTCAAGTGGATCTCCCTCACGGATACGCAGTGTTCTGCGAATTTCTTTCGGGATTACTACCCGTCCTAAATCATCAATACGTCGTACGATTCCTGTTGCCTTCATGTATGAAGCCTCACTTTCCTTTGATGATTATACATATGGTGATATGTTTTGACTTCCTTTTTTAAGTAGGAATCACCAGTTGATGGGTATAGTATTTTTCACCGCGCCAGAACTATACATGATTCCTTGATTTTTCTTGTGAAAATCCAAATCGTACATGGTTTGTATTATATTTGTATAAAAATATCGGTGAAATTATTGATCTTTTTTATCAATATAATGCGAAATTTATTTAATAACATATTTCGGCTGTTATTTCATTAAAGCCCACTTATCTTGAGGACTTGGAATCGAGATAACTAGTGCGTATGGTTCCGTTGCTTTTGTGCAGATAGGCGGTCTGTGGAACGGGTTGCTTTCCTGCGGACGAAGCGCCGAGCCTCCTCATTCGCAAGCTCTCTGCGGGGTCTCGTCACTCCGTTCTTCCGCTGGAGTCAACCCGTTCCACAGCCCACCT
>SDGW01001281.1_pt1 | contig 10452 bp, 11 predicted proteins | sample 2873831 | NCBI WGS metagenome assembly SDGW01 (sample SAMN08132700, study PRJNA421101) | hypersaline lake metagenome | isolation source: celular fraction 0.22 microns magnesium sulfate-rich crust from ephemeral... | place: Spain: Penahueca Lagoon, Toledo | collected 2011-07
TATAAAACGTGCGTTCCGCGATTGCGAGCCGGAAAACCGGCCTACGCACCAGTATTTATATAGGAGCGAGATATCCAACATAAATTATGCCGAGCAGTCGCTCAATTTTCTGTGCCAAATGGGCGCCACACGCTGTGCTTCCGGTCGGAATAGTGACAGCACTCGTCTTTTACATAGTCAACGATTTGTTGGGAATGACCCACCCACTGCTCATCCAGTTCTGGCTCAGGGTGCCCGGACTCGGGGCCTGTCTTGGTGGGTGTCTCATCGGATACCAGAGCTTGTTTATGGTACGGTACCCGACTGTAGCCGCCGAACACGACGTCAACCTTCCGGGAAGAACGCCAACGCCCGATACAGATAGCGAGGCACGGAAGCGCGGCATAAAATCCATTCTTGTTAGTATCGTGTTATTTCTGGTTGGTCTCCTCTGGCTCGCGATGCCACTGATGATGTGGCAATTGATATCGTCGTGACCGGCTCCAGAACTCGACTGAGTCGTCGTCCCCGGCAACCGCCAGTCGTCCCTAGCCCCGCAACAGCTTCGAGAGCTTCTCCGTGATGGAATCGTCCCCGAGTTTCAGATAGAAGGCGTCACCGCCGTCCTCGTAGTAGTTGTCGATTCGGCGCCGTACCTCGAAGCCGATGTGCTGGTAGAACTCCAGGGCCTCCTCGTTGGTCGACCGGGCGTGACAGGTGACAGAGCCGTAGTCCTCGCTGACACGGGCGATGAGGCGTTTGCCGAAGCCGTGCCCGCGGTAGTCGGCGCCGACGGCGAGAAAGAGGATGTAGCCGTCCCGGCGGACCGCAGCGAAGCCGACGAGGGCGTCGGCCGCGCGGTCGATGTAGAGATAGACCGTCGAGCGGCGATAGGCGCTGCGGAAGAAGCCGCGTCGCTGACGGAGCACACCCTCGGAGCGGCGGATATCCTCCTTGAGCTGCCACGCTGCGTCGACGTACTCGTCGCTGCCCCGGTCGACGACCGTTGTTTCGATGTTGACGCTCACTGGCGAGGAGGTACGACTGGCGCAACCATAATTCCACCGCCCAGCGTTCGCCGAGTCGTTTTTCTCACAGCCGACCGATGGAGAAATCGTGACCGGCCCGTCGCGGCCGCCGTGTCGAGCCTCGTTTCGCCACTGCGAGCGTGCCGCCGTGTCAGGCCTCGTTTCGCCACTGCGAGCGTGCCGCCTGCCCCGTTGCAGGACAGTACCCGAGGCCCCGTGACCGGGACACTATCGAAAACCGTATACTCCATAGAGGAACAGAATTAGGTTCCTGGCCCGTCTAGTGGCTGTAATGACTGCGCGTCCAACTATTGCTGCAACAGTAGTTTTCCTGGCGACTATCGTCAGCCGCCCGGTCAGGGCCCACGTCGATTACGTGACCGAGCCGGGTGCCGAGACGAGAGACGCAGTGGCGTTTACCGTCGATGTGTTGTCTGACCCGTTCAACGCGGTGCTGTTCCTCGGGAGTGGGCTGGTAACGGTCGTCGGTATCGCCGCGTATCTCTACGTGCGGCCGACCATCACGGATATCGTCGTCCTGCGGAACAAACTCGCAAGCTACGGCGATCTCATCCCGTGGATGCTCCGACTCGCCGTCGGGATGCCGCTCATCGGGGCCGGGTTTCAGGGGTACATATTCGCTCCGACGGTGACGTTCAACGTCGGTGCGAACCCGTTACTGCGCGTCCTCTTTATCGGGCTGGGCTTTTTGACGCTGTTCGGGCTCGCGACCCGTATCGTGGCGACGCTCGGACTGGTGACCTACGCCTGGGCGCTGGCGACCGAGCCGAGCGTCGTTCTCGCTATCGAGTACGTCCCGCTGTTTATCGCGCTGTTCGTCCTCGGCGGCGGCCGCCCCAGCGCCGACGATATGTTACTCGAAGTAGCGAGCACCGACGGCAGTATCTACGGGCGTATCGACCCGATTCACCTGCTGAAAAGCTACCTAGACGAGCGGACGCGTCCCCTGCGCGTGTACGTCCCGGTCATTCTCCGCGTCGGGATGGGTGTCGCTTTCATCTATCTGGGCCTCATTCAGAAGGTCTCCCAGCCTTCCAGCGTGCTGGCCGTCGTCGAGAAGTACAACCTCACGGCGGTCGTCCCGGTCGACCCGGGCCTGTGGGTCGTCGGCGCCGGCATCACCGAGATAGCGGTCGGTATCGCGCTCATCGCAGGCTTCTTTACCCGCGGCATGGCTGCCACCGCGTTCGTCCTGTTCACGCTGACCCTCTTTGGCCTGCCCGACGACCCGGTGCTGGCCCACGTCACGCTCTTCGGGATGGTCTCGGCCGTCTTCACGCTCGGCGCCGGGCCGCTCTCCTTTGACCACTGGTACGGTCGCCCCGCAGTCGCTGACGAGGAGAGCGCCGTTCCGGCGGACTGATACGGCTGCCGGTAACAACTCCCCCGCTCAGGCGCCGTCCCACCGGTCGAGCGCTGTCCGATTCCCGCTGCCGTTGTAGTAGACGGTGATGGTGTCACTGGAGCCGACGCGCTGCCCCCAGGCGTTCCCCTCACCGAGCTGGACGATAGAGCCTTCGTCGACCTCCGCCGTCCGATTCGTATTCGCCAGCTGGGACCAGTTTGCCGTCGGCTCGCCACGGGGCCCCTCGAACTCCAGGTTGCCGGCCTGAATCGGGTCGCCGCGGCTGTGGGTGACGAGCAAGAGTCCGTTCTCCCCGGAGTAGTCGTAGGTGAAGTTCGCCTCGGGCACGCCGTTACCCCCGTCATCAGTGACGACGAGCACGTTCATACCGACCACCGCAGTCACGACGACGGTCATCCCGACGAGCAGTCCGATGCCGATCGACTCGGACATCCCACGGTCACTGCCGGGGCTATGCGCTTCCATCGATATCCACACAAGGGTACATGAATATAAAGGCTGTTCGGCCGCGGGGGCTCAGACAGATAGCTCCCGAACGGAGACCGACTCTCGGCGGGTGTCGAGACCGTCGAACGCCGGCGCCGACGTGCCTGCCCGTTCGACAAGCCGGGTCGCGACGGCGACGCCGGTCTGCAGCGCCGTCGCGTCGTCCGCGCCGTCGGCCCACGCGGCGAGTGTCCCGGAGAGCAAGGCGTCGCCGGCCCCGACAGTATCCACCACGTCCACGTCGATGGCACCGGCGTGCAGCGCCGTCGAGCCCGTCGCCAGCACGGCGCCGTCGCCGCCCAGCGAGGCCAGCACGCGGTCGAACCCCGCCGCCCGGAACGCGTCCGCGGCCCGCGCACAGCCCTCGACGGTCGAGACGTCGGCGTCGGTCGCCCGGGCCAGCTCCTCGCGGTTGGGTTTACAGAGCGCGTATCGCTCGTCGAGTGCCCGGAGCGCGTCGCCGTCCATGTCGACGACGGTGTCCCAGCCGCCGGCCGACGCGACCGCGTCGACTGCGTCGGTGGACACACCCGGCGGGAGGCTCCCACTGACCACCACGGTGTCTGGGTCGCGCTCACGGACTGTCTCGACCACTGCCGTGACCGTCTCCTCGCCGACCGCCGGCCCGTCGTGGTTGAGCTTGTACTCTGCCCCGTCGGCGACAGCGGTCGTGTTCAGCCGGGTCGGCCCGTCCGCCTCGACGAACGCGGTCGACACCCCATCGGCGGCCAGCCGCCCACGGATGAACTGACCCGTGAACCCGCCGAGGACGCCCGTAGCCACGGCGTCGGTACCCAGGGCGGTCAGGAACTGCGCCACGTTGACGCCCTTTCCGGCGGCGTCGAAGCGGGCCGACTGGGCGCGCATCACCCGGTCTGGGGCCATCGGCTCGTCGAACTGCAGCGTCTGGTCGACCGCCGGATTGAACGTCACGGTGAGATGCATCAGTCACCCCCTGTGACGACGACGTCCGCCTCGGCGAACGCGTCGGCGAGTTCGCCCGGAAGCGGCTCGTCGGTGACGAAGAGGTCTATCTCGTCGGGGTCGGCGACGGTGACGAAGCTCCGCTCGCCGAACTTCGAACTGTCGGCCACCAGCACGACGCGCCGGGCGTTTGCCAGCATCGCGCGTTTGACCGCCGCCTCGTCCTCGTCGGGAGTCGACAGCCCCGTATCGGCGGTCACCCCGTTGGTCCCCAGAAAGAGGATATCGAAGTTGCGCTGTTCGAGGAACGTCTCGGCGGCGGGCCCCACGCAGGCGTGGCTGCGCGGGCGGACCGTCCCGCCGGTCAGCTTCACGTCGACGTCTCTGTCGGCCAGTTCCAGGCCCAGTTCGGGCATGTTCGTCACGCCGACGTAGCCGCTGTCGGGTGCGGCTCGTGCGACCTCTGTCGTCGTGGTCCCGGCGTCGAAACAGACCACGTGGCCGTCGCGTATCTCCTCACTCGCGCGGGCCGCGATAGCCTGTTTGGCCTCCAGATGGTCGACCTCTCGCTGGTCGTAGGACCGCTCGCGCCCCGCCGACGAGACGGGGACGGCGCCGCCGTGGGACCGCTCGATTCGCCCCTCGGACTCCAGGTCCTGGAGGTCACGGCGGATAGTGGCTTTCGAGAACTCGAGTTCGTCGGCCAGCGTCGCGACCGAACAGCCGTCCTGTTCGGTCACGAGCTGGACGATGGTGCGTTTGCGCTCGGCGGGGAGCATCTGGCAGGAGTTGGCCCGCGCGGGCCTTAGCAGTTCCGACCGATTCTGTTCGTTTCTGCTCGAAGGGCGACCGCGGCGTGCAGATTCGACTACAGCGCGTCGACGATGGCGGCCGTGACGTCTTCAGTGCCGGCGTCGCCGCCCAGGTCCGGGGTCTTCGGGCCGGACTCGAGCACCGACTCGACGGCGGCCCGGACCCGGTCGCCCTCCTCGTCGTAACCCAGGTGGTCGAGCAACATCGCGGCGGAGAGAATCATCGCCGAGGGGTTCGCGATGCCCTCGCCGGCGATATCCGGCGCGGAGCCGTGGACCGGCTCGAACAGGGCGTTCTCCTCGCCGACGTTCGCCGAGGGCAGGAGTCCAAGCCCGCCGACCAGTCCGGCCGCCAGGTCCGAGAGCACGTCGCCCGCGAGGTTCGGACAGATGATGACGTCGTACTGCTCGGGCGTCATGACCAGATGCATCGCCAGCGCGTCCATCAGCGCGGTGTCGTAGTCGGCGCCGCGGTCGTCGCCGACCGCGCTCGCTGCATCGAGGAATAGCCCGTCGGTCTCTTGCATCACGTTCGCCTTGTGTGCGATGGTGACATCGTCGTAGTCGTTCTGTTTCGCGTAGTCGAAGCCGAACTCGGCTATCTTCTCCGAGGCGTCCTCGGTGATGACGCGGGTCAGCGTCCGCACGCCGTCGGTTATCTCGCTCTCGATGCCCGAGTAGACGCCCTCCGTGTTCTCACGGATGAAGACGATGTCAGTGTCGGGCTGGACGGCGTCCAGGCCGGGGTACGAGCGGGCCGGGCGGACGTTGGCGAAGGAGCCGACGACCTCCCGCAGCGGGAGGATGACGTCGGCGGCCGTCTCGCCGGCCGCGCCAAAGAGCGTCGCGTCGGCGTCGGCGGCGATATCGCGGGTCTTCTGAGGGAGCGCCTCGCCGGTCTCGGCTTTGACGGCGTCGCCTGCGTCGGCCTCGACGAACTCGAAGTCCACCGAGTCAATCGCCGCCAGTACGTCGACGGCGGCGGGCGTGACTTCCTGCCCGATACCGTCACCGGGGATGACCGCAATCTCGTGTGTCATAGGCTCCAGTCTCTGGGCGGGCGAAAAGAGCGTGTCGATGTGTTCGGGATTGCGGTGACGATGACGGCCGCTCCAGTCGGGGGTCCAACGTCGGACGGATACGCAGGGTAACGGCTGTCGCGGGCGCAGCGAGAGGGGATAATTCGGCCACTTACGGGACGACCAGGGTGCCGGGCTCTCCGCAACGTGGGGCAGGTGGTCGTCCGTCGGACCGCTCGGCCTACGATATCGCGACGATGTTGTCGGTTGCGACGTACAGCGTCCCGCCCGCGATGCTGACGTTCGGCGTCCCCAGCTGATTGGTCTCTCCGATTGCGACTGACCACCGCTGTTTGCCGTCACTTCTGTCCACAGCGACGACCTTCTCGGCGCTTGTCGTGAGATACACCGACTTAGCGTCGACGCGCGGCGAATTGTAGAGACTATCGGTCGCGACGTACGGCGATGACCAGAGCGGTGATCCGTCGGACGCACTCAATGCCCGGAGCTCGTTCTGCGTCGCAAGATAGAGTTCGTCGTCTACCACAGCGGGAGAGCCAGCGACATCCTCCGACAGCGGGTCGGTCTCCCACTGCACTGAGCCATCGTCGAGCGACAGCGCTGTCAGCACCTTACTGTCGTCGGCCTCTCGTACCGTGTACGCGGTTCCGTCCGCCACAACAGGGTTCTGGATGGGTGTGATGTCATCGTTCTCCCAGCGCTTGCTGCCATCGGTGGTATCCCAGGCGATCAGCGCGTCCTCGGGGCCGATGCCGTATGTCTTGCCCCGCTGGACGGCGGTCGAGCCGTCGATTGCCGGCTTGAACAGTGACCACTTGTCCGATTCAGCCTGCCAGCGCTGGGTGCCGTCGAAATCGTACGCGATGAGCGCGTCCGATTCGCCCTCGGTCGGTAGGTACACCGCGTCCTCGGTGAAGAGTGGCCCAGCGTTTGGTGTCGTCTCCGGGCTCACAGCCCACTGACGCTCACCGTCAGCGATTGCGACCAGCCCGTCTCTCGTCGGGAAGTAGACCGTTCCGTCTCTGATCGCAGGCGTGTAGATATCTGTCCCGCTCCTGGCCGCGGTGGCCTTAAATTTCCATAGCTTTTCTCCGGTCGTCGAGACCGCGTGCAGGTAACTGTCACCACTATAGGAAGTGATGATTCCGTCGTCGATGACAGGTTGCGTCCGCATCTCGTATAGCTCGTCCGGTGAATACAGTGTTTCGACGGTCGGATCCGCGGTGGGGCCGGCTGTCGCCGTGTTTACGCCGGTGTTACCAGGGCCGCCGTCTTCGGAAGGCCAGGCGCCAGAACCGTCACTACCGCCGTTCTCAGTGCTGGTCGTGTTTCCAGTCGTCGTCCCGTTCTCCGAACGCTCGGACCCCACACACCCGCCGAGACCAATGCTTCCGACAACGACAGCCATTTTGAGAGCTGCTCGTCTCGTTTGCCCACTGTCTTCGCTCATGTCAAACTTCGTTGGCTACTAATTATTATAAATCTAACGACTATTAGCACGATATAAACCGGCCCGGACGAAGCAACCTCCGATGGCCTGACCGGACCGGCCCGCGGATATGTGGTATCGCGTAGCTGTGCGATGGTCTGTCTGTGCACGGACTACAGTATAGTCGTGAAAAACGCCCCGCAGGTAGTCGTCAGCCTCTCCGTATCAGCTGCGTATGCCGCGGCCACGAGGACCGCTTAGTTGTACATCCGCTCCGACGTCCGACCGCGTCGTGTCAGATGCGTTAGGTTCGCCGCCGCCTCCTCGATGGCGCTGCGGTCGACCGTCATCAGCACCGTCGTGTCCCAGATGCCCTCGACGAGGACTGTCCGCTGGGCGTCGACCTTCAGCGCTACGTCGGGGCGGTCGCCCACACACTGCTGTAGTTCGGTGAAGGTTTGATGGTCGGCCATCAGCCACGGTCCGGTCGTACGCCAGCGCCAGCCCGGCAAGCGCCGGTCCGGTCGTACGCCAGCGCCAGCCCGGCAAGCGCCGGTCCGGTCGTACGCCAGCGCCAGCCCGGCAAGCGCCGGTCCGGTCTTACGCTAGCGCGACGACTTCGCGCTCGAGAGTCGCGTAGACGCGGTCACCGACCGGTGCGATGCCGAGGACGCCGGGGTCGTCGTCGGCCCCCAGGCTCTTCGACCACCGCTCCTCGCCTGTCTTCCGGTCGAGGGCAACTACTGTGTCTCCCGACGCCACGTAGACCGAGCGCCCCCCCACACGAGGTTGGCCGGTACTGGAGTCGTCAGGCGTGTAGGGCTCGTCCCAGGCTGCCGACCCGTCAGTCCGCTTGAACGCTCGGACCTTTTCGGTGGTCGCGACGTACACCGCCTCGCTGCCGACTGCAGGTGTCCCGACCAGCGGATCGGTGAGAACGTCGGAGGTCCATTTGGTGGAGCCGACATCCTCCGACAGCGCGACGATGACGGCTCCGTTGTTGTCCGGTTTGATGCAGTGGACGGTTCCGTCGGTGGCGACGGGAACGGTATCGGTGTCGAATATGTTTTGCGTCCAGCTGAAGCCGCCGTCGGTCTTGCTGCGCGCGACAAGTTGATTCTCGTCGTACTCCCGGTCACGGTAGTGGTAGAGTGTCGAGCCGCCGACCGACGGCCGGGATAGGTGCTCGTCCCAGGATTTCTCGAACAGCTTGTTCCCGTCGAGGTCGTAGCCGACGATGATGTCTTGCTCGCCTTCGGTCAGGAGATAGACACTGTCGCCGGTCACTATCGGACTCGAGACGGGTGGTGCCGGGAGGTCAGTCGACCAGGGACTGGACCCGTCCGCAATTGCGACGAGCCTGTCCGAGGTGGGAAAGTACACCGTCCCGTCCCGGAGCGTCGGTGTCGGCACCATGGACTGCCCGCCACTCCAGCCGTACTCCCACAGCTGGTCGCCGCTCGGTGAGACTGCGCGTATCTTGGACTCGTCGAGATACACCACCCGCTCGCCATCCACGATTGGACCGGTCACGATATTCTCGACGGACGGCTGCTCAAACACCGTTTCGAGCGTCGGACTGTCGGTCGGTCCCGACGCTTTGGGGTTTGCGTTGCTGTGGCCCGCGTCAGCGTCGAGCGACCGCCACGACCCTGTCGGCTCTGTACCACCGTCTTCTCCGTCGTCATTTTCGTTCGGTCTCGAGCTGTCAGTCGGCGTTTCCCCGTCAGTCGGTGACGAGTCGCCGCCGGAATCACCTCCGATACAGCCGGCTAGTCCGACGACGCCGACACCCCCAACCGTTCGCAACAGGTTCCGTCTCGTTCGCATAGTCGGAACCAATGAGTCCCGGTATGAAATACTTTGTACCTGAGACTGATACATTAAGTATTTTTTTTGGTACAATCAACAGCGACGCTGCTGGCACTGGGGCCGACGGGAGCCACTGGGGTTGTGACTGCCACCCGGTATCGCAGGCTGCACAGCCCACCAGCCGCTACCCCTCCCTGGCAAGTGTGACGCCGATATCGTGCTCGACGAGCAGGAAGACTGCAAGCGCCGCCAGGCCGACCGCCGACGGGTCGACACCGCCCAACCCCAGCGCCGCGAGCAGCCCGCTGAACTGCCCGCTCTCGAAGACGAGCAGGAGCCACACGGTCGCCCCGACGGCCTCGACGACGCTGAACCCGGCGGTCCCGAGGTCGACGACCGTTTCGAAGGGGGCGAGACCGCGCAAGACGTTGTCCTCGACGGTGTGCTGGGGCACCAGCAACACCGACAGTAGCGACCCCGAGACGAGGATACCGTCGACCCCGCCCAGTCGCTGGGCGACCCCGAGCCACAGCACCCACAGCAGCGCCTCGGAACCGCTCACGGCGAGGGCCTGCTTGCCGGGGAGCGCCGAGACCGAGACGCCGTTGACAGTCGCGTCCGTGAGGGTGTGTTCGACCACCAGGCCGATGGTGAGGACCCCCAGCCCGACGGCGGAGGCGGCGGAGATAGGCGGTGCGTCCGCGACGAGGGTCAGCCAGAGCCCCAGTGCGAGTGTCTGGACCAGCGTGAACCCGACCATCAGGAACGTCTGCCCTGTCACGCGAAACCCCGCGAGCGACGACCGCTCGCCGGAATCGATTGTGGCCATACCGAACCAAACGACCTCTCTGTGATGGTTACGACGTGCCTGACAGTCGGTAACGGGCTTTTACTAGAAAATATGGCCACAAATCGAACGTGCGCCTGGGGTGTCTGCCGCTTCAACGCGAGGAAAAGCGCTGCTCGCTCAGTCGCTGTTGACGTAGGGGAGCTCCGCGACCGTCTGTTCGACCTTGCTCATGTTCGAGTACATCAGCTGGGTCGTGTCCCAGATGCCCTCGACGAGGGCTTCCTGCATCGCGTCGTCGATGTCTACGTCGACGGTGGTGTCGCCGTAGGTCACCGTCTCTGCTTCGACGTCGATTTCGATGTCGCCGTCGGGGTTGGCCTCGATCCACTCCTGGATTTCGCTGACGGTTTCGTAGTCCGTCGTCGCCGCCGGGATACCCAGCGACTTGCAGTTGTCCGCGAAAATCTCGGCGAAGCTCTCGCCGATGACGCCGTCGATACCCCAGCGCATCATGGCCTGGGGGGCGTGCTCACGCGAGGAGCCACAGCCGAAGTTCTTGTTGGTAACGGCGATGTTGGCGCCCTCGTAGACGTTCAGCGGGTGGTCGTTGAACTCGCCGTCGTCGTCCCGGCGGGCGTCGTAGAAGAGGTAGTCCGCCATGTTGTCGAACGTGACCTCCTTCATGAACCGCGCCGGGAGTATCTGGTCGGTGTCGATGTCGTCACCGGGCAGCGGGACGCCGGAGCCGGAGACGTCGGTGATGTG
>SDGW01001282.1_pt1 | contig 10450 bp, 15 predicted proteins | sample 2873831 | NCBI WGS metagenome assembly SDGW01 (sample SAMN08132700, study PRJNA421101) | hypersaline lake metagenome | isolation source: celular fraction 0.22 microns magnesium sulfate-rich crust from ephemeral... | place: Spain: Penahueca Lagoon, Toledo | collected 2011-07
GTAATCCAACTCGCCTTTTTAGTACTATGCCTAGGACAGATTCCAATAAAGTCAACAACATACTCGACACATCGCTCGACACGAACGAGCTCACGAGTTGGATTGACATCGCCACCGAACTCGTCGACGACATCGAAGCCGTCGACCCCTCGTTGTCCGAATCCCGGCTGGAAAAACTGGAGCGGTTGACGGCCGCCCATCTTGCGTCGGCGCAAGACCCGCGCCATGCGTCGGAGTCTGGTGCGTCGCGGAGTGTAGAGTATCAGGGCGAGCACGGCCGTGGGTTTGAGAGCACGGACTACGGCCAGCGCGCTCTCGCGTTAGACCCGACGGGGACGCTCGGCGAGGACAACGAGTTCACTCTCTCCGCATGAAGGCGGCACTGTGGGATACGGACACGCTCACCGTGTATTGTCTCGGCGAGTCCCGTCTTGCGCTCTATGAACGTGGGCAGGACCGGGCGTGGGTCGCAAGCGAGGAACCACTAGACCTCCGGGAGTGGCGATAGATGGACATCGACGTCGACACCGGAGGGTTCGAGGACGCCTTCACCACGCTTGACGAGTACGAAGACGACTTCGAGGACGGCGGGACGTGGGTGGTCGGGACTGCCGTTGAGTACGCGATCTACCTGGAGTTCGGAACGTCGAAGATGGACGCGAAGCCGTTCTTCCGGCCTGTGCTGGTTGAAGTCCGAGCGCAGGGCGTGGAGGACTTCATCGAGGATAACACACGGAAGACTATCTCGGACATCGGGAGTGCGGATGAGCTGGTTCGGAGTCTCGCGTTCGCTATCGAGCGTCGCGTGAAGGAAGTCATCACGCGGAAGGGACTAATCGACACGGGGACGCTCGAAGCGTCAGTCAAGGCGGTGCCGGGAGCGGACGTGACGGACTTGCCGTCGGCGGATGAGGTGGACGCAAGTGCGGCCGTGGAGGTAGACACATGACAAGCCAATGGGACCGTTTTGAGGCGTCGGCGTCTCGGACGAACCGGGCACTCGGTGCCGAACAGATCGACGTCTACGAACCCTCCGAATCGTGGCAGTCCTCGGGTGGCTGGGATGTCTCCTACCCCAGCAGTCCGACTACGTCGACCGAGGGGGAAGCCGTCCCGCCCGAATCAGACCCGAACGTGGACGCTGGCGGTACTAGTCAGACCGCGGATATGGGAGTCTACGTCGCAGCGGATGTTGGCGTGGCGTGGACGGACTTCGGCGAATCGGGCGAGGCTGCTACTCGTATCGAGATAGAGGGAACTCGCTATGAGGTGGAGACGGTTGACGAGCAGTTTGATGGCCGCGACCGGCTGAGTTGTGTGGAGGTGGACACGTGACACTACAGCTCCCCGAGAGCCCGGACCAGTACTTCATCAATCAGATACTACTCGATGGCTCCTCGTGGCATCCGAGCGAGGTCCACGGCTACGACCCGAACGGTAACACGCCCGCGGACGAAGCTGGGTTCGCCTACGGCACGAGCCTGGACAACGTCGGCCGCTATTATCCGTCGCTCGTCATCCAGTACTCAAACGAGACGGCTGGCGGCGAATCCACCTATCAGTACATTACAGAGAATGGCCCGGGCCAGAATCGGAACGGTTCGCTGACCGCGACCGTCCGCGTGCAGGACGACCAGGACGGCTACACGGGCGACAGTAGCACGTACTCGGCGGTAGATGCGGAGACGCTGGCGGACGACCTAATCAGCCAGGTTGAGGCGGTCTGCCAGCGGAACGCCGCCGGAGCGGACACGAAGTTCGCTCACGTCGGGAGTCAGCGCGGGCCGGACACGCCAGACGATACGGACAAGGACCCAACGGTTCGGTTGGCGAGTTGCACGATCTCGTATAGCTGGCTGCGGTCGCCCTAACGCTTAACATATCGGTAATTAAATACAGCCGTATGGCGTACAAAACCGGGCTTCGACTGCTCGCCGCATTGTTCTGCTTCACCGGGGTTGGAATCCCGATAGGCGTTCTCCTGTGGCGGAAAGCGAAACGCGAGGAGAAACGCATCGAAGAACAACGCCAAGCAGTGCAGGACCTCGCGGACTCGCAGTAACCAGTTCTTTTTCACGGATGGGATGACGCCCAGTATGGGTCGACCTAGGGGATAGTCGCAGTCACTAACCACGAGTTTTCAGTACAACCATGTCAGCACCAGTTGAATCCGCGCTTCAAGACGCACGTATCGAAGTCGTTGAGGAAACCACACACGGCGTCCCTCCGTCAGACCCGTCGTGGGAAGTCCTCACCGACTACCTGAAAGAACTCTCCGTCAGCCCGGAAGCCAACCGAGACGGCCAGAGCGTCGTCGGCAGTGGCGACCTCAAGTCTCACTTCCGCGGCCCGGAAGAGCACACGTTCACAACGGATTACTACAAGCAGCAGGCGTTCGTCGACTCCTCGGGGAACGCGAACTATCCGGCCGCCCAGCCGCTGGTGTACGACTACCAGAGCGACTACCCGAGCTACACGCTCGAGTACCGCCGGACGGTCGGCAGTGGTGGAAACGATGGTGCGGGCTTCCGTGAGTACCTCGTCGCGTTCGGCGCACGCCCCACCGAAACGTCGGTGCCTGGAGACCCGAGCGAGAGCGAGCCCATCACTGAATCCCTGTCGTGGGATGCGGAGAAGACCCGCGCCTACGTCATCCACCAGCCGTCGAGTTCGACCACGCTCGACGTGACGAACGACGGCAGCACGAGCGTTGACGTCACTATCGAGGACGAGGGCGCGAGCACCACCGAGACGGTCACGGTCTCCGCGGGCAGCACCACGACGACCACCGAGTCGTTCGCGGACGTTGACGCGATCTGGTGCGAGAGCGAGCCGGACGGCGACATCTCCGTGACGGACGGCAGTGGAACGGACATTCTCGACCAGGACCTTGCGGGGAGTGAGACGGACGGAGTTGAGGGCGAGCGCGGTATCCCGGCGCTCGGCGCGGGAAGCCACGGCACCAGTATCGGAGTGGACCCCTCGAAGTATCTGTTCCTCGGCGTGGACACGGTCAACTGGCAGGGCAGCGCGCTCGCGGACCGCATCCACGCACTCGACCTCACCGTTGGTGTTGAGACGGACAAGAACGCGCAGGCCGGGACGCGCCGGCAGAGTATCGACATCGGCACACGGACGGCCGAGATCGAAGCGGAGACGGCTGGCCCCTATGAGTCGGCGAAGCGCATCCGCGACCAGTTCCGCAACGAGCAGGGTGACTTCGTCTACAAGTTCCCCGACAACGACGTGGCGCTGAAGAACGCTTCGCTGACGGACGCGCCGGACTACACTCGCTCGGCGGGTGAGACGAACTACATCCCGAGTACGACCTTCCAGGGCGCGGAAGAGGCGGACAGTGCGGCAATTGTCGTGACGAACACGGCGTGATAACTCATGTGTGCTAAATCGCTTACCCAGTCGAAGGCACAGGCGAAGAACACCACCACCCAGCAGTTCGAGTGGGTGGACGGCGACACCGTAGAAATCAACGTTCGGGACGCGACGCTCGACGAGATCGAGGCTATCGAGGAGGAGCAAGAGGGTGAGCAGGCTGGCACCGACCTCGTGCAGCAGGTGTTCGACGACTACCTCGAGGAGGACTTGGATGCGAGCCAGATGCCGATGGCGAACATCAACCTCGTGATGTCCCAGATTTTCCGAGCGTGGGGCGTCCAAGAGAGCGAGTTGGACGACCTTATCGAGGACCGGCAGGGAAACTAGACGGCCCAGACGTCGACCTCGAACCCGTGGAGGAGCGGGCGATGCGGGATAAGATGCTGCACGACGAGGGCTACACGTATTGTTGGCCGCCCCGCATCGGGAATCTCACACCGCGGCAGGTGAAGCGCATCCAGTTGTGGCGGTCTATCGAGAGCGACCTGGAGCGCCGGCAGTACGAGCAGTCGTCGAATCCGGATAGCTTGAGTCACGAATACGACGTCGGCGAGAGCCGAGCGGAGGCATTCCAATAATGGTTAGTTTTGAGAACTTGAGTGTGAAGGTCTCCGCGCAGACGCGGGACTTCCAGCGGGGTATCGAGAACGCGGCCGACAAACTCCGTGGATTGAGCGCGGATGCGTTGAAGACGTCGGCGGCGATGCAGGTCCTTGGCGGCCGGGCGGACCATGCTGGCGATGAGTTGTCGGAGACGGGGCGTGAAGCCACTGGAGCGAGCGCAGGCATTGGTCTGCTTGGCACGTCGTCAGCGGGCGCGAGCGTGAGTGTGCGCGGCCTCACGACAGCCCTGACGGTTGGGTTGCTCCCCGCGCTCGCTGTTGTGTCCACGGCGCTCCTCCCCGTTGTATCGGCACTCGGCGGGCTAGTCGCAATAGGCGCGTCCATCGCGGGTGTTGGACTCCTCGGCACAGTGGGTGCGCTCGCAACGAACACGGAAGAGTTGAAGGAGTCAGTGCAGCCGCTCATTGACACGATACAGAACGAGTTCGGGACTGCGATACAGTACGCTACCCGCGTCATCCAGATTCTCATCGGAGACCTCACGGAGACGATCTCCGAGCTCGTCCCGACGGACGAACAGATCCGCCGGCTCGCCAAGGGCTTTCTCGACCTCGGTCGGGCCGTTATCGACGCACTCCCCGGGCTCGTAGACCTGGCGACGACGCTTGCTGTTGAGTTCCTACCGGCCGCGGCGGAGCTCGTCGATGGCGCGCTCTCCAACCTCCCCGGCTTGATTCGGGGGATGGTTGCGGAGTTCCAGCGGCTTGCCCCGATGTTCATGAGGTTCGGGCGGACGCTCGCGAGGCTTCTGCCGGACTTGATGGAGTTCGGCCGCACGGCGTTGTCGGTGGTCGCACCCGCCCTCGGACGGCTCGCCGGACTCGTCGAGTCGGGCGTGGAAGAGTTCAACCGGCTCGATACGAGCTTCCAGAAGACGGCAGTGAAGGCGAGTCTTCTCGTCGGACCGTTGACGGGGCTTGTCTCACTCCTCGGTGGGCCGGCTGGCGTCGGCGTCCTCGGTGCAGTCATCGCACTCAAGAAGGCGTGGACGTCGAACTTCGCGGATATTCGGACGACGCTCCAGAATGCGTTTGGTGCTATCAAGCGTGTTCTCGGCGACCGTCTGCCGACGCTCATCTCGGAGTTGAAGCAGCTCTGGCGGACGCTCCGCCCGGTTGTCGAGCCCGTTGTGGACTTCCTCGTGCAGGCGCTCTCGGGGATTGTCGTGAATGCGCTTGATGGCGTCCTGTCCGGGTTGACCGCTATCGTGCAACTGTTGAATGGCGACTTCTCGGGCGCGTGGCAGACTGTCCTCGGGTTCCTTGACCGTGCTATCACGCGGACTGCGGAGTTCTGGAATAAGCTCTCCGGTGGCCTGCTGCAGGAAGCAGTGAACGCCGTCATCTCCGGCCTGAACAAGATGGGAGAGGGCGTCGAAAACCTCCTCAGTAGCGTCGGTCTCGGCGGCCAGTTCGACTTCGAGACGATTGAGCAAGTGAATATCGGCCGGACGCCATTCCAAAAGGGTCGTGGGCGGGCGAGTCAGCCGCCGGCTGGCCCTCAGGAGATTCGCGTAAAGGGTGAGCTCCGCGAGAAGGATGGTGAGATTACGGCGAAGATCGACGAGCGCGTGCAGGTGAATAGTCGCCGTCAGCGGCGAGAGTACCAGAATGACCGCGGCGGCCCGACTCCGAGGTAACTAGCCATGAGTGACACGACGTGGACCCTGACGATGCAGCACTCTGGCGAGGAGAAATACGTCGCCATCAATGGCGTCCGCGGCAGCTTCCCAACCTTGACTCGTGGCGGGACAGCTTCGTTCACGCTGGATTTCACTGGCGAGGTTGCGACCCGTTTCTATGGAGAAGGCGGGTATGATGAGGGCGGCTATAACGCTCGAGATAATGTCACCCGGTTCGAGCTGGTTCGCGACCTCCAAGACTGGGCGGGGTGGGCGGACACTAGCGATCTCCAGAAGCGTCCCGGGTATCGCGTGCAGATCCCGAGCAGTGCGGTTGTGGACTCGCTGGTTGTTCGTATCCAGCCGAGCCCGGACATCACGGGCGGCCGTGGTGCGTGGGGTGTCGTGACTAGCGTCACTGGGGATGCGCAGTTAGCGGAGAATGGGGTGTTGGAGTTGGAGGTGTACGTGTTGGCTGAGGCCGATGAGTACAGTAGTCATAGTGCGGTGGTGTCGGCGTTCCAGCCGTCGATAGTGTAAGCAGCTTATACACTGCATACAATCAATAGTATTTTTATGCCTACTATTTCTCGGATACGTCATGAGACGACGTGGTTTCATCAATCTATTAGCGATGGTCGGATTAGCGGGCTGCGGCGGTGAACTAGACGAGACTCCGGAGACATCGACCGTAGAGCCGACGACAACGTATGGGTACGACGGCGTGCCAGTGACGGAGACTGCGACTACCGCGTCTCGGCGGCGGACGTCTACTGAGTCACAGACCAGTTCGACGGTTTCGACATCCATGACAACGACAACAGCATCCTCGACGACGGCGACGACAGTGGAACAGGCGTCTGGATTCCCGCAGGGCGGCGGTAATAGTGGCGGCGGTGGCTCCGCCCCGGTGGATGATGACTGGGGCGAACAGGGCTATGGACAGTACGGTTACGGAGGTGTTCGATAATGCCTGACGATACGACGAACCATAATTTGAACCGCCCGGATAAGGGCCAGAAGGATTGGGGCGACGATCTCAACCAGAACTTTAGCGATCTTGACACGGCGTTGAAGAACATTAGTCAGGATGGCGAGACGTTCAGTCCCGAGCGGGTATTGAGCGATGCGATTAACACCGAACGCGGGTTTATCTCGGGTCTCTTAACAGACTGGATAGACGCCTACAACGTTGGCATTCAACCCGGCCAATGCATCGCGGACGATGACGAGACGGTTATCTCGGTGGATTCAACGCTCAATATTGATTTGTTGTCCTCGGGGGCGAGCGGATTACAGTCAAACGACTCACGGACAGCAGACACATGGTATGAGTTCCACGTCATAGCCGAAGACGACGGGAGTAACCCCGCCGGATTTGCGGTGTCGGCGTCCAATACGTTAAGTCTGCCGTCCGGCTACAGCCATCACCGGCTTGTCGGGTACGGCCGCACTGACGGTGGGAAAGACCTGTACCAGTTCCACCATCGGGAGCCGAACCGCATCATCTGGAATAATCCGGGGAATCATGGCATTTTAGATACAACGTCGCCAGCGACCTCGTGGTCAGCTGTTGATGCAAGCCCTGCGGTCCCGCCTCAAGCGCAATCCGCGAATATTACGATTTTCTCGCAGGGCGACGGGTCGACGGCCCGGCACTATATTCAGACGAAGCATCCGACGGCAAACGGCTGGCAGCTCAAAGCTTCGGGCTGGGCGGCCCACAGCGCCATTGATGCCCACGCCAATGGCGATACCTTACTGAGTGGCGATAACACGTTCAGGTACCAAACGGGGGCGTCGGGCCGTGCGTTAGTTCGGGTTCGGGGCTACCGGTTTTATCGCTAACTCGACCAATGACTATACAAAGTAACTCAATCGTAGGCTCTCCACCGTTCGAGGTCTCACACCAGTGGGATATGTACGACATCTTCGGGAAGAAAGGCGGGACTGGCGTCCGTTACTTCGACGACGTGGACGGTGACGGAGAACCGGAGTTCGTGTGTTCGGTGGCCGCAGAAGCCCACTTCGCCGCGCTCGACATGGATGGCAATATCGTCTGGGAGAACATTCAAAATACAGCCGACCACAAATGGGCGTATTTTCCGAAAGTCCACAACAATACGCTCTATTACGGAGAGCGCCCCGACACTATTTATGCCATTAACCTGTCAAATGGGGCGCTCAAATGGTCCACGACAGTCACGGAAGTCGAAGCGGTGGAACTGATGGATATTGGAATAGCGTATGGTGGCAAGCCTTCCGGGTCAGGGGGCGAAGTGGGTGTGCTGGACTTCAATGATGGCACGCATAAATCGGGCTGGCCGGTGGGGTTCAATCAGCACGAGCAGTCGCTTGGGGCGGGCGATCTTGATGGTGACGGTGAAGATGAACTGGTTCTCAGTAACCAAAGTGGGAATATTGAGGTGCGGAACCGGGACGGGACAATTCGGTTCACGCTGTCATCATCGCACTACCACGTTGACCGGCATGTGGTGGCGAACATTGACCCGTCGCGTCCAAACCAAAACGAACTGTTGACGGTCGTTGATGATGATGGAAGTTCCAGCCGGAAAGAAGGTGACGAGATTATCTTACTCGACAAGGACGGCACGGAGCTCCGGCGGTTCGAGACGGCGGAAGCAGGCCCCAGTCTCACCGTCGCTAACGTTCATCCGGACAGGGATGGGCTGGAAGTTGTGTTCGGGATTGAAACAAGTAATTACGGTGGTCGCGCCCCGCTGTTCCTGTTAGATGGGACGCTCTCGAAGGTCTGGGAGGCGTACATTCCGAAACAGGGAATGAATTTATCTGGCGATCCCGGCGGCCAGTGTGCGTTCGCGGATGTTGACGGTGATGGCGACCTTGAGATCATCGTGAATACGGGTGAGGGCAACCAGTCTGCGGGGGTCTACGTGTTTGACAAGGACGGCAATTTCGTTGGGAAACAGTTCGGCCTTGGGTGGAATATGACATGGCCGGTTCATTCCCCGACGGGGGTGCCAAAAGCAAAACATTATGTAGATTTTGACGGCGACGGCTACGACGAGTTCAGTTTCGGAATCGCGCCGCCAGCGAACACATCAAAGAAAGATGTGCAGTATTGGCTGAACCGGCGGACATAGCTCTGGCGTGAAAAACAATACTTTCACCACCCCTTTTGGATAGGTAGCAATATCGGCGACAAAGTACTTGTTATTGTTTTCTGGCGCTGACACGTAGTGTCGAACAGGTATCGGAGGAATACATCACTAGTTTTAAGATTGGTGAGTGGCGCAGAATATCTAAGATACGGAGCATGGCCACTCGTAACCGAGAGTATTACGTTCTTCCGGGAATCACTGCCGCTATCGTATTGGCGATTGGGTATCTCGGTACATACGATCACCCAGCCGGTGCAGCCGGCCTGTATCTTTCTATAGTCGAACAGATACAAGCCACTGCTGGCTTCCCGACGATTATCCCGCACTATGACCCCGGCGGGATTCCCTTCGCATATCCCCCACTCACGTTCTACCTCACTGCAAAACTATCCTCAGTGTTCGATGTGTCCGTGCTGACGGTATCGCACTATCTTCCACCACTCTTGGTTGTGGTGCTCGCAGTTCCAATGTACTACTTCTTCAGGGAACTGGCCACCGCCCAGATTGCCGCAGTTGCCACGATAGCAGTCCTCCTCTCACCAACATACTATGAGTTATATCTGACTAGTGGTGGGATCGTCCGGACACCTGCGGCAATCCTCACACTCACTGGCTTGTGGGCTGCGGTTAACACGTTCAAAAACCAAAATCCCCAGCATCTGGCTCTGGCAACTGTCTTGTTCGGCCTCGTAGTGCTGTCCCACCTTGTCTCAGCCCTCTTCTTTGGCTTGACGTGCCTCATTCTGTATGGAGTGTATGACCGTTCTCGCCGCGGCATTCTCTATGGAACCACCATTGCCGTTGGTGGTCTTCTCATCGCAGCCCCGTGGTGGCTCACCGTTATACAGAATCATGGTATTGACGTATTCATATATGCGGCATCGTCACGTTCATCCTCACTCCGTCTCTACAGCCTCATTGACTTTTTCTCCTCGACAAACGGGCAGTTCATAGACCTGTTCAAGGTACTTGGCGTTCTTGGTGCATTGTACGCTGTCTTCGAGTGTGAGTATCAGTGGCCGGTTTGGCTAGGAGCGATGATTTTCATCATTGGAATAGACCGATATATTTGGCTGGTTGCGGCATTTATTGGAAGCATATTCCTTTTCCGGGTTATTATCCCACAGGTCAAACAGAATGGCCAAGCTGTTGCAGGTGTTGTGATGGTCGTTGCAGTGTGCGCATTTGCGGTCGGAAGTGGCTTACTTTATGCGACGGACATGGCTGGCCAGTCATCTCACTCAATTAAAGTCGCGGTTGGCGATGACGAGCGAACAGCGATGGCATGGGCACGCAACAATACCGCTGAAAATGAGACGTTTTGGGTTCAGGCACATCTGTATGTGATTGACTGGTGGCCCATGATGACGGATCGGACAGTGGTGTTGAGTCCACTAGGGTCCGAATGGGAGGACTCGTATCAAGCGGAGCATCGGTTATATCGGGGCTCGATTGACTGCACGACCGCTGACTGTCTTGAGTCCGTGATGGACCACCGGCAGTCACCCGACTATATTTATGTTGATAAAAATGACTTCCCCGCATTGGCGTCATCACTACGACAACATCAAGAGTCATACCAGGTGGTATATGAGACTGAATCTATAGCAATATATGAGACGTTACGGTAATTTGTAAACCGTGACTTTGGTTGCTATATTCGCGCGAG
>SDGW01001283.1_pt1 | contig 10446 bp, 10 predicted proteins | sample 2873831 | NCBI WGS metagenome assembly SDGW01 (sample SAMN08132700, study PRJNA421101) | hypersaline lake metagenome | isolation source: celular fraction 0.22 microns magnesium sulfate-rich crust from ephemeral... | place: Spain: Penahueca Lagoon, Toledo | collected 2011-07
GGGACAGTCTAGTTTAGCACCTCCGCTGGCGTCTGTTCGTTGAATGATTGGTGCGGTCGTTGTGTATTGTAGTGTACGAACTGCTCAAGACATTCTTTGACGCTCTCCCGACTGCCCCCATGAGTTATGAAAGCGATCAACACGCATCTTGAAGGTCTGAAACCACTTTCCAATGAGGTTTCAATCAACGTAGTTGAGCTGATCATCCAGCCCTAATCGGGAGAGTGCAGTCAGATAGCCGCAGCCATCGACGAGAAACACTGTCTCAGAAAGGTCATATCTTTCTATCATTTATGCAGGAACGCAGCGGCTGGATCGGTTCCCCGTCGTCCGAAGACTGCGACATCAAGAACTAACCGCGAATCTATATTGATTGCAGTATGTACCCAAGACCAGTCGCCATTGGTTTTAACAGTAATTTTACCAATGCCGACCCGCGACGGCTTCGCCGTCGGCGGGCCTGGAATACTGTCAGCCAGACCATATATACAGTACCAGATTGTTTGATAAGAACTTTTTACGCCGATCAAGCGGAGAGTCGCTTATGTCTATCGAAGTGAACAACCGGTCGCGTGAAGGCGGACGGCGAACACCCTGACGGGCGTCGCCGTCCGCTCACGCTCCCAAGCTTCATCAAATTCCGCCGCGTAACACTCGCTGAGTAGGTCTGCGAGCATCCTCCTAAACTCACTCCACGACCTGCTCGCTTCTCAAACCGTGCTAACTAGACGGTGCCACCTGAGCTATGTCTCGATGAGAGTGAAGTCTGTACCGCTGCAGGCAGGGCACGAATCCCAATTTAGTGGGGTAGGGTCAGCATCGCTCCTTGCTCGCAAAACAAACCCACAACCCTGACACTCACTAAAGGCGTCCAAGTAAGGGCACACATGGGATGAATTGTCTTCCCTTTTCTACCACACTAGTTTGGTAATAGGAAGAACGAGGACAGCACTAGGTACCGCGAGCGCGTTGTCCGAGAATGAGGACAGAGTCGGGCAGGATCACCTCGATCTTCCCCCTCGAGTACCACCGAAACGGACCCCGACGGAAGAACCCGAAGAACGACTGTCGCACGGTTCTTGATTCGGCATAGTTCAGATCAGCTGGTTCCAGTAGTATGCGCAGCTCTATAACCATGTTTCGGCGGTTTTTGATTCGGTGTTTCTGAAACAGTTCCCTCCCTGGGAGGTGCATTGCTTTATCCAAATTGTGAGTGTCCGGCCAGTATGGGTCTTAATAGCACAGAACAAGGGGAACCAGAGGGTATCACACGGCGACAGTTAGTACAGCAAACTGGCATGGCAGGCGTCGCCGGTACTGTCACAGCCGGAGTCACGGCTGCCCAAGAGCGTACGGTCGAACAGGGCCGTTCGGAAGCCCCGTTGATCGATGCCCATACACATATCACCCCGATTGATGGAACGACACGAAAGGCGTTCTCGGCCAAACAGGCAATCCGCTGGATGGACGACCACGGGGTCGATCAATCGATCCTCCACCCACTGGAGTCACCGACGAGTTGGTTCTTCCCTGTGCCGACGTGGTGGATATTGAACGAGGCGAGCAAATTTCCGGATCGGTTACTCCCCTTCTGTGTGGTCGCCCCCACGGTCGCAGCGCAGTTCGGTGACGACACCATCCGAGAACGCCTCGAGACGTATGTCGACATGGGGGCGCGGGGTGTCGGCGAGCTGAAATCGCCGATGCCGTTCGACGATGACCGGGTTCAGATCGTGTACGAAACGTGTGCGAAGCTCGATCTCCCGGTCCTCTTTCACACGGACGGTGTAAATATGACCGACGAGGTTGGTCTGCCCCGAATCGAAGCCATGCTCCAGTCGTTCCCTGACGTGGATTTCATCGGTCACGGAGCCGGCTGGTGGGCCTCGATTTCGAGCGATATCGAATCAGTGGCGACGGTGTGGCCGGAGGGGCCGGTAGCACCGGGTGGTGCCGTGCCGCGGTTACTTGGGGAGTACGACAACCTGTACGGCGACCTCTCCGGTGGATCGGGCTGGAACGCGCTTACTCGAGATTCTGGCTTCGGACAAACATTCCTCGACGCACACGCGGATAGCCTCATCTTCGGGACGGACAAGCTAGCTCCCGAACAGTCCGTCGACCAGTTCGCACTCTTCGAACGGTTCGAACTCGCGCCTCGGCAGTGGGATCTGATCCGGTATCGGAATATCCGCGATCTCCTCCTTCGCTGAGTGAGTTACGTCGGTCAGCATCCAGTACGGCCATCGAACGCGTAACTCTACCGTGCGGCGATTCACGCCCGTTGAGCAAACCGACGGTCTGCGATGCCCATCAGAACGCGAAGCGATCTGAGACCGCCGTGAACGGCGGGATTCAGTAGTCGATGTCGTTCTTGGACAAGTGACCGGCTCCACCATTTCGAACGCCGACCGGTGAAAGCACTACTGCTATCGGCGTGGGAGCGCGACGCGGCATGGATTACGACACGTGGTCCGAGAACCAAGAGACGGCGACCGTCACCGTCGACGGACACGACCTCGAGGTCGCCTACTACGACGACGGGGACGGTGATCCGGTCGTGTTCTGTCACGGCATCCCCACATCGTCGTTCCTCTGGCGCGAGATCGCACCGCCGCTGGCCGACGAGTACCGGGTGATCGCACCGGATATGGTCGGCTACGGCAACTCGGCGATGCACGACGGCTTTGACCGGTCGATCCGAGCACAGGAGGAGATGATCGTCGCACTCGTCGACGAACTGGGCCTCGAGACGCTCTCGTTCGTCGGCCACGACCTCGGGGGCGGCGTGGGGCTTCGCTACGCCGCACACAACCTAGACACCGTCAGGCGCTCGTGCTCTCGAACGCGGTCAGCTACGACTCCTGGCCAATCGAGACGATCGTCGAGCTCGGAGTACCGTCGACGATCAACGAGATGAGCGTCGACGAACTTCAGGAGATGTTCAAGGGACTCTTCCGGGACACCCTGACCGGCGACCCCGACGAGGCGTTCGTCGAGGGGATGCTCGCACCTTCGCTCAGTACAGAAATTGAACCTATCAGGATCACATCTCGGAGGTGGGTCCAGCCCTACACCTCGACACCGTTCGCGGCGGTCGCCGGGGCGACCTCGATGAGCTGGGCGATCTCTTCCGGAAAGCTCTGCTCGCCCGCCGGCGTCTCGACGGTTACCATCCCGAACGGCGCGATGTCGACTACCGTGAGTTCGACCTCCGGGCGAACGCCGACATCGGCGAGGTACCGCAGTTCCGCGTCGCCTTGGTGGCGGATCCGCCGGACAGTCACGCGTTCGCCCTCGTCGGCGTCAGCGAGACGGATGGTTTCGCTCTCCTTGGGAAAGGACAGGTCGGCGTCGGGGATTGGATCGCCGTGCGGATCGACCGGGGGGTTGCCTAGTGCCTCGGCGATGCTGTCGGTCAGTTCCCTGGAGACGTGGTGCTCAAGTCTGTCGGCCTCGTCGTGGACGTCGGCCCAGTCGTAGTCGAGGAGTTCGGTCAAGAACGCTTCGAGAAGACGGTGGTGCCGGAGAATCTCGAGAGCGACGAGTTCGCCCTCCTCCGTGAGCGTCACACCCTTGTACTCCTCGCGGTCGACCAAGCCGCGTTCTTCGAGCTTTTTCAGCATGGAGGAGACGGTCGGCGCGGTGACCTCGAGATGGTCGGCGAGAGCTGAGGTCGACACCCGCCCGTCGCTGTCGCTCTCGATGGCGTAGATCGTCTTGATGTAGTCCTCCATGACCGCGCTCAGCATTCCTTTCGGTACATTCGACTGACCCCCTTTGTCGCTTCGGGTGCGACCGTCGTCTGGCGAGTCGCCATCGCTGGTTGCGACCATCACCTGTCCCCCGTTCCGGTGCCGACATCCGCGCTGTCGGCCTCAATGCTACCCATGTCGGGCATGGCCTGTTCACCACGGGCGGACTGGATCTTGCCCAGCACGACGGCGCAAATGTAGATTCCAACGGCGACGAGAACGATGATCCCACCGGCCGTGACACCACCGTAATAGGCGATGGCGATACCTAGCAACACCGAGAGTTCTGCGAGAACGACCGAGACAACAAGCGATTCGGAGAAACTTCGGGACACCTGAGTCGCGCCCGCTACTGGAACCACGAGCATCGCCGCGACGAGGATGACGCCCATGATTTGCATCGCACCGACGACGACCATCGCTGTCAGCATCACCATCACCCGGTTGTACCAGTTAACGGAGATGCCGGAGACAGCGGCCGCGGTCTCGTCGAAGGTTACGTACAGGAGCTGGTTGCGCGTCACGGCCACCGTCCCGAGGATGACGACGAACAGCACCAAGAGGATAGCCGCGCTTTGGGGCGACACCGTGGCGAGGTTGCCGAAGAGAAACTGGTTGACGCCGACGGCGAGCCCGCCGGCGTTGAGACTGATGAGCGTCGTTCCCAGCGCGAACCCAGTCGACAGGACGATGGCCATCGAGACGTCGTTATAGGCGTCCGTGACCTCGGAGATGAGTTCGATGAATAGCGCGGCGATCATCGCCACAATGACGGCGGTGAGGTAGGGTGACACCCCGAGGTCAATGACGGCGTTCAGGAACAGCCCGACGGCTACCCCGGCGAACCCGGTGTGAGCCAGTGCGTCTCCGATGAGCGCGAGCTGTCGGTGGACGAGGAACGTCCCGATGAGCGGCGCCATCACGCCGACGCAGAGCCCGACGAGTATCGCCCGATGCATGAACCGGTAGCGCGGGTTCAGCATCTCTAGGCCTGTGAAGTAGTATACCCAGTCCATCAGCCAGTACCACTGCTCCAAGAACCACAGAAGGACACCGAAGACTAGATCGCCGATGCCGCCTAGCCCGCTCTGCAGCGGGAGGACTGGCAACAAGTCCACAGTGGTGAGGACACTCACCATGAGCGTGGCCGCCACATCTGCGCTCATCCGTCTACCCCCGTGAGAAACCGCGACTTTGTTCCGAACGCCCGGGCCAGCGCGTCGCTTTCGACGAACTCGTCGGTCGGACCGTCAAAGTAGACTTCACGATTCAGACACACGACGCGGTCGGCGTGTTCGACAACCGCCCCCAGGTCGTGCTCGATGAGAAGGACGGTGATGCCCTCGGCGTTGAGCGCGGCCAGCAGGTCGTAGAAGGCGTCGACCGATTCCGCGTCGACGCCGACGGTCGGCTCGTCCAGCACGAGCAGGTCGGCCTCGCTCGCCAGCGCCCGCGCGATGAACGCACGTTGGCGCTGGCCGCCAGAGAGCTGGGTGACACGGCGGTCGGCGAACGCGCTCATCCCGACCGTGTCGAGTGCGTCATCGACAGCCTTCCAGTCCGACGCAGTGAGCCGACCGAAGACGGTGTTCAGGGCATCGCGGGATGTCCCCAGCGGGGCCTCGCGCAGCGCGTCGATGCCCGTCTGGTCGTCGGTCACGATCCGCTCGAACCCGATGTGCGGGAACCGACCCATCTTCACCACCTCGCGGACGGTGATAGGCATCTCCTTTGCAGCGCTGGCCTGCTGGGCGACGTATCCGACCCGGTCGCCGTCGTCGAAGCGGACGGCGCGCTCGCCGAATAGGTGGGCTGTGCCCGTGTCGGGCTCAAGCAGACCTAACATCAGCTGCATCAGTGTCGACTTCCCGGAGCCGTTCGGCCCCACGATGGCGACGTACTCACCCCGGTCGATTGTCAGCGAGACGTCCTCGATCACGGGTGCCGCTGTGTAACCGAAGGTAACGTCCGAGACATCAATGACCATCTCGTTCGCTGTAACGTTCGAATCCATCGCGGCGGTTGTCTGCTCGTCTGTGCCGGCCGCGCTCTCGGAATCGGCATCTTGCGTACTCATATCGGTTCGAAGTTCCGCCACTCCTCTAGCCAGTCCTCCGACGGGGCTGCGTCATCGGGTGTCTTGTTGCCGAGGACGATTTCGAACGTGGGCATGTTGATGTTGTAAGCGATCTCTTCGTAGCCCCAGTTCTCCTCGACCCACTCCTCACGGACGCCCGCATACGGCGTTACCGGGAAGTACGCCTCCACAGCTGTCTCGCGGACAAGTTGCTGAGCCGGGCGTTGGGACTCAAAGACGCCGTTGGCGATGTACTGGATGTCGTTCTCGCGGATAACTCTCTCCGCCTCGCGGATGTCCGCGGGCTTGACATCGCCGCTCGCCGCGAGGTTCGTTACTAGCGGCCGCATGCGCACGCCGTATCGTATACCGATGTACTGGAAGGCGTTGTGTGCGGCCAGTTGAACGATGTCGCGCTCAGTTCGGTCGAAGATAGTCTGGTAATCCGAGTCGATACGGTCGAGTACCTCGGACTTGTACGTCTCGGCGTTCTCACGGAAGACGTCTGCGTGTTCTGGGACGATTTGGGCGAACCCGTCAGCGATGTTGTCGACGGACTGCTTTGCGCGGCGGGGATCTAGCCAGAAGTGCGGGTCCTTCCCGCGCTGAGCGCCGACCCCTTCCTCCTCGCGATCGAGGGTCGCGGCGAGGTCCACCAGATCGATGCCCTTCCGGACGTTGATTAGTGCCGTCTCTACGTCGTCGCCCTTGATCGTTTGGATGGCGCGGTCGGCCCAGGGCTGGAAGTCCTCCCCGACGTGAACGAACGCGTCCGCCTCGATGATGCGCTGCGTGATACTTGCGTTGGGTTCCCAACCGTGGCCGTGCAGCCCCGTCGGGACGAGGTTCTCCACCGTCAGCGGGGTTCCGTCGGCGATCTGCCGTCCAAAGTCGAAGAAGCTGAAGAACGAGGCCACGGCGACCGGTCCGTCGCTTCCGTCGTCACTCTCGGACTCTACTGGTGCGTTCGGCAGCGCCGTACACCCGGCCAGTCCCGCCAGCACCGCCGTACCGCCTGCGCGTAGCGCGTCCCGTCGCGTCACTGCTCGTCCGCCGTATAACTGTTGTGCCATAATAGTTATCAAAACTCTCGATTAGGCTTGTCTAATTCTCAGTTTGCCACACTCGCATGTATAGATTGTGGTTTTAGAAACCTGGTGGACGGAGTGAACGACCGCCAGGGGGATGGATACTGCCTTGTCCGCGCACGGTTAGACGCTTCTCCACAACCAGCGACAAGATAGTGGCCGGGGGTGTTCGTTGGGAACCACGACCGCCGAACCAACAACGCGAGGGGAAAATAGCGCGGACACGGACGCGATCATGACACTCGCGCCGAAGGCTGGGGTACAGTCGTGCGAATCAGTGGTGAGAGGCTTCGATCTCCGCGTAGTACTCCTCTTTCGACCAGTCACCGTTGAGATACGCGGTAGCCCACTCGGGCTCGAGAAAGACCATGAAGTCGGTATACATATTTTCGTCGAGGGCGGTCGGCATCGCTCGGTAGTCGAACCCCTGATCGACGATGTCGGCATAAGCGTCCCCGAGAATCCGGACGTCACCTTCCACGCCGCGGCTGTCGGTGTACTCCGGGACGAACATGCTGTGTAACTGCCATTCCCGCACCGAGAGCTCGTCGTCGATCGATTCGACCATCTCAGCCGCGAGCGCGCTCGTTTCTTCACTGACGTCGCTTCCGACGTCGCCCGGGTGATCGCCGTTGCCAGCCTCTTGTTCCGCATCCCCGTCACCCTCGTCCGTCCCACCGAGGCAGCCTGCGACCGTTCCGACGCCGGCCACGGCCCCGATAGTCAGAACTGATCGTCTCGATACGCCGTCGCTCGTGTCGGATATATTTAACTTCATCGTGTTGCTCCGTCAGAGAGGCATCTACGGATACAGGGGTACTGGCCAATAAAAACCGTACTCGATTGTGCGCCGTCGACGAACGATCGATTAGCAGACACGAACAGAGAGTCGATAGAAACGCGGACTCCCGTCGGGACATCACGCTCCGGGAGGTGTCAGTCGCAGCGTCTGCACACGTCACAGAACCAGACTCAGTTCGGTCGACCATCGACGTGTCAGAACGGGCGCCGACGCATCGACGAGAAACCGATCGGGAGCCATCCGATGCGTTATCCGACGCGCTCGCAGAGATGTAACGCTTTAAAAAATCGTCGAGCGATGTCATCGAACAGCAACTCGAGGAGGTGATCATCATCGAATACGGTATCGCCGAAGATTCCGAACCGGAGCGACCCGCCGGCCGTGTCCCGATGACCACCGACGTCCCCGACGTCAAGCGAGCGTAGCGCTCGTTTCGGCGCGCTACCCCTCGAACCGTCCGGGTTCTTTCGTCCAGTCGTATTCCGAGAAGCGAAGCGACGGCGACGACTCCGACGGGACCTGCTCGAATTCTCGCAGCAATTCACGTATTCCCGATCGACCGCCGAAATCGCCGACGAACCACAGGCAGAATCGCGGCACCCGCACTCGATCTCGCTCGGCGTCGTACTGGACCGTCTCGTCGAGGTACGACCGCGTCGCGTCGTCGAGCGACCCGTCGACGGTGTCGGGGTCGTACGCGAGGACGGCCGGACAGCTCGCGGCCCCGCAGTTGAGCGCGAAGTGAATCCGTGGATCCACCTCGAGCCGGTACGCGCGGTCGAGCCCCGTTCGCTCGATCCGCGGGAGATACCCGAGCCCGTACTTCGATCGACCGCCGCGGAGCACCCCGTGTTCGATGTCGTCGAGGCTGAGAACGACGCCTGCGACGGTCACTGCGGGCGTCCGGAAGAACCGCAGCCGCGACTCGAAGAGGGTCGGACGGCGCTCGAGCAGGAGCTGCGCGGCGGCGTTGTAGACGTTGAGCCAGAACGCGAGCCCCTGACGCCGGTCGGTCCGGACGGGAACGAGGTCGTCGTCACCGGCCTCGGCGATCCGGCTTAAGAACGGCTCGGGCGACTCCTCACGCCTGACGCTCTCGAGCAGGCCGCGCGCGGCGTCCGCCGCGGAGAGGTCCGTACGGTGTGTGCCCACGGGCTCGGTAGCCGTCACTCGAGAAGGGGTGTCGCTCTCGGGCACCTCGCTTTGATCCTCTCCGGAGGAATCCGCCATACGATGACACGGCCATCAGGCCACAAAACCGTTGCGCGGTGTGGTACGGAGCCCGCAAAAGCAGCCGCGCACCACACGAAGCCGAGGAGAGAGTTCGAACCGAATTCGGGGCGTTTTCATCCGACCACCCCGATCCACCACCAGGCGAGCATTTTCGTCACTGCGAGAGTGACCATCGTGAGGACCGCCGGAAACGGCGATCGCTGCCGCGTCAGGACGGCTCTCCCCCAGAGGAGAAACGGGAGCGGTGCGAGATGCGCGGCCGCGACGGCGTCCGGGAACACGCCGATTCCCCACGTGACGATCGTCGCAGTCGCGGCAGTGACGGCGAGGACGGTGAAGCCACGCCTGATCCGCGCGGGAGACCACCGAACCGCGAGCGTCCACTTTCCGACCGTCGCGTCCGCCGCTCTGTCCGGCCAGTGCGTCGCGAAGAGGTTGCAGCCGACCAGCAGCGTGAACGGGACGACCGCGAGTGCGGCAGCGAACCCCGGGGAGGCGACTACGGCGACGCCGTACAGCGGCAGCAACAGCCCGCCGAGCAACGCGTTCACGGGCTCACCGAGACCGCGTCGGACGAACGCGATCGGCCACAGCGAGTACGCCAGTCCGAGACCAAAAATCGTCGCGAGGAGCGCGACCGCGTCGAGCGGCAGTCCCAGGGTATCGGCCGCCCGACCCACGATGGTCAACGCGATCGCGACCGACGCGATCGTCGCCGAACGCAGGAACGATCGCGGTAGTCCCGTTCGGACGAGCGCTCCGCTCCCGCCAGAAAACGTCGTCCGATCCGTCAGCGCGTCCGTCCCGACGTCGGCATACTCGTTAGCGTAGTGGATCGCGATCGAAACGGGAAGCAGTGCAATCAGACCCCCCGAAACGGCCTCGAAAAACGGGGCTGAGTTCGCGTCGACGGGTGCGGATTCAGGCGCCACCAGCGGTGGTCCCGCAGTCGCCATCCCGACGCCGAGCGCGTAGACAACCGTGATTAGCGCGAGTTGGCTGGGTCGCGCGGCCGCCCAGAGCGTCCAGAGTCTCGGCATCTGGTCGGGAACTGCCGAACTCGAGCGCGGCGGCTCGGAACTCGAGGCGGTCACGGTACTGCCTCCGTACCGACACCCCGTAACTCCGCCGACCGGTGTCCGTTTCCGGGAGGGCTGCGTCGCCTCATTAGGACCCTCACTGCGATGCTCCGGCGATGTCGATCTTCCCGGCGACGTACACCAGGCTCGAAACCAGCAGGACGATTCCCACCGGCAACACCCACACGAACAGGGTCAACAGGAAGCCGCTCGCCTGGATACCGAGGGCGATCAGAACGACGGGGCCACAGCAAACCGTTCCAGACAGTAACGCGGGCGCCGAGGCGAACAGTCCGGCTCCCGCGCCGAGCCCACAGGACGCCGGTTGCACGACTGCGAGATAGGTCAGCCCGAGGTTGACGCCGACGAGTCCGGCGATCGAGAGACCGATCGCAATATTGAGTGGCGCGAT
>SDGW01001284.1_pt1 | contig 10443 bp, 13 predicted proteins | sample 2873831 | NCBI WGS metagenome assembly SDGW01 (sample SAMN08132700, study PRJNA421101) | hypersaline lake metagenome | isolation source: celular fraction 0.22 microns magnesium sulfate-rich crust from ephemeral... | place: Spain: Penahueca Lagoon, Toledo | collected 2011-07
ACCCAGGACGTGTGACTGTCCGCGCCCCCTTATTCGTATCGCCATCACCTTAGTATTAGTTACTTATCTCGAGAATACTAATGCCTGTCGGTCGTTGATACGGGCGTCGAACGGTCGTAGCAGGACGTAGCGGCCGGCCCGGCGCACCGCCGGGTGGCCCGTCGAACGACCAGTGGTGTCCGTTACCACCTATCGGAGTACATCCGTCGCGGAACGGGACTCGACTGCGCGCCGCGTGAGAAAGAGCGTCCGAAAACAAGAACTGCGTCTCTGCGCCGTTTACTCCGCCCGCTGGGCCTTGTTGATAGCGTTTCGGACACCGCCCGTGTTTTTGATACCCAGATTGAACGTCTCACCGCCCGCGTTCGTCACCTGGAGCGCGCTGATACCGAGTAGCCCGAGGAGCAAACTCGACGTCTCCGTCGCGCTTTGCACGTTGTCCAGACGGACTTCCGAGGTCATCGCGCTCAGCAGTCCACCGGTCTTGATGATGATCCGCTCGTCCGTGACGGCGATCCCTGTTTTCCGTGCGACGAGGAAGGGATACAGCCCGAACGTTACCACTGACAGTACAATGCGCGACAGGAAGGCTGCCAGAAAGGAACCCTCCGACTCTACGATCGTCTGCTCGTCCGCCATTACGTTGAATGATGGCATCACTGGCACGTTCTATGCTAATAACTTAAAGGCTGGTAGCAGATTCTCTGAAATGATAATATCTTGCTCGGATACGTAAGAGGTCATTTCAATCGATTACAATTGTCGGGCGTTGCTAGCTATGGGGACTCCGACAGGCACCTCGAAGACCAGACGGACAGTGCCCGCTAACCCGTGTGTGGTCCCGGAGTCCGTGGAGCGGCCGGACATCGGGTACCCAGTCGTCTGTCAGGATGGCAACGACTCTGCCCTCGATCCCGTCAGCCGATGCGTGACCCCGATCGAGCGACGTCTCCCCCGTTGACCACGCGGGAGAGGTGACTCACCCGGAATCGAATCAGAGAGACGCCTCGAACGTGTAGCCTCACTCCGTTCGGCCGTTCCGGGATGCTCGCTCACTCCGTCCGCTGCGCCTTCGGGCTGCAACTTCCAGGGGTTCAAATCCGGGCGTCGACGAGGATTCGCACCGCTCACGATTTGCTCGCGGCAAAAGGTAGTGGACTCGCCGGGACTGAGCGAACGCGAAGCGTTCGCGAGGGTCGCCAAGTCCACGATTGACTGACCGAGCGAAGCGAGGGAAGGAAGGAGTGGACTCGCCGGGATTTGAACCCGGGGCCTTCCCCGTGCCAGGGGGATGATCTACCACTGATCTACGAGCCCTCGCACCCTATCGTATCCGGCGGGTTTTCTTAAACCCATCGAAGGCGAGACTCCCGTGCCAGAGGATGACGGAACGCACGCTCCGGACCGTTCGGTCCGTTTTCAGGTACTGATATATGGATGCCAGATAGCCGCAACCGATAAGAGCGAGCAGACGGTGATCAACGGAAGGGAGTCGTGTCCGACGGAGAGCGCTCGTCGCCGAGGCCAGAACCAGCAGGGATAACGCGGGACGTCCGCGCCGCCAGCGCCGGCCGCGGGCAGACGACGCTGGACTTCGCCATCGGAACGAGCCTGTTTCTGGGCATCGTGCTGCTGGTCTTCCTGTTCGTGCCCGGAGCGCTGGATCCGTTCACGGAGGGAGCCCAGGCGGAGACGGTGACGGCCGATCGGGTGGCCGACGACCTCGCCTACGGGCTCCTGGGATCGCCGCAGGAGCCGGGCGTGCTCGACCGCGCATGTACGGTGGCATTCTTCGACAACGAATCGCCCGGCGAGTGCCGGTTCGAGGGGAACACGACCCACGAGCGGCTGGGGCTGTCGGAGCACCGCGGTATCAACGTCACCGTGAACGCCTCGGATGCATCGGACGGGCCGAGCCGGCACTGCTGGAACGAGAGCGCCGGTCGGCTCGCCGAAGTCGAGGAAGGGAACTGCGGGTCGAGCGACGACATCATCCTGACAGCAGGGGATCCCCTGACGCAGACGGACACCTCGTCGGTGACCGCCGTGCGAACCGTATCGCTGTTCCGGACTGACGTCACGATCATCGTGGAGATGTGGTAACGTGGGCCTGAGAATCACGGAGAGAGACCGCGGGCAGGCACACACGCTGGAGGCCATCGTGGCGGGGCTGCTGTTGCTCAGCGCCGTCGTCTACGCGCTCCAGATGACGGCAGTGACGCCGCTGTCCGCGAGCACGTCGAGCCAGCACATCGAGAACCAGCAGTCGTCGGTAGCGCGGGGCGTCCTGGCGGTGGCGGCCGAGCGGGACGCCCTGAAGCCGACGCTGCTGTACTGGAACAACGCCTCGAGCGAGTTCCACGGCTCCCCGGACACGGGCTATTACACCTCTGAACCGCCGGACACGACCTTCGGCGACATGCTAGAGCGGGCGTTCGACGACGCCGCCATCGCGTACAACGTCGACGTCCGTTACCTGACGACCGACGGCGACGTGGCGCGCGAGCCGATGGTCCACCGCGGCGTCCCCAGCGACAACGCGGTGCGGTCGGCCCGCGCGGTCACCCTGACCGATGACGACCGACTGGTCGACCCCGACGGATCGCGCAACATGACGGTCGCCGAGTCGTCGACGTTCTACGCGGACGACCTGAACGGCACCGTGTACAACGTGGTTCGCGTGGAGGTGGTCGCGTGGCGGATCTGAGCGGGGACCGGGGCCAGATCCTCCTCGTCGCCGCCCTGGCGCTGGCGGCCGTGTTCGTCCTGCTGACGGTCGTGGTCAACTCCGCCATCTTCACCGAGAACCTCGCGAGCCGCGGCGAGACGGTCGGTAGCGACGAGGCGCTCACCCTCCGGGCCGCGGTGGTCGATAGCGTCGGCGAGACGATGACGTACGCGAACCGGCACAACAACACGAACGACGAAACGCTCGCGCGGAATCTGTCGGCGGAGACCGCCAGTGTCAGCGCCGCGCTGAGCCGCCACTACGTCGCCGACGGCGCCATCGTCGAGGTCACTGGTCCCCACGAGTTCACCAACGGCACTCGGATCGTCGACGAGAACGAGAGCGGGTCGACCTTCGTGGGTGCCAACGACAGCGTTACGAACTGGACCATCGCGAGCGACGTCGGCGTCCGTGCGTACCATCTCAACGTCTCGAACGGCAGCGTCGCCGAGGGGAGTTTCGGTACCGACGATGCATTCTCCGTGACCGTCGAAAACGACACCGCCGAGTGGCGAGCCAACGTCACCAAGGATTCGACGACGTTCACCGTCGGCGTGAGTGGACCGTCAGACGAGGGGACGTGCGAGGTAGACGGGTCGCCCGAGTACGTCCGCGTCGACCTGACCGAAGGCACCGTCGCGGGCGAGCCCTGTGCGCCGTTGCAGTTCGCCGAGGGCGTTTCGTCGCCCTACGACGTCAGCTACCGCAACGGCGACGCAGTGACCGGGAACTACTCGCTGGTGGTCGACCGCGACGACTACGAGGCCGTCAACGACAACCTGACGGACATAGCGGAAACGGACGATCCCTACGCTCACGACGCCGTCTACTCAGCGGTGGTCCGGTACCACTACGACGGGCCGCGGCTGCACTACGAGACGAACGTCAGCGTCGCCCCGGGTGAGTCCGAATGACGGACCGCGCAGTCTCCTCGGCGCTGAACTACACGCTGACACTCGCGATCTCGACGCTGCTGGTCACCGGACTCCTGATCGCGGGCATCGACTTCGTCGAGGCCCGCCAGGATCAGGTGCTCAGAACTGAACTGTCGGTGATCGGCGAGCAGGTCGCGGCCGACATCGACCGGGCATACCGCCTCGCGGCGGCCGGCGAAGGGACGACGGACGTGTGGATCAACCAGACGTTCCCCGAGGAAGTCGCCGGCACCAGGTACTGGGTGTACCTCGAACCGGGGTCGCCGTCACGAGTCGTCGTCGAATCGAACGACCCCGAGGTGACGGCCGAGGTCAGGCTCAAGCGGACGCTGTCGGTGGCCGAGTCGCGGACGGACGGGGGCGACGTGGCCGTCGTGTACAACGGGAGCGCCGACCCGTCGACGCTGGAGGTGACCGATGGCTGACCGGGCCGCCAGCGAGGTGCTGAGCTTCGCCATGGTGTTCGCGCTGGTCGTCGCGTCCGTGGCCGTGGTGTCCGTCGGCGGGCTGGAGAGCCTCCAGACGGCCAGGAACGCCGAGCAACTGGACAACGCCGAACGGGCCTTCGACGTCCTGGCCGACAACTTCCGGGACGTCCACCAGCGAGGCGCGCCCAGCCGGGCGACGGAGATCAGCCTCGGCTCCGGCGAGCTGTACACCGGCGCGAACGTGACCCTCCGAGTCGCCGCCAACCGGAGCGACGGCGGGTGGGACAACGTCAGCCGCGAGGTCAGGCCGCTCGTGTACGAGGGCGAGGGCGAGCGCGTCCTGACCTACGAGGGCGGCGGCGTGTTCCGCAAGAACCCCTACGGCGGTCGCGCGCTGGTCGACCCGCCGTTCGTCTTCCGGGACGACCGCGTCCTGCTGACGCTGGTCGCGCCGCAGACCTCGACCGTCGAGAGCCACGGCGACGCGACGGTGCTCGTGCGGACGAGCCTGGTAGATCGGAACGTCACGATGCACGGTGACGACTACGACGACGTCTACCTCAACGTCACGTCGCCCCGGAACGAGCAGTGGAAGCGGTACCTGCGAACGGAGACGCCGGCCGAAGAGGCAGATTGCGGTCCCGACACCGACGACGGAACCCACGTGGTCTGTCACTACGAGAATCCGGGCCGGCTCGACGTCGTGATCTACGACCTCGAGCTCAACATCGAGCGGTAGAAAAGAGACGGCGCTCGATACTATCCGTCGGTGACCTCGACCGGGTTCTCGGAGACGTGGAGGTAGGTGAGGAAGGTCACGTCGTCGCCGTTGAGCTTCAGGTGCGAATCCTCGATGCGGTCGTCGTACTCGAAGTCGTTGGGCTCGCCGTTGATATCCATCGTCTGGCAGACGGCGCCGCCCGTCAGGTTTGCATTCCCGTTCAGGTCACAGCTCGAGCCCGGCGCGTAGACGAGACCGGTGTACGTCGTGTTCCCGTTGAAGTCGACGTCGCCGTCGGAGTGGACGACCGTCTGTAGCTGGCCGGGGTTGCCGCCCTCGTTCACCGCGTCGCTGCCGCCGATCGCGAAGTCCCGCCTGACCTGGATGGTCACGGAGTGGTCGTCGTCGACGCCGTCGAGTTCGACGTGCGACGGCTCGAAGTTCCCGTCGACGACGACCGTGACGTTGCCGCCGGGATCCGAGACTGTCAGGCTCCCATCGAAGTCGCCGGGGCTGTAGTACGTGCTGGTGTTCTCGATAGTCGTGTCCCCCGAGAAGCTAGTACAGTTATCCCCGCTACAGTAATCGATAGAGTCCTCGATCCGGGAGTCGACCGTGGGGTAGTTTATCCCCTCCTCGTAGGGCTCCGGCGGATCGTTTTTCTTCGGACGGACGCTGATACCGCCCTCGCTCGTCGTGGCGACGGCGTTGTCGTACTGCTCCTCGATCGGGACGACCAGTTCGGCCCGCACCGTGTCGGCAGTGTGGTTGTAGTAGACGTACCCGTCAGTCCGCTCCTCGAAGTAGTCGCCCCAGGCCCGGTAGTACCGGCTGTGGACGGTGACGTTGATCCGACCGTCCTTGAGCGGGTTGGACTGGGCCTCGTTCGGGAAGTGCTGGGTCGCGGAGCCCGACTGCCGGACGACGGCCTGTCCGTCGAGCGACCGATCGCCCGAGATGGTCACCAGCGGCAGGGTCAGCGTCGCGTCGCGGTAGTGGAACTCCGGCGGCGAGATCATGCGAGAGCCGTTCGGATCGCCGCGCCAGACGCCCCCGCCCTGGTAGGCGATGGTCCGCTCGCCGTCGTCGTACGTGACCGCACCGAGCGTGGCGTTCATTATCGTCGTCACGTTGCCGGTGCTCTCGTTCGTGACGGTGACGTTCATCCGCCCGGCGCCGTCCCTGACGCTGTAGCTCGCGCCGCTGGCCCGCGAGAGCGGGACGCGCGTCTGCCGGGAGTTGCCCAGCGCCACCAGCGCCGTCTGCGAGTCGAACTGCGTGAGCCCCTTCTCGGCGCGCTCGACGTCCATCGACTGGCGGGTGTCAAGGACGGCCGACCCGCCCACGGTGACCACGAGCGCCGTTCCGGCGAGGACCATCGAGAGCACGAGGAGCACGCCCAGCGGCTCCGACTGCGCGCGCACGTCACCCCCGCGACCCTCGTCGAATATCATACCGTCTACATAGCTATCGATCGTGATAAGTGCAGCGGCTGGCCATCAGTTGGATTCGAGATCTCGATTGCAGCGGCGTGATAGCGTCGCTCCCGCCCCAGCCGCCACGGGCCGGCCGGCATCAGAACCGATAGCAGTGCGTGGCAGGGGCGAGGTTACCCCCGCGCCTCGAACATCCGCCAGCGGCGAGCGAGCGCTATAGTAACGGTTTTAGGCGGGGAGGCGCGACCGTTCCGTGGGAACGGCACGACCGCAAATCCGACTCGCCGTCCGATTGGACGGCTTGGGATTGCGGCCGTGTTCGGCGCGGACCGGCAGTCGCCGGTCAGGGACGCCTGTCCCGTGCGCCAACACAGCGGCACCGACGGTTGTGCAGTTCCAACCCAACTATGGCACGAATGCACACCCGACGCCGCGGCTCGTCCGACTCGGACAAGCCCGTGGCAGACGAACCGCCGGAGTGGAGCGACGTGGACGAAGACGCCATCGAGGAGCGCGTGGTCGAGCTGGCCGAACAGGGCCACTCGCCCAGCGAGATCGGCCTGAAGCTGCGCGACGAGGGCGTCCAGGGCACGCCGATCCCGGACGTCTCGCTGGCGACGGGCAAGAAGATCACCGAGATCCTCGAGGACAACGACGCCGACCCCGACCTGCCCGAGGACCTGCGGAACCTGATGGAGCAGGCCGTCCGGCTGCGCGAGCACATGATGGAGAACCCCAACGACCACCAGAACAAGCGGGCGCTCCAGAACACGCAGTCGAAGATCCGCCGCCTCGCCGACTACTACCGCGGCGACGAGATCGACGAGGACTTCACCTACAGCTACGACAACGCCGTCGAGCTGCTCGAGTAGATGTCCGCAGCCGGTCGCGACCGCGCGTCAGCCTCGACCGCCAGCGACGTCGCCGCCGCCGTCCGCGAGGCCGACTTCGTCCGCCTCGTGGCCCGCGCGGACGGGGACGCGCTGGCGGCGACGGGCGTGCTCGCCAGGGCACTGTCAGCCCGCGGCACGCCCTTCCAGGCGACCGTGGCGCGGCCGTTCGAGGACGCCGACCGCGGGACCGACGCCGACCTGACCGTCGCCGTCGGCCACGGCGGGACCGCCGACCACCGGCTCCGCGGACGCCCGGCGAGCGCGGCGGCCTACGAGGCCGTCACGGAGCTGGGCGCGGAGCCCGACGCGACGCTAGCGCTGGCCGGCGCCGTCGCCGCCGACGACCCCGGCGCGATTCCGTCGGCGCCCGAGCGGGCCGGCGCCGAGCGGCGACCCGGCGTCGCTGTACCGGTCCCGGACCTCGCGGACGGCCTCGCGCACACGACGCTCGTCCACGCGCCCCTCTCGGGCCACGAGAACAGGGCGGTCGACGCGCTGGCAGACCTCGACATCGGCGACGACGTCGACGAGGAGGACCGCCGCAGGGTCGCCTCGCTGGTGGCCCTGGCGGTGGCCGGCGACGCCGACGCACCCGACCGAGCCACCGAGGCCGTCGAGCGGGCGCTCCGGCCCTACGCCGGCGGTCCGTTCGAGACGCTCGGCGGCTACGCCGACGTCCTCGACGCCACAGCCCGAGAACGGCCCGGCATCGCGGTGGCGCTGGCGCTGGGCGGCGACGTCCGCGAGGCGGCGCTGTCCGCCTGGCGGGAGCACGCCGACCGGGCCCACGCGGCCGTCCGCGGCGCCGACGCGTCCCGTTACGAGGGGCTGTTCGTCCTCCGGGACGCCGCACCGGTCGGCACCGTCGCCCGCCTCGCGGCCGACTTCCGCTCGCCCGAGCCCGTGACGCTCGCGCTTGGCGGCGGCGAGGTCGCGGTCAGATCGACCGACTGCCGCGACGTCGCCGACGCGGTCGCCGCGGCCGCGGACGCCGTCGACGGCGAGGCAGTCGGGCGCGGCGACCGGGCGCGAGCGCGCGTCGACGACGCGGACGCCTTCGTCACGGCGCTCAGGGAGGCACTATGAGACGCGCCGAGATCCGGACCACGCACGGCGACGCCGACGCCGCCGAGCGGATCGCCGCCGCGATCCGGCCGGACAACACCGACGAGATGTCGACCCGGACCGACGGCGACGCCGTGGTGACCGACGTCGAGCGCGAGACGACCGGCGGACTCCACGCGACGGTCGACGACTACGTCGTCAACCTCCGCGTAGCGGCACAGTTATCCGACCGACAGACTTCACACGACACATGAGCGAACGATCCGTCTCACGACAGAAGCAGCAGAAGCGGTGGTACACCGTGCTCGCCCCCGAGCAGTTCGACCGGGCCGAGCTCGGCCGCACCACCGCCGACGAACCGGACAAGGTGCTCGGACGCACCATCGAGACCACGCTGGGCGACCTGCAGGGCGAGGCCAGCGAGAACAACACCAAGCTGACCTTCAAGATCAACGAGGTCGCCTCGGACTCCGCGTACACGGAGTTCGTCCGCCACGAGCTCACGCGGGACTACCTCCGCTCGCTCGTGCGCCGGGGCTCCTCGAAGGTCGAGGCGTACGTCACCGTGCTGACCACGGACGACTACCGCGTCCAGATCCAGCCCGTGGCCTTCACGACCAAGAAGGCCGACGCCAGCCAGGAGCAGGCCATCCGCCGGACGATGATCGACCTGATCGAGGAGGCCGGCGACGAGCGGACCTTCCGCGACCTGATCGACTCCGTCGTCGAGGGGCGGCTCTCCTCGGCCATCTACGGCGAGGCCAAGGACGTCTACCCGCTGCGCCGCGTCGAGATCCAGAAGGCCACCCTCGAGGCCCGTCCCGAGGAAGTCGCCGAGGAAGAGGAGACCTCCGTCGCCGCCGACGCCGACGACGTCGACGTCGGGGCCGAGTAACGCCCGCATCGACTTTTTTCGCTTCTCCCGCGCGGTAGCTGCGGGTGTCGTGATCGGCGACCGAACGGTGCCGAGCGACGCGTCCGCTACTCCTCGACGACGATCCGGCCGGCCATCCCGCGGCTCTCGTGGGGCAGACAGACGTACTCGTAGGTCCCGGGAACGTCGAAGGCGTACTCGAAGGTCTGGCCCTGCGTCAGGACGCCGCCGGCCCGGTCGCTCCAGGCGTCCCGCGCGGCCGACTCGCTGTCGTACCCGCCGGAGGCGAAGTAGCCCGCCTCGTCGGGGATACCGTCGTCGTAGGCGGTGACGGTGTGGCCCTGCTTGCTCGTGTTTCGCCAGACGACGGTGTCGCCCGCGGAGACGGTGTGCTCCTCGGGCCGGAACTCGATCGTGGACATCCCGACGTCGTAGTCCTCGGCGCTCGAGGCACCGAACCCGACACACCCCGCCAGCCCGGCGACCGAGAGTCCGGCCGCGGCCCGCAGGTACGCGCGGCGCTGCATGCACGCACCTCTCGGCCGGAGCGTCATAGACGCATCGCTTCCGGACAGGCGGCGGCTCCGCGGAGCGGGTCGCGTCGTCGAACGACTCGCGGAACAGCGCCTGATTCTCCTCGGAGAGGTCATCGAACGCGACGACGTGCTCGTCCGCCGGGGCCTCGGTCGGCCCGTAGACGCTCACCGAGTACTGCGAGTCTGGCGGCGCCGTGACGACGAGCGCCGCGCCGAGCACGAGGAGGACGGCGCCGCCCAAGGTGAGGCGGTCCATGGTGGCGACACCACCAATCGGTGTATCTGTCTTGTGTCCCCGGAATTGTTCTCGACGGAGCGAGTCGCCTCACCACGGGAGACACACTCTGCCGCCGGTAATCGACTCCGTCAGACTGGTCAGACGCAGTGAAGCTTATGCCGAACTATAACGTTTCATAAGTATCGATGAGTGACAGCGTATTCACAGACACCGACGAAGCGCACGAGCAGTGGGTCGACGTCAGGATGACCCAGCCGGAGGAGGGCGAGTGGGACGTCGACTTCGTCGTCGTCGACGGGCAGGTCGAGTACGTGGACCTGCGGGTCCGCCCGAGCCTCCTCGAGGAGTTCGTCGACTGCCTCGTCGACGATGTCGGGGACGACCGCGCCGCCGCGCTGCTGGCGGAGGTCGCCAGGCGGAACGACGTCGACCTCCCGGACGAACAGCCTGACGCGTGATCGCTGTGACCGCGGCGCTCGTCAGAGCCTATCGTCCGGCCCCGACCACGTCGGCGTCGGTCGGTCCCTGGCCGTCGAACTCGGCGACGAACTCGTCGAGGCGGTCGGGGTCGTCGGCTCCCGGCAGCGTC
>SDGW01001476.1_pt1 | contig 10442 bp, 8 predicted proteins | sample 2873831 | NCBI WGS metagenome assembly SDGW01 (sample SAMN08132700, study PRJNA421101) | hypersaline lake metagenome | isolation source: celular fraction 0.22 microns magnesium sulfate-rich crust from ephemeral... | place: Spain: Penahueca Lagoon, Toledo | collected 2011-07
GTCTCGACCACCTCGTCGGCGTCCACGCCGCGCGTGCAGACGTGCTTCGCGCCCATCCCGGTAACCGCGTAGATGTGGCCCCAGCCGTTGACGTGGAACATCGGCAGGGTCCAGAGGTACACGTCGTCGTCGTAGAGTTCGTGGTGGACCGAGAGGATGTAGGCGTGGAGGGTCTCGGTGCGGTGAGTCCGCATCACGCCCTTCGGGTCGCCCGTGGTTCCGGACGTGTAGTTGATCGTGATGACCTCGTCTTCGGCCATCTCCGGGCGCTCGTAGGAGTCGGGGTCGGCCTCGACCAGAAGCTCCTCGAAGTCCTCCCAGTCGCCGTCGGTCTCGTCGGCGTCGTTCGAGACGAACACCTCGGTCGGAACGTCGTCGCGGACGGCCTCGATTTTCTCGGCGTAGGCGTAGTCGGCCACGATGGCGTCCACGCCGGCGTCCGACAGGATGTACTCGTAGTCCTCGGGCGTCAGCCGGTAGTTCAGCGGGGTGTGGACCGCGCCCAACTGCATGATGCCGTAGGCCGATTCGAGGTGGTAGTGGGTGTTGGGGTCGAGGACGGCCACCCGGTCGCCCTTCTCGATGCCCCGCTCGGCGAGTGCCGCCGACAGGCGGTCGGCACGCTCGCCGAACTCGTCGTAGGTGTAGCGCTCGCCGGTCGTCGCCACGATGGCCTCTTGGTCGCCGTAGTGTCTCCGCGCCCTGTCGAGGAAGTCGGTCACCAGCAGCGGTTTCTGCATGCTAGAAAATTCACGAACTTTCAGCAAATACGTTGGGGTGCGGGTAATAATTCGGCGAAGACGCGCCGACCGGCTACCGTTCGGTCTCCTCGTCCACCGGTCGGCCCTCCCGACAGACGCCGACTCCGAGCGGCCGGTCGGTCGCCGACCTCGACCGCGCGAACCGGGAAACCTTTTCATCGACCGGGGCTTCGTGTTACGCATGGACGTGGCGGCACCGGACGGCGGGACGGCCGAGGGCAAGCCGAAAGTCAAAGACTACATGACTCGCGACGTGGCGACGGTCTCTCCAGACGCCACCGTCGAGGAGGTAGCCCGTCGCATCGCCGAGAGCGACAAACACAACGGTTACCCGGTCTGTGACGGCCGACGCGTCGAGGGGTTCGTCAGCGCCCGCGACTTGCTGCTGGCCGACGACGACGAGCCGATATTCAAGGTGATGAGCCAAGACCTCATCGTCGCTCACCCCGACATGGACGTGAACGACGCGGCGCGCGTCATCCTCCGGTCGGGCATCCAGAAGTTGCCGGTCGTGGACGACGCGGGCAACCTCGTGGGTATCATCTCGAACACGGATGTCATCAGGTCTCAGATAGAGCGCGCGACTCCCGAGAAAGTCGGCAAACTCATGCGCACGCTCGAATCCATCCACGACACCGAAGTCGAGCAGACCCGCCGAAACGTCCCGTTGGACGAACTCACGCCGACGCAAGGGAAAGTCTACGCCGACGAGTTGGAGGGTCGGACCTACGAGTTGGAGCGCGGACTGGCCGAACCCCTCGTCGTAATCGACTGCGCGCCCGACAGCGAGTCCGGCGACTTCCTGCTGGCCGACGGCCACCACCGCGTGATGGCCGCCGACAAGATAGACATCGACACGATGGACGCGTACGTCATCCTCGTGGACGAGGAGGTGGAACTCGGGATGCAGAAAACTGCCGAGAAAGAAGGGCTGGAGGGGTTAGAAGACGTGAAAGTGGTAGATTACGCGCGCCATCCTCTCGTAGAGACGACCAAGCGACTCCAGTAGTTCGTCGGTGGACCTGCGCGGCGACCGGTCGCTGAGCGCGACGAGTCTCGGGACGCGCCGATTCTCGGGGCACGCCGAATTCTAATCGGTCTGCGCTCGCGTCGAGTGGGCGTCTACGCCGTTCGACGGCGTGCGGACCGTTACCGTGACTCTTGCTGTGGGTTCCGGATGCTCATGGTCGTCGAGAAATCATCCGTATCACGAGCCAGAACGCCACTCTACGAAAAATCACGGAGAATCGAGATGGAAAATTTTACACTTCCTTGTTGATTTCCCACTATCATGCAGTCAACGGAACCGCAACAAAAACAGCCGGTCATCTCCGTCGAGAACCTGCGGAAGACCTACGGCGACGGGAGCGTCGTGGCGGTCGACGACGTGTCCTTCGAGGTCGAACGCGGGTCGGTCGTCGGACTCCTCGGTCCCAACGGGGCGGGGAAGACCTCCATCATCAAGTCGATTCTCGGCGTCGTCCTCCCCGACGAGGGCGACATCCGCGTCGACGACGTGAACGTCCACGACGGCGACAACGTGTACGAGAAGGTCAGCGCCGTCCTCGAAGGCGCGCGGAACGTCTACTGGCGGCTGACGGTCCGAGAGAACATCTCCTTTTTCTCGTCGTTGCAAGGCATCGACCCGCGGGACCACCGCGACGAACACGACGAGTTGATGGAACTGCTGAACATCGACCACAAGGCCGACGAGGTAGTCAAGAACCTCTCGCGGGGGATGAAACAGAAGACCGCGCTGGCCTGCGCGCTCGTCCGCCAGACGCCGGTCCTCTTTCTGGACGAACCGACGCTCGGTCTCGACGTGGAGGCCTCCCACGACCTCCGGCAGGAACTCGACCGCCTCGTGACCCAAGAGAACCGGACGGTCGTCCTGAGCAGCCACGACATGGACGTGATGCAGGACCTCTGTGACCGGGTCATCATCCTCGACGACGGCGACATCGTCACCGACGAGTCGGTCCCCGACTTGGTGGAACTGTTCCAGACCCAGGCCTACGAAGTCGTCGTCGAGGAGGACATGTCGACGACGGCCCGTCAGTCGGTCGAACGCGAGTTCGACGTGGCCGAGTGGCGCGAACGGGGCGAGTGGACGGTCTGTGAGGTCTCGCTGGCCGACAGCGACCGCGTCCACGACCTCATGCGAACGCTCGAGGAGTTCGACTTGACGCCCCGGTCGGTGTCGGTCGTCCAACCCGACCTCGAAGACGTGTTCCTCGAAGTGACCGGCGAGGACGAAGACGCAGACGGAGACGCCGAGCGACGCGACGAACCCCGCACGGTGGAGGGTCGAGCGTGACCGTCCGCCATCTCTACCTCTTCGGTCGAGCGTCGTTCCTCAAGTCGCTCATCCTGATGCGGCGCTACCTGTTCAACACGTTCGCCCAAATCGTCAGCATGTACCTGCTGTTCGCGGTGATGTTCTTCGGCGGCCGACAGGTCGCCGGGGCGGCCATCACCGACTCCATCGAGGGCATCATCGTGGGCTACTTCCTCTGGATGCTCATCATGAGCGCCTACTCGTCCATCGCGGGCAACATCAACAACGAGGCCCAGTGGGGCACGCTCGAACAACTCTACATGTCCCCGCTCGGGTTCGACCGCATCGTCGGCGTCAAGACCGTCGTGAACGTCTGCGTGAGCCTCTTTCTCGCCTCGACGCTCCTCGCGCTCATGGTCGCGACCATGACGGTCGTGTCCGCTGGCGTCACGCTGAGTTTCAACGTCCTCACGATTCTCCCGATTCTCGTGTTGACGCTCGCGCCCGCGGTCGGACTCGGCTACGTCTTCGGCGGTCTGGCGCTCCTCTACAAGCGCGTCGAGAGCGCGTTCCAACTCATGCAGTTCGCGTTCATCGGTCTCATCGCGGCCCCGGTCGAACAGTTCCCGGCGTTCAAGTTCGCGCCGTTCTCGCTGGGAAGCTACCTCCTCCGGGAAGCCATGAGCAACCAGAAGAGCCTACCGGAACTCCCGGCGGCCGACCTCGCACTGCTGGCTGGCGTGGCCGTCGTCTATCTTGGCGTCGGCTACGGTCTCTTCCGAATCATCCAGCGCAAGGCCCGCAAGCGCGGCGTGCTGGGCGAGTACTGACCGCCGCCGTTCGGCCGTTTTTCTTCGGTTCTCGTCGCTCCTCGGCTGGACTCTTTCGTTCCGCTTCGGACACTACTACCCTCTGGCCCAAAGCGGTGCAGATGTACGCAGATTCATTATCCTTCGAGCAATTATTGCAACTATGTACGACGAGGACGACCTCGCGGAGATACGTGACGCGAAAGACGAGTGGGAAGACGAAACCTTAGACCCCGTTCTCGACGCCTACGGCGAGCGCAAGGACCGATTCGCCACCGTCTCGAACCTCGACGTCGACCGGCTCTACACCCCCGACGACGTGGCCGACCTCGACTACGACGAAGACCTCGGATTCCCCGGCGAGGAGCCCTACACTCGCGGCCCGTACCCGACGATGTACCGCGGCCGGACGTGGACGATGCGCCAGTTCGCCGGGTTCGGCACCGCCGAGGAGACCAACGAGCGGTTCCACTACCTCATCGACGAGGGCCAGACGGGCCTCTCGACCGCCTTCGACATGCCCTCGCTGATGGGCAAGGACAGCGACGACCCGCTCTCGGACGGCGAGGTCGGCAAGGAGGGCGTCGCCGTGGACACCCTCAAGGACATGGAGATTTTGTTCGACGGCATCGACCTCGGCGAGGTCTCCACGTCGTTCACCATCAACCCCTCCGCGCCGGTCATCTACGCGATGTACATCGCGCTGGCCGACCAGCAGGGCGTCCCGCGCGACGAGATTCGGGGCACGCTCCAGAACGACATGCTCAAGGAGTTCATCGCCCAGAAGGAGTGGGTCATTCCGCCCGAACCCTCGTTGGACATCGTGACCGACACCATCGAGTTCGCGGTCGAGGAGACCCCCAAAATCAAGCCGGTCTCCATCTCGGGCTACCACATCCGGGAGGCGGGTTCGACCGCGATTCAGGAACTGGCGTTCACCCTCGCGGACGGGTTCGCCTACGTCGAGGACTGTCTGGACCGCGGGATGGACGTGGACGAGTTCGCGCCCCAACTCTCCTTTTTCTTCAACTCGCACAACTCCATCTTCGAGGAGGTCGCCAAGTTCCGCGCGGCGCGTCGCATCTACGCGAACGTGATGGACGAGTGGTACGGTGCCGAGAAGGACGCCAGCAAGCAACTCAAGTTCCACACCCAGACCGCGGGCCAAAGTCTCACGGCCCAACAGCCCCTGAACAACGTGGTACGCGTGACGATTCAAGCGCTCGCCGGGGTGCTTGGCGGGACCCAGAGCCTCCACACCAACAGTTTCGACGAGGCGCTCGCGCTCCCCTCCGAGAAGGCCGTCAGGGTCGCGCTCCGGACCCAACAGATCATCGCCGACGAGTCGGGCGCGGCCGACATCGTGGACCCGCTGGGCGGGTCGTTCGCCGTCGAGAGCCTGACCGACGAGACCGAACAGAAGGCGATGGAGTACATCGAGGAGATAAAGGAGATGGGCGACGGGTCGGTCCGCGACGGCGTGCTGGCGGGCATCGAGCAAGGCTACTTCCACCGCGAAATTCAGGACGCCTCCTACGAGTACCAAGAGCGCGTCGAGGAGGGCGAGGAGACAGTCGTCGGCGTCAACAAGTACGAAATCGAGGAGGACACTCAGCCCGACATCCTCAAAGTGGACGAGGAGGTCCAAGACCGCCAACTCGACCGCCTCGCCGAGGTCAAGGAGGAACGCGACGACGAGGCGGTCGAGGACGCACTCGACACAATCGACGACGCCATCCGGAACGACGAGAACGTGATGCCCGCCATCGTGGACGCGGTGAAGGCCTACGCGACGATGGGCGAAATTATGCAGGTCTTCGAGGCCGAGTACGGGAGCTATCAGGAGACGGTCAACGTCGCTTGACGCCCGACTCCGCGGGCCAGTCGCTCGTCTCGGCGGTCGGTGAAGGGTCCGCCATCGAATGCGTGATATTTTATATGTTTGACGGGACACCAGAACACGATGAGTCGAGAAACGGTCGTCGCTGTCGTACTCGTCGTGCTAGTACTCTTTGCGGGGTGTAACTCGCCGTTCTCCGGCGAAGGAGGAACCGCTTCCACGGAGCGGCCGGTAGAGGAGGCGACCGAAACCGCGGCGGTGACCACGACGGAGGTGACGCTGGACGACGTGACGCTTCCGGAGGGTGCGAATCGGCGGCGTATCGGGAACGCGACGGCACTCGCCGAGGCTTACGCCAGCGCCGTTCGGAACAGTAGCTACGAAATCAAGTTCGAGAAGTCTCGGGTACTCGAAGACGGTACGCGCACCGACTACCGCAGAATCGTTCGCAAGAAAAGCCTCGAAACGGACGAGGAGTATCAGTACCGAAATCGGACCTCCGACGACGGGAACAGAACTGTCATCTCGTATCTCGACGGCACCGAGTTCTACGAGAAGTTCGTCACCCACGAGACTGCGTATCAGGTGAGTACCGTCCCGCCGAACTCCGTAGAGGAGTTCCAACCGAAGACGGGGATGGTAACGTACGTTCGGTCGCGCCTACAGGCGGGAGAGTACGAGGATCCCCGGCTAGTACGACGCGACGGACGACAGTTCGTAGAGTACCGCCTGACCGGTATAGAGGGTGACGCGAAGTTCGTCCTCGTAGACTCGATAACGAACGTTTCAGGGTCGGTGCTGGTCGGCCCGAACGGAGTCGTCCGTCGCATCTCGATGAACCTCACGAAGGGCGGACGCGGGCCGGACACCTACCTGCGGAGCGAGTTCCGTCTCGTCGGCACGGACGAAGTGACTATCCGCGAACCGGAGTGGACGGACGAAGCGTTGACGCGAACCGACGACGAGAGGGCGTAACGAGACCGATATAGCTGACATCCCAACTATCCGAATAAAAGTTACAACTGCAACTAGAAAAAATATATTGGGGGTGCCGCCAATTGTTTTCATGCACATGGATTTGAGAAGAAACTTCCTCAAGAAGCTCGGTGCAGCAAGTACGGCCGGTCTCGCTGGCGTCGGTGCCCTCTCGGGGACCGCGGCGGCGGACATGCCAGCGGTCGACTGGGAACCCGCCGACTCCAGCAACTACACGAGTGCGAATCGCGGCGCGAGCGAGATCAACTGGATCATCATCCACACGGCTCAAGGATCGGCCAGCAGTGCGGTCAACTGGTTCCAGAACCCCGACGCCAACGTGAGCGCCCACTTCACCACTGCCGAGGACGGCTATCTCTACCAGAGCCTCTCGGAGATCAACATCGGCTGGCACGCCGGTAACGGGAGCTACAACGACACCTCTGTCGGCATCGAGAACGGTGGCTACGTGAGCGAACCCTACCCGGACGCCCAGTACCAGAAGACGGCCGACCTCGTCGCCTACCTCTGTGAGCAGTACGGCATCCCGAAACAGCGCGCCACCTGGGTCCCCGATAACGCGTGGGACAACACCACCGGCGGCATCATCGGTCACGACCAAGTCCCCGGTAGCAGTCACACCGACCCCGGCGACTACTGGGACTGGGACTACTTCATCGACCTCGTCAACCAGTACTGAGCGGTTCGGTGACGCGGACCGACTCGGCGACGCGACCGGTCGGCGGCGACCAAATTTTTTCCGAGCGCGACCTATCGTCGCGCACGAAGTACACCGTCCAGTACGACGACCTCGTGTTGGCCGCCATCTTCGCCACGATGGCGACAGGGGCCGGAATCGGCGTCTTGACCCCGCTCGCGCTCCCGACCGCGGTCACTCTTGCAGGCGTGACGGCGGCCCTCCGCATCGCGCACGGTCTGTTCGTCAGAGGTCCGGTGGACGGACCCGAGGACTTGACCGACGAGGTCGAGGCGCTGAACTGAGCGGGTGACATTCGACGCCGGACACGTCGCCGACGAGGAGCGTAAGGTGGCGTTTCCGAACTCGGCGCGACAGACAGGCGCGCTTTCGACGGAATCTGGCGTGCTAACTCGCGGCAAGCTTTATTGCTCGTCTCGGTGAGTATTCGAATCGAACTATGCCCGAAGATACCGCCGAACTCGAAGCGCGGCTCGAGGAGCAAGACGAGTTCGAGCCCCCCGAGGAGTTCGTCTCGCAGGCGAACGTCTCCGACGACTCCATCTACGACGAGTTCGAAGACGAGTGGCCCGAGTGCTGGGAGCGGGCGGCCGAACTGCTGGACTGGGACGAGGAGTACGACGAAGTACTGGACTCCTCGAACCCGCCGTTCTACGAGTGGTTCACCGACGGGAAGCTGAACGCCTCGGCGAACTGTCTGGACCGCCATCTGGACGAGCGCGGCGACGAGGCCGCAATCGAGTGGGTCGGCGAGCCGACCGACGAGGAGAACCGGACCTACACCTACGACGAACTCCAGGATGGAGAGTGCCGACTCGGAGTATCTGGTCACGGCGAACGGCTACTTCCGGCGAGGCGACGCCTTGGACCACTACGAGAAGACCCGCGAGGGACTGGGCGACGTAGGCCACGAGGTGTCGGACGTGGTGGTCGTGGACCGCCTCGGCGAACACGGGCACGGTCACGACCTCGAATCGAACGAACACTACTATCGGGACCTCGTGGACGAGCAGTCGGGCGCGACGGTCGAACCGGTCGCCCGCGACGCCGAGGACATGCTCTTTTTGATGTACACCTCCGGCACGACCGGCCAGCCCAAGGGCGTCAAACACACCACGGGCGGCTACCTCGCGTGGACCGCGTGGACCTCCCAAGCAGTGCTGGACGTGAAACCCGAGGACACCTACTTCTGCTCGGCGGACATCGGCTGGATTACCGGCCACTCCTACATCGTCTACGGTCCCCTCGCGCTCGGGACCACGACGATGATGTACGAGGGCACGCCCGACCACCCCGAGCGCGACCGCCTCTGGGAGATTATCGAGGAGTACGAGGCGACCCAACTGTACACCGCGCCGACCGCGATTCGGGCGTTCATGAAGTGGGGAAGCCAGTACCCCGACCAGCACGACCTGTCGAGTCTGCGCCTGCTGGGGACGGTCGGCGAACCCATCAACCCGCGGGCGTGGAAGTGGTACTACACCAACGTCGGCGACGAGTCGTGTCCCGTCGTGGACACGTGGTGGCAGACCGAGACCGGCGGGATGATGGTCACGACCCTCCCCGGCGTCAAGAGGATGAAACCCGGAAGCGCCGGGCCTCCTCTGCCGGGCGTGGACGCGCAGGTCGTGGACGCCAACGGCGACGAGGTGGACGCTGGCGAAGCAGGCTACCTCACCGTCCAGAAACCGTGGCCGGGGATGCTTCGCACGCTGTACAACAACGACGAACGCTATATTCGGGAGTACTGGGCGGAGTACTCCGACACCGACTCCGACAACATGGACGACTGGGTGTACTTCCCCGAAGACGGCGCGAAGATAGACGAGGACGGCTACATCACGGTCCTCGGGCGCGTGGACGACGTGCTCAACGTCTCGGGCCACCGCCTCGGCACGATGGAGATAGAGAGCGCCATCGTCGGGGTCGAGGGCGTCGCCGAAGCGGCGGTCGTCGGCGGCAAACACGACGTGAAGGGCGAAGCGGTCTACGCCTACGTCATCACCGAAGACGGTTACGACGAAGACGACGCGATGCGCCAGCGTATCGAGGAGGGCGTCGAAGACGCAATCGGTCCCATCGCGCGGCCCGAAGCGGTCGTGTTCACGCCCGAACTCCCGAAGACGCGCTCCGGGAAAATCATGCGCCGCCTGCTGGAGGACATCGCCAACGACGAGGAGTTGGGCAACACCTCGACGCTCCGGAACCCGGAGGTCGTCGAGGACATCCAGCAGAAGGTCGGCGGGGACTGAGGACGCTCAGCGACGAGTAACGGCGGATTTCGGTTCGCGGTCTCTCGATTTTCGACGGTGGCACGGGTCGGGGAGTTCGACGCTGGATGTGTCGGTGAGTCTCCCGACCGGTGGGCGCTCGACTGGACGAACTACCGGCAGACGCTCGGTGACGCAAACTACCAGCAAACGCTCGGTGACGCAAACCACCGGCGGGCGGGGTAAAGGGGCCGGTCGGTCACGCGAGCGAAGCGAGTGTGACGTTGTCAGCGCTTGCCTCTGACAGTACTCGCGTGCAGTTTAGTCGCTTCTGCGGGCCACTATTTTCGCGCCGATGCGGTGCGTTGCGGTGAGGCGCGGAGATATCCCGCAGAACGACCGCGAGCGACCGGGGGCTTTCGAGGCGTTCTGCTTTCTCCTCGCCGGTCGCTCCCCCGGTTCGAAAAACTAACGTTCGTACCGACCGGTCCCAAGAAACCGACTCTCACGCCCCCAGCCAGTCGTTCGCCGACACCGACTCGTCCACGTCGCGACAGATTTCCGCGCCCTCCCTCCGGACGCGTTCGGCCGAGGAGACCGCCCGTCCTCGTCGGCCTCGTACTCGTCTCGGGCCCCGATGGCGTCCCGGACGGCGCGGTCGATGTCGCGCATCGACTGCTCGACGCTCACGGTACTCGTGAGGGGAGTTTCGCGAGGATGCTTGGTGGGCGTTTTCGAATCCGGGATGACGAGTTCTATCGGATGGTCGGGACGTGGCGAAGGAACGACTCGCTACTGCGGGTCGGTCGGCGAACTCCATCGGGAACTGTATCTCGACCTCGGAAACTGCA
>SDGW01001285.1_pt1 | contig 10438 bp, 9 predicted proteins | sample 2873831 | NCBI WGS metagenome assembly SDGW01 (sample SAMN08132700, study PRJNA421101) | hypersaline lake metagenome | isolation source: celular fraction 0.22 microns magnesium sulfate-rich crust from ephemeral... | place: Spain: Penahueca Lagoon, Toledo | collected 2011-07
TGGAAGCAATTCCGTGAACTCGTTCTCAAGTGCCTCGTTCACAATCTGGAGCGGGGTCTCGCCATTTCACACGAGGAGGGCAAATGTCTGTGATTCTGAGAGAAACAGTTGCTGAATATCAGTTGTTGCAAATACGATTTCTTTATTCAGTCTGCGGCGTGATTTTTTCGTGCCGATTCTTCCGTCTCGCATGAGTTATCTCACCCGGCGACCTTCGTCTTTTCCTTTGAGTTCTGACACTGATCCGACCGGGGTTCGACGGGCTTCACTCGCAGTTCACCGAAGCCGTACTTCGAGTGACTGCCGACTCGGAGGATGCCGCTCTTCGCGGTCTCCACCGGGCGGTCGCCCTCGTAGGCGACCACCTGCCCGTGGTCCACGGTCTGGAGCTTGTACACCTCGCGTTGCTCCAGCACCTTCTCTTCGCGTTCACGGAGATCGCGGCGGTCCTCCTTCCACCACCACGGGACGTCCTGGTCGTGGGCGTTCGGGTACTCTGACTCCAGCACGAACGGGGTCACGAGTTCGAGGATGAACGCCTCACCGTCTTCAAGACGCGAGTAGTCCAAAGCCTCCAGGTCTACGACCTGCGTGTCTTTCAGCCCCGTGATGCCGTAGCCGTAGTTGCGCTTCCCGCCGAACTGGAGGTCGTCCAGGGCGCTCTCGTCGAGCGGGAGGACATCGTCCCGGTCGGCGTGCAGGTACGCGTTGATGTACCACTTCGTCGTCTGCTGTTGCTTCCGCGCGTCGTCGGGCTTCCCCATGATGGTCTCGTGGGACAGCGCCGGGTGGCCGCTCTGCACGCGGATGTCGTGCGTGTTCAGCGCGTCTCGCGGCCGGGAATCGAGGAGCCACGAGTGCGACGCCTGCCGCATCAGGAACAGGTCGTCGTAGGACTCCACGTCCGGGAGACCGCTCCCGAGGTACGGTCGGATGCCGCTCTGCGAGTGCTCCTCGGGGAACGTCCCGAACTGCCCGGGTACGAAGACGCCGTGACTCACGTTCAGGTAGCGGTGGACATCGTGCGGGAGTTGCTGACCGAGCGCGTGCATGATGGCGTTCCCGCTCACGTAGTACGGGTGACCGATGTAGTCCATCTCCAGCTCCCACTGGACTTGCTGGATGCGCGTCATCGGTCGAACGCCTCCCGGAAGTCCTCGATGTACTGGAGCGCGGTGGACCACGCGCCGATCCGGCGAAGATTCGCGTCCAGCACCATGTCGTACTTGTCGTGAGCGGCATCGAGCGGGTGCGCGGTCAGCCGGTTCCACGCCGAAGCCCACGACCGCCACGGCCGACTCCCGAGACGCGACGACGGCCGCCCGCCCGCGCTCTCGTCGATGCGAAGCGCGAAGTCCTCCCCCGCGTAGACCGTCCGATGGGGCACGATCTCCCCGGAGCGGTCCACAACCAGGTGGAGATCGGCGAACTCGTGGCCGTCGCGGTAGTTGTCGAGTAGCGCCGCCACAAGTAGCGTGTGGTACTTCAGCGAGGTGTACGGGTAGTAGACGCTCTCCGTGAACGCTGAGACAACGTCGCTCTCCAGCCACGCCCGATGCATGGCCGCCGGGTCGTCTTCGGTCAGGAGGTCACGCACCGCGCTCCCCACGCCGTTCCGCGTGAACCCCTCCGGGTCGTACCGACTCTCGCCCTCGATGAGCGACAGCCGGTAGAGCGTCTCGTGGTTCTCCATCGTCTGCTCAGGCTGGCCGCCGGGCCGGCTGAGCGCCGACGCATCGCCGTCCGCGCCGTGGGGAACCGTCTGGTTCACGGGAACGCCCGCGAACGCCTCCGGGGCGTAGTCGTGCGGCTGGCCGTTCATTTTGTGGGCGTCGTGGCGGTACGCGGCGACCATCACATCTTGGCCGCCGTCGCCCTGGAAGTCGCTGAGGCTGGCGTTCTCGGCCATCTACGGTCCCTCCGCGATACGGTCTTCCAGCGCCTCCACGAACGCCGGACGGTACTCCTCGGCCCACTGGTCGTCCTTTTCGTCCATCTTGTTCGTGTTGCCCTTCCCGCGGTCGAAGACGCGCTTCAGCTCACGCTCATTGTAGAGCGGATTGATGAGGTGGCAATCGACGATCCCCGCACCGAAGTTGCGAGCGCCACCGAGCTGGTGCATGAAGTCCGTCTTGTGCCCATCGAGGAAGTCGATGCCCTCGGCCAGCAAGCCGACGAACTCGGGTTTCACCTCCCGGAAGGAGAGATGCCAGCAGCCGTCGAGATTGGCGACGGCGTCCACCTCGGCGTTCCGAAGCGGCTCCCGATTGTCGTCGGCGTTTCGGGAGACGATGTTCCGGTTGAGCCGGCGGTAGTGCCCTTCGGCCTGCCCGCGCGTGTAGTCCACGCTGGAGCGGACAGGATTGAACTTGATCGGGCGACGCATCACCTTCCCGGGGACGCCACCGAAGCCGCCGAAGAGATCGAAGACCACGCAGCCGTTATCTTCCTTCGGATTGTCGGTACACGCGCCCTTCTCGTGGTAGCCGTCATCGAGGTCGCGCTCGTAGACGTCTTCCTTCATGAAGTTCGCGTTGGCCTCGCCGGGATGGCAGGCGGTGCCGTCGTACTCGTGGACGACTTCCTCCATCCCGTGGCGAAGCCAGCCCGAGAGCGGGAACGCGGGGATGATGCCGCCGATCTGATTTTGCGGGTCGTCGTCCTCGTAATTGCCGTTGCTGGCGTGATGACGGTCGGTCATGATGCTGTCCCCGACCACCAGAAGGTCAGTCTGAATCCGTACGAACACGTCCTTCCCGATGTCTTCAATCATTGTCTTGGGAGTTAGCAGTGATTGAGTGCTGATTCGAGCGCTTCCAGGGAGCCGTAGCAGACGCCGCCGACCTCGTACTCGTGGAATGTCCCGCCGTCCTCGGTGCAGACGATGCGAGCCGTCACGCGGATGTCGTCGGGCGTCATTCGCACTCCTCCGCGATGCCCGTCTCTGGGTCGGTGTCGGTCTCCCACTCCAGCTGGGCCTGCTTCGCGCGGACCACTTCGTCGCGGAACTGGACGAGAAAGTCCTCTGCCTGGTCGATGTGGAAGTCTACGGACGCGGAGAGTTCCCACAGGTCAAAGGTGAGCCGGACGAGTTGCGTTTCACCGTCGTCGAGTTCCACATGCTCGACCTCGTAGCCGACCGCGCCCGCGACTTCGCCGGTGCCGGTGATCGTCACCGACGCATTGTCGCCCTCAGACATCGCACTCATCTCCGTCGTGGACGTCCTGCCACCAGTTCCCGCGGTGAGACGGCGGGTAGGTGTAGCCCTCGCGGACGTACTCGGCGTAGAGTTCGAGCATCCGCACGGCGGCCTCGCGGTCGGCCCCGTTGTGTTCGACCTGCGAGAGCCCCTCTTCGAGGTTCGTACGCAAGACCACGAGGTCATCAGCGTCGAGAACTTCCTCGTCATCCCCTTCGCCGCCGGCGTTCGTGTCCGACTCTTCGGTGTCGTCTTCGAACCGCTGGCGGTCACGCTCCTCGATCTCGGCCTGCTGTTCGTCGGTGAGTTCACCCCATGTCGCACCCGTGTCCCATGGGTTCCAACCGAACAGCGCGGTCACCTCATCAAGCCGCTCTTCGACCTGCTCCATGTAGAACCGCGCTTGCTCAATATCACGCTTCTCAGGCGTCTCGCCGCTATCCAGCGCGATCTTAATGACCGCAGTGTACTCAGCCAGCTGGGCGACGTCGCTCCGGGTGGATTCTCCGGGGTGCCGGAGCGCTTCCACGAGCCTGTCACGGGCGAGGGATTCGGCCTTCTCGGGATCGATGTCCTCGACACTCATCGGGAATCACCCGAGAAATCCTTGTAGCCGGAGATGTAGCAATCAGCGCACGGGAAGCCGTCGTCAAGCTTCGCGCACTTGTCACAGTTGTCTTCAGTGGTCGATTCGACCGTCGTGCCGGAGGGTTGAAGTCCGACGAATGCGGATGTCTTCATGGGTTTCTGGCCTCAGAAACCCGGTCCGGGTGGCTCCAACACCCGGGCGTTTCCTACGACGGTTACGCCCCGAGGGGCCGGGCTTTCTTCACACCTTCTGCTATATAGCATACCGTATTAAGTGTTGTGCCTCCTGCCTTTGAGCAGAAGGTTGAAGAGGGATACTTGCAACTTAGAGACTAATGGGCGAAGACCGGGAAAGAAACGAAGGCGGACGATTCGAGCCCGAACACACCGACGAGGAAGTGCTCGATGCGGTTCGAAAACACGAGCCCGCGGGCACAAAGGAAGTTGCCGACGAACTCGGAATCGCGCGCCAAAGTGCAGACTATCGGCTTCGGCGTCTTCTGGATAAAGGGCGGGTCTCGAAGAAGAAAGTCGGGAATTCTCTGGTCTGGTCCACCGAGGAATGACGGACGACGGGTCGCCTTTCGACGAAGACGGCGAATGGGTGACCAACGTTTCCGACGACGATCAAGACGAGACAGCAGACGACAAACTCAAACGCGCGACGAATCTGGCGCAGACGTCTGATTCTTCAGTCTACAATTCGCCAGGGCCGGAGACGGTGATGACGCTGACTGACTGGTGGGACCTTGGGATCGAAGGCCAGTTGATTCGGCACCTCCAGAACGGTGCCGATCTTCCAGAAGCTGTCGGGAGCCTCCGACTTCACCCGTACTATCCCTCAAAGCGCATCTTCGACGACTGGAGCACCTACAAAGATGGCGAGGACCTGATGCGCGGCCACCTGTACAACCAACTTTCAGAGACGAAGGAGTACCGCGTGGGCGACCGTATTCAGGGCCGAGCCTCCCTTCGGGAAAAACTCCGCATCGAGTCGATAAGCGGGTCCACGCTCAACCGCGCCGAAGACATCATGGACGGCGACGTGTCGGGGTACGACGCCGCCGAACTGCTGAACGAGGCGGCTGAGACGGCCGTCCGCGAACTCCACGAGGACGGCGTCGAAGTGGAGGACCTACGCGACCCGATCTATCCGGAGACGGTCTCCGACGGCGAGGGCGAGTACCCGCTGACGCTCATTCTCCGCGACCTGCGCAAGAAGACGTACCCGTACATCCGGTTCAACCGGGACAAGAGCGTCACGCACTCCAAGGACATGCTACTGCGGGTGCTCGCCAGCGCTGCGCGGGACTACGTCCACCTCACTACGGCCGCAGACGGCCTCAAGTACAAGCACTGGCTCGACGAGGATGATATTCCGTCCCGTTGGACGCTCGGCTACCACCTGCGGAAGGTCGCCCTGGAGGGATGGGACAATGACGACGAAGGCGAAGACGAAGCGGACGCCAGCGGCGAGGAATTCGATGACGAGGGTGAAGAGTCCGACGCAGAGGCACGCCAGTTAGGTCTGGATGAGTTCGAAGACCTCGATGAAGACGACGTAGAGAAACTGGAGTTCCGGGGATTCTACGAGGTTATTAAGGACATTCGAGATATGTTCCTCGCGGCGAATCAGGAGCTTCACGACATCATCGCTGAACACGGCTACTACGACGGTCAGCACGCAGTGGCTTTCGACACGACTGATGTCCTCTTCCGGGGTGACCCGGAGACGTTGGGGGCGAGCGGCACAAAGGCGACACGGAACGCCTCCCATGCGTGGCAGTTCATCAGTTGCTCTCTCGTCGGTGCCGACGCGCCAGCGATTCTGATGTCCGAACTCGTGAAGACCAGCGGCGACAAGGCCGCGTTTCTGAAACGCGCGCTCTGGATGGCCGACACGATGATGGACGTGAACCGCGCGTATCTCGACAGCGGATTCTACAACGAGGATTCAGCGCGTGCGCTCGGTGAATTCGATGACATCAGTTGGGTGATGCAGGCGAAACAGAGTGCAGACGACATTGATGAACTAATGGATATTGCCATCGAGGACGAGTTGGACTGGAATTCCAAGAATTGGGGTGTGAGCGACATTCCCTCTCGGCACAATCTCTGGGTGATGGAGTCGGAGAAGAAGTCGAAACTGTACAAGGAGGAACCTGACGATCCGAAGGACAAGTGGATCGCTTTCTACACGAACATCGACTGGGTGGCCGACACTCCGGACGAGGAGATTGATACGGAGAGTATCACCGAAGAGCAGCGGGATATGCCGCTGACACCGTTGGAGTTGGCTGACGACTTCCGATCAAGATGGGGCATAGAGACTAGCTACCGTAAGTTGAAGGAAGATTTCCTGGCAAAGTCACGCTCGACGCGGTACTACATCCGGGTACAGGTGTTCTATTTCGCGGTTCTCTGGTACAATATGTGGCTGGCCGCGAACGTGAAGCGCGCCGATGAACTGGGGATTGATCTCGGTGATGACGATGAAGACTACCCGTTCCGCGGTCCTGAGGTAATGCGCGCTATCGAGGAAGATCCAGCTGATCTTAGTATCGGAGAGAAGGACGACCTATCAGTAATTGAAGACAAATTAAAAGCGTTTGATCCTTGGTCGGAGTACCGGTGATGTGCAGGTTTCGTTTTAGGTTCTTGCCGATTCTATTGAGGATTTATTTAATTCCCGTTCAGAACAAGACATAAATCGAATTACTAAACGTCTTCTAAAAGCGTTTCTCGACGAGGTGGTGTCTCGTTCTTAATCACTTCCCGTTCCTCTTCAGTCAACTGGTACAGATCAAACACCGCTTCATCCAACTTCTCGTATGCTTCCATCACCGAACTATCGTTTCGACCTTGCAACTCGTGAAGCTCTGTAGTTTTATTTTCAATCGTCTCAACCGTGCCAGCATCCATTTCTGGCGGAGCAGGTAGCCGACCGAAATAAATCGGTGTCAAGTCCATCGATCGAATCGCTCGGTTATAAATCCGATTATACGCATACCAGGCAAACAGACTCGAATTCAATAACCCACACAGCAACTCCAACGACCCTTCATTTGGCGTTGCATGAATCGCCGTGTCTGGAACGCACGCTTCATCGTAATCTATCGCACACTGGATTATCACCCGGTCAGTCGGGTCAACAACGTGCGCAAGAATCCGCTGGAAGACGACTTTCTTTTCGCCGTAACCGGCAAGATGGAAGTCGGATCGGTCTTTTACATCGTCATCAAGGTAACTGCGACTAACGAATCGGAACTGACCTACGTCATCGCCGCGGTACGCAAGCAAATCATCTGGATCGCCCGTTAGACTAGATTTGAAATTATCGAGTCCTTTCGTCGCTTCAGCAAATTCTACGTCATCGATTGTATCGTAGTTGCTGAGCTTCGTGAGGATCTCCTCATTCTCATCGTCAACCCACATGAAGAACCCGTCAGAGTCGAACGCAGACTGCGTATAATCCTGTTCAAAGAACTCATCGTCGCCATTCTCTCCGTTACCGTTCCGCCGACCTACGATGACGTGGTCACCGTCTAACTCTTCGGGCGAGTACATTAGGATGATTTGCTCCTGATCTACCCCGTCGAACGCTTCACGCAAATCTATGAGATAGTTCAAGTCACAACTAAGGAGGTGTGACCGAGCATCTTGCCAGAGGTGAGCGTACGTCAAGGCTTTCGGCACAACAAATGCAATCTGCCCATCATCAGCAGTCAATTGTTCAGACCGTGATGCGAACACCATCGAAGAGTGATTCTCATCGGGGTACTCACCGAGAGCCGACTCTGCATCTGTTAGATCGATTCCGTACGGTGGATTTCCGATCACCACATCGAAGCCGCCGCTATCGAACACTTCGTAGAATTCTAACGGCCAATGCAGGTACTGCAAGTCCTCAATATCTTCAACGGTAAGGTACCGTTCAACATCGAACGAGTCAATATTTCCGTCTAACTCGTTAAGAATCTCCTCAAGCCGGTCATCCGGTGTCCCGACGAGATACCGGTGGAACAGGGTCATCGAGACATACCCGTTCTTCCCTGAGTTGATCCGCATCCCTTTCTCAGTCCGGAACAGGTCTTCTAATTCGTCTTTCCGATCCTCACCGAGAGCGGAATCGAACCCAATCGAAATTTTGTGTAACGCTTTAGTCGGGAGATTCGGTGCTTCAACCGAGTCCATACCGTGATTGAACGAGACACCAGCATCCCGCAGATCGTCTACGAGCTTCTCGTTCAACTGCTGGTTGTATTTTTGATCCTTCTCATCGATTTCGTCCTCAATGTCGTGAGCTTCCTCACCGTACAACTTCTTATACTGGTTAATCTGCTCTTGTCGTTCTTCGACAAGCTTCTCGATCGAGTCTGCTCCCCACTCACCGATGTGTGACTGCTGGTGCTCAGCGTCATCATCGTCCATCCGCAGCCGGCTTGTGTCTGTGTACCCGACGAGGGAGTTCCCCTCTCGAATGTTGAAGGCGACATTTGGGAGCGCAAGCTCACCGCGGTCCATATTCTCAATTTCTTCATTCGTTATCTCGGCCATGATCGACAACCACAACCGGAGTTTCGTAATTTCTACACCGGGACCGACGATATCGACGCCGTACAGGTTGTTCAGTATCGTTTGTTTTTTCAGTTTCTGCGGATGCGGTGAGTCTTCGTGTTTCTCATATAGCGCCCGGCGAACAGAAACAATCTCGTGGAGGACACTAGTAAGGAAGTGTCCGGACCCGCATGCAGGATCAAGCACGTAAAAATTATCAACGTCATCAAGGAGATCCTCAACTACGTCTTGATTCGGTGATAGCCCTTCAATCAACTCGTACACTTCATCGTAGTGATCGAGTTCACCTTGTCGCCACCCCCAGTCCTCTTTAAGCGTCTCTTTGAACGCTGTGAGTAGATCATCTTTCACCGATCGCACAGCTGTGAAGCGAGTGATGCTGTCCGGTGTGTAGTAGGCTCCTAGGTCTTTCTGCGCACCTGTTTCACCGGCGAGGTAATTGATGGTTTGCTCGAAGACAGTCCCGAGAATACTCGGATCCAGTTCATCCGGTTTCCCGGCCATAGAGAACTGGTAGCCCTCCAGCATATCCAGAATCTCCAACATCACCGTATCGGTCACGGTATATCCTTTCTCGTTGTCTAGCGTAGCACGGAACAGCCCCCCGTTCAGGTACGGGATGTCGTTATACAGATCGCTTTCTTGGATCTTATCCGGTCGTTTCCCAGGCGGTGTGTTGAAAACGTCGTAGATGAGTGGTTGGATGAACGTCGTGTAGCAGTCCGTGAGATGTGACCCGTTTTCATGCCGGGATCGGATATCATCCATGAGCCCGTCCGTGACGACACCGGTATCTTCGAGGAATTGAATGAAGATCAATCGGTTCATCAGCTTCACACTGAACAACCGGCGCTTTTCAGCAGATGCTCCCGGCGGGGAATCAATCCCATCACCCACTAAACACCGATCCGTATCCCTACCATCAGTGTCCTCATCACGGATTCCGAACACTAACTCGATGTACTGTTTGTAGAATGAGTCAGAGATTTCCTTCTTTTTCCGACGGATAATCGACTGAACGCCAGCTGCGACGTTCGTGAAATTGTCAAATTCGAGAGCTCGGTAGAACGTTTCGAGCGTATCGAAATGCTCGTCTGTGAGCACGTCTTCGACTGGGGATTTCCCGGTACTGATATCATCGAACAGAGCGAGAAATATATCGGTGAGATCGCAACTTTCTACCTCATTGATCGTATGTGTGTCTGTATCCTTCTTCAGCAACACCCACTTTATTCCGTCAGTTGCAATTCCGAGGTTCGATTCAAATGGCTCGTGGTGTAGCCAGCTACGGACTTGCCCGATACCGTGTTTTGTTTGATCGAGCTTCTTATTGACCGGTTCTGCTTCGATGAGGAGTCGTGTGGAGTCAATGTTCGGGTAGGAATCAAGCGGAACGCTGTAGTCTACCCACCGGTCTTCGTCTTCTGCTGGTGTGTTGAGTTCTTGGTGTGCGTACGGGTAACCCAGGTGGTCAAGTAACGCCTCGATGATGAGATTCTTAGTGAGTTCTTCGGGTTTCTGTTTCTTGTTGTCGTCGTCTGAGGTGAGTGTCTCGTTGTTTTGGAATAGGTCTTTCAGCCGCGCATCGGAGACAATCCGATTGCGTACGTTTTTAGTAATTGACTGGAGTCCGGTAGCGAGAGCGCTTAGTTCGGCATCGGTTGCTGTGGTTTGTATTGATTCGAGATTGAATTCCGTGATTTGAGGGTCATTATCAGGCATGGTTGGGCGAACGGAGGTTATGACAAGACAACTGAAGGGTAGTGAAATAGGTCTTGCTAATATCTTCTTCCCTCCAGACAGATCCGGGCGATTTGCAGATCGGGGAGACCGATTACTTATCAGAGATAGAAGAGAAATTGCAATCGTTCGATCCGTAGTCTGAGTTCCGGTAAGAATCTGGCTCAGTTTCACGGGTTAGACTGAATAAAGAAATCGTATTTGCAACAACTGATATAGAGCTCTAATGCAATGCAGAGTGCCGGTTCGTTGTGGGGTGGGGCACGAGAATTGATCGTTTGGGGGACGATTGATGCCAACGTTCTCGCAACGGGGACAGTCGGCCTCACCTT
>SDGW01001286.1_pt1 | contig 10426 bp, 13 predicted proteins | sample 2873831 | NCBI WGS metagenome assembly SDGW01 (sample SAMN08132700, study PRJNA421101) | hypersaline lake metagenome | isolation source: celular fraction 0.22 microns magnesium sulfate-rich crust from ephemeral... | place: Spain: Penahueca Lagoon, Toledo | collected 2011-07
GTTTTGGAACGCCGACTCGGATGTAGTCCTCTTTCAATTGAAAACTTTGTCTTGGGAAATCGAGTAGGTAGAATCCGTCTTTGTCGAGATAGCTTGGAATGTTAGCTTCTTCGTTGTATTTCCCTTCTCGCTTTTTCTCTACCAGTTTGAAGAAGGATTTGAATCCTTGGTCTGCCTGCTTCATCGTCTGCTGTGCAACCTGAGAAGGCAGTTCCTCATAGTTCTCATTACTTTTGATGCGGTTGTAGGTGTTGTAGTAGTTGAGGTATTCGCCGTTGTCGAAGAAGTGTTGCCTGACCTCATAGAGATGCCTGTTATACAGATTCTTTGAAAGCCTCGACATCCTGCGAAGGATTTCGTATTCTTTTCTATCAAGGTTTCTCAGGTTTTGACGCAACGACTTCTTCATATCCTAACATATATGCTTATAATTTTTTATTTGTTAGGTATTTTCCTCAAGCTAATTCATCCCTAACCTTGAATCAAAGATTCGAGGATATAGTCTTCCCAACAAAAAGATAAAATATCTCAGATACAGTTCTTCCTGTGATCGAAAATGGCAAGAGTACAGGTAGGACATTTTTCACCGGACGGACCTTCTGTCGACGTTATAGTCGATGGAGAATCTGCTTTCCAAAACCTGGGTTTCAGAGATTCTTCCGATGCTGCAGAGCTTGATGAGGGCGAGCACCACGTGGAGATAAGGCCTGCTGGAGAAGATGAAACAGTTCTTGAACAGAGTTTAGAGCTAGAGGATGGAATGCATTATACGGTGATAGCTTCAGGGCTTATGGCGGAGAATGATCTTGATCTAACTATCATAGCTCATGAAGAGTAGAAATAAAAGAAATTAGTGGGAGGTCCATCCTCCGTCAACAGGTAGGTTGACACCTGTTATGTAGGATGCTTCGTCGGATGCGAGGAACGCGGCAGGACCTGCGATCTCCTCCGGTTCCGCAACACGTCCCAGAGGTGTCTGGTTGAGCACGTGACTTCTGAATTCCTCGTCCTCCAGCGCCTCTTCCGTCATGGGAGTCCTGACGAATCCAGGGCAGATGGAGTTGACTCTGACGTTGTGCTGCGCTAAATCGTCGGCCACTGAACGTGTCAGATTTACTACGCCTCCCTTCGCGGCGTTGTAGGCCGTCGCTCCTACGTCTCCTACAAGTCCGTAGATCGATGCCGTGTTGATGATGGTTCCCTCTGTTTCTTTCAGATGTGGAGTTGCTGCCTTGCATCCGTACACGACTCCGTCGAGGTCGACGGATCTGATCTGTTCGTATTCTTCCATGTCCATCTCTTCGATGGTGTTGACGGATCCGATACCGGCGTTGTTCACCATTACATCAAGTTTGCCGAACTCTTCAACTGTTTCCTCGACGACCTCTTCTACGTTCTCGTAGCTGGAGACATCGCATTTCATGAACGTGCATCCGACTTCATCGGCGACCTCCTCGCCTCTTTCCTCATCGACGTCTGCGATGACGACGTCCATGCCTTCTTCGACGTATCTTTCAGCTACTGCTTTTCCGATCCCTGAGGAACCTCCTGTGATTATCGCGACCTTACCCTCTAGATTCATTGTAGTATTTCACCTATAATCCTGTTAACTAGTACGGGATAAGAAGGTTTCCGACCTATCTTTCCGTTCGGCGAAACTCGAACAACCCCTCCGACTTTTTATTACGTTCGAGCCAATTTCAGACCATGAAAAAGAGCATTGCCGTATCTTTACTGTTAATAACTGTTCTATCCGGTTTTTCCGCGACCGCTTACGATTACAGCGAGAATATTGAACTCCATAAAGGGGAGGAAATCGACCTCAACAACCTCACTTTAAGCTACACGGAAACGAGGTCAGAAAGCCGGTTCAAGATAGGTTACGACAATGGAGAGACCATCGAGATACTGGAAACAATGGAGGATGAAGAAATATTCAGTTCAAAGGACAATTCTTTCCGCTCCGAACGTTACAGTATAGAGACCGAAATACTTGATGTAAAGTCGGATGACGAAGGCCTATACCTCGATCTACATCTCTCCTCTTCCGAAGACATATTTGCGGATGCGGAGCTGGATTCCTCTGCCCCGGACAGAGTGTTCATAGGCCAGGGAGAGGAACAGAAAATACCACTGACGCTTGAAAACACGGGAGCGGTCGACCAGGAGTTCGAACTTGAGGTCGAGCACAACTCCTCTATAGAGAGCTCTTTCAACTACCAGGACTTCAACATCACCAGCGTAAACGTTGAAGCAGGAGAGGAGAAATCGCTCTCCGCGGAGATAGACGTCCCAAACACAGCGGATACAGGCGTATACGAGCTGGAACTGGCGGCAGAGGGTCGGAGCAAGGCCTCCGAGAAAATGACCCTGGACGTGAGGGAGTCACAGGACGAGGACGTGAGAAGATCAATCAGGGTAAGCCCCGAGGAGAGCTACATGGGGGTCAAACCCGGAAAATCGGTCACCGTGCCTGTCCGGATAAGAAACACGGGTACTGCGGCGCTTGAAAATATAGAACTTGATATCACGGCACCGGAGAACTGGGACAAAGAGGTCTCCAGAAAAAGCTTCAGGAGGCTTGAAAGGTACGGTTCAGCGAGAACCCAGGTAACGCTTGAAGCGCCGGCAAATGCGGAGACAGGAGACCATTTCCTGGAGGTCTCCGCTCATTCCGAGGATACGAAGCTTGATCAGCCGGAGAGAGTGAGATTGACTATACAGGAGGAGAGCAACCTGAGATACATCGGCCTAGGGATAATGGTGTTGAGCCTTGGAAGCCTTGTAGCCGTCTACAGGAAGCTGGGAAGGAGGTGATCCTGGAATGGCCGCTATAGAGATGGAAGATGTGGAGAAGAGTTACGGAAGCCACGAAGTGCTGAAAGGATTAAATTTAGAGGTCAAGAAAGGAGAGATATTCGGGCTTCTCGGACCCAACGGGGTCGGGAAGACAACACTGTTCCAGACTATTATCGGGCTCCTGAAACAGGACGGCGGAACGATAAAGATAGATGGGGAACCACATGACGAGGGAAAGAAAATAAGGGAGAAGATAGGCTACCTGCCGTCAGATATCAGCTTCTACGGAGGGATGAATGCGCGGGAAAACCTCGAGTACTTCTCACAGCTCGCGGACAGAGAACCAGATATTGATGAACTACTGGAACTCGTGGGACTTGAGGACGACGCGGAGAGAAACGTCGGCGACTTCTCGACAGGTATGAAGAAGAGGCTGGGCATCGCACAGTCACTAATCAAGAACCCGGAGATAATCATATACGACGAACCGACCACCGGACTGGACCCGGAAGGGAAGAGAAGGTTCAGGAAACACGTGGAGAAGATCAACAGGGAGAAGGATAAGACCGTTATAATATCGTCACATATAACCACGGAGATCTCTCCCCTCTGCGACCGTTTCGGCATCATGAAGGACGGCGAGATAGTCGCTTCAGGAACGAATTCAGAGCTGAGCCAGCTTGTCGACGAAGACCTCGGCATCGAGATAACCGTAGAGGATGTAGATGAAGCGGAAGAAGTTATCGAAGAATCCTGTATAGACGCTGAAGTGGGAGTCGAACCCGACAAAGAGAAGATAACTGTCGAGAGCGAGGAGGACGTGCGATCCGAGCTTTTCCACGTTCTAACCGAAAAACAAGTCGAGGTAAGAAGCCTTGAACTGGAGGAGAAAACCCTTGAGACGACCTACATGAAGCTGACGGAGGTGTGAAAATGGGTTCTTTATGGGACATAGCGAGGAAAGATGTGAGCGACAGCTTCTCCAGCAGGAAGTTCATGCTCGTATTCGGCCTCTTCCTCCTTTTCTCGCTCGCCTCAGTATACACAGGTATAAACAGCTACCAGGAACAGATGGAGGAGTTCAAAGGCGGTGACGCCTACGGCTGGACGCCGGAGAAACCATCGCTTATGGACGTGTTCGAGCCCATGCTCGGACTCAACATGCCTCTGGCCGCAGGACTCCTGGCGCTCCTACTGAGCTACGACTCCATATCAAAGGAAAGAGAGGAAGGAACCATAGAGCTACTGCTCTCCTACCCGATATACAGGGACGAGGTCATAAACGGAAAGTTCGTCGCCGGTCTTTTCATGCTGGCGCTCAGCCTCCTGTTGTCTTTCACTATGTCGTCAGGCCTGGCAGTATTCATGCTCGACAAACTACCAAGTTTGAACCATGTCTACCGGCTCTCATTCGTCTGGCTGGGAACCATCGTATACATGGCGTTCTTCCTCGCCCTCGGATCACTGTTCTCAACCTTGTTCAGGTCCAGCTGGCGTTCGCTCATCGCGGGAGCGGCCGTGCTTCTAGCATCGATGGCTACGCCTTTCGTCGCCGGGATCGCCGCGAACCACGTACACACGTATGAAACACAGAGCACGACTGACACGGTGATGCACCACGAGACCGCAGAAGGACAGATCTTGAGGTCAGAAGCAGAAACATCAGAAACCTCGAGAGAGGAGATACGTCAGAGGAGGGAAAGGTTCGTCGACAGAATCTCCCGTCTATCACCGACCACGAGCTACCAGCGATACGTCAGTACGATGCTCGCAACCAGCGACAACAGGGAGATAGAACCGACAGTCTCAGAAAGCCTGGACACAGGACTGGGCTACCTCATCTTCCTAATAAGCCAGACCTCTCTGGCGTTCACTGCCTCATACGGAGTATTCATGAGGCAGGACCTGTAAGCAAGAAGACTTTATAACCAAGAAGTAGAAACCTTTTCCATGTCAGCAGAGGACGATGCTGCAGCAGCTGAAAGAGAGTTCCAGAAGGAAGAGGAACAAGTCCGACAGGATCAGCAGGAGACAGAGAAGCTTGAGCAAGACTCATCCAAACACGAGGAAAAAGCACTCCAGGAATCCAAAGAAGCAGCCGCAGAGACGGAAGAGGCAGAGCAGAGAGGAAATCAGAGAGAGCTGGAAGACGCAGAGAAAGAAGAACAGGATGCAGAAGAGGAAGCGGAAAAAGCTGAAGAGGAAATAGACCGCGCAGAGAAAGACATAGAGGACGAGATACAGCTCGAAGAACAACAAGAAAAGATAGTAGAGAACCTTGAGAACGAGGCGAAAGCCGTGCTGAGCGATGCGCTGGAAAACCTTCAACAGGAATACCAAAGACTGCAAAATATCCAGCAGTCCGAAAACGCACAGATAACCAGGCAGGACTACCAGAAACTGGAATCCATTCTGGAAGAACTCCGTGAAGGCGTGGAACTTATTGATACATCCACCAGAATGATACAGGAACTAGCTCAGGAGATAGCCGAGACAGAGAAAGAGCAACAGAACCTGGAACAGCTTACATCCCAGCTCCCGGAAGAGATGCGGTTCATGGAAGGAGAAGTAAAAGAGCTGATTAAAGACTACCAGCAACTCCAGGACCCTCAACACGAAAAATATGCGGAAAAAGAAAGTCAAGAACTCAGACAGCTTGAAGAACACGAAAAACAGGAAGAACAGGAAGAAAAGAAGGTGGACCAGGAACTGGGCGCCGAAATCAAAGAGTCTGAGAACCTGATAAAACACGATGAAGAACTCTTCAACACAGTCGATACATCCATAAGAGAGTTAAACGAACTCTACAACCTGCTTGAAGAAGAAAAAAGCCTCTGGCAGTTCGCCATCAACTCCAATCCTCCTTTAAGCGACATCGAGAAAACAGTAAACCTCATGGAAAATGCGTTAAACCAGGACGAAAACATACTGGAGAAGACTTCGCGAAAGATCTCAAATATCGAAGCAAATCTTCCCTCCGGCCCCTCCATACGACCCTCCGCAGGAAAAACAGCCAGGGCAAGCACCGGAGCAGGAAAATACGTTTTGTTAGCTGTAGTGGTCATAGCTGCAGCCGGCTGGATGTATGTCTCAGGAATTATCTGAGAAAGGATTTCCAGTTTTTTAACCTTCTCACCCTCACTTGTTGATATGGCATCACAGGTACGAGCATCACACATACTCGTCGAGGACAAGGAAAAAGCGCAGAACATCAAGGAGCAGCTTGACAACGGGAAAAGTTTCGAACAGCTGGCGAAGGAAGCGAGCGAATGCCCTTCTTCTGAGAAGGGAGGCGACCTCGGATTCTTCAGCAAAGGCGATATGGTCAAGCCTTTCGAAAGGAAAGCGTTCAGCATGGACGTGGGAGACGTCAGCAAGCCCGTCAAGACGAAGTTCGGGTTCCACATCATCAAAAAAGAGGATGAAAAGTAGCTCCTCTTCCTCTGGGACAGATGAGAAGTGATAACCACTTCGACTCTGTCCACCCTTTATAAAATTTAGTAGAGATTTAGGACACACGGGTTAATATGGCTGAAACACAGGAAGTTGTACGTATCGCAAGAACCGGTATAGACGGAACAAAGCCTATCAACAAGGCTCTTACAGGCCTTAAAGGAGTAGGCGAGATGTATGCAAACGCCGTCGCACAAAAGCTGGACGTAGAAACAGACGAAACTCTAGGAGACCTAGACGAAGACAAGATCGACGAGATAGAAGATCTTCTGCAGAATCCAGGAGAACTTGATCTACCGGACTGGTTAAGAAACAGAAGAAAGGACCGCGATACGGGAGAACATCAGCACCTTATCGAATCCGACCTTGAGCTAAGGAAAGAGTTCGACATCAGAAGACTCAAGGAGATTGATTCCTACAAAGGTTGGAGACACGAAATTGGTCTTCCTGTAAGAGGTCAGAAGACAAAATCCTCATTCAGATCCGGAAGCAAGATCGGAGTTTCAAGAGCAAGACTCCAGGAAGAAGCATCACCTGACGGAGGCGATGAATAATGGTAAAGAAACTGAAGAAACAGTACGAGACACCTAACGAAGGATGGTCCGAAGAAAGAATCGCAAAAGAAGACGAACTGATCGAACAGTACGGACTGAAAAACAAGAGAGAAGTCTACAAGGCAGAGTCAGAGCTCAGAGCTCTCAGAAGAGAAGCAAGAAACCTTGTAGCTGAAGAGGACGAGACACAGAGACAGGACCTCATCGAGAGAGCGAACAGTCTCGGACTTGTAAAAGAGGACGCACAGCTCGAAAACATTCTAACACTCAATACTACAGACATCCTGGAGAGAAGGCTTCAGTCAGCAGTGAACAGAAGAGGATACGCAGACACAGCGAACGAAGCAAGACAGATGGTTGTCCACGGACACGTCTACGTGGACGGAGAAAGAGTAAACATCCCAGGATACCTACTCACAAAGGAAGAAGAGAAAGAAATCGAAGTAAGGATGCCTGAACCTGAAGAAGAACCAGAAGAGGAAGAAGCTGAAGAAGAAAACGAAGAGCAGGCAGAAGAAAACGAAGAAGAACAAGAAGGTGAAGAATAATGGTAAAGAAAGGTATCGTCAACATCTACTCAAGCTTCAACAACACGATAATTCATATTACAGACGCAACAGGCGCTGAAACCATTTCAAGGATTTCTGCAGGAATGGTAACAGACAAAGGACGCCTCCAGGGAAGCCCTTTCCCAGCTATGAAGGCGGCCAAGCAGGCTTCTGAGGAAGCACAGGAGAAAGGTATCGAGAAGGTCGATATCCAGGTAAGAGCTCCTGGCGGACAGAAGCAGAAGATGCCAGGTAAGGGAGCACAGCCAGCTATCAGAGCTATCTCCCGGAGCGACCTCGAAGTCGGAAATATCGAAGACACCACACCTGTTCCTCACGACGGCTGCAAAGCTAAAGGCGGTAAAAGAGGACGCAGAGTCTAAAGGTGTCAGACATGGTAGATGTTGAAACAGTCGAAGAAACAGACGACGTTCTGAAAGTCGAGATATCCGGCATCAACGAAGCGATCGCTAACTCTCTTCGGCGCTCCATGATGACGAAAGTTCCTACACTGGCAACAAAGGAACTACAGATCACAAGGAACGAATCTGGACTTTTCGACGAAGTTCTAGCCAACAGAATCGGCCAGGTCCCTTTCACGATCCCATCAAACGTGGAGGAAGATGACGAAGTACATCTCGCATTGAAACAGGAAGGACCAGGAACAGTTCTCGCGGAAGATCTCAAGGCAGACAACGACGAGGCAGAGCCTGTCAACCCTGAGACAGTTATCGTCGACCTCAAGGAAGACCAGGACCTGGAGCTTGAAGCGACCGCAGTACTCGGAAGAGGAAGCGAACACGCCAAGCATCAGGGAGGAACCGTCGGATACGAGAAAGTGGACGAAGACACTTTCAAGTTCAGGATAGAGTCCACATCCGGCTACAGCAACGAAGAACTGGTTGAAACAGCCGTAGAAGAGATGAAGAAAGAGATCGACCAGTTTGAAGAAGCAGCTGCAGAACTCTAAGCCATCTTTTTTCTCATTTACCTTTACAGGAACATATACATTTATAGATTAGTACCGAACTTAAGGCTAGAATGGACTTTCCAGGAGATTCTACCAGCCGAAATAGTCTTCTCAAAGATTTAAAACAGCTAGAAGAACTCCATTCCCAAATAGATCAACTCTACGATCATTACCAAGAACTAGAGCATAGTGTAAACAAATTAGGCGCTGTAGTTGACGCCCATCCCGAAACAGACTACGAACATGACTCAGAGCTCTGTCTCTACGATGCCAGCGGTAAGAAAGAAGCAGAAATAGAAAAAGACATGGCTGTCCTGATAGGAACGACCTCTCAGAAGTGGAGAACAGTTAACAGACTATTTACGGAAGTAGATCGCGGTCTATGCAAGTATCAGGAAAAACTTGGGGAACGGGAAAGCTACCTCCCAGAGTATCAGTTCGCTCACGAAAACTGCAGAGAAGTTCATGAAGAACTGAGAGAGACCGAGAGGGAGATCGAAGATATGTCTATCGAAACCTATCTCCTCCTGGAAGAGCAGCCCTCTCCAGACTCAAAGACGGTGCTGAGACCGAGCTCGCCTCACTTCATAGCGAGCGACTGAATAAAACACCTTTACTTTAAACGTTAAACACCAGTCTTTCTACATAAGCCGGGGTATCCAGAAATTCTTGCCAACCCCGTCCAAAAATAACTGGCAAGAAAACACGCCGGGGTAGCCAAGTGGCCAAAGGCGCAGGACTTAAGATCCTGTCCCGCAGGGGTTCACGAGTTCAAATCTCGTCCCCGGCACTAAATCTTTATTCTCAACAAGATTTGGCGAGTCCAGAAAATCTCCGATTTTCGCACAGTTCAAATCTCGTCCCCAGCATTAAACTTCTCTCCAAACTTTCTCTACCGGGAAAAAGGTATAGAAAACAATACTGTTTAAAAGTTTAGGCGAGCCTAATCTTTTCGTTATGGATCAAGAGTTCGAGAAAATAGAGAAACAGTTCTCGACACCTAAAAGAGAGATAATGACAAAGATGTTCGTCTGGCTGACCCAGTGAAGACCAATGAGCATGGACTCACTTGGAGAGGGGATAAAAGAAAAGCTAGAGGAAAAAATCGAAGAAACGGAGGAAAAACTGAAGGAACAACGCCTCACCGATAGAGAAAGATACCTCAGGAAACATGACATCTCCGGGGAAGAAGTCATCGAAGACTTCAGGTACGAACCGTTCTTTGAAGAAAAAGATGAAGCCGTCGAACATGTCGAGGAAAGGCTTTACGAAGCCGACTGGGAGAGCGCATACCGGAACAACATTTACTCTGCTGCGAGATACTTTGCAGAAGCAGAACCATGTAAACCGGAATCTACGGACTCAACAGACTCCCCCATTCAACCATTCTAAACAATTGAATTTATCCGTTCGTAGCAACTGAAAATTCCTCCCATACAGTACAGTTTTTTAACCCGGCAAACACAAACCTAAGACGATGGATATGGAAAAGGTCTTTCCTCGGTTGTCCTCCAATGGAGACGAAGAAATGGATTCCGAAGAAGAGGAAAAGATAATCGAGGACTCTATTGAGGAAGCTGTAGAAAGCAGAGAGGAAGAGATACAGGAGGTTTTTACACAGTACCAGGCCAGACATCAGCAACTCAGGACCAAAGCCATAGAAGACGCACAGAAGCTCGTGCTGAAACAGGTTCTTGGAGACGTTCTAGATATAATCGAAGAGGAGAGCAAGAACCTCGAACAGAACTTCGAACAGAGGCTCCTGGAAACAGAGTCAGGTCTGAACGAAAGAATATCCGAAGCTAGAGAGAACATAGAACTGAACAGTCAGGATATAGAGGAACTGAGACAGGAGAAGAACGAAGATCTGGAAGAAGTCCAGCAGAAGATCCAGGATAAGGAGGAAATCCTTGAAGAAAAGATAGGTAAGAACAGGGAAGAACTGGAGAAACTTATAGAAGACAAGATAGAGGAGAGCACACAGAAAGCACAGGAAAACACCTCGGACATCGAAGCGCTGGAAACAGAACAAAGCAGCCTGAAAGAAAACATAGAAGAGTCAAAGTCGGAGATCGAAGAACTGAAAGACGAGGTCGAAGGTC
>SDGW01001287.1_pt1 | contig 10426 bp, 11 predicted proteins | sample 2873831 | NCBI WGS metagenome assembly SDGW01 (sample SAMN08132700, study PRJNA421101) | hypersaline lake metagenome | isolation source: celular fraction 0.22 microns magnesium sulfate-rich crust from ephemeral... | place: Spain: Penahueca Lagoon, Toledo | collected 2011-07
CTCCGGTGCAACGGTGAACTTCCGGAGCGCACCCGGTGGCCGACCGGTCCGCGTGAACGTCCCGAACGTTGCGTCGGACTCCACGTCCGTCACTGGCATCGAGCTGACGTCGACGTTCTCCCGGAATAACTTCCGCGTCGAGTTCACGAAGCCGCAGGACGGGCCGCCCGACGGCACGCCCGAACTCGACGTCGGACAGGGTGAGGCAGTGAACTACTTCACCGCCTCGGCGATCGGGATCACCGACGACGAGATCACGGAAGTGAACTTCACGTTCACCCTCTCCGAGAGCCGCCTCGGTGACCGCTCGCCCGACGAGGTGCGTCTGTTCCGTCACGTCGACGGCCAGTGGACGACACTCGAAACCGTGCACGTCGGCGGCAACGAGTACCGCGCCCGCTCGCCGGGCTTCACGGCGTACGCAGTCGGCTTCCAGGCGGCACAGCAGACCACCGAAACCCCGACGCCGGAGCCGGACGAAACGGCGACGCCCACCCAGACTGACGCAGTGACGGAAACGGCGACGCCGACGGAGGCGCCGACGGAAGCACCGGGTAGTGGTGGCGGCGGGATCAGCGGCGGTATGACTGCGGCGATCGTGCTACTGCTCCTCGTGCTCGGAGGCGCAGTGTACTTCTACCGCCAACGGATGCAGTAAGCCCTCGCCCGCCCCCCAGACTCTCCATGAGTGATTCGCCTTCCCCGACAGACTCGCCCGTCGTTAGTGCCACAGACGTCACGCGGTCGTACACTCGCGGCAGTAGCGGCGGGCTGTTCGGCGGCAACCGCTCAGCAACCACCGTCACCGCACTCGACGGCGTCTCCGTTTCAATCGACGCCGGTGAACTCGTCGGCATCGCGGGCCCGAGTGGCAGCGGGAAATCCACGCTCCTCCATCTGCTCGCCGCACTTGACGCGCCGACGAGCGGGCACGTAGAGATCGGCGGCCGTGACACCACGGCGTTGAGCAGCCGTGACCGCACTCGCCTCCGTCGCGAGGAGATCGGGATCGTGTTCCAACGGTTCCACCTTCTCTCGGCGTTGACCGCGACCCAGAACGTCGCCCTACCCTTGATCGAGCGCGGCGTCGGCAAACAATCCCGACGAAAGCGAGCTGCCGACTTACTCGAACAGGTCGGTCTCGGCGACCGCCTCAGCCATCGCCCAGCCGAACTCAGCGGTGGCGAACAGCAACGCGTCGCCGTCGCCCGTGCACTCGCAGGTGAACCTGAGCTCTTGATCGCGGACGAACCAACTGGGGAACTCGACTCCGAAGCGGGGGCGGCCGTGATGGATCTGCTCGCCGACCTTGCGACTGATCGTGCCGTCGTCGTCGCCTCACACGATCAAGCGGTGTTGGAGCGCGTCGACCGAGTAATCCGACTTCGCGACGGACAGGTCGTCACCGATGCGTAGGGCGATCGCGCTCGCGAAACTCGGCGTCACACAAACCCTCGGCCGCCTCCGAACCGCCGAAGCACGGCGACTCGTCCTGACCATGCTCGGCGTCGCCCTCGCGGTCGCCCTCATGGTGAGCGTCACCAGCGTCGCCGTCGGCCTCGCCTCCGGATCAACCGTTCAGAGCGACGGCGTCGACTACTGGATCGTCCCGGAAGGCGGCTCCGCATCCAGCATCGCCGTCTCCGTCGAAGGCCCCCGGCTCGGCGCCGTCCACCAGACAACTGCCGAACTCCAAACCGACTCCCGCGTTACGTTCACCACACCCGTCCAACTCCAAATCGTCCGATACCCCGTCGGTAACGACTCCGAATACGTGCTCGTGGCCGGCGTCATCCCCCCGGAAGGTGAGCAGTCCGTTATCGGCCTGCCAACGGGGGCGCTCACCCCTGGCGACCCGCATTACGCCAACGGCAGCTACGACGGCCCGTGGACCGGCGAAGCCGTCCTTAGCGACGCTGCTGCTGAAGTCCTCGGTGCCGATACCGGTGACCAGCTGCAGCCAGCCGGAACGAACCGATCGTTCCGCGCCGTCGATGTCGCCCAAGCGGACGTCTCAACCGGCGTCGGCCCAGTGCCCGTGATGCTCGTCCACCTCAGCGAACTCCAGACAGTCACCGGAACGGCCGACGGCGACCAAGCCGACCAGATCCTCGTAAGCACGAACGACCCGTCGATCGAGTCACGACTCGACGGCATCTACCCGCGAACTGACGTGCTGACACGGTCGGGCGTCGGCGGCGCGAGCATCTCCACCTCGAGCCTCCCGCTCGCCGTCGCGATCGCCGCGCTGCTCGCCGCTGTCAGCATCGGCGCGCTGTTCGTCGCGACACTGATGGGGCTCGACGTGATCGACAACCGTGCAACGATCGCCGCTCGCGGCGCCATGGGGTTCTCCAACCGCTCCCAGATCATCATCATCCTCGCCCAAGTGTTGACGATCGCCGGCATCGGCGGCGTCGCGGGCACACTGCTCGGCATCGGCGGCATCGCGGCGATCAACGCCATCAGCAACTCGCTGGTCGGCGTGACGAACGTCGCCCAGTTCCACCCCGGACTGCTGGCGTACGGCCCAGTCGTCGCCATCGGCATCGGCTTGCTCGCCACCCCATACCCTGCGTGGCTCGCCAACCGAACCGATATCGTGGAGGTGCTCGACTAATGCGCGGCCTCGGCACACGCCTCCGCGCCATCGTCGGCATCGCACTCGCACAGCTCCGCCATGACCGGACGCGAACCGCACTCGCAATCCTGGGCGTCACCCTCGCCGTGCTCGCCACAACGCTACTGGGCGGTGTCGGCGTCGGCGTCGTCGAAACTGGCGAGGAGAAGTTCGACGCCTCCGGGCGCGACCTCTGGGTCACCGGCGGCCCCGTCAAACTCGCCCCCGGCACCGTCGGCGGCTTCGAGAACACCGTGCTCGACGCCCACAAACTCTCCGCGTCGATCGAGTCACGGGACGACGTCCGCACAGCCGTGCCAATGGCGTTCCAAACCGTGTATGTCGGCACCGACGGCGAAGAGTGGGAGACCCTCGTCGGCGTCGGCGCCCCCGCTCGCGGCGGCACCGTCCAAGTCACCGAGGGTCAAGAGTTCCAAAACCAAGACATCCACTACGCCGACGGGAACTACTCCGGGCCGATGACCCACGAGGTGATCATTGACGAGCGAACCGCCGCCATGTTCAACGTCTCCGTCGGCGACACGCTCTCCATCGGCGGCACCGTCGCCGACGCCCGCCAGAACGAGTTCACCGTCGTCGGCATCTCGCCGACGTTCTCACGGTTCCTCGGCACGCCGACAGTCACACTGCACCTGAGCGAACTGCAAGAAGTGACCGGGACGACGACCGCCGACCGCGCATCACTCATCACCGTCGACGTCGTCGACAGCGCCGACCCTGCAGCCGTCGCCGCCGACATCGAACGGGAACACCCCGACTACGACGTCCGAACGAACCGCGAACAGCTCACCGCGACGCTCGAACGCCAGGCCGTGATCCTCGCCAGCGGCGGCAGTCTGGTCGTCCTCGCCGTCCTCGCCGGGATCGCACTCACAGCCAACCTGATGCTGTCGGTGGTGTACCAGCAGCGCCGCGAACTCGCCGCGCTCCGAGCACTCGGCTCCCGGACAAGCACCCTGATCGGCGTCGTGGCTGTGCAAGCCCTCTGTCTCGGCGTTATCGGGGGTGCACTCGGCGTCGTCGCAACAGTCCCACTGGCGAACGTGCTCGACATGGTCGCTGTCGCACTCGTCGGCTTCGAGAACGTCGTTCGAACGCCCGACTGGGTGCTCGCCGGCGGGTTCGCGATCTCGATCCCGATCAGCCTGCTCGGGGCAGCGGTCGCTGGCTGGCAGGTCGCCCAACTGTCGCCAGTTGAGGGGCTGCGGTGATTACCCGAGTCGACTTTTGAACCCATCCAACAGCATTCGGCCGTAACAGAGCCAGCAACAGTCGACGATACGCTGGTAGTAGCAGCCGTCACGCTCGGCCGGGAAATGCCTCGCCATACCTGCGGTATCGACGGCAGCCCTCCTCGTTACTCGGGTATTACCGCTGGAGTCCCTGTTTCAGGCGGAACAGATACTGCAGCCCCGGGGCGCCATCCACGAGCCAGATCACGCCCGCAACAGCTGCGAGGCCAACACCGATGAGGGCCCCGCCAGTGAACTCCACGGCAAGGAGGAACTCGATGATCGAGCGATCTTTCTCGTCGTACGGGCAGGCCGCCAACGGCCACAGGAGATAGTTCACACACGTCTGCCGACCGAGCAGAACGGTGTACCCGTCAGCGAACAGGTGGCTCAGCCAGCCGAACCCGAACGCGAACAGCGCCGCTCGCGTCTGCTCCGAGCGCTCCCGACCGCGCCAGTACACCACGCTCGCGACGACACCGAGCACCAGTAGCGAGTGAGCGAGGCTTCGCCCCGAAGGCAGCACGCCGAACGTCCACGCCAGTGGCTTATCGACCAGATCCGGGAACTGCGTGCCGATCGCGAGCGCGATCACCGTCATCCCCGTCGGCGGGCGTCGATGGCGAACGAACGCATACAGTCGGTAACAGAGATAGCCGACTGCGGCGTGACCCCACGGGAGCATTCGGCTGTGACTCCCACGAGCCAACGGAAAGGGGTATCGACTCCCCCGACAACTGACGTGTCACTCCCTGCCGCTCAGTGAGGGTGGAAGGCGACACCCTCAAGATGCAGATACTCCACACTTCGACAATGGCAACGGCTCGGCGCCAGCGGTTCATCCGTGCGACCCTTGCATGGATGCTCGCCGCGACGCTCGTGCTCACATTGCTGTCGAGCCTCAGCTACGAACTCGTCTTCGTCGTCTCCCTCATCGGCCTGCTTGTCGTCGTCGAGCTCACCGCGCCGTTCCGAGTGACGCCCACGTGGCGCTCCCGACTGAAGTGGCTGATCGCCGTCGGACTCGCAGTGTTCGGCTACATCGTTATTCGCCGTATCCTCGACATCCTCCCTGCTGGGGTGATCTGAGTGACTGACTGGCTCCCTGATGGTTGGTCGATCCCACAGCTGCTACTCATCGCACTGGTGCTCTCAGTCGTCCTCGCCGGTGCTGTCGCCGCCAGCACCTCACAGACCGCCTTCGGTGCGTACAACGCCGGCTGGGACGGCGGAAGCGAACTCCGTGATGTCGCAAGCGAACAAGGCGCCGAACCGCTTGTCGCGCTCAACACGTCGAAATACGAAACTGTCGAACCGAACGGCACGGTCGCCGTCATCCTCTCCCCCACAGCGGCCTACACCGAGACCGATCGAGCGCAGATCGCCTCGTTCGTCGATGCCGGCGGCACGCTCATCCTCGCCGAGGACTTCCGCCCGCACTCGACACCGATCCTGGAACGCCTCGGCGCTGAGACACGGTTCGATGGCGCCCCCCTGCGCGACGAACAGGAGTACTACCGCTCACCCGCACTCCCCGTCGCAACGAACGTGACCGACTCATCGGCGACTGCAGGGGTCGACCAACTCACACTCAACCATGCGACGAGCCTGCAGACCGACTCCTCGGCGAACGACACCACCGTGCTCGCGTCGTCCTCGGAGTACGCCTACCTCGACCGTGACCGCGACGCCGAACTCGACGATACCGAAGCACTCGACAGCCGCCCCGTCGTCGTCCGAGAACGCGTCGGCAACGGCACCGTCTACGTCGTCTCGGACCCGAGCCTGTTCATCAACGCGATGCTCGACCAGCCCGACAACGGACAGTTCACCCGGAACCTCTTCGCAGCCGACCGCGTGCTGTTCGACTACTCGCATAAAGCAGGCCAACCCCCGCTCAGACGCGCCGTCCTGACCCTGCAAGACAGCCCGCTCTGGCAGCTCTCACTCGGCCTGCTCGGCATCGGCACAGTGATCTGGGCCATCCCACTCCGCCGCCGACTCACCGCCATCACGGACCGTTTCAGCCGCGGCGACACCGCTCCCGATGAACCAGCGCTCGCCGACGCCACCCCGGAAGACGTTATCGCGTACCTCTCCCGGGAGCATCCAGACTGGGACGAAGACCGACTCCGTCGCGTGATGCGAGGTGTTATACGGCGAGACACTACAACAGAACACGATGACTGACCCGGCTGCGTTCCACGCCGCCGTTCGCGACGAAGTGAGCGGCGTGCTGATCGACAACGAGGAGATCCTGCGTGGGATCTCGGTCTCAGCGCTGACCGGCGGCCACGTGCTACTGGAAGGAGTGCCCGGCGTCGCCAAGACGACGATCGCGAACCTGTTCGCTCGCGCATCAGGCCTCGAGTATAACCGCATCCAGATGACGCCGGACATCCTCCCGGCGGACATCACCGGCACCCACATCTACCGGGAGCAAACCGGGGAGTTCGAACTCCAGCGCGGCCCCGTGTTCGCCAACGTCGTCGTCGCCGACGAGATCAACCGCGCAACGCCAAAAACCCAGAGCGCCCTCCTCGAAGCGATGCAGGAAGGGACGGTCACTATCGAAGGCGAGACGCTCTCGCTGCCGGAGCCGTTCATGGTGATCGCGACCCAGAACCCCATCGAGATGGAGGGGACGTTCGCGCTCCCAGAGGCCCAGCGTGACCGCTTCCAGCTCAAACTCACCGTCGACCTTCCCGACCGAGCAATGGAGCGTGAGCTGTTCGACCGGTTCAACCACACTCCCGACATCGGCCCGGATACCGTTGAACGGGTCGTCTCGCCCGACGAACTGGCCGACGCCCGCGCCACCGTCGACGCTGTCCACGTCGCCGATTCGATCCGCGAGTACATCCTCGACCTCGTGCGCGCCACACGAGACTCACCGGAGGTCGAACATGGCGCCTCCCCACGAGCAACACTCGCGTTCCTCAACGCCGGGAAGGCATCCGCATCGATCGACGGCCGCGAGTACGTGATCCCCGACGACGTGAAAGCGCTCGCCCACCCCGTCCTTCGCCACCGGCTCGTGCTCAGCACCGACGCCGAACTCGGCGGCGAAACGGTCGACGACCTGATCGACGAGTTCGTCGACTCGGTCCCCGTGCCCGACGACACCAACACGGCACAACCCGCGACCGACCACGCGACGGACGACTGAAAACGAGCTTACTCGGCGTCGCTGCCGCCCTGCTCGGACGCTCCTTGCTCGCTGCCCACTTCTGCCGGATCCCACCGGCAGCTGACAACCAGCTCCTCCCCACTCCGCCGCGTTTCAAGTCGAACCGGAACCCCAAGTGCTTCCGCGAGTGCGACCGCCAGCAGCGAGCCAAGCGGGTTATCCGGTAGATCGGCGTCGTCGTACACTGCCCCACCGATCGACAGCGTCGCACGCCCGTCAGCAGCATCGACGTCCGCGTCGGTCGTGCGGGCCAGTTCGAATCCTTCGACGAGCGCGTCACCGACCTGCTCAACTACAGTCACCGGATCCGTCCCGAGCGACCCCGCAACTGAGGACTCGAACTCGCGGAACAGCGTTCCCCCGGCCGGAACGATCGAGACGCCGCGCTCGTCGTCACGGTCACCGACTACCAGCGGCTGCTCCAGCTCGGCCTCACCAGGGCGACTGTACTCCCGGTGTTGCGGGACGAACAGCCGTGCCGGTGGATCGCCGGCGACAGGAACGTACTCGTAGGTTTCGTCGAGCCCCAGCTGTTCGAGTAGTGCACCGAGCGTGTCCGCATGGGCGGCATACACCCGTTCACCCGTCTCAGCGGCGACGAACCGTTCGGGCGTGAGATACCGGGTGAGCACGCCCCCGAAGATACCGATGGCACCGAGCACGAGCAGCACCTCCCGGGCAGCAGGGAACAACATCCCTGCCAACACGGCGACGATGCCGATCGCACCGAGCCCGATCGCCGTTCGGCGATAGCCAGCTTGCCGCGCCCGGCGATACTCCTCGCGGAGTCGACGATTCTCCGCTCTAAGCAGGTCGAGCTGTGCGCGTAGCTCCTCGACCTGCTCGTCATCGTCATCGACTGCCGATTCAGCCATCGACGCCCTCCGGATCGACTAGGCCAAGCGTGACGAGCTCATACCGGTGGAGCAGATAGCTCGCAAGTGCGAGCGCGCCGACGATCACCGCCGTAGTCGTGAAGAGAGTGGCCTCGGTCGCACGGATCGCGACATACGACCCGGCGACGGCGGCAACGAGAGCCGCGAACAGGAGTGCCGGTCGGCGACCGTCCTCATACACTTCGACGCCGAGCAGGCCAGTTAGCACGACAACAGCCCCGACCGGCGGGAGCCCGACCAGCCCACCGAATCCAGCAACGGCGACAGTCCCAAGGGCGAACGCGATCATCGGGCCGCCGAGAACGAACCCGATAGCGGGCAGCAGCCCGAGCACCGCAGCGACGGGCGTGCCGAGGACCCCGAACGCAAGCACCGTACCGACGATCGCAACGAGCGCTGGGCGGTTCCCCAGCACGTCGCGGCCGCGAGGGGTGAGCAGTAACGGGGTCGTACGCATCGGGTAAGCCGTCCGTTCACACGTATTTGAAGCTACTGAAACCGCCACTCGGCGCGCAGTTCGACTGGTCACTGTCTCGCCCGCTGATGGGCGGCCAACACTGCGTCGAGCCGATCACCCGGCCCCAGTTCGTACACCTCGGTTCGAGGGCCGCGATCCACGCTTCGGCGGAACGACTCGAACGACGCATACCGGTCGTACGCCGCCGACAGATCGTCCATGGAGTCTGCGTCGAACAGCACCTGCGGCGTGAGGAACAGCGACAGCGTCCCTCCATCATCGGCGACGAGAGAGGCAGCATCGCGAATTCGGTCGCGTCGAGCGTCAGTCGTGAGCAACACGAGCCAGACCCGTCCCGTGGTCTCCGTGAGGATTCGGCGGACGGACTCGAACAGCGGGTCGGACTCGATCCGCTGCACGTACGCATCAGTGTCCGCGAGGAACGGAGCGACAGTCTCCGCGAACGGCGAATCGTCGTCGGCGAGTCGCCGAGAAGCCGAACGGGCGTCGGCCGGTCGGGCGAGCCGGTCACGGCCACGGTCACGGGACGAATGCTCCCCGTCAGTCGTCGGCTCGATATCGTGGAGTGCGTTACGGATATGCCGGTAGCCCAGCGGCACGCTGGTCGGTCGCTGTCGGGCGGTGATCCCAGCGTCGCCGATCGCATAGAACCCGAGTGGATCGTTGAACGACTCGGCCGCCCGCGCATGCCCGAGTGCGACCTCCCGTGCGTAGTCGAGCATCGTCTGCCCGGCCGGTCCGAGCGCCATCCGCTGACTGTGGTCGATCGCGACGATCGTCGTCCGATCGGTTTCAGTCTCGTACTCCCGGACGTGGGGTGAGCGCAGGCGAGCTGTCGCCTTCCAGTCGATCCGGTCCAGCGTGTCTCCAGTGACGTACTGGCGGATCTCCTCCGGCACGAGCCCGCTTGCACCAGTCCCGGAGGCGTGCTCGCCATAGGCGTCGACGCGCTCACCACCCTGCCCAACGTGGAGGTTCCGTGGTCGCCGCGGATCGACCCTCGCAGTGCGACCCGGATCAACCGTGAGCGTCTCGGTCACCGTTTCTCCCGGGTCCTGAACTGTTACCTCGACCGGTGGGTAGTCGAACTCGCCTGCGACCGGGAACGAACACGTGAACGTGGTCGTGGCGCTCGTCTCTCCCGGCTCGAGAATGACCGTGGTGTCCGCGTCGGCATCGACCTCCGTTCCCGGCGGCGTGTTGACAGTCGCTTCGACTCGAGATCTGCTCGGCGTGGAGAGCGCGACCGTGGCAGTGACCGAGAGCGACTCGCCGACGACGACGGCGTCCCGTACCGGATCAACCGTCACGTCGAGGTTATCGTCGATCGACCGGAACTCTCCGAGCGCGGTGAACTGACTCACAAGCAACCAGATGCCGACTCCCGCCCCACCGAGTACGGCTGCCGGCTGTCGAGCGAGCAGCCCGAGCCCCGTCAGTACGGCCCCAACTGCGACCGCATGATGAAACCGGGGCGTCGGGCGCATACCACGACCATGGGTGATACGGCAGTTGAAAGTTCTGTTCGGGGGCCAGCTACTCCCACCACTCGCCCAGCACCCGCCGCCAGTTCCCGTAGGCGATCGCCTCCAGCTCCGCGCGGTCGAACCCTCGCGCTTCCAGCCCCGCCAGCACGTCGGGAAGCCCCGTCACGTCGCCCACGTCTTCGGGTACTGTGGCACCGTCGAAGTCCGACCCCAGCGCGACGTGCTCGGCGCCCATTCGGTCGGCGAGATACTCGACGTGATCGAGCAGCGTCGACAGCGGGGCGTCGACGCCGCGCTGGCCGTCCGGGCGGAGGTGCGCGGTGCCGAACGTCACCCCCACCAGCCCGCCGCTGTCGGCGACGGCGTCGAGCTGCTCGTCGGTAAGGTTCCGCGATGCCGGCGAGACACCGTGAGCGCCCGCGTGGGAGACCACCAGTGGCGCGTCGACGATCCCCGCCACGTCCCAGAAGCCCGCCGCGTTCAGGTGGGCCAGATCGACGAC
>SDGW01001288.1_pt1 | contig 10418 bp, 9 predicted proteins | sample 2873831 | NCBI WGS metagenome assembly SDGW01 (sample SAMN08132700, study PRJNA421101) | hypersaline lake metagenome | isolation source: celular fraction 0.22 microns magnesium sulfate-rich crust from ephemeral... | place: Spain: Penahueca Lagoon, Toledo | collected 2011-07
GGGGGCAGTCGGGAGAGCGTCAAAGAATGTCTTGAGCAGTTCGTACACTACAATACACAACGACCGCACCAATCATTCAACGAACAGACGCCAGCGGAGGTGCTAAACTAGACTGTCCCCTCGACGGTGATCTCCCTGGCAAGATGATATACCATTACATCCATATGGATGTAATAGCAACCCCATCCCTTCGAAGCTCTCCCTCAAGTGCGATTCTCCGGAGCTGGACGTGCTGAGATCCCCTTGCGTCCGGTCGCATTACCATTTGGGGTCGCCGTAAGGGCAGATCCATACTTCTCGAGAGTGCTTCGTTGTCGTCGGGGCCTTCGCGGCGACCGTTTTCACTGCGGTAGCGATAGCAGGGGATCGACGACAGACGGCACCGTCTAGTTCAGCAAGTTCGAGAAGCGAGGACGTGGGTGAGTACCTCGTCATCGCGCTGCTACCGGAGGACCACGTGGTACCTCGACGCTGGACGCGCGCGTCACTGATGTAAGTGGCCACACAGGGTTCACGTTTCCCGCGTTCAGCCAACCGATGCTGATTACAGGCAACCCTCTAGAACCGCGAAATGTCCCCAACACGGATTTGTCTGGTCACCGTCGACTTCGGAGCGGTCGTGGAGGCGCTGCAGGTGCTCGAACGGTACGAACTCGTCGTCCTCGGAGACAACATCTGGAAGCGCGGTCCAGCACTGTAGACAGATCCGTCACTAGACACGGCGCTCAGTCTTCCCCGTCGAGTAGAATAATAGGCATAGCATTGTGATATTCGACCGTGCTCGACAGGAACACAGGTTAGTCAGCGAAAGTGAGGTTGACCTCGATGACGTTGGCCGTCCGGAGTACTTTATCCGGGAGGATATCGCTAAACCGGTCCCCATGCATTCGGTTTTTCGGGCCCGAGACGCTGACAGATCCGACGGGGTCATCGTCTGGATCGGTGATTGGGGCAGCAACGCACCACATTCCTTTGACACGTTCGCCGCGATCCGTTGCGTATCCCTGCTCGCGGATCGTTTCGAGTTCCTCGAATAGCTCCTCACGGTCTGTGATCGTGTTCTCTGTATCGGCAGGCAGGCCGTAATGGTCGAGAATCTCGGTCACGCGGTCCTCAGACATATGTGCGAGGATGGATTTCCCAAGGGCAGTTGTCTGCAGTGGGACGTGAAGACCGGCATAGGTATCGAGCTGTACTGCGTCTTCCCCCTCGGACTTGTAGAGGAAGATTCCTCTCCCGTGTTGTTCGATCATGATGTTTGCGTGTTCGCCGGTCGTCTCGGCGAGTTCACGCACTTCCGGCTTCCCCACCTGGTAAATCTTCATTTGTTTGCGTGCATACCCGCCGAGGTCCAGGAAACGGGTACTGACCTGGTACCCGTCGTCGAGGGCGGTGACGTATCCGAGTTTACGGAGCGTGTCGAGGTGGTCGTAGACTGTGGTTTTTGGCATCCCGAGATGCCGCGCGAGATCGGAGATACCAGCGCCATCCAGTTCCTGAAGAGCCTCGACCATTTCGAACGTTGTCCTCGTCGCCTTGACCGGGACCTCGGTGTCGTCTTCATAGGTGTGCATACTGTGGGTGTGTGATTCGTCCCCATAAAAGCTTTTGGTAATACCGAACGGGAGACCGTGTGCGTACCCGTTCTCCACGCGTCAATCAGCAACTGATTAAGTGAACCTCAGGCCTATCGATAGAGGTTGTACGGTGATGCCGGACGGTTATGTCGCCAGAGCCCGGTTCAGATTACACGAGAAATCACCGGAGTCGTGTGTATAGCATCTGCAGAAGAACCGTATGTTGCCCGCTACCGCTCGAAGCGGAATCCCACGATGTTCCGTAGAGTGTCTAATCCACGGTATCGACCGCGCGAGTATTGTTCGGCAATAGCAAACAATTATTGATGTATCAAGGGAGAAATATCGTATATCGGTCCAAACGACAGACCGAGCCATGCGCTTGTCCGTTACGTCGACAGGGGTGTCCGTAGTGGGAAATCCGGCAAGACAACGCACTCATCCTGATACGTATGCTTGAGGTTCTGACGCTGACGTCCGAGCGGCTTGCGACGTCTAGCTATCGGCTCCGTGTAACCAAGGCGATCAGACGATAGAGCCAGCAACCTCGGCCGAGACGGATCGACGTGATTTTCCTGGCGCCCTCCAATATCTCGCAGTCGCCCGGCATCGCCAGCGAGGTACGTGACGAGCGCGACGAGGAACTGATGGAGCAAACGTGCTAGCAGCCGGCCAGTCGGGAAAATCGTCCGAACGTACGTGGACGGCCCGAGCGGACCCAGCGGTGGATCGATGTCGGCGTCAAGCTCGTTGCCCTCTACATCGACACCGCAATGGTTCTGGCAGCGTTCGTCGATCTTCAGGCGCGGATCGAATACTGATTTGAGCGGCCCCAGTGAGGGATAGATACAGGTAGGTGGGGGCTCAAGGGAGACCATGGATCTCGGTATCCAGGGAAACGCAGCCGTGACTACGGCATCGAGTAGCGGTCTCGGGAAAGCGTCTGCGAAGGCGCTTGCTCGGGAGGGTGCAAACGTCGTGGTGAACGGACGAGACGCTGACCGGTTGGAGGCAGCTGTCAAAGAGCTTGACGCTGCTGGTAACGGTAACGTGGTCGGTGTCCAAGGTGACCTAACACTCGCAGAGGACATGGAACGGCTCGTCGAACGGACCGTCGAAGAATTCGGTGGGATCGATCACGTCGTCTCGAGTGCTGGCGGTCCCCCCTACGGCGAGTTCATGGCTCAGTCCGACAAGGACTGGCAGGACGCGTTCGACATGTTAGTGATGGGCGTCGTTCGACTCCTCCGGGAGGCAGAGCCGTATCTTACCGACGGAGGTGGGACAGTCGTCAACATCACTTCGCTCACCGTCAAGGAAGCCGTCGACGAACTGGTATTGTCGAACTCCGTGCGGATGAGCATCGTCGGTCTGGAGAAGACGCTCTCGCGGGAATTTGCTCCCGAGGTGCGAGTGAATGCAGTCCTTCCCGGTTACTTCGAGACCCGGCGCCTCCAGGACGGAATCGAACACGATGTCGAGGAAGGGAACTACGACTCCTACCAAGATGGACTGGACGATATGGCGAGCGAGGTACCACTCGACCGAGTCGGTGATCCTGTCGAACTCGGCGAACTCGTGGCGTTTCTCTCGTCGCAGCGAGCCAGCTACATCAACGGTGTCGCCGTCCCAGTCGATGGCGGCGTCACGCGGTCGAACCTCTGAATCTCCAGGACGGACGGCCACGGGCTACCCGCTGAATGACTGTCGATTTAGACATGAGACGGCATCAACGACAGAGTGAAAAGACCGACCTTGTACGATTAGAGCCCTGCTGTGCGATGACGGATTTCGGGATCTATCTTACACTCTAAGACGACGGGCCCATCCGGTTTCCTAGCGAGCTTCTCGCTGATCGCTTCCAGGTCCGATTCATCCGTAATCCTGTAGCCCTCGGCACCCAGTTTCGTTGCCACCTCGCTGAGATTGGGGGTAGGAACTGCAGCACTGTCCGGTTCGATTCCCAGATCGAGTAGGTTGTGGTACTCTTCCCCGAGCGCACCGTCGTTCCAGACAAGAACAATCATCGGGACGTTGTTCCGCGCTGCTGTTTCCAACTCGGACAGATGCATCAGTAACCCCGCATCTCCACAGGACGTAATACAGGTCCGGTCGTTGAGGGAGAGTGATGCTCCGATACCCTGACTCAATGCCTGACCAATAGCCGCAAGGTCGATGGTCCACGAGTAGTCGTCCGGATGTGAAATGTCCATTCCATCGATCGTCCACCGCATGCTGTGGCCTCCATCGGAAACGATGAACCGTTCTGTCGGCAGGACCTCATTGAGCCGCTTCACTATTTTTCGGGGATCGAGGGCGTCTGCCTGCTCGGGATACTCCCTGTCCTCGAAGTCCGGCGCGTCTTCGATTTCCCGCCGTAGTGACTCCGTCCAGAATACGCCGGAGCGGTCAATATTCATTTCGTGGAGTTCGTCCAGCAACATTCCCGCGGTCTCCCGGGCGTCGCCGACAATCCCGACGTCGACTGGAGCATACTGTCCGATACTGCTCGGGTCGGTGTCGACCTGTATGACCGTCGCTTCATCGGGGAGGAGTTGACCGCTGTCCAATGTGTACGGGTTCAGACTACAGCCGAAGGCAAAGATACAGCCGCTGTCGGTCAGATACCGATTCGCGATATTGTTCCCCCAACTACCGACAAAGCCGAGAGAGTAGGAGTGATCCGAGAACAGCCCTCGTCCCTTTATGGTCGTCGCTAACAGCCCGTTAGTCTGTTCTGCAAACTTCTCGATCTCGTCCTTCGCTCCTGATTCGACGGCACCCTGACCGGCGAGAATAAGTGGTGGCCGCGTCGCGTCAGAGTCCAGATAGTGGTCGATCGCCTCCTCGATCTTCTCCGCTCGCGGACGGATACTAGGAGAATCGTTCTGGACTGCTTCTATCCCTTTTCTGCCGAATGTTTCCGGAACGGAAACCTCTCGATCCAGCAACTCGTGAGGAATCTGAACGGCTATCGGTCCCTCCCCGACGCGCAACCGACGGAACACCTCCTCGAGATCGGGGATTATCGCGTCTTCAGAGTGGATGTTAACGACGTGGTCTTCGCCGAGCAGGCTATTGAGGAATCCGTCTTGGTCGAACTTCTTTACAGCCGGTTTGTACTGGAGTGACCTCTTAGGAGCGGACTCGGAGCACTTGGCGGCCAGAACGAGTATATTCGCTCCCCGGTTAGCGGCGGTGCCCAGCGCGGTCCCTGTCTGAGCGAGGGCGGGACCACGGCCGACAATGCTCACTCCAACGTCTTCACCTCCCTTGGAATAGCCATCTGCCATCGCCACTGCAGCCTGCTCGTGGCGGGTCTGGACGACGTCCATGTCTTCTCTCTCCTGTATCTCCGAGACCAGACCCATGATTCCGTCGGACATGAGGGTGAACACCTGATCGACGTTTTCCGAGTCGAATAGCTCTACGACTCCTTTATGAGCTTCCATGTGCGTGAAGATCCTCTCTGTACTGAAATAAAAATATTTCTCTGATTGCGAGGGTAGACTTCGGAGATTAGTTAGATTTCGGACCGTGTATGTAGTCGCTCTCGGCGAGTCGATCGTCGGATTCGGTGGGAAATCGTTGTGTAACCCTCTGTCGGCCCGTTTTCGCTTCGAATGACCGAACTTTTCGCCACTCGATCGGCGTGACGATGGCAGTCGCGGACACTTCGAGAGAGCGGAAGATCCGGTCCCGACGGAGGCGGATCCGAAGCGAGATGCAGAGCTCGGACGCACTGAAGGGAACATCTCTACGAATGCTTCTCAAACTCTTCCACTATGGGGCTTCTACCATCCCATTACGGACATTCTTCAACTTGGTTTCCTACTGGAACTGGTTGACCTCTCGTATTTGCTGACACTCAAGAGAAGCTTTATATGTGTGGGGGATGTCACAGAGACGTATGCCAGAGGGTAGCAAGAAGTTCGATAGGCGAAAGTTCCTCGAAGCAAGCGCTCTCGGCGCCATGATGACGGGATTGGCGGGCTGTGCGGGGTCACCGACGGGTGGATCAGGCGGAGGCGACTACCCCTCCCAAGACGTCGAGATGATCGTCCCGTGGGCGGCCGGCGGGGGAACCGACAGGACAGCTCGAAAGTTAGCCGATGTCGGAAGTACAGAGATCGACCCTTCATTCTACGTTACCAACGTAACCGGCGGAACCGGGAGTGTCGGCCTCCGGAGGATGGCCAACAGAGAACCCGACGGATACACGATGGGTACGTTGGACATCACGGTTACGCAAATCGAACACATGGGTATCGCCGACATTAACCATACTCAATTCGAGCCGCTCATTCAGTACAACAACGACCCAGCGGCAATCACGGTCAGCGAAGACTCACCGTGGGACTCGATCGACGACTTCATCACAGCTGCCCAGGAAAACCCCGGCGAGATCAGCATCTCTAACGCTGGAACCGGCGGAGTGTGGCATATCGGCGCCGCCGGCTTCGCCAAGGAGGCTGACGCGGAGTTCAAGCACGTGCCCTACGACGGCGGAAATCCGGCCGCCCAGGCGGTCCTCGGCGGCGAAGTCGACGCTACTGCGGCAAGCGCCGTCGAGGTCCGTCCGATGCTCGAGGAAGGGCTGGAAATCCTCGCGGTCATGGGTGACGAACCGCTCGACTGGACGGACGCGCCGACCCTCAAGGAGAAGGGGATTGACTGGTCATTCGGCGCCTGGCGCGGTCTTGGCACACCCCTCGACGTCCCGCAGGAACGGCTCGATTTCCTCGAGGAGACGTTCACTACGGTCTACGAGAGCGACGAGTTCCAGACCTTCATGGAGGAACAGGGCTTCGGGATGGTGTACCGTTCGTCCGACGAATTCGCCACGTTCATGGAAGACCAGTACGAGGTCATGGGCGAACTGATCGACGAACTTGGATTGGCCGAGTAATCCCACCAACAATCCGCTCGTCATCTTGCTCCCAACCCGTCATTTTATTAGGTTGTCCTATAAGACTGAACACACCAAATCATGACAGTCAGAATCAGGCATACAGAGAAGATCGGTGCAGTACTGTTCTTGATATTGTCAGCGGTCGTGTTTTACCTGTCGGGGCAGTTTCCCGAATCCCCGACAGAGACCGGGCCCGGCTCGTATCCTCGGGTTATTGTCACACTGATGGCAGTGTTTGCACTTGTGCAACTCGGTCGGAGCCTCTACACCGGCGAGACGACGACACATGAGGTCAGGCTTCCTACCGCTAAGCGCGTGGTTTCGGTCGTCGTCCTGATTTCGTTGTATGTTATCATCATGCCATACATTGGCTTCCTGCTCGGGACCGGGTTGTTCCTCGCGATTACGATTCGATACTCCGGGGGTGACAATTGGGTTCATATCGCAGTCGTCTCCGTGATCATCCCGATCGTCCTCTACTACGCGTTCGGGTTGTTCCTCCGCGTCCCCATGCCTGTAAACCCTATTGTACCCATCATTCGGTACCTCCCACCGCTCCCGTTGACAATCGGGGTGATCGGCTGAATGAGCATCGGTATCGTCCAGGGACTCGTCCAGGGCGCTTCCCTCGTGTTCGAGCCACTGGCAATCCTTCTCATCCTCGTGGGCGTCACAATCGGCATCATCATGGGATCGATCCCCGGGATGACCGCAACGATGACCGTCGCGGTCCTCGTCTCGTTCACCTTCGGGATGGAACCGGCACAGGGGATGATGCTCCTGCTCGGCATCTATGGAGGCGCGCTCTATGCCGGGTCTATCCCTGCAATTCTCATCCGTACCCCTGGCACGCCGAGTGCCGCTGCGACTATCTTCGACGGTTTTCCCCTGTCACAGAAGGGGCGGGCCGGCTATGCAATCGGTATTGCGACGATTGCCTCGTTCATCGGTGGTGCACTGAGTGTAATCATTATTACATTCCTCTCGCCAGAGATCGCCAAGATCGCTCTGAATTTCCAGTCACCGGAGTTTTTCGCGCTCGCGTTCTTCGGGCTGACGATTATCGCGTCGGTCAGCGGGGACTCCGTTGTGAAGGGCATGATTTCGGGGCTGCTGGGGATGTTGCTCGCGACGGTCGGCCTCGACCCAATGCAAGGGTATCCCCGGTTCGGCTTCGGCTACCCGCAACTCGCCGCCGGGTTCCAGTTTATTGCCATAATGATCGGCCTGTTCGGGATCGCCGAGGGGCTCTCTCGATACGCCGAGACGCTCAATGAGACCCAGGTCGACCAGGAACTGTCCGACATCTGGCCAGACCTCGGTGACCTCCGTAAGATCAGGAACGTTACTATCGTGTCCAGTATCATCGGGACGTTTATCGGTTCGCTCCCGGGTGCCGGCGGCGATATCGCGTCGTTCGTCACGTACAACGAGGCCAAACGCTGGGTGTCCGACGCCGTGCCGTCGTTCGGCGACGGCAACGTGCTCGGTGTCGCCGCCGCAGAGTCGGGGAACAACTCGAGTACCGGTGGCGCACTCGTGCCGACGCTCACGCTCGGAATTCCCGGTGACTCCGTCACTGCCATTCTCATCGGCGCCCTCCAGGTCCACGGCCTGCGACCCGGGCCCCGCCTGTTCGAGACTGAGCCACAACTCGTCTACGCCATCTTCGTCGGCTTCTTCATGGTATACGTGGTTATTCTGTTCGCCGGTCTATTCGGTGCCCGTGCGTGGGCCCGCATCATCAGCTTCCCGCAGGAGTACCTCTGGCCAGTCATCTTCATCCTCTGTGTCCTCGGATCGCTCGCCCTTCGCGGCAACCTCTTTGACGTCTGGGCGATGGTTGGGGCAGGCGTCGTTGGGTATCTCCTTCGCGAAGACGGGTACCCACTCGCACCGATGGTGCTCGGCATGATTCTCGGCCCCATCGCCGAGGAGAACCTCCGTCGCTCGCTGGAACTGTCAAACGGCTCGTGGTGGTTCTTCATCGAGAACCGAATCGCGGCGGTAATTCTCGCCCTGTCGGTGATTTCGTTGCTATCGCCGCTGCTCCTCGACCAGCTCGGAACACCCGCCGATGGCGAACCAGAGCCCGGGGACTGATTCTCCCGAGTCCGCCTCTATCACTGGCGGACCGAGCCACGTTGGCGACCACACAGAGCAATGATTTTCTGCTAAATCCGCGGTATCTCGTAGTCGGGCCACCCGACCCCTCGCGGATCCATCCCACGTCGTGACACCGTTCATCAGACTCGACGACCGTCTCGACGCCGTCCGCCAGGGATTCGCTATCACCTGCTGTCGGCGTCTCTGGCGTCGCCCTCGCAGGTAGCACCGGCGAAGAGAACACGCTCTTGGCGGTCGAACACGAGCGCCCCTCCGAGACTGCAGTCCTGGAGGCGAGTGACGAACACGCCGTCGTCGCCGTCGCGATCGCGACGAGCATCCGCGAGGGAATCGAGACGGCGACGATCACCTCGGAGACTGGCGCCGACCTTGCGATGGCCACTCCCCACTACGACATGCCGACCGATCTCGAACGCATAGAGTACGTCCGGTCGCTCGGTGAGGCCACGGACCTGCCACTCCCTGTTTACGACGTCATCGCCCCACGTTGACTTCACGGCGGACCTCGCCGGGCGAATCGCCGACCACGTTCCAGCGCTACACGGCAGTAAACAAAGTGCCCGAGGAGGCGTGACCAGAACTACCCGGAAGTCGATCTGGAAACTCCGTACTTACTTATCCGGACCCTCAGTATTCCCGGTAGCTACGAATCGAATTCGGCGGACGGAACCGGTGATCGGTCTGCCGGATAACGAGCAGTACTTGGATCGACTCGTCGACGAAGACGCGGTACGAACCTATCCGAAAAACGTCCTCGGTGAACCGAATCGATTCTCGGAACTGCGCCACGATGAGGGCCACTCGAACGAAACGCTGTTGATCGAGGGGAATGACTGTGAGTTCGTGATCCGCCGGCCGCCGGCCGAGGAAACAGCAGACTCCGCTCACGACGTTCTCCGCGAATACCGGACGATCGATGCGCTTCAGGAGACAGCGGTTCCGATCCCCGAAACCGTCCTCGCGTGTGAGGATACGTCGGTCATCGGGAGCGAATTCTACGTCATGGTCCGCGAAGCCGGAGACGTACTCCGGGACGAGGAGGTCGAGCGGTTCGCGACGCCGGCCCATTAGACCGATATCAGAACCGAACTGGTCAATGCGCTCGCCGCGATCCATTCGGTCGATTACGAGGCAGTCGGACTCGGCGACCACGGTCGTCCCGCTGGATTCACGGCCCGACAGGTCGATCGATGGCGCCAGCAACTCGAGTGGGCATTCGAGGTGACCGAAGCCGAGCGCGCCGTTCCCGAACTCGAAACCATCGGCGAGTAGCTCCGGGACAACATTCCGATAGATCACGCTCAGACCCTGGTTCACGGGGATTACAAACTCGATAACGTACGTCCCGTTACACTGGCTATACGGCATAGCGATGATCGTACGAGAAACTCGATGATAAGCCCATCTAACATTTTTCACACCCAATGGACACTATTATAACATGCACGAGCACCCTCTCTTGAGTTCGAACTTGATATACCGGAAATCGCTAAAAACGACGTGCTGAAGACAAAACACGCGTCGACTGATGACATGTTCAAAAGAGAGTCGTATTGTAAGGGAGTCGCATAATCCACTCGATCGATCGGGATATGACGGCCCTTAGATCGCGAAGGTAACCTGCGAGTTCTTCTGGAGAATCTCTCATACCCTTGCAACGAGTTGCGCTATCAAAACGGCACACCCTCTCCTTGTTATCCAGTGACGATCGAGATAGCAGTTACCACTCCGAACGCGAAGTACTTCCGAGACGCTGAGGGGACACCTGAGACCTATGTACTGGTCGAAGAACTGTGGAGAGA
>SDGW01001289.1_pt1 | contig 10416 bp, 8 predicted proteins | sample 2873831 | NCBI WGS metagenome assembly SDGW01 (sample SAMN08132700, study PRJNA421101) | hypersaline lake metagenome | isolation source: celular fraction 0.22 microns magnesium sulfate-rich crust from ephemeral... | place: Spain: Penahueca Lagoon, Toledo | collected 2011-07
CTTGTACCCCGAACCCGGCCAAGGTCCTCGGGGCGCGGCTTACTCCCGGTTTTTGACGATGTGGTACTCGTCGGCGGCGTCGATCTCGAGCTGTGTCTCGATCGCGGCTTCGATCCCGTCCTGGTAATCTGCCCGCATGGGGCTGCCGGCGACCAACTGCTCGAGGGCGTCTTTCGGCACCGTCACGCTGACGCGCTCTTTATCGTCCGACGAGTCGTCACCGTCGGGCTCGTCGCCCATGTCCACACGGTGGCCCGGCCGGATCAATAATCTATGGTGTTGTGCTGACCGAAACGAACGCACAGTAGCGTGCGACTACTCGCGGACTCGCGAACGATAGTACGAATCTGCACGAATCCGCGACTGTGAGGGTAAGCTACAAGTACGCGGCCGTGTAGGAAACTAGTAAGAAGGTCATCGCCACGGTAATCGTCCCGAAACGGGGCCGGAGTGACCGGACTCGGTCTGAGGGCTGCGCCCACACGGGCGGCCGGTTGGCGAGGCTTTTTCGGCCGATAAAACGGCCGGAATGAAATAACCAGCTACGCTTCTCCGCACCCATGTCCACCCAACAGACCCATCCCGACGAGTCGTCAGACCGTTCGACGCTCGAGCGTGCCCAGTACGCTCGCTACGACCACTGGGGCGAAACCGAGGCCGACGAGGACGAACAGCCTGAGAAGGTCGGCCACTCAGAACTCCGCGGCACGACGAAAGAAGATTCGTTCTCACACCTCTGGTTGAAACAGACCAGCGACGGGTTGCTCGACCCAATCGCACTGCATGAACCCCCGGAGGAAGGGCTGCACGACTACGAGGGTCAGGTAATCGAACTCTCCGACGCCGCCGAGTATCCACCGACGAGAACCGATTACGAGACACCACAGACGCAGATGCAAAAGAAAGCACCCTCAACGAAGCGGTGGCGGATTTCGGAGTGTGGCCACGTCTCCTTCGGCGGGATCATCCCCGATCGCGACAAAGACGAACTGCGTGAGTTGATCGACTACGTTACGGCGAACATGAAGAACATCGACGTGCCGCCGCGGAACCGCCGCGAGATCCGCGAGCGGGCTATGCGGATGAAAGAGTCGGGGAGCTACCACGATACGCAGATCATGCAACAGGTTGCGACGTGGATCTTGAACCCGAACGAACTGCAGGACGACTGAGCCCTGATTTCCAATGCCAGACAAATCCACATCCAGAGCGACGCGTAGCCGCTGGCCCGTCTCGCGGGGCCAACTCATCGCCGTCCTGTTCGCGACTCTCATGGTCGCCTCGCTGCCGGCCATGACGCTCGCGGGCGGGCTCGACAGCGGCACGGCCGCGGCCTCGAGTACCGATATCAGCCCGTCGCTCACAACGACATCGACTGCAACAACGGCCACGAACACGACGGTTTTCGAAGACAGTTTCGAGAACGAGTCGGCGGATGCAGGCTATCCCGATGCGTGGGAGCCGATCGAGGATCCGCAGGGCGCTGGGACGACGAACAACTACGATACCGTCGAGGTTACGAATCAAACGGCGTCGAACGGGTCACAGTCGTTCTACGGGAAGGAGACCCAAGATGGGAATGCAATCGCGATCCGCCCCGCTGGCCAACCGTATGATGTCGGCCGGACGGCCGAGCAGTCCGTCTGGATCCGGCAGGACGGCTCCGTCTCGGATGCCGACGGCTCGGAAACGATGGGGCTGGATCTCTACGAGCAGACGGGACAGGACCCCAGTATCCGTGTCGCGCTGCTGAGCGAAAATGGCCAGACACGACTCATCGCACGGGAAGGGGAGGGTAGCGATTACATCGTCCTCGACGAAAACGTCTCGGCTAACGAATGGGTCAGGACACGCATCTTCTCCATCGACACGGAAGACAACACCTATTCGGTCAGTTGGGAGTCCGAAAGCGGCGATTCCGGCACACAACACGACATCGAAACGTGGACTGATTTCACTGACGGCGGTGGCTATACCAGTACCGTCATCAATATTGACGGCGCTGGGTGGATCGACAGGTTCGGTCTTTCAACGACTGAAATAACGGGCACTGTCACGGACCAAGATGGAAATCCGGTCCCGAACGCGACCGTCGCCGGCTGGGGCGTTCGTGAATCGGCGCTTGATCCGTCCGACGCGAAATCGTTCGAGGAGCAGGCCCAGGATCTCATCGATGAGGCGAACGATCCGATCCCGGACTCATGGGATCCGGATTACGATCTCGAGTCCCACTATTCTGACGCGAACGGTAACTATCTGCTCGTCCACGAATCCAAGGATTGGGGGCTCGGGGCCGGCGTCCAGCAAATCTCGAGCAGCGTCGACGAGCCACGCTTGCAAGTCGACTCCGATCAACAGGTCACACTCTCGATGTGGGATCCCGGGCAAGAGCCCGGCCTCCTTGGCGGGAACCAAGTCGATAATTCGTTCCCGGGATCGACCACCTCTGGCAATATCGTCGTCGAGCAACTCAGTCCGACTGGCGGGGTCACTGATCGCCGGGTCTACAGTACGACGACGATCGCGACAGTCGGGAACCGGTTCGATTCACACGATATCCCGGGCGTCCGAACCTCGCTCCCATCAGGCGTTTATGTCGCCTATCCTGAGGGGGCACGCGAACGCGGCTACACGTTCGTCGTCGGCTCGTTGGACGAACTCCGGAGTACCTGGGAGAGCCAACTGCGAACTGAGGCCGGCCAGTACACCGACCGCGCACAGAAAATTCGGGCCCTGATCGGAAACAATCAAATCGTCCGTACGACGACCAAGACCGACGAAAACGGATCGTTCGCCTTCGAAATCGACTCGCGCGTCGTGAGTGCTGACGTAAAGGCCCTCAAAGCCGACGGCACTCTCCTCGAAGACGTCCAAGATCCGTCGCTCGAGGATCTGCGACAATTCCAGACCGAAGGCTACAACGGGACATTTTATCTCCCCAGCCCGAAGCCAAAGACGATCAACCCGCCAGCACAGAACGTCTCTGTTGGCGTCTATCGGTCCCCGGAGGTCCCGCACGCGAACTTAAAGACGTTTGCTGACCTCCAGCAGTGGCTCCAAAACCAGCGACTCAACGAGACGATCGCGGAGATCCAAAGCGAGTACGACAAGCGGTTCTCCGAAATGGACCGCGAGCGGCTCGAGGCGACCTACGAGGCCCACCGGCCGCTGGTCGAGAACACGCCGGGCGCGAAAGACCGCTACCTCGAGCGCAGTGAGTTCGACGAGATCCAGGATGCGGGCGACCTCTCGGAGGACGAACTCGCGACCGAGACCGACCACATGCAGACGGCCTTATCGGGCTCCGAGACGCTGACGCCGCCCGATCCCGGTGACAATCCGATCGATGTCGAGGACGGCGAACTCAACGCCAACTACCCGATTCCGGGCGGGATCGACGAGGACACGCTGCAACCGGAGATCCACTGGTCGAACGGCTCCTCGGAGGAGATCCCCAGCGAGTACTGGTCGGTCCAGTCCGGCGGCGTCTTGGGTGGCGACGAACTCGTTATCGAGGGCTACCCGATCGACAGCGACGATCCGGCCGCCTTCGACGTGCGGGTCATGGGCGCGGGCTCGGGCGGGTTGTTGGACGACCGCATCTCCGCGACGAATCCGTCCTTCGGTGGGACCGTGCCGGACCTCGGCGCGATTGACGTGAGCACGATGGCTCCGGGCGACGACGAACGGGTTAGTATGACGGTCCGGCCGTCGGATCCGTCCAACTTCGGTTCGCTCGAGTCCGTCGAGGTCGTCGGCCCCGAGGGCGAGCCGATCGACGCCTCAGTTACGGGCGATTCGGCGAGTTTCACTACCGACGGCATCGGCGAACACTTCATCCGGGCCACAATCACCGACGATACCGGAAGTCAGTTCGTCCACACCTTCTCGATCGACGCCTTAGAGCAAGGCCGGTCGGACCCGCCGACGGTCCGGGCCGAGACCGCGACCGGCGACCGGATCTTCGCGGTCGTCGGCGACGGACTCGAGGACGGCCAGGTCGAGCGCACGACCAACGGCCTCACCGTTGAGGCGGTCGTCCCCGGCGGTGAGATCCCCGGGAGCGTCCACGTCAAGCCACAGGCGGCGATGGACGGCGACGAGACCACCCTCGACGTGCGCGTGCTCGAGGGCTCGGAGGAAGCGACCGTCTCGAGTAACATCGAGACCGTAATCCATCTGGATTCGCTGCCGGAGAATTCCCGCGTCTGGCGCGGCGAACCCGGCTGGTTCGGTGAACCACTCGAGCGCAACGGCGGGAGCCGCTACGGGGCGGTGATCGACCGCGGTGGCGCGGACAGCGACAAGGTCGTGATCCGCACCTACACCGAGGGCAACGGCGCGGTCGAGTTGACCATCGACTCGCGAAACGGGTTCGCGGGGACCTACGACTCGTGGCGACACGGCGTCGCGGCGACGATTCCGAACTTCACGCTGCCCTTCGGCCTCGGCATGGCGGTGCCGGCCGCTGGCGGGGCGACCGTCGCGGGCGCGTTCCTGTGGTTCTCGCGGCGGCGCTACTCGGTGTGGTTCTGGAGGTAAATCATGTACCGGAGAGACCTACTCAAGACGGCAGGAGCAACGGCAGGCGCACTCACAACCCCCGCGTTCATCGGCCCGCTCGGCGGCCCACTGGGCTCGAGCGCGACGCTGACGGCGCTGGCGAGACAGGACCGATCGGCGATCCAAACCTACGGCGACGGCAACCCGTCGTTCCTGTTTCCCTATGAGGACAGCGACCAGCGCGACTCGATCCAAAGCTACGTCACGTCCAACGACGGCCGCGTGCTCCGCGACCTCGAGTCCGCTGGATTCATCGTCGCGACAGTCCCGTGGGGCGCGGCGGGGCTACAGAGTACCTACGGCGGCTTACAGTACTGGTCCGGCGGCTTTGACGACCTCGGGTACATCGAGTACGCCGACGCGAACGTCTCGCTATCCTACCCGGAGCCGATCGAGGAGTTCGCGGCCGCGGGCGACGTGTCCCACGACCTCGGCGTCCTCGAGTCGACGGCCATGCAGTTCCGGTCGGCGAGTGCGAACCCGAATCTCGAGGGGCTGGCCTTCGACGGTGACGCCGTCGAAGCCACATTGACCGAGGCTCGCGACCTCGTGCGCGCGAGTGATTCGTTCCTGGATGGCATCGACACGAGCGGTGTCGTCGCCGAGGCGATCGACACCGGCGCGGAGGACGACCCGGTTTTCGAGGACGCTGACAGCAACCTCCGCTTTACCGACCCCTCGACCGGGTACGCGAAAAGCGGCGATCCGACGGTCGGGGCGGACGGCCCATCGGCGGTGGCCGACGGTGACGGCCACGGCTCGTGGGTCACGGGTTGTATCGCCGGGGCGAACGGCTTCGGCCCCGACGCCGATATCCTCGTGGCGAAGTCACTCGGGGACGACGGCAGCGGCGAAGTCGGCGATATCGCCGCCGGCCTCGAGCTGGCGATCGCCGAAAGCGCCGACGTGGTCTGTCTCTCACTCGGATCGCCGAAGTGGTCCCAGTCGCTGGCCGATACGATGAACGCGGCATGGGACGCGGGCGTTTTCCCGGTCGTAGCCACAGGGAATGACAGATACGGAACCACATACGTCGCCTGTCCGGCCAGCGACGACGACGCGTTCGGGGTTAACGCGACCAACGTTCCCGAAAGCGGCGACCGTGACGACACCAAGATCGCCTACTTCGGTAACGTCGGCCCGCATCCCGGGCTTGGCGACTTCTCTGGCGGCAAGTCTCGCGGCGCGACGCCGAAACTCGCCGCGCCGGGCATGAAGGTCCGCGTCGAACCCTTCGGCGTCCTCTCGGGGACCTCGATGGCCGCGCCGATGGTCGCCGGCGGCGCGCTGGTACTGGCCGCGGAGGGCTACACCAACGAGGAGATTTGGGACCGGCTCACCGCGTGTGCGTACCCGCTGCCGAACGCGGGCGTCACGGAAACCGAGTACGGCCTACTCGACGTACAGGCGGCCGTCGAGGGCCACGAGTACGAGGACAGCCAAGAGGATGTCCGCAACGAGGCGGCGATCGCCCGCGACGAGTTCAACCGCGGCTACGCGGAGGTGCGTGGCCGCACCCTCGGAGGGCTGTTCGCATAACTATGCCTCCCGATACTCCCACTCGCCGCGAGGTCCTCCGGGCCGGTGCGACCACGCCCGCCTTACTCGGCCTCGGACTGTTTGGCTCAAACGACCCGTGGGAACCGGACTATGACCTCGAGTACGACGGTTCGGTTCCGCAGTTCCCCGACCACATCACCGAGACCCGCGACGATCTCGCGGAACTCGAGGACTACCAGCCCCGCCTCGTGACGGCGACCCAGCAGGCCCGCGACGACATGACGGGGATGTACGGCTGGTCGGCCGACTCGAGCGAGTACGACGTGACGGCGCATTACTACTGGGTCCGCAGTAACACTCAGCGATCGATCTTTTGGTACATCGGCATCGACGCGGGCCCGGAAGAACACTCGCTGGATCACGAACCGATTATCGTGTTTGAGGCCCCGGACGGGACGATCGACAAGGTCGTCCACTCCGGCGGGCACCACATGGCCGCAGAGATCGACGGCGAGACGGGCCACATTATCGAGGACCGCGTCGCGGGCACGCGGACCCACGTCGTCCTCGAGCAGATGCGGCCGCACAACCACTTCGTCGAGGCCCCGACCACCGAGGACGGCGGCTACGTCCAGGGCTACGCCGACTTCGGTTCGTGGCTCGACATCCGCGGCCGCTGGTTCGACGCCGAGGTTTACGAGAAAACGTCGGACGTGGCCGTGGTCGACCCGTTCGCGTTCTACCCGGAGAGTGGCCGCCAGCACTGGTGGCGCTCGGATACCAACGACGCGTGGTTCGCGCGGAACGTCTATGTCCCGCTGACCACGACCGCGGAGGAACGCGGCGACCTGCGGTACGAGGACTAATTCTCGGTGACACTCATGACAGGGCACACACTCACACGGCGAGAGGCATTGGTGGCGACTGGCGTGGCGGTCGGCGGACTGTCGGTCACGAAACGCGTTGCGGCGACCGGCTCTGGCGAGCCCGAACTCACACTCAACGGCACGATCCCGGATGGGACATCGATCGATGCAACCATTGACGAGTACGACACCGAAGACTCGTCGACGCCGATCAACTCCCAGACGGTTACCGCCGACAGTAGCGGGGCGCTGGTTTTCGATGGGCTCGAGGGGCAAGCTGACTATCACTACGAGGGCACGCTCGAGTGGTCCGGTGACGGTGACTCGACGCCCGAACTCGAGACGCCGCTTGTCTTCGAAATCCCGCCGAATTGGGAACTCGTCAATTACACGACGGCACAGGACTGGTCGTCAAAGCCCGACAGCGTCGAGATCACCTTCGACGAGCAGCGACTCCGAAAGTACCAGCCGAAACTGAAGATGAGCGACGCGACGGGGAAGCGATTCGATGGCCTCTATGGCTACGTCGCAACTTCGCCGGACCAGGATACCGACGTGCTCTGCTACTGGAGCAAGGTCAAACGCGTCGCGGAGATCGACTGGATAGACGACACGAAACTCGGCAGCGGGCTCGGCGACCACGATCCGATCTACGTGTTCGTCGATAGCGAGACGGGCGATATTCAGCGGATCGTCTACTCGACGTATCACCTCGGCGCTGCGGAGGCCCGTCCGTCCGAGGACGAACTCGAGACCTCCGAGTATAGCGACGAGCCGACCCACCCGACGTTTACAGTCGCCGACCGCTGGCATCATTTCAACTACACACCGGATGCGACCGGCCACCTCACGGAACTGAAATCGTGGCCGGAAGTCCGCTCGACGTGGGCAAACAACAACTTCGGTCCGGACGCGGCCGCGGTCCAAGACCCGTGGCAGCTCACGTCGACGAACGACTGGCGGGCCAACGACGGCTGGTTTTCGACAACCGATCTGTGGCTGAGTCTCGGCCAGACGCTCGGCTGGTTCGGTGCGGACGAAGCGGACGATCTCAGGGAGGACTGATTCATCATGGCATACGAAACAAACGGTACGTTGAACTTCAGCGATAGCCCCACAAACGATGAGATCGAGATCTCCGACTGGTCGGCTGTCGATTTGACGAATTTAGAACAGATCGACTCGGACACGATCCGCCTTGCAGTGATTGGGGATCTCTCGTTCGACGCCACCGCCTTCGATGACGCAGCGTCACAGGACCGGGTGGTCCACGAATCGACGGCGGACACGGACCACGACGATGCAAGCCGCCTTAAAGTCGGCTCTCCGGTATCGCCGACGCACGTGTCGTCCAACCTCGAACTGTATCTCCCACTACAAGAGGATACTGGCTCTGCAAACGACTTTTCGGGGAACAATAACGACGGCACGATCAACGGATCGGTCACTCAAGGTACGGCGGGCCCCTTCGGGACGACCGCCTACGATTTCGGAGGTGGCTATCTCGAGGTCCCCGACGCTTCTCCGATCAACATAACCGGCGATCTCACAGTATCGTTCTGGATTCGAGTGGATACTGTCGGTGTTGGACACACACAGGGGATCGTCTCAAAAGCAGGTAGCGATGCGTCGTCCGGCTACTCTCTCAAAATAGACGACCCAACATCTGGTGATCCACTGAAGGTCCGGATCGATGGGACTGGGTATGCGTTTGCCAATAGCGTTCCCACAGGAACGTGGGTGCATTACGCGTGGGTCCAAAGCGGCAGCACCTCCACCCTCTATAAAAACGGGACACAAGTCGATAGCATTTCGAGTGCTACCTTAGAGTCGACAAACTCTGACTCGCTGTGGCTCGGCGCAAACCGATGGAATGCGTCGGATACCCTCTCGGGAGCACTCTGGGATGTCCGCGTCTACAGCACGAATTTGAGTGACGCACAGATCGAAACCTTGGCCCTCAGCTCGCCCCCGACAATCAAAACCCTCTCGGATATCGAGCAGACTGACAAATTCGGACAACCTGACGAAAACGTCTCAAACACGATCGTCGACTCGTCTAACTTCGGCTGGACAAGTGGTGGTGTCTACGAGTACGGTAATGTCGTGTACGAGTCGGGGGCGACAGACCCGTTCAAGTTCTGGGTAACTGGTGTCGATGGGTCCGGCGGGACGATCGGCCTGCTCACCTCGAGCGACGGGTATTCGTGGAGTAGCGACGACGCCAACAACCCACTCGGTGTCGGGAGCGGATACGAGGACCCATATGTGGTCCCGCCGGCCGACCACAATGTCGATGAGTCGACGTACTTCCTATTCGCCGAACGGAACAGCGATAGCACGACGGTTCGCTTCGAAGGAACGGACCCCTACGCGATCAACAACAACGAGACGGTAATCGTCTCCCCTGGTGCCTCTGGGTCGTGGGATGACGACAACGCCGCCTCCCCAACACCCTTCAAGTACGACGGGACGGCGTATTGCATCTACGAGGGTCTCCCGTCGAGCGGTGACGACAAGATCGGCATCGCAACAGCAAGTGCGATGGATGCCGCGGGCGAGTGGACGAAAAGCGACGACAATCCGATCATTGACGGCAACAATTTCGACGGGAGTTACGGCAATTCCACCCTTGTCCCCGACGAAATCTTCCGCCGATCGTCGGACGGTCGCTGGTTCCTGACTCTCCATACCGTCGACGACGACGCCGTCCGGCACCGAGCGATTCTCTACACCGACACCGACCCGGCGAATTGGGCCAGTACGAGTGACTGGACCGAGTTCGACGCAAATCCAATCCAGTGGGACAGACACGGCGACACGTCGGACCATAACCACACCGCGATGGAATGGCAACACCCTGACGATGACGAGTTCCACATCATGATTAACCAGCACAAGTCGGACACGATTTACCAAGATCGATTCTATGAGGCTGGTGACATCGGCGGCAGTCTCATTACCGGAGGGAAAACGCTATGACGGATCTCGAGATCTCGTTCAGCGCTGTCTCGATCCCGTCTGCATCGGATGGAATAGACATCACCGTCTACGAAGACGTAGGGGCCGACGGCAGCGGTGACAACACTGATCCCAACGGAAAGGCCTACAATAACGCCAGCACCGTTTCGCTGGCTGATGGCGTCACGTCGTACACTGTAAGCGGGTTTGACGGGGCGGATGGGAACGAAGTATGGGTGCGCGTAATGCTCTCCCCGGGCGAGACCACCGCGACACCGTCAGTAATTGCGCCAATCGAGGTTACAACGTTGTAGCTAGAGCTTCAGCCCTTCGAAGTACTACCGACCACCGGCGATTCCGAACCCCTCGAGCAGGCCGACAATGGAGCACCATGGGACCAGACACTCACGACCACAATATCGACCCACCCGAAACCTGCGGGTGCATCGAGATTGCCGAACACCTGGCCGACCGACGCGAGGAGCCCGACGATGACTGACCCGAAAACACACGAGACCGGCAGGAT
>SDGW01001290.1_pt1 | contig 10408 bp, 9 predicted proteins | sample 2873831 | NCBI WGS metagenome assembly SDGW01 (sample SAMN08132700, study PRJNA421101) | hypersaline lake metagenome | isolation source: celular fraction 0.22 microns magnesium sulfate-rich crust from ephemeral... | place: Spain: Penahueca Lagoon, Toledo | collected 2011-07
GTCTTAGACATGTCAATTCCAGTGACAACATAATCATCGTTAAACATCTTAAATTTTTGATCTATTTTGATTTTGTCTGTATGTTGAATGTGTAAAACAATACTGCCTTTAGGGATATTAATTTGTTCTTGTTCATTTTCGTACATATCTTTATCACTTTCTGCAACACATGGCATATCAACTAAAGTTTGATCTTGATAATCATAAACAGGACGACCTAAATCATCTGTGCCTATTTTTGTTTTAATTGGATCACCTTTAATTAATAGGTGGTTGTTACACAAAGTCATTTTCGTCTTATCATATATTCGATTGTTAATAGGCAATTCTGTAACCAACCATTTTAAACTTTTATGGTCAATGTAATCACCTAAATTCACTTCATTCTCTCTTGATAAAACCACCCTTTTATTATCGTCTGATGTGGAGGAAACAATCGCTTGTTTACTTATTCCATTGACTTGGATAGGGTAGGATTCAGGAGAATCTTGAAGTGTTCTTTCAAAACGTTCATCAGCACTTTTAAAATACCTATCACTGTAATCTGTGTTATGGTAATTCGAATAATCTTTCATTAGAAATCCTCTACCATTTTCATAATCATACCATCGATTTTCTTATCCTCGTTCTCGACCAACTTCTCTAATCTTCCCATTTGATTCCCTACATTTCGAACACCAAGTTCTTTTGTAAAAGGGGTATATGTAGAAGAGAAATAAATTAATTGGTTTTCAAGAATAATGAATCTAATACAGTGAGACAATACCAACAACTCATTTCCGTCTAATTCACGGCTTAAAGTTTCTGTGGTATCGTCACCACTTAAGTCATCGGTTAACTTATTATTGAATGACAAAATGGCGTTCTGAATAGTTTGATGGATAGATGAATCAGTGTTAGGTATTTCCAAATCATCAATTTTACATTTGTTTAAAAACGATTCCCAAACTTTATCGTAAGTGGTCATTTAACCACCCCTTATTAACCGAACAGTACGTCTACGTCTCGTCCGTACCACTCTGCTAAGAATTTTTGTTTACCACCTGTAAGGTCATCTTTCATCTCTTTGGCGATATCTACAACATAACGTTTTTCGTCATCTTGAGTAATGGCTTCTAATTTCTTTTTCATAGTGTTTGTATTGCCTTTCAAAATCTTCACAATCTCATCATAAGAATGAGTGTTGTTTTCATAAGATTCTTTGTCAGCAATCTCCTCTTTAAGTTCTTTTGCAGTTTCATCGTTACCCTCAATAACCAATGCACCTTTGTTAAAGCACTCACTATTCAAGTTAATCCAATCCACTACTGCTTGAGGGACTTTTTTACGAGTAGCTTTATTTCCTTTGCTACCTTTCCACTCATAACGTTTTGTATTACCATCAATCTCACAACGAACAACATAGTCTGAATTTCTATAACGTGCTAAAATTACATCTGACATTTAAAAATCAGTCTCCTTTTACTCTAAATTAATAGTAGGGGAGACATTAAATCTCCCCGTTAAAAATTGTAATTGTAATTATTTAAAAATTAAAGAGTTACAGAATCGTCTTCGATTACGCCTACAGCTTCACCGAATAGGAAATTGATCGCTGCTTCTTGAACGATTTTAACTTTAACTCGTTCATCTTCAGGATCTTGTTCAGTGAATTGACGCATACCACCGTATTCAACAACAGAGAAAGGTTTCTGAGAAACAGAACCAGCAAACATGTAACCACGGTTGACTGGAAGTTCAACACTGGAGTTAGTTTCATCAGTGAATGGGTTAGTTAGGTTAACTGCAGTTGTACGACCAATTGTAGATGGGTTAAGAGCAGTTAAAAGTTCTTCTTTAATATTGTCAGTTAATAGGTTTTGGTATGTAGCATCAGAAGCTTGTTCCATAGCGAACTGATCAATAAGTAAAGTGTCAGCAATAAATACTGGACGACCACCGTAACGTTGTAAAACAGAAGCTACCTTGTTGTAGTCTGCAAGAGCAAGACCAGAACCTTGTTTAACGTTAGCAGCAGGAATGTCAGTAGAAGCAATTGCAGAATCTACAAGTTTGTAAATTTCGTCTAGGTAAAGACGTACTTTAGCATTTGCAACATCGTTTACAAGTTCACGGAAAGATTCGACTGTGTTAGTTACAAGATCAAGTGGCTCGTAGTAGAAACCAGTTGAGAATGTACGAGGAACAGCGATTTCCTTGTCTTGACCAGCAACACGCTTCAAGTCAACGCCAGAACCGTTAGCAGACCAAATTACTTTTGCTTTATTTTTCTTAGGAATTTGGATTTCAACCAATTGACCACGTTGACGATTTTCAACATTTGCGAAAATATCAAGCATGTTTGTAACCATTGGTTTAGCAATTTCATCAGCAGTTTGAACAACTACTTCGTTGAATTGGTGTAAAAGGGAAGGATCTGGAGTAGCAGAACCGTCACCAAATACCTTTTGTACGTAGTTCTTAATATCTTGTTCATCGAAAAGACCTTTTTCTTCATCGGTAATCATTTCATTTTTATATACTCGGCTAAATAGCCCTTTAAGTTTATTAGCATCGTATGCCATAGTTAATATTTCCTCCTTTGAATGTGTAAAAATAAATTAATTATTAAAGTACCTCTAATTGAACCATTGATTGACCAAGAGTGTATTCCATGTCGTCTTCATTACCAACTACAACAAATTGGTCAGTAGCATTTCCGTAATCAGTAGCAGGTGATGCAGAGTCAGAAATCATGAATTTCTTAGTTGCAGGGTTGAAGTGTGCTACTTGACCAGCTTGAACACTAGAAATAGTGCTACCACCGTTAGTTGTACCGTCTGTGTTTAGTTCGAAAGCAGAAGTTTCAAAACGTAGACCTTCATCAAGGTAAACAATACGAGAAAGTTCTCCCTGACCATTAAAGAATTCATCAATTTTCTCATTCATATAACGACGTTCAGGAGCAGCAATAAGGTATCCTTTGTTTGATACTGCTGCAAGTTGAGATGCAGTACGTTGACCCTCAGCGTCAAAGCCTAACTCAACTAGTGTAAAGTTATCTACATCTTCAGTAAGTTTTGCACCGTGATTTAGAGTGCGAACCTTCCAAGAATTTAGATTCCCCACGGCATGTGGTGTGTACTGGTTGTACTGATTTAATTTTTCAGTTGCCATTTATAATTCCTCCTAATTTTTGTGTAAATTATTTGTAACGACTATCAAAGTCGTCTTTGCCTTCAATTAACTTTCTAGATTGACGTGGCTCTTGGGTAAAATGTTTTTGTTCAGGGTTTTCTTCTTTAGCCTCAACAAGATCAATAATCATAGAGTTAAGTTCAAATACTGCTTGTTCGTCATCAACAGACTTCTTAACAAGTTCTTGAACTTCATCCGATTCATATTTCTCCGTTGCATTTAACGCAGAGAATTTAGAAGAATAGTATTCTTTTTTCTCATTGAGAGATTTTTCATATTGCTCATTGTCATACTTCTCTTTGTAATCACCAAGTTCTTCAACTTTAGTATTAAGAGATTGAATCTGTTCATTAGCAGTATTTAATTTACCTTCTAAATCTTCTTTTGTAGAAGTTACAGATTCTTTTTCAGCCTTAAGGTTTTGGATCTCAATGTCTTGTGCCTGTAATTCAGCTTGCATTTGCTCTGATGTAGCAACTTCAACCCATTGACGGTCTTCTTTAACCTCAGTCATAGAATCCATATCTACTTGGATTTCGTCATTTTCACCTTTGGTGTAACTGACTTTGTAAAACTTCCATCCGTCTTCATTTTCAACATCAACGATAAAATAAGATTCATAGACATCTACAACATATGTAAAATTACCATCTTCTAACTTTTCGTCTACTTGTCTGTTTAATTCAGCACGAATGTCATCATGGGATAGCTCTAATGTTTTTTGGTATTTATCTCCCATTGTCTCACTCTCCTTTCCTTGACCATTAACTGCCTCAGCAACTAATCGAGTCAATTTTGATACGTCATAGGCAGGATTAACCTTGTCGTGGTCTCCACGATCTTCAGAGTTTAAAACTGCATGACCCTCATAGACATAATTTAAGATTTCTTCAACACCGTCTTTAACCATGTATTGGTCATAAAGGATCTCCATACTCGACACAACATCCACACCGTTTTCGAACCATTCTTGAATAAGTCCAACAGCATTTGAAAAACGTGTATTCCATAACACACCTTTACCAGCGACTACTTCAATTTCCTCGCCATTTTCTTCAATCGTGGTGATATATGCAGAATCCGTAAATACTCCAATTGGTGTTGTTTTTAACTCAACAATATAATCTCCATCTTCACGATCACGACCAAGAACAGCCTCGTGACCACCCAAAGCATCGTCATTTGAACCGACTTCTGTATTTTCGTAATACTTAGCAACGATTGGCTTGTTGTCTAGAGTTGGAAGAGCCTCTTGAGCAGTTTCTTTTCTGATAATAGAACCGTTAAGGTTTTGTCTAAAGTCATGTAAAATAAATTCGACTTCTTTAATAGTAGGATCATCAGTATCAGAAATTTCGTTCAACTGTATATCGAAAGTAACTCGTTTTTCTTCCAATTCATATCACCTCCTTACATGTCATTTTTATCACCATCACGAGTTGCAGCACCCTCATCTGTGACATCATCTTGAATTGGTGAACCGCCTTCACCTTCTCGACCAGAAGTGGTATGACTAGATTTATAAGGCTTGAGTCTTTCTTGAAGCCCTAACTCCTCAGTTTCATATATTGTTTGTTCAAGATACGCTTCCCAATTAACATCGCTTATTTGATCAATTACGTGTTTAATAGACCAACCTTTATCATTTAACTTCATAAGAGAGTCAATCTTCTCTTTACGAGTTAACGGTTGATCTTTGTCATAAACCATATAATAATTTTCTTTCTGACTTTTAGGTAGAATCAGGTTTATCATCTTTTGATACATATCTGATTCAATACTTTCAAGCAGAACACCGATTCGTTTATAAAATGTATCTATGTTGATTTTCGCACTTGCATGGTTTCCACCTTCGCCACTTGTTACAGCACTACTTAAACCTAAGCTAGAATTGATGTCTGAGTTTAAGTGTTCAAACTTTTTACCATCTAGTCCGTCTGTTTTAACATCAGAAAATTCAAGTTTTGCAAACTCAGGAATGGAAACAACTGAAATACCGTCTTCAGTATTCTTGTCTAAAGCTTGTTTAACTCCTGAATGGATTTTCTTCTTCATTTTAGGGTTCAACTTAAGACTACCGAACTGCTCAGGTGATTTCTCATTACCAATTGTTAGTACAGCAATAGCATTGATAATCTTGTTGGCAATGGCACGTTCAACATTTTTCATTTTTCGCTTATGTAAAATATCAAATAAAGAAGCATTCGCCCAACCTCTACCTAGTGCTTGATTTCGATGTAAAGTGTGTGTTTGAATCACAAATGTACGTTCTTGAGGCAATGATACATATTGTGAGCCTTTATCAAGTCTTCTACGATAATTTTCATAAATATCTTTGGTTATGTAAGGGGAGAGGTTTTCAAATATTACATTCCTATAAAAGTCCGTAAATTCATCTAATTGAGATAAATCGTATTCGACTACCCATTCTCCATTTAAGCGATAAGAAGGGAATACCTTACTCGGATTTTCAAATATGTAAGGATATAGATTATTCTTACCACCTAACCAAATACCAACTAACGTTCCTGATGCAGCCGTTTGTTTTAATGAGTCTCTAGTTAATGTTTTATGCTTAACTTTATGAAGTGCTTTATTAATCAAAGATACATATTTATCATGCTTATCCGTTTTATCAAAAACATCAATCTTATAATTAAGAGTAGGAAGGGATTCAATTAATTCAAACATGATATGGATTTCGCCTGAAGTAGTGTAGAAGTATTCTGTTAAGTCAGACAATACTTCTTGGTACTTATCAGGTTCAGAAAAATACTCTTGTAGTTTTTCCATGTCAACTTCGTTAATAATACCGTCGTGGAATAGTTTAGTTGAAAATCCATCAATGAAAGTTGAAACAAAATCTTGATAATCATTTAATTGTCTCATTTCTTCCAACTCAGGATCGAATTGTTGCTTGTCATCACTCATTTATTTTCCTCCCTTCTTAATAGTAGATAAGTTCGTCATCTGTGTCATATAAATCGTCTTCGATTTCGTCCATAAACATGTCGATGTAATACAGTCCATAACTTGTAGCAGACCATCTATCTTTGTCTACACGTTTAACAACTTGTTCAACGGTTATATTGTTCTGTGTCTTTTTTAGTCTCAAGTTTGATACTTCATCAATTAAGAATTGATATTGCATACAGGCTTGCTCATATTCAGACTTGTTTGCATCTTTTGGAAGTTTGTCCTTTACGTCATCAAATGATTTGACAAGTTTTAATTTGTTAGATTCAACGTAGTCTATAAAAGTTCTAATAATATCTCCATTAATACCTTGTGATTTCAAAGCGTACACAAAAGCAGGAGAGTTTGGTATTTCAGGTCTTTGGTCTGTATTTATCGTTGACCAACAACCTAACTCCTCATTAGTCTCAGGATCTGTTATATCTTCTAACAACCTATCAACAACACCTTGACCAATGTTGTTTGCGTCAATTACGACCGCCTTAACTCTTGATTTGCTTGGGTTCATATCTCCGCCATACTTATAAAATAGCCTCTTAATCTCGATTGCTTGTTCAGTGTAGTTTAATCCGTTCGGTGGAGTAGTAATATTTACAAGTCTTACTTGTTTAATATTCCCTTTTGCGTTCCTTATCAGTTTTAAAACCACTATTGCAGTTTTGTTATTCGAACTAGCTGCAGAACGAGCAACGTCAACAGATATAACGTATTCAGCCAATTCAGGGTTTTTACGTTTATCAGTAGGTATTTCAAACTCAGGTAAACTTAGTGTTCTTTGTTTCATTAGTTTACTCACATTAATAAGCCCGCCATCTGACACACCTATCCAGTCACAGAGGTAGTTTTGCTTGAATCGAACTGAGTTACCTTGACGTGCTTTATTGATAGTAGATATTTTCTGACGACCAAAATGAACTGGTATTCTCCAATCCGAACCGAATACATAAGAACCTTTTAAATCAGACATCTCTTTAGTCATGGTTAAAATTTTCTCGTATTCGTCACTATTCTTATACCCGCTAGTCGTAAATCGGTTAATACTTCCATTTAATTCAGTAGGGTCAATCTCATTCCCTAATGTAGTACGTGGAATATTAAATATAGGCTCAATAGCATCTTCGTAAAGGTCTTTGTCAATCAAGGCTGACTCTTCAAGAGAACCACGTCTTCTACGAAGTCCTTTACTAGATTGTGCGTTAGCTAAGTTGTCGATCACTGCACCGTTTTGAAATTCAACACGACCGCTATCCTTAGCGAAACTAGCACTCTTGATTTCATCTTTAAGAGCAGGGTAAAAACGAATGATCTCTTCGTGTTTTTCTTTCCATATCTTAACAGCAGATTCTTTAGTTGAAGCTGTGATCGCCAAAGTTATATTTGGAAACCACACTGCTGCATGGTAAACAGCCATGATTTGAACTAATGTTTTAGAACCACCACGAGGGATACAGAAATAGCTTGAAGGGAATCGTGCTAACGCTCTCATCATCACTCTTTGGTAAAGGTCTAAAGTGATTCCACCCTTTTCTGGTTTAATCATGTCGTAGAATATATCTGGATACCAACGAATGAAAGAAACGAATTCAGCCCATTTATGAAGGTTTTTGTCTAGTTTGGAGTCAGGGGAATTAGAAACAGGAGTATAAAACTCAGGCTCATATACGTCATACCTGTCTTGAGTATGTTTAGCAGATTTACTTTGATGATTTTGATTAGATGCCATCAAGCATCATCCTCTTCATATAAAGGTTCTTTATAAACATGTGCTAAATCACGAAAGACAGATTCTCGTTTCTTTTTAAATTCTTCCTTCTCCTGTTCATTAAAACCTTTTTGCTTACAATGCTCTTCGATCATTTCATCATAAAAATTCCACACATCTCTATAAGAGACCTGTGGTTTATCTTCTAATCTTCTGTTGTAATTGACATTCGCCCACAGTATTAAGTCAGCATCGTCGTAAGGTTGCTCCATAACTTTAGGTAGCAATCCGATAACACTTAGTTTGCTTTCTACAGCTTCAGACAGTTGTGTCATTAAATCAACACCACCGCTGATGTCAGATTTACTCAACTGAGAAACATTGATTTTAGCATCTTGTGCTGCTTTTTGGGCAAGAACACCCCACTCTTTTGCTTCTTTAAATTCACCTCGTGCTGTAGCCATTTCTTCTTTAACACGATATCGAATATAAATGATTAAGTTTTCACTGTGCATAGAAGTTTGCTCAGTGTAGTTTTTTGTTAACTTCTTATATTTCTTTTCAAACGCTCTGTATTCTTCATCAGTATATCCAGAACCATATTTTTCTTCTAATTCATCGGTAACAATAAATTCTTCATCTTTTTGGTTGCTCTTTTCATTAAAACCTTGCTTGTCGCCTTCTTCAAGGACGCTATCAGCATAAGTGTCGTATTTATTGTTAAAGTTAATATTTTTAAGATAAGTTCCTAACGTGTCTTTTTTGTCTTTAATGGCATCTTGCCACATGTCATATCTGTATGGCTTATCGATAACCCTTAAAACTTCCTTTACACTCACAGGATTATCCTCTTTCAGTTCGTTTTTTAAACAATTTTTACAATAAGGCATTTTACCGTCCGAATGCCATGAGTTGTAACTGTTGTAAAAATTGTTATCTTTGTTTTTGTCTTTGAGACACTTTAAACAAAGTTTCATCTCTTTATCCTTATTCCTATTCCGATTACCACTCAATCTAAAGCACCTCCTATATAAATTGAGTATTTTTCAATATAAAAAGATTCTTTTAATTGACCATCTAAGAGAGTGAATCAGTCTTAGACAGTCTATAAAAGAATCTATAAAAAGGGGAGAATATGTAATTAATCTTTATTCACTAAAATTTTAGCAGCGCCTTTAATTTCGGTGTTGCATCCTTGTGTATCATTATCAATTGATATATCAACTACACCATGAGGGCTGACAATGTGTTCTGTAATTCCTTCACGATTTAGTAACTCTTCGTAAAGATGTTTAGTTGAAACAGAACTTAAATCTTCAACCATATCATATACAGGTTTTCCTAAGTGGTCAGTTCCGACTTTTGTTTTCCTATTTGTATAATCATTTAACCCTAAACCTTCATTGATCTTTTTCATTACTTGTTGAAGTTCATTACCAACTTTAATCCCGTCAGATTGTGCATGAGATAAAGTTTTAAAGTAATCATTTAACATTCTAAATTCTTCAACATTCATTTTTGTTACACTCATCTTCATCATCCTCATCATAAATATTTTGCCCTTTCACGGAGTCGAACCATGACTAATTCCCAAAGAACATATAACTTCAAAATAAAGTGTACGAGTTTAGATACAACCGTACAAATGGAGAGTTTGATCGGTATCTCGTACACTTTATTTTGAATATGAGTCTACTAACCACTCAACTTCGACTCATGAAGTCTCAGGTACTTAACTGGTCTTGTGGCATCAACCGTTAAGGTTTATTCATACCCTCTTCAGTTTTTCTCTCCTTTAACCTTTCCCATAGCCACAATCAAGTATTTTTGTGGGCGAGAGCGTGGATTCACTTTCATCTCGTGTGCTTAATTGCACTGGGTGCAAAGACCCCTAAATAAATTTGTTCATTTAAGAACTTTTTTGCTTTCCGCCTACTATAATTTTAAAGTTCGCATTTATGGTAGCGAAACACCAATTTTAAATGAGGAGCCGAGGGTCTAGAATCCTTGTCCTCTTATTGACGAACAACTTCGTATCCGTCTTAGTTGTAGTCTCCTTCACGGAGAAATCGTAATGTTACTTTTTGACCTCTTCACGAGGGGTTCTTTTCTAACCCAAATAGGTTAGCCATGCATTGATATGTTCACCCGTTAAGGCGAACCATGTAAATTAAGTTGCCCCGTACTAAGCCTTAGGGGGATGGCAGTCGTAATATTGTTTTTCATTCAAAGAATGCTGTTACGTCAGAGCAAATCACTTATACTAACTCGCTAGTTTGATTAAATAATGGGATGGAGGACGGCATACCCTCCACTCTTGTAACCACAACCTCACAATAATCGGTAGCGAGGGAATGGCGTGTAGTGAACCTTTACTACCTCACCCAAATTTGAATAGTTTAGTAATGAGAAATCATCGGATTTCCCTTATTTGTAGCGACTAATTTTCACCTTATCTATATAAGGGTACTCTATTAATCTAATCCACCTTAACCATATTCAAGATATGAGGGAGTGGACTTAATAAAATAACTGATTTATTATGACCTATAT
>SDGW01001291.1_pt1 | contig 10406 bp, 7 predicted proteins | sample 2873831 | NCBI WGS metagenome assembly SDGW01 (sample SAMN08132700, study PRJNA421101) | hypersaline lake metagenome | isolation source: celular fraction 0.22 microns magnesium sulfate-rich crust from ephemeral... | place: Spain: Penahueca Lagoon, Toledo | collected 2011-07
ACGGAAGCGTCTGATAAAACCGCGTGTACAGCAGGTAGCCGCCGATGGTGACCGACAGGACGAAGCCGAGCAGATAGCCCGCCAGCGCCCCCCAGACGCCGAAGCCGACGACGACGAGGCCGACCGCAAACAGGAGTCGACCGATCTGGGCAGTGGCGTTGACCGCTGCACTCAGCGCGATCTCGTTGAGCCCCTGAAAGATCCCGGTCAGATACTTGTGGAGCGATTCAAAGACGACGTAGACCGCAGCGACGAACAACAGCGGCGCGACCGCGCTTTCGCCGACGAGGGCAGCGATCTGGGTGTTGAACACCGCCAAGACGATCGCGGTAAGCAGGCCGAAACCGAGGACGAAAAGCACAGACACCTTGAGGATCCGCGGCACCTGCGAGGCGTCGGTCTCGGAGTACTCGGCGACGTATCTGGCTGCCGACGACGGCAGGCCGAGGGTCGCAAACATCGATGCGACACCGACGACCGAGATCACCGTGTACAACAGCCCGTACTGGTCGGTCGTAAACAGGAACCGGGTGAGAATCACCAACAGCAGCGCGTTCGTTCCGATCTTGACGATTCGGGCCCCGAAACTCGCTTTGACGCCACGGGCGATGCGATCAGCGAAGGCCATCAGTTATCCTCGTTGTTGATGAGATACAGCGTGAAGCCGCCGTTGTCCTGAACCCGGTAAATATTGTCGGCAGTCTCCAGCGAGCGGAACCCCTCTTCTGTGTACCGAAGTCCATCGTACAGTTCGACCTCGGTGGCGTAGTTTGACTCCTGGACCCCGAGATACCGGTCTTCGTCGTAGGCTGTCGACAGATTGCTGTCGAACACCTCGCCGCCGACACCGGCACCGGGGAACTCGACCCGGTCGGCAGTCGGTCGACCGTAGTACGTCTGGACGTACCGGCGGGGTTCGTCCCTGATTCCCATGAAGACGGTGTCTTCGACGCGGTGATCGAAGGCGACCGAATGGCCGTCCATCGAGCTTTCGGTGACATGACCGTTCGACTGGTAGTAGTACGGCGAGGGATGCACTGCGAGCCCCTGCATCGCAATCATCACCGCAAACAGCACCACGAGACCGGTCGCGACCGTCCTCGGTGAGACCGACCCCTCGAGCCGCGATGCGAGCTTCGCGATCCCGACCGCGCCGACGATCGTCACCGGCACCATTATAAAACCTAAAAAGCGGAAGTAGTGGTCGCCCTGATCGGCCGCGAAAACGAAGAGAAAGGCCATTCCGAGCGGGACGAGCCCGACGGTTAGATAGGTCAGCAACGCTTTGCGGCTGGGGGTGCGACCGTCGAGTCGTCCCAACAGGTTCCCGGCCATGAGCACCGCCGCAACCAGCGAAAAGATCAGGGCGACACCGAACAGTTTCACGAACAGCTCGTCGACGCTACCGCCGAGTGCGGTCAACGACGAGGTCTGTGTCTCGGTCATTTCGGCACCGGCGGTCACCCCGACCTGTTGGAACTGCGAAATCACGAAGCGGATGCGACCGGTCGCCCGGTCGTGTTGCGGCAGCCACGAGGCGAACACGAGGAACGTAAGGATCGTATGGGCGTAGATCGGTCTGTGGTGGGCGATCCGGTCGGTCGGCCGAAACCGCCTGTAGCCGAACTGAACGGCCGCAATTGCCCCCAACAGGAGCAGCAGGCTCAGTGCCTCCTGTGGATGGATAAAGATCATGGCGACGCAGGCGATCGCGAGGGCGATACCGGTCGACGTCCGTAAGGCGAACCCACCGTCGGGCTCGGTGACGAACCGGAACACGAGATAGAGGACGAACGGAAGGTAGAGTATCGCCTGGCTCGACGGATGGGCCAGCAGATGGATACTGAGGTGGTTGATCGGGACCAACAACAGCCCGGCAGCGAGCCCGACGGGAACCGCCCACCGGCTATCGGTGAGATACCGGACACAGAGGACGGTAAAGAGGATACTCAGCAGGGGAAAGACGACCAGCGGAACGAACTGGAGGGTATAGGTGAGATCGAACCCGGTGAGATCGTGCAGAAACACCGCCATCAGGTGAATACCGGGATAAATAACGCCGAACGGACTCCCGGTTCCCTCACTGATCCCACGCGCCCAGCTGAGATGCGTCATCGAGTCGCCAGCGCCATAAAAAAAGTAACTCCGGATGATCGGCAGTGCGTACACCGACAGGGCGACGCCCGTCACGAGTGCGAGCGCGAGGCCACGTATTCGGCGCGGCGTCGGCGGTGCGAACGCGACCGTCAGGGCGACGATCGCGGCGAGACCGGCTCCGACCCAGAAGCCGAGCGGCGTCGACCAGTAGATCGACAGCTCGTAGCCGGTCGCTGGCCGACTGTATGCGATCGCGAGGGCCCCGGCGAACGCGAGGAATCCAACCGCCAACAGTGCCTTCAGAACGGTTGCCTGTCGTCGTGTATCATTCATACGTAGAGTCCTGCCGCCGTCGGGCGGCACGAAAGCGAACTGCCGAGTACTGGCTCCGAGATCCCCTTTGTTATGTATCGCTTTGTGTGCGAGTTGTTCACAGGATGGCCGAGGCTGCCGGGGGTCGATCGGGGCGAGAAGCAGTGATCCCGTGTGGGCAGCCGAAATGAGAGGTGATCGTTCAGCGATAGGCTACAAGCGAGAAACAGGTTCCTCTCGACGGTGTATAAGCTGACCTTACTCCGGCCGATCAGCCGCGTGAGTCGACCAGCGTCTCCGGCTTCTCCTCGTAGATGGCGTACACTTCGAACTGGCCCTGCTCGACGGTGGTCTCGTCGCCGATGAAGTTCAGTCGACTAATGACTTCGCCGTCGGCCCTGACCTCCAGGTACTGGGCCTCTCCCCGTTCGGACCACCGGACTCTCGTGGTGCCGTCGGTTTCGGTTTCGATCAACACCTCGACCTCGGTGGCGTTCTCGCTCCCGTTCACGTCGAAATTGCGATCGTCGAACTCACCAGTAACGACCGCCGCCCCGACAACACCCGCGACTGAGGCTGCCGACAGGACGAGTATAGCCACACACCAGAAGTTGATCACGTCGACTTTGGCGCGATCCGATGAGTTGGTGTGGCTGTTCATGATTCGGCAGTAGGGACAATAACCGGTAAGTAGGTGATGAAAAGAGATACGCAAATAAAAAGTCACCGTCCCGATTCTCGATTAGCGACCAGTAACAGAGAGATTAGTGCAGTCGACAGCAATAGCAGCGGGTTGCCGAATGTGGAAGCAACAGTATTCGAATACCTAAACCGGGATGCGGAGACGCAGCGATACAACGACACCGATCCGGGTTGTACGACCTGTGGATCGATACATACCGAAATTGTTAAAAGACATATATAAATTTCCAGTTATTGACCTATATATTATATAAATCAATTACCTGACCGTTGATGGCGACTAGCGTCGGTCGACCTGTACACTGATTCGGAATGAACTCGGCTGGATGTGAACATCATCGAAACCGCCTTTAAACCAACAAAACCAGTTCTAAACGGTGATAATAGCTTCTACAACCCGACTACTATATCAGGCGAATTAACGGACCGGTACCAGAGACGGTGGTCGACGAACGCTACACAGGGCTCCAATCAGAGCTTACAGATATGTGCTACTTCGAATAAACTGACGAGAATTTGAAGCGTACTTTTCTCCGTTCCGGACGGGACCGCACTGGGACCCACTCGATACGGTGTACATGATGTGGCCGCCAGAGATCCTTCGCTGCGAGCTCCCGACCGACCCGGACGACTGGTGGATCACGATGTACGATATCCACTAAGCAGTTAGTGCGCGCTGATAGACACCGACGAGACGGTCGATCTGGTTGCGCAGGCTGATCTCGCTGATCCGCTCTCTGCCGTTGGACCGCTCGCCGCGCTGGAGGATCTCGACGAGCGAGTCAGTGAGTTCGCTGTCGTCGGTGTGGACTGCCGACGGTTCGACGCCCGCGAGCCGCTCGTCGACGTCGCCGACGTCGACCGAGACGACCGGCAGATTACAGGCCATCGCCTCCTTGACCGAGTTCGGCGACCCCTCCCGGTGGGAGGTCAACAGCAACACGTCGGCGGCGTTCATGTAGGTGGGCATCTCCTCGTGTGGGACGCCGCTGACGGTCTGGATTTCGACCTCGCGGTCGAGTCGGGGGGCGGCCGCCTCGACGATGCGTTCGGCCCGCGGGTAGTTTTTGACATCTCGATCCGATGGGTACGGAAAGAGGACCTGAGCCGCATCGGAGTCCCAGCCGAGTTCCGCCCGGCAGGCGGCCTGTGACTCGGGCCGGAACCGATCGAGGTCGATCCCGTGGGCGATGACGTGGCAGTCACAGTCGAGTTCGGCGGCCATCTCCGTGGACATGACGATCACCTCGTCGGCAAACCGGGCCGTCCAGCGGCCGACGGCTCCGTACGTGCCGAACAGGTCGCTCCCCCACAGCGAGACGACGGTCGGATGGAACCACTGGAGCACCGCGGGCGGGGCCGACAGCCCGTAGTTCGCGTGCACCACGTCGTAGTCGCCACGACTCGCCCACAGCGCCGCCGCATAGAACCGGGCGTAATCGAGCGGCTGGCGGGACCCCGAGCCGCTCGTCCTGTCGGGGACGGTGACGACGTCGACCCTGATCCCCCGATCCCTGAGCGAATCGAGCTGCTGGAGGTAGAACCGCGCGCGGTGGTTCGTAACGAGGCTCAACACCCGGAGGCAGCTGGGATCGCGTTCGGCCTCAGTCTGCTCTGGCTCTGTAGTCGCCGACTCACTCATTGGCGGCCTCCTCGATGATATCGAGCATGTATTCGGTTACGTCGACGCCCTCGTCGAGCAGTTCGTCCCGCCGCTGGGCCCACCGGTCGCCTGCTTCGGGGTCGGTAGCCAACTCGACGGCGCGGTCGTGGGCCGCCGCCTCGTCGCCGATCGATTCGACGAGTCCGCGGTCTTCGAGTTCGACGAACACGCCGAGGGCCTCATCGGTTGCGTGGGAGTTCACCCGGATCGTCGGCGTTCCCAGGAGGGCCGCTTCGGTCGCCATCGTCTCGCTGTCGCCGACCAGCAGCGCGGCCCCGGCGAGCAGCTGATGGATCTCCTCCGGCGGCACCGGCGACTCGTAGTCACTGAGCTCCGGCGGCAGCGGCCGCTCCGAGGAGATGTATACCGTCCCATGGTCCGAGAGCTCCTCGACAAGTCGCCGCTTAGCGTCCGGAGAGAGGCCGCTCCTGGAGACATCGTGGTGGGCCCCCATCGAGACGAATCGGAGGACGAAGTACGGCTCCTCGGGGTCGACGCCGTAGGCTTCGAGCCGGTCGGGGTCGGGCGAAAACCAGTTCGGGTGGAGATACGCGAGCTCGTCGAACCCCTCGTGGGTCCGGTGGTTCTCTCCGTAGTCGCCGGTGAACCCTTCCGGGGTACACCAGTAGTCGACGAACGGGGCGATCAGTTTCGAGACCTTCCAGGCGTACTCGGTGTCGGTGACGACGATGCTTTTCGCGCCGGTGAGGGCGGCCGCGTGGACGGCCGACGGGAGCGCCCGGCTCACGACTACATCCGGATCGAACTTGCGGGTGAAGCTGATCGTTCGGAGTTCACGGAGCGTCCACTCCGAAATCAGTGCCGCCGTGGTTGTTCCCTTCGACGAGAGCACGGTGTGTTCGATCCCGTAGGCATTGAGTAGTGCCGTCGTCACCTCTTTTTCGCGTGAGGCGACCGCAACCGCGTGGCCGTCGGCCGCCAGCGCTCTGATCGCATTTTTAAAAAGGTGGACGTGGGCAGGGTGGGTGAGGTCGAACTGGACGCGCATCAGCGACCACGACCCGCCAAGTCCGTTCGGCGTCGACCCTCACGTCCCAAACCGCCCACTCGGAGTCGGTCCACACCTCCATACCGAGAGCGACCGTGTCCGTGTCTCGGTGGTCGACGAACCGTCGTCGCTGCATCACCGCGATTCGTGCACATTACGAACATCGGCGGCTGTAGCAGTGTTTGTTATAGCCACCTTACTGAGCCCGACGCAGATGAGCCATGACGTCGCTCCGAGAGCGGGCACCCTCTCAGTTCGTCACCAGATACGCCTTCGATACCACAAGATACGAGTCGGATACATCCATGTGCTTACGTTGGTGGAAAACTAAAAGCATCGACAGGACGCATCTTGTGAGGTGTAACTGATCGGAGGTGTCGGTTCGGATCTCAGTCGTCTGTCGGTCCTTCGCTGGCGGCTCGAAAACACAATGAATCAGCGATTCACTCACACACGTAGTCGGGCCGGTCGACCCGGCATCGAGCGCCTCACACATCTCCCGGAAACAGCGTGGTGTAGCGCGAAACACTACGTCCTCAAACAGTTCCACCGACCCGTCGGACCGGTGGACGACGCCATGTTGGAGACGGTACTTGCCCAGTATCCCGATACGGAGGTCGTCTTCGTCCATATCGGACTCAGCGATATCAAAACCGCCCTCCAGCGGAACCCCTACGACGCGATTATCGAAAAACTGGACGCGGAGTTCGAATCGATCCTCGCGCCGGGGTTCACCCGTTCGTTCCGGGAGATGGGCGTCTTCGACGTCGACGAGACCGCCCCGGAGCTCGGGGCGTTCTCGTCGCTGTTCTTCGAGGATGCGACCTACCGAACGCCCGATCCGCTGCATTCGATTCTCGTCGACGGCTCCTACCGGTTCGATGGCTGTGAGTTCAGAGATACGTTCTCGCCGGAGGGCTGTTACGGACAGCTGAGTGCGGACAACGTGCTGTGCCTCAATATCGGCACTCCGTGGCTGATCTCGACACAGCTCCACTACATCGAGCGGGTGTGTGACGTCCCCTACGCAGAGACTACCGAGATCGAGGGAGAGCTCACTGCCAATGGCACGACAGAGCGGATTACACAGCGAAACTATACCAAAAACAACTACCTGTACTTCTGGGATCGCCGTGGACTCCGCGACGATATGGTGTCGGCGGGTGTGATGGACCACCACGTGCTCAACGGGCTGAACGTGATGGGTATGCGGGCCGGTGAGATGGAAGCGTTTCTGACAGAGCAGATCGAAGACGACCCCTACTACCTCGTTCGGTAATCTCCAGTGACCGTCGACCGCCAGCGGGGAATCGATCCGGCAGCTCAGTCGGTATCCGCTGGCTGGTCGCTGCCCGCCGTCGGGGTGTCGTCGGCCGGCTGTCGGTCGGCAGCGCGGTCGGCGTCGACCAGCCGGTCGGTCCACGTGCCACGGCGGAAGTAGGCGAGGGCGATGACCGCCATCAGCACGTTCGAGGCGGCCTCGCCGTACCAGATGCCAGTTGCTCCCCAACCGAGCGGCACTGCGAACACGTAGGCCAACAGTGAGCGAAGCACAATGAAGCCGATAAAGGCGAACACCAACGCTAGCCGGGTCCGACCGCTTCCGCGGAACCCTCCCTGGACGATATAAAAAATCCCGAGAAAACTGTAGGTCACACCGACGACACGGAGATAGGCCGCCCCTACGGAGACGACCGATTCGGCTCCTGGCCCGTCGACAAAGATGCCGATCACGGTGTCGGCAAACAGATAGACGCCGAGACTGAAAACCAGAAAACTGCCGACGACGATGCCGATCGCCGCACGGACCCCTCGTTTGGCACGGTCGACCTGCCCGGCTCCGAGGTTCTGGCCGACGACGGTTTCGACCCCGCGTGCGAGGCCGAGGGCTGGCAGGACGACCATCGAGGTGACGCGGGTCCCGATCCCGTAGGCGGCGACGGCCTCTGCGCCCGCAATCGCGACAAGCGCGGTCAGAATCGTCACGCTCAGCGCCTTGGTACTGATTTCGAGGCTCGCGGGCGCGCCGATCGTGAAGATGCGACGGATCGTCTCGGGGTTGGGCACGAAATCGGCGACAGCGAGTTCGATCCCGACCGTCCCCGACAGCAGCAGCCAGATACCGATGACCGCGCCGATTCCCCGTGAGGTAATTGTCGCAATCGCCGCCCCCTGCACGCCGAAGCCTGTAAATCCGGTCGCCGCGAACAGCGTCGACTCCAGTCCGCCGAGCCCGAACCACGAGAAGAGTGCGTTGTCCTGAAAGCCGAGGATGAAAAACGGGTCGACGATCACGTTGAGGCCGACGCCGAAGGCCATCAGATACAGCGGCGTTCGGGTGTCGCCCCAGCCCTGCAGGAGCGACTGAAAAATAAAGAAGCTAAAGACGAAGGGGATCCCGACGAACATCGTCCGGGTGTATTCGACGGCCATCCCGAACTCGGTGGTTCCGGGGGTTGCACCGACGAGCTGGAGCAGCCATGGAGCCAGCAGATAGCCGAGCACTGAAAACAGAAGCGAGACCGCAACTACGAGGCTGATCGTCTGTCCGGCGACGTGGCCAACACGATTCAGATTACCCGCCCCCTTGTGTTGGGCAACGAGCACCGTTCCGGCCACCGAAAACCCAAGCGAGAGGCTGATGACCAGAAAGACGATCGCCCACGAAAACGACAGCGCCGACACCGCGGGCTGGCCGAGCCGCCCCACCCAGAACGTATCGGCGAGGTTGTAGCCAACCTGGAGGAGATTGGTGAGTACGATCGGTAGCGAGAGGATAATAAGAGGTTTGAGCAGTGGGCCGTCGGTAACGTTGACCGACCGGTCACGCGTGGAGCCACTCATTTGCTGGCCCCTGTCTCGACCATCACGAGACGGTGCCCGTCAACCGTGACCGACGCCGGAACGATGAGGTCGACGAGGTGGTCGTCGACCTCACGGCTGTCGGTCACCGTGGCGAACAGCACCTCGAATGTCATACGATCTACCAGTCCGGACGGCCGGATAACAGTTGCTTTTCGCGCGTGAGTAGTCGTCGACTACTGGTCGTTATGTACTGCCTAACCCGGAGCAAAAACCGCAAAAACGGGCTGAGCGCCGTTAGTCGTCAGCCGGTGCGATGGAGTTCCCCTCACCGTCGGTCGGTGCCGGGGAGGCATCCATGTCGTCCTCATCGGCGTACGGGTACCACGTCATCTTCGTGTTGTGCATGTAGGGGTCCTCGTAGCTGGTCTCTTCGGGTTCGATGAGGGCTTCGAGTTCCTCCTCGTCCTGCCGGGCGATGAACGTCCGGAACGTCTCGTCGCCCTCACGCTGGGCCTCGAAGCTCGCCAGCAGGTTCTTGATCGCGCCGGGCACCTCGTCGACGGGGACGCGCTGGCCGACCCACTCGGCGAAGTGTGGGTCCTCGCCGAGGCCGCCGCCGAGGCCGATGTCGAGGGCCTCGACCGGCTCGCCGTCCTTTCGGGTCTTCATCCCTCGAAGGGAGATGTCGGCGATCTGTGGCTGGGCACAGGAGGCCGTACACCCTGAGAGGTGAATGTGGAAGTCCTCGACGCCATCGGGGAGGTCGACGTTCCCCTTCAGCCAGCGGGCGAAGCGGACCTGACGGTTCTTCGTCTCGACGATCGAGAGCGAACAGAACTCGGTGCCGGTACAGGCGACCGAGCCACGCATGAACGGATGTGGATCAGGCGAGTAGTGTTCAAGGAGGTCCTCTTCAAGCAGATCGTCGAGGTCCGCTTCGGGTACGTCGGTGATCATCACGTTCTGTCGCTGGCTGATTCGGATCTCGCCGGAGCCGTACGTCTCGGCGAGTTCGGCGAGTTCGAGGGTGTCGTCGGCTCCCATACGGCCGACGAGCACGTTGAGACCCACGTAGTAGTTGCCGTCGGCCTGTTCGTGGACGCCGATCAAGTCGCCGTGTTCCTCGCCACCGGCGTTGTAGGTGTACTGCTCCCGTAGGTCGACGCCCGCGGTTTCGAGTTCGAAGTCGACGAACTCCTCCTGGAGCGTGTTGCGGAACTTCTCGGGACCCCACTCGTCCATAAGGAACTTGACGCGAGCGTTGTAGCGGTTCTCGCGGTCGCCGTGTTCGCGGAACAGCGCCGAGATGCCACCGGCGACATCGGCGGCCTCGTCGGGGCGAACGAAGACGTCGAGTTCGCGGGCGAGCCGCGGCTCGTTCCGGGAGAGGCCGCCGCCGACGCGAACGTTGAAGCCCCGTACTTCCTCCCCGTCGACCTCTTTATAAGCTGGCTCGAAGGCAAGGTCGTTGATGTCACCCTGTCCGGAGCCGTCGGGGGCACCGGTGACCGAGACCTTCCATTTGCGGGGGAGGTTCGAGTGGTCCTCGTTGCCCTTGAACCGCTCGTTGAGCTCCTGAATCACGGGCCACGCGTCGACGAACTCCGGGGCCTTGCCGGCCATCGGGTTGCCGACGATGTTGCGCCAGGAGTCACCACAGGCCTGCTGGGTCGAGAGGCCGTTGGCTTCGAGCTTCTCGAAGATCTCCGGGACGTCCTCCAGTTTGATCCAGTGGAGCTGGATCGACTGGCGGGTCGTCCAGTCGACGTAGGCGTCGCCGAACTCGGGGTTCTCGGCGGGGCCGCTGGCGTACTCCTT